>Ga0187805_10000535_pt1 | contig 12613 bp, 8 predicted proteins | sample NC_wetland_sal_i_6_FD_132965 | JGI IMG/M metagenome (GOLD analysis project Ga0187805, IMG submission 132965) | Wetland sediment microbial communities from Neuse River Estuary, North Carolina, USA - Control_5 | ecosystem: Environmental > Aquatic > Freshwater > Wetlands > Sediment | place: USA...
CGATTTCTCCGCGCCCTCTGCGCTTCCTCCGTGACCTCTGCGTCAATCTTTTTCTTCGCTTTTTGTGTCCCGCCTGCCGCAATCGCACTTGCACCAAAATCCAATTGCGATACGATACGCAACCATGCGCAAAACTCTCCTGCTCTCTCTGCTCTTCACAGTTTTCGTCTTCGCGATCCACGCACAAGAGAATTCCGCCACCGAGTCGCTGTTCTTCACGCTGAAGCCGCTCGGAAACAATGTCTATGCCGCCATCGACAAACCCAAAAGCACCGCCGGCTCGAACGCCGGCTTCGTCATCGGCGATGACGGCGTAGCGGTCATCGACACTTTCCAAGACGCCAAAGCCGCGCAACAGCTCCTCGCGGAAATTCAGAAGCTCACCAAACTTCCCGTGAAATTCGTGATCAACACGCACTACCATCTCGACCACGTCACCGGCAACGGCGTCTTCGCTCAGGCCGGGGCCGTAATCATCGCCCAGAAAAACGTGCGCGCGTGGATTCACACCGAAAATCTGAAATTTTTCGGCGCAAATATTAAGCCGGAGCAGAAAGCGTGGATCGACGGACTTGTCGCACCCAACGTCGCCTACGATTCTTCGATCGATTTGTACTTGGGCTCGCGGAAAATCCTGGTGCGCAGTTTCCCGGGCCATACCGGCGGCGATTCCGTCGTTATTATTCCCGGTGCGCAAGCCGTTTTCACGGGAGATCTGTTCTGGGAGAAAACGCTTCCTAATCTGATCGATGGCACCACCGACAAATGGGCGGAAAGCGATGCGAAGCTCGCTGCGGAATGGCCGAAGGCCGCGTTCGTCTCCGGACACGGCGATGTCGGCACGGCAGACGACGTGCTCGACTTTCGCGGTTATCTCACGGATCTGCGCGCGATGGTCGCGCAATCCATCAAGAATGGACTCTCAGGCGATGCGCTGGTGAACTCCGCGCTGCCACAGCTTCAGCAGAAATATGCCAGTTGGGCTTTCTTCGATCACTTTGCTAAGCGCAATATCGCCGACACGGAGAAAGAATTGCGCGGCGACAAGAAAATTCCTCAGCCAACAGCCGAATAATTTCAAGAGTTGCGCGACGGAAGCTTGATCGGCGAGTTTGCCCGGTACGTAAACTCTCTTTTCTTAATTCCTATCTCAGATACGCGTCCGTAATGTACTGCTGCACCATGCGCTGCGTATTGAAGAACGAGCCGTTGATGGCGATGGCATGCTGCATGATTTGGACATATAGTCTCGGCTCTTTATAAAACATGGGAAGAATGACGTTTTCCAGTTTCCAGTAAAGTGATTCGGCCTCTTTGGTGTTGTCCGTGGCTGCGTCCGTGGGATCCATCGAGCGGCGCGGCTCGCCAATCGACCATCCGGTGACTCCCTCGATATGCCCCTCCACCCACCAGCCGTCGAGAATGCTCAGGCTAGGGACTCCATTGAGCGCCGCTTTCATGCCGCTCGTGCCGGAAGCTTCGAGTGGAAATTGCGGCGTATTGAGCCAAAGATCGACGCCGGAAGTCATTTTGCCGCCGAGATCGAGATTGTATTCGTCGAGAAAAACAACCGGCACGGCTTTTCGCAGCGCCTTCTTCGCGTGGAAAATGTGGCGGATGATGTCCTTGCCGCCGCCATCGTTCGGATGCGCCTTTCCCGCATAGATGATCTGAAACTGGCCGGCATTTTTGGCAATTTGCCGCAAGCGGTCCAAATCAGAAAGGATCAGGTCCGCGCGTTTGTATCCTGTTGCGCGCCGCGCAAAACCGATCGTGAAAACCTCTTCGTCCAGATTGAGGCCAGTTTTCTCGCGCACGGCTTCCAGAAGATCGTGCTTGGCGATGAGGTGCGCGGCCCAGACTTCTTCCGGGAGAAGTCCTAGCGCGCTTCTCAGGCTGTAGTTGTCTTCCCGCCATTGCGCGAATTGCCGGTCGAAGAGCTGCTGAAAAGCAGGCGAAGTCCAGGTCACTGCGTGAACGCCGTTGGTGATGGCCTCGATGGGAACTTCCGGAAACATCTGCCGCGAAGTGACGCCGTGCTGTTTGGCCACGCCGTTTACGTAAGTGCTGAGGCTTAGCGCCAGATACGTCATATTCAGGTGAGCGCCGCCGGCAGCGGCTTCCTGCAAGTTCGGATAGTTCTGCTCGGTTTGCAGCGAGCGCTTCACGAGCTCGGCGACGGAGGCGTCCTTAAGATCGAAGAATCTGCTTTGCTGCGGGAAGACGCGAGTGAGGAATTCAATGGGGAAGCGGTCGTGGCCCGCGGGCACCGGCGTGTGCGTGGTGAACATGCACTTCGCGCGAACTTTTTCAATGTCTTCGCCATTGATGGCGGTTCGTCCCGCTTTGACGGCTTCTTCGCCCAACAATTGGAGCGAAAGCAGCGCGGCGTGGCCCTCGTTCATGTGATAGCGCGTGAGCTCTTCATATCCCAGCGCGTGCAGCATCCGCACGCCGCCGATTCCGAGCAGGACTTCCTGGCACAGGCGGTAATAGGAATCGCCGCCATAAAGGCCGCCGGTGAGGTTGCGGTCCCATTCGGCGTTGGAGGGAAGATCGGCGTCGAGAAAATAAACCGGTACCTCAAATCCGCGCACACCCTTAACGTCATAGCGCCAGGCGCGAAGTTCGACGCGGCGATTTTCCAACGGTACGCTTACGCGCGCGGTTTCTTCCTTGAGAAAATCCTCGACGTTCCAAACCACCGGCTCTTCCGTTTGGGAGCCGTCTTCGCCGAGATGCTGGGAAAAGTAGCCCCGCCGGTAGAGCAGGGAGACGGCCACCATGGGCAGGCGGAGATCGGCGCCGGCGCGGATGGTGTCTCCGGCAAGCACGCCCAGGCCGCCGCTGTAGCTCGGCATGGCGTTCTCGAGGGCAATCTCCATGGAGAAATAGGCTATAAAGCGTTTAACCGAATTCACGTGCGTGGACATCTCTCTCGTTTCTCCGCTGGGCGTTGTCCTCCCAGCCATGCGGGGAAAATGCGCAACGATTGACCTTTAATTGTCGAGGAAACGCCACGCTCAATCAAGCAAGTTGGATAGAGTGGTTGCCATACGCTCTTCGCTTTCTGGGGTGAGCCTCTTCCAATAGAAGAAAAGAGACAGTCAGGGATGCCTGTCCTACCTTCGCGACGTTTTCGTTCTTTAGTTCCCTTTCGCCGGGGCCTCTTTTGCTACTGCCGCGTGGGCCTGGGGCGTCGGACGAGCGAGCAACTCGACGAACTCCTTGTAAAACTTATCCTTGTCGAGGTCGCTTTGGACTTCCACCAGCGATTCACCCATGCCGGGCTGGTTGCCGGGAGCCCAGGCAAGCGTGTCACCATAGGAGGCGCCATGATCGACCTCCACGTCGATATAAAGTTTCTGCCATTTGGTGATGATGGTGGGATCGAGCCAGGAGACGGCGGCTAATTCATCCCAGAGAATATTGGGTTGGGCATATTTCGCAACGTATTGGGCCAAAGGAGTGGGGCTTTTTGCTATCTGCTCGATGAGACTTTTTTCCATGCGAGTCTTGACAGAAATATCGACAGTCGTGAGAACGAAGCGCGGCCAATGAGCGTGGAGGACGGCGTGAGAGGCTTCGGGATCCATCCAGAAATTAAATTCGCGGCGCGGAGAGAGAGCGAATTCAGGATCGTCGGAGGTGGGATTGATGCTCCCGCCCATGACGATCAGCTCTTTGACAAACTCGGGAAAATGAGGATCGAGAGCAATCGCCAGGGCGAGGTCGGTCATCGGCCCGGCGGCATAGATCGTGACATCGTGCGGGTACTTATGGACCATGCGGACCATGAAGTGCGCGGCGTCTTCCGCCAATGGCTTGGTTGTGGGAGCGCCTTCAGGCATGGGCGGAATTTCGTAGGGGCCATGGGGGGCGTGGCCGCGCTTAAAGTTCCAAGCGCCCTGATAAATGATTTTGCCGTAGAGCGTTTCCCACTTGGCGATGTATTCCTTCGAGCTTACGAGCGGAAAGACGGCGCCGGGCACAACGGGAATGTCGGGCCGGCCAATGATTTCCATGAGGCGCAAAGTGTGCTGGACTTCTTCGTCGCGCCAGGCATCTCCGGTTAACACGGTGATGCCGAGAACGTCGGTGTCGGGGGAATTGACGAGAGCCAGGATGGCTTGCATGTCCGTGCCGCCGGGGCCGGCGGCGTCCTGATCGATGATGACTTTGCGTTTGGTCTGCGCCTGAAGCGGCAGGACAAGTAGGATGGAGAGCAGAATTAGCAAGGTGGCGCCGGAGAGCAGGCGAGAGAGGAGATCTCTTCTGAGGTGATCGGAATCTTGGGTCGCCCAACGGGGGACCGGACCGCAGATCAGGCTTGGCTTGAATTTAGCTAACAATAATCGCCCCCTGTACCCGTTTTCTTGTAAACGCTGATTCTAGAGAATTTAGGATTTTTGTAAACCATTTAGAATCAACACTTGCGCGATGCGCTGGAGATATTGATTCCAAAGGACTTAGCGAGACTGAAGGCCGGCAGCTGGAGAACCCCAAGTCCTGTGACAGCGCGCCGACAATCCGGAGCTGAGAGGGCACCGGAATGCACTGACGAAAGAGGCAACGGCGAGAAGTGCGGGAAAGCGCAGCGGTTCGAGAATGAATGGCGACGATCACGAGAAATGCTAGCAGGAAAATGCCCATTTGTCTATTGAAGAGTTAATATCATTCGAATGAACTGTGGAAACTTTTTAAGGATAACAGAATGAACGGACGCCCTCGGAAGGTCGTACCTACATGATTGAGCCCGGAGTTTAGGATGAAGTGGATGCAGGCTACTTGCCGGAGAGCCACCAGGGGTCGTCGCCCTCGAGCTCGACCTCGACGATGCTGCCGTCACTTAGGTTAAGAGCGGAACGAAAGTGAATTTGTCCCATGAGTTCGAGATAGGCCTTGCCGTGAAACTGGCCGGCGCCAATTTCGTGTGAATCGGGGCGCATGATCAAGCCTTTGTGTCCTGCTACGAGGCAGCGTTGGAATTTGATTGTTTCGCCAAGGTTTGTCTTCCTATTTAGCGGATATTCGTCGGGGAGGACGATAGCATCGGCACGGACGATATAGTCTTCGGGAATGATTACATTCAGGGTGCCGCGGGCGAGGTTGACGAGTCCTGTGCGGCTCTCGATCAGCGCCATTACGGGATCAAGATTGCGAGCGGCCACGCCGTAGCCGGGGGTGACGACGCCATGGAATAGCTTCATGGTTGGTCCTTGGTGGAAGGTAACACGAACAGAGATGAATTATTAACGAGTGCCTCCGGCTTGGAGTGGGGGAAAAAAGAGCGGCCCGCTACGAGCGCCGCGGGCCGGAAAGGAACGGTCACCCTTGGGCGGGTGACGCTACAGATGCTGCTAGAAGGTGAGCTTGAGGCCGAGCTGGACCAGGCGCGGGTTGTTTACCGTTGAGTTGACCGCGCCAAAACCGCTTCCGTTGATATCGTTGAGTGGCTGACCGAACTGAGCGTGGTTGAAAAGGTTGAAGAATTCCGCCCGGAAATTCAGACCCATATTTTCCCAGGGTAGTTTGAACTGTTTGATTACGGAGAAATCGGTATTGACGAAATCTGGACCGTAGACGGGAACACGACTGGCGTCGCCGAGTTCTCCCTGTACGGGCTGCGCGAAGCAGGCTGGGTTAATGTACTGCGTCTTGGTCTGGTTGGCATAAGGGTTGCAGCCAGCAACCTGGTCGGGACGGTTGAAGTTATTGCCATTGCCGCCGGTGTTAAAGGAGACGCCAGAGACGCCGGGCCCAGTAAAATTTCCGTTTGCGCTGTCAATCAGAGGGAAGGCAAAGCCGGAAGTGATTTTTTCGATCAGCGTTACCTGCCAGCCGCCCAGGAGAGAATCGGTCATGTTGTTCCAATCGCTGCCGAACTGCTTGCCGCGGCCGAAGGGCAAATCATAGATAAGGCTAGCGGTAAAATTATTGTGAAGGTCGAGCTGCGAGGGAGCCCAATCGAGCTTCTGCCAATTGGGTAACGGGAAATAGGGGGCGCTCAATTCAGAACCCAGACCATCGGATAGACCGTTGTCGTATGTATGGGAGTAGGTGTAGGCAACCAGGGCGTAGAGGCCGTGCCTGGCGGACTTGGTCTCGGCCTTCACTTGCAAGGAGTTATAAGTGGTTTTTCCGAGGTCCCCAAATTCTAGAATGGCGTTGAAGTTTGGCGGAGTGTAGGGCGATATGAAAGGAGCCCCACCGGCGGCGCAGCCGAGGGTGTAGCCACTAATCTTGCCGCAACCCGAAGGGCCGTTCGTGTCCACGGCGTTGCCGGCTACCAAGATGTGGTTGCCGCGCGAGCCAGCGTAGCCAGCGGTGAGCACGATGTTGCCAGGCAACTGGCGCTCGATGTTGGCATTGTACTGCACCACCTCTCCCTGCCGGAAGTCCCGCGGCTGGTAGAAATATGTCCCTGTAAATGTGGACACAGTCGGCGGAGTGTTGAAAATTGGAAATCCGCTAGAGATGCTGGAGACGGTGCCGCCCGGGCCGCAAGCGGGGGTATTACCGGATGGAGTAGAAATTGGGCACCCCCCGAACTGGAAGATGTCTCCCTCGGCGAAAAAGGGAGGGTTCTGCCAAAGGCCCTGTGCACCCTGGCTCCACGCTGAATCGTGATAGATAGAAAATCCGCCCCGTACCACCGTCTTGTCGCTACCGAGAACCTTCCAAGCCGCGCCGATGCGTGGCTCAAGGGCCTGCCAATTCATGTATATACCAGCCGACCCCGCTATGCCACCCTGATTGGCGACGAGAAGTTGGCCCGTGGCGGCATTCGCGCCCGTGGCAATAGTGGGAGGAATGAAATCCGCCATGCGCCCGGCGGCCTCGGTTATAGGCGTGCTCAAATCCCACGCCAGGCCTAGATTGAGGGTGAGATCTTTGGTGATTCTCCAATCGTCTTGAACGTAGGGGCGGACAATTTTCCAGCGGCGGCCAGTGACCGGGCCGTTGAAAGTCTGATCGTGTTCGGAGATGCTCACATAGCCCAAGGTTAGATCGGCTTCGGGATTACCGGAGAATGAGCCGAGTGGGATCCAGAAACCATCCTGAAAGGCTTCGGTGCCGACGTTCATCTGATTGGCGCGGACGTCAATTCCGACTTTGAAGTCGTGCTTGCCGCGAATCAAGTCGAGTGAATCGTCAAACGTAAAGATGTTGGTTCCACCCTGGAATGGAGTGTAGCCACGATCGCCGAGGGACCACAATCCGCCGTTGAACAACACGGAAACCAAGCCGCAGCTGTAGGCTCCCTTGGTACACGTCTCGCTCCCCGGCGTGCCGGTGCAGCCAAGGTTGGCGCCGGGGATGCCGATGCCAGCGAGGTTGGCGGATGCGCAAGTACCGGTGCCCTGAGAAGTGATGTAGTCGAAGATGCGATCGTAACCGAAACTGGCCTGGTTCACCGTAGTAGGTGAAAAGACGTGGGTCTCGCTGACGGCCACGTTGCGGCCGTGATTGATGATGCCCTGGTTGCTACCGAAGGCGCTGGCCTCGGCAAATCCACCCGCGAAGCCGCCAGGAACGTAAGAGACGGCATCGTCATAGCTAAAACGGGCAAAGGCGGTGTCGCTGGCCGAAAACGTGTGGTCTACACGAACATCAATCTTCGTCTCATAGAGGCTGCGGACCGGCTCGCTGACGAAGTTGAACGTCGGATTCGGATTGTTAGTATTGTTAACGTTCGGCAAGGGATACAAATTAACCAAGGCCGCACCGAGGGGGTTAACCAAGGCAGCGGGTATTTTGGCGCAGGCAACTCCAGCAACCTGGCTGCCGTCCGGATTGACTGCGGTGGGCGGACCACTGGGAGTGCCTGTGCACTGAAAAGGGGTACCTCCGGTATAGGGGTTGGTGATTGAAGTGGCGGAAGCCGCCTTGCCGAAGGGATCGGTGCTGAAATCCGCGAAGGGCTGCGCCGCACTCGTGTGCATCGCAGCGCTGGGGACTATTCCGGTAAACGTGATGCCGTGGAGCTGATCCTTTTGTTCCCCATCGACGAAGAAGAAGGTTTTGTTCTTGCGAATGGGGCCACCGATAGAACCGCCAAACTGATTCAGATTAAACTTTTCGGGCGTGGTGGCAAAAAAGCTCTTGGCATCGAGAGAGGTGTTGCGGAAGAACTCGAAGAGCGAGCCGTGGAAATCGTTGGAGCCGGATTTGGTGGTGACGAGGACGGTGGGTCCAGCGCGGGTGCCGTATTGAGCGGAATAGTTGTAGGTCAAAACTTTGAATTCCTGAATGTCATCGATGGAAGAAAAAATGCCGATGCCGCCGGCGGTCAGTTCGTTGTTATCGACGCCGTCGAGAAGCCAATCTGTGCTGTTGGGGCGGGAGCCGCCGACGGATAGAGAATAGGAGCCACGCGCGGCCACTTCGCTGTCAGCGCCCTGGGTGAAAAAGCTGCCGGGATTGGTTTCTTGCGTGGTGCCGGGTGTGAGGCTGGCCAGTTGAACGAAATCGCGGCCATTGAGAGGAAGCTGTGAAACTTCCTGGGCGGTGATGACCTGGCCGAGAGAAGGATTGGTGGTTTCGACGGCGACGGCTGAAGCGGACACTTCGACTTGCGTGGAGACGGAGCTGGGAGCAAGGGTGAAATCGAGTTCGCGGGCTTCGTCAACCTGGAGGCGGAGGTCTTTGGTTTCGACGGTTTGAAAACCTTTGAATTCGACGCGCAGAGTGTAAATGGTAGCCGGCAGTAGGGGGATGAGGTAGTGGCCGGCTTCGTCCGTTGTTGCCTGGCGTGAGGCGCCGGTGCTTTGAGAAGTGGCAGTGACCGTGCCGCCGGAGATGGCAGAGCCGGACTTATCCAGGACGGTGCCGGAGAAGCTGCCATTAGCCTGTCCGTAGAGAGCTGGAGATAGAGAAAACGCGAGAGCACACACCAAAAATAGAAAAAGCACTCTGAACTTCATACGCCACACCCCTTTCGACGACCTCTCGCTACGATGCTAGTGACAGAAACGCCCGGCCCAAAATTTCTACTCGACGTGGAAGCGGTGACAAAAAAGGCTTGGCGAGCTATTGATCGCGGTTGATGTGCGGGACCGGAGCACTTGCACGCTGAAGAGATGCGGTACGAGGTCGTGGCACACGCCGTGGAAACAATCTTTCCGCCAGGCAGCGAATGTGAACGATTGTTAATCCTTGCGAAGTTTTCCCCCAGTTGCACCAGTGGCCGTAGGCTAGCGTCCGGGCAGGAGAAGTGTCAAGAAAAAAGTAAGGTTGGGAAAGTGGCGCGGTGGAAAGATTTTCCGAAGATATTCCGAGCATTTTGATGGATTCAAAATTTTGATGATTGAAAGTGTGAAAGAGAGAAGCACGGAAAAAAGTGGCTGTGATGGGGCGCTAAATGACACGAGAATCGAGCGGGTGCCGTTGAGCGAGAAGAACTGACACCATTGCCCGCGGAGTGTGCTCGATGGCACATGCGGCCACGGTGCTTGCTATCAGCGAAATCAGAACAAAGAAGGACGCGTGGAGCCGCCCAGCAGAGAATTGTTCACGTTAGCGATGGTGTGAGTGCCTTCGTTGCCGCCCCAGGAAAAGAGCAGGAAGACTTGCGGGAAACCGCCGGCGCGGAGAGTAAGGCCGGTGGAGAAACTGTGCAGCCAGGGATTGGAACCGAGATCGCCGCGAGCGAGGGCCACTTTGCCTTCGTCGACCATGAAGGTGAATCCCAAAGGCAATTTCCCGATGGAGTGTTCGAAGCTTTGCCGAAACAACATGACGTTGGGAGCGCGGAAGCGGAAGTCCTGGTAACTGCTTAAAGATTGATCGCCGTTGATGTCCGAGCCGCCAAGCGTTGGCTGAAAATAGAAAGGCACGACGTCTCCGCCCGGAGTCATCGAGGTTGAAAGAAAGAAGCGGAGGCTGAAACTGCCCTCCAGATCGCGCGTGATCTGCGGACATTCGGGATGGCCCGATGCCGGAGCCAGGGAGCAATCATCCGGGCCATTAGCATCGCGTGGCAGGAGCCAGCGGGTCGTTTTTTTGTAGATGGCGAACTGATGAGATAGGTCGGCGGCCAGGCGTTGAAAGGAGAAGTTGGAATTGCCCGGAGCGAGATATTGCTGATAGGAGAGGTCGTAGTTTAGGCGCAGGAGATCGTCAAAAAACACAGGGCGCATGCGAACGCCTTCGCCGAGTTGGAAGAAGGCTGGCTGATTGGTGAGGCCGGGAGCAGTGGCTTCGGTGTAGAGAACGCCGATGGAGGGGCTGGGCTGATTGAGGCGGGGGCGGATGTCAACGAAGCGTCCGTTCATTTCGCCGTAGAGGGAAACTTGCAAGCGCTGATAAGTGGGTTTGACAGCGCTGATGCCGACGATTGTCTCGCGCATGCCGTAAAAGGAGCGGCCGGTCTCGGTCGAATTCGGACCTAATCCAAAGTATGTGAGTTTGTTCAGCGAAATCGCCTGCGCATAGATGTTGATGACGGAGTGTTCGGGGAGTTCGGTGAGGTTCGTGTTTAGATGAGGAGGAGTTCCAAACCCGACGCCGATGGGATTATTGGGAGTGTGGACCAGTTTCAAATAAACCCCGGCGCGCCAGGAACCGTTGATCGAACCGATAGCATCGGCGTCCCAGCTGGTTCGCCAATTGTCCGTGGTCTTGTGGCCAAGGTACGCGAGGCCGGCACCGAAACCATTTTGAGGAGCGATGCTGCCGACGGCGATGTGCAGCGGTTGGCCAGTAAAGAGTTCTTCGGCGCAATCGAAAAACTTGGCGAAGTCGGTGCAGCTCTCCTTGAGTTTGTCGAGTTCGTTCGGCGAATCGATTCTGGCTGGAGTTGCTTGCGGCGCGGAACTCTGCGCATGAGCCGCGCTCGTTGCGAATAAAAGAAAAACCAGGAAGTTGCGCCTCACGAGTCCTCCTTTATTTTCTCGCCGGTTTCGCGGCGTGAGTGTGCAGGATCGCGGTGGCCCGGTGAATATAGGCGCTGACTTCGCCTTCGGTTTTCAGGGACTTGGGGTCAATGGCGAGGACGGCCGCCAGCTCCTCCAAGTGCTTCAGAAGCGCTTCGCGGATATGCAGCGTCTGAGAGCGCAGCAGCAGACCGGCGGGCCGATTGGGATTGTAGGAGCCTCGTTGCGTTGCGGGCACGAGAATTGCGTTCGCAGGCGTGGCCATTAACTTCCTCCCAGTTTGAAGAATGGAATATCGGCATCGGGGCGTAATTGATCCGAGAGCAAATCAAGAAAGGTGTTGGCCTGTTTTTCGCGTGGGGTTTGCTTGGCATCGCCCTTAAGGAAGAAATTCGTAACTGTTGCGGGAATGCAGGCGTGTTCGAAGATGCGGCAGTTGGCGGGATCCTCGGGGCCGGGGATGACTGTTCCCTTGGCGATGTACGGCGAGACAGCGATCGCCGGAACGCGAACACCGAGGCGGTCGAAATTGAAAGTTTCGCCCGTTCCGGTATCCGCGGGGTTGGCGAAATAGCCGTCGGGAGTGCAGGCCGGGGGAGGGACGTGGTCGTAGATTCCGCCGTGCTCGTCGTAAACGATCAACAAGAGAGTGCTACTCCAAAGAGCGGGATTTGTACGGATGGCGGTATAGATGTTGGCGATGAACCGCTCGCCCTCTTGGATGTTGTGATCCGGGTGCTGATCCGAGGCCAGGATTTCGCCGCCGCCGGGGCCCGGATGATCGTTGTAACAGGGCTCAATGAAACTATATTCAGGGAGCTGATTGGAAGCGCAGTCGGCGATGAATTGTTGGTAGCTGCCAAAAATCTGCGGCTGATTTTTGAGCAGATTCACAATTTCCATGGTCGAGCTTTGCTGATCGTAGTAATAAATTTTTGCTGTGTGGCCTGCCTGAATTATTCGCTCATAAGTACTGAGGATCGCCGTGTCCAGGATGTAGAAAAGGTCCATCCCCACCTGGCCGAAGGATGTGCCGTAATGAGCGAAGGCACGATTGCAAATCGTGGGTCCAGGGATGGAAGAAAACCAGCCATTGAAGAGTGCGAATTGCGTAGCCAACGTCGAAAGGACGGGCAATTTGTCGGGCGTGAAGTAGTACATGATGTTGTGCGAACGATTGACGTCATTGGTTTGTGTGAAATAGTCCTTCACGAATCCCTGCATGTTTGGAACTCGCCCCGGTCCGGGTGGCGCGCCGCCGAAGATTTGAAGATCCACGCCTGGGAAATGATGATCCGGGTCGGGGTCGAGCTGGCCTTGAAATTTCGCATTTGGCTGGACTCTTACTATCGCGCCTTGCGTGTCGGGGTTGGACTCGTTTCCTGTCAGGCCATTGATGTTGGGATATTTCTTCTGGCCGTTTTCTATTACGAGACTCAACCCGCCGAGCATGTGGTCGAAAGAGCGGTTTTCCATCATTAGGACGACGATGTGCTTCAGGTTGTCCAGGCCGGCTGGCATATATACCCCCGAGTGATTCTGCGAGTGAGTTGGGTCTTTGTGGATAGTGACGCGAGGCGGTGAAACGTTTCGCGGCGGGATCGCACTATCTGCACAACGGCACAGGCTCCGGTTTTTTCTAGAGAATCGAGAAGGGACGGCGGCGATCGAGCCAGCCGCGCGTCATTATTTGTTCGGGGCCGGCGCGGATCGTGAGGGGGCCTATGTTTGGGTCA
>Ga0187805_10000536_pt1 | contig 12609 bp, 7 predicted proteins | sample NC_wetland_sal_i_6_FD_132965 | JGI IMG/M metagenome (GOLD analysis project Ga0187805, IMG submission 132965) | Wetland sediment microbial communities from Neuse River Estuary, North Carolina, USA - Control_5 | ecosystem: Environmental > Aquatic > Freshwater > Wetlands > Sediment | place: USA...
AGTGCTTGTTTTCTCAGGTGCCGCCTTTTTCCTGTACGCCCACACCATCAACGCAATCCCCGCGACCAGCATCGGCAGGCTCAACCACTGCCCCATGCTGATGCCCAGGGCCGTCATGCCGAAAATGCCTTCGTCCGGGTTGCGCGTAAACTCGGCGAGTGAGCGGAAGGTGCCGTAGCCGATCAGAAACAGTCCGGACACCGCGCCAACCGGGCGCGGCTTTTTCGAGTAGATCCATAGGATGGCGAAGAACAGCAATCCTTCGAGCGCGAATTCGTAAAGTTGCGAGGGGTGGCGCGGCAGGTTGTCGGCCTGCGGAAATACCATGGCCCACGGCACATCGGTGGGACGCCCCCACAATTCGCCGTTGATGAAATTGCCGATGCGCCCCGCGCCCAGGCCCAGCGGCGCCAACGGTGCAATGAAATCGGTCAGCTCCAGCCAGACCAGTTTCCATTTGCGCGTGAACAGCGTCACCGCGAGCAGCACGCCGAGAAAGCCGCCGTGAAAGGACATGCCACCTTCCCACAGGGCGATGATTTTTGCGGGCTGCTCCCAATAGTATTCCGGCCGGTAGAAAAACACGTCGCCCAGCCGCGCACCCACGATCAGGCCAACCATGGCATAGAACAGCAAGTCGTCCAGCATCCGGTTGTCCCAGCCCGGCCGGTTCAGGGTGCGCAGCCGCATTCTGCCCAACACCAGGAAGAGCGCAAAGCCGAGCAGGTACATCAAGCCGTACCAATGTATGCCCTCAAAATGAAAATGGAATGACCCGATGCTGAAATCGAGCGGGATGTGTACGGCAATGGGGTCGAACTGCGGGTAAGCGATCATGGTCTTGCTTCAGCGGCCTGCGGTCGGTGCGATCACGCGTTTTGCAGCGCGCGTGCGATCTTCGCGTCCGCCTCTTGCGCAAGCTTGATCAGCTTGCTATCGCCCAATATCTGCATCATTGCGGTCGGCTTGACGAACTCCAGGGAGATCTTTCCCGCGGCGGTTTCGCGGATCACGGCGTTGCATGGCAGCAGACTCGCCACGTCGCTGTTGGCGATGTAGGCCTCGTAAGCCAGGTTGGGATTGCAGGCGCCGAGGATCACGGTGGGGGCAATGTCCTTGCCGGTCTTTTCCTTGATCTTGCTATGCATATCAATGCGCGTCAGCACGCCGAAACCTTCCGCACCCAGCGCCTTGGTTGCGCGCTCGACGGCCTGGTCAACGCTGCATGAAATTTCTCGCTTGAAATTGACGGCGGTCATGACTATCCCCTGGAATGGAAAAAAGGTGCGTATCATAGCGCAAACCACCAAACGGCAATACAAAGCAAGCTTTGACGCAGTGGTTTAAAATATGACTTTGTCATATTTTTATTGCGGAATATTTACATGCCCCTTTACCGTTCACGCACCTCCACCCACGGCCGCAACATGGCCGGCGCGCGCGCACTATGGCGCGCCACCGGCATGCAGGAAGCTGATTTCAGCAAACCTATCATTGCAGTCGTGAATTCTTTCACCCAGTTCGTGCCAGGGCACGTGCACCTGAAGGACCTGGGGCAGTTGGTGGCGCGCGAAATCGAAAAGGCCGGCGGCGTGGCCAAGGAATTCAACACCATTGCCATCGACGACGGCATCGCCATGGGCCACAGCGGCATGCTGTATTCGCTGCCGTCACGCGACCTGATCGCGGACAGCGTGGAATACATGGTCAACGCACATTGCGCCGACGCCATGGTATGCATCTCCAATTGCGACAAGATCACGCCCGGCATGCTGATGGCCGCGCTGCGTCTGAACATCCCCGCAATATTCGTGTCGGGCGGGCCGATGGAGGCGGGCAAGGTTCAATGGCATGGCGCCGAACGCAAGGTTGACCTGATAGATGCGATGATCGAAGCGGCGGATAGCCACAACTCCGACGATGAGGTGGCGGAGATGGAGCGCTCGGCCTGCCCGACCTGCGGTTCCTGCTCCGGCATGTTCACCGCCAACTCCATGAACTGCCTTACGGAGGCTTTGGGCTTGAGCCTGCCTGGCAACGGCTCGCTGGTGGCCACCCATGCCGACCGCAAGGAATTGTTCCTGCGCGCGGGACGCGCCATCGTGGACATCACCAAACGCTACTACGAGCACAACGACAGCAGCATTTTGCCGCGCAGCATCGCTACTTTCGAAGCATTCGAGAACGCGATGAGCCTGGACGTGGCAATGGGCGGGTCTACCAACACCGTACTGCACCTGCTCGCCGCCGCAGCCGAGGCCGGTGTGGATTTCAGCATGGCGGACATAGACCAGGTATCGCGCCGCGTGCCGTGCCTGTGCAAGGTCGCGCCCGCCACCCAGCAATACCATCTGGAAGACGTGCACCGCGCGGGAGGCGTGATGGGCATCCTGGGTGAACTGGACCGCGCAGGCTGTCTGGACTCCAATGTACCCACGGTGCACAGTAAGACACTAGCCGATGCCCTGCAAACCTGGGATATAAGACGCACCGAGGACGAATCGGTGCTGAATTTCTACCGCGCCGCGCCTGGCGGGATGGTCACGACCATCGCATTTTCTCAGTCCATGCGCTATCCGGCCCTGGACACGGATCGCGCGTCAGGCTGCATACGCGACAAGGCGCACGCCTATTCACAGGATGGAGGACTGGCGGTGCTGCACGGCAATATCGCCCTGGATGGCTGCATCGTGAAAACCGCAGGCGTGGACGACAGCATACTCAAGTTCACCGGGCGGGCGCGCGTATTCGAAAGCCAGGACAGCGCCGTAGCGGCGATACTCGGCGACAAGATCATCGCCGGGGATGTGGTAGTGATCCGTTACGAGGGCCCGCGGGGCGGCCCCGGCATGCAGGAAATGCTTTACCCGACGAGCTACCTGAAATCCAAGGGCCTGGGCAAGGTGTGCGCGCTGCTCACCGACGGGCGCTTCTCGGGCGGCACGTCAGGCCTGAGTATAGGCCATGCGTCCCCGGAAGCGGCTGAAGGCGGCGCCATCGGCCTGGTCGAAGAGGGCGACACCATAGAAATTGACATTCCCAACCGCCGCATTCACCTGGCAGTGGCAGCAGAGGAACTGGAGCGCCGTCGCGAGGGGATGGAAGCGAAGGGAACCGGCGCCTGGAAGCCGGCGACCCGCGAGCGCCACGTTTCGGCGGCGCTGCGCGCCTATGCCGCGATGACGACATCCGCGGCAAAAGGCGCGGTGCGTGACGTGTCGCAATTGGAAAAATGAACCTGAAGGTGATTTAGCCACCGATGGGCGCGGATGAAAACCGAATCATGAAGAGTTTATCCGTGCCCATACATGTTAACCCGTGGCTGACATTTTTTTTGGCCGCCGGAGGAGCACCATGAAAGCCGTCTTGATCGCAAACCCCAAAGGAGGCAGCGGCAAGACCACGCTTTCAACCAATATCGCGGGATACCTCGCTTCACGCGGGCAACGAGTCGCCTTGCTGGACATGGACCGGCAAAAGTCAGCCACGCTTTGGCTGGCCCAGCGCGGCAACACGCTCCCCGCCATCCGCACTCTGGACGACGACGGGGGAAAGCACACGGAAAAGCTGGATTGGCTGGTCATCGATTCTCCCGCCGCACTGCACGGCAAGAATCTGGAACATGCTCTGAAGCTGGTGCATCGCGTTATCGTGCCGATCGCTCCCTCGCTGTACGATATTCAGGCAAGCCATGATTTTCTGAAGTCCCTGAATGAAATGAAAGCCGCGCGCAAAGGCCGCGTGCTGATCGGCGTGGCCGGGATGCGCATGGCGCCGCGCACCCGCGCGGCGGCAACGCTGGAAGATTTCCTGCAACGGCTCGACCTCCCGGTGTTGGCGTACCTGCGCGAGGCGCAGGTATATGTCAATGCGGCTTTCGAGGGCAAGAGCATCTTTGACTTGCCCGCTCACCAAGCCGCGCACGATGTGGAACAATGGGCGGGATTGCTGGGCTGGCTGGAGGCTGAAGACAGCTAATGCTGTCGTCGCACAAATACACACTATCAGAATGGTTAAGCAGCCTGTCAACTAATGCCCCGCCAAGGGCGTTAGTGGTTATGCCGCCCAGTTGAATTGGTTTGCAAGCTAGGCGGAGTTGGTTAGAATTGCGCGGGGAGGAGTGCCTTCCTGCCGCAAATAGGCAAAATTCTATAACTACGGAGAAAACATGAAATCTATTATCGTTGGCGTGGCCGCTACCGCAGGCCTGATGATCGCTGGCAGCGCACTGGCCGCACCTGAAATGCCTGCCGAAGCAAAGGAACTGAACTGCGTTGCTTGCCACGCTGTTGACCACAAGGTTGTAGGCCCGGCTTGGCAAGATGTGGGCAAGAAATATAAAGGCGCAGCCAAGTTTGAATACAACGGCAAGGAATATCCCCTGCTCGAAGGCCTGGTGATGAAGGTTTCCAAGGGCGGCTCCGGCCACTGGGGTTCCATGCCCATGCCCGCCAACGACCCGACCGGCGCCAAGAAGGACAAGATCGAGAAGCTGGTCAAGTTTGAGTTGAGCCTGGGCTAATTGCAATTCCGGTTCACCGCAAAAGCCGGCCACGCGCCGGCTTTTTCGTTGGAACAGGGGGAATATAAAATTTTGGGAAATGGTATAAAATGCAACCGACCATACAGTGCCGTTAGTTTTTAACTGAAGTTCACCTGACTGGAGGAAACAATGAAAACCATAGCCGTTCCTTTAAGCTTTCTAGCCGGACTGATGATTTCTAGCGCTGCCCTGGCGGCTGATATGCCGCCGCTGGCAAAAAAGGACAATTGCACCGCCTGCCACGCCATCGACAAAAAATTAGTGGGGCCGGCATGGGCTGAAGTCGCCAAGAAATACAAAGGTGATAAAGGGGCCGAGGCCAAGCTGGTCGCCAAGGTGAAACAGGGCGGCAAGGGCGTCTGGGGCACCATGGCAATGCCGCCGCAGGCAGCCAAGGAAGAGGATATCAAGGAACTGGTCAAGTTCATCCTGGCGCTGGACAAATAGATCGCCAGGCGTTCTTTGGACAAAGCCGGCGCCAGCCGGCTTTGTCGTTGAAGGAACGATGGTTTTCCGGCCATATTGCCGTCCGGCCTGATACGGGGTAACATTCCCGCCCTTTTGTTTTTATAACAACAACAGACTGGCGTAACGATTTCCGAATCTTCGTCTTTGCAGCTGTTGAAAAACGTGGCGAGGACAGGCAAATGTCAACAGCAAGGTACGCAGCGACCTGGTCATATCGAACAGATAGGCAGGAGAACGGGTGCCGTGCAACGCCGCAGATGCCGGTGGCTGATGCAGCCGTTTTTCAAGAGCGCGTTATCGAGCTGGTCTGTGTGATCTGATCATGAACAATGTGAATTCTTCTTCACTGCGGCAGGCCGGCTCGTCATTGCCGCCGCAGCAAGGGCTGTACGATCCGCGCCAGGAGCACGATGCCTGCGGCGTGGGCTTTGTCGCCCACATCGAGGGCAAGCCCAGCCACGATATCGTGCGCCAGGGCCTGCAAATCCTGAAAAATTTGACACACCGCGGGGCGGTCGGCGCCGATCCGCTGGCCGGCGACGGCGCCGGCATCCTGCTGCAAATTCCCGATGCATTTCTGCGCCAGGCCTGCGCGGCAAAAAAATTGACGCTGCCGGCGGCTGGCGATTACGGCGTGGGAATGCTGTTCCTGCCGCGCGACAAGAAGGCGCGTGACGCCTGTGAAAAGATCGTCGAAAAGAAAATTGCCGCGGAAGGCCAGAAACTGCTCGGCTGGCGCGATGTGCCGGTGAACAACAGCGGGCTGGGCGAAAGCGTCAAGGCGGTCGAGCCCAAGGTGCGCCAGCTATTCATCGGGCGCGGCAAGAACTGCAAGGATCAGGACGCCTTCGAGCGCAAGCTGTTCGTGATCCGCAAGACCATGGAGCATGCGGTGCGCGAACTGGGCGACGCCGGCAAGGGGTTTTATTGCCCGTCACTGTCTTCCCGTACCGTCGTTTACAAGGGCATGCTGCTGGCCGACCAGGTTGGCGCCTATTATCTCGACCTGCAGGACCCGTCGGTGGTGAGCGCCCTGGCGCTGGTGCACCAGCGTTTTTCCACCAACACCTTCCCGACGTGGGACCTGGCGCATCCGTTCCGCATGATCGCGCATAACGGCGAGATCAATACCGTGCGCGGCAACGTCAACTGGATGGCCGCTCGCAATGCCGCGATGTCCTCGAAGGTGCTTGGGCGCGACCTGGACAAATTATGGCCGCTGATAGCCGAAGGCCAGTCCGATTCCGCCTGCTTCGACAACGCCCTGGAGCTGCTGGTCGCAGGCGGCTATTCGCTGCCGCACGCCATGATGCTGCTGATCCCCGAGGCTTGGGCCGGCAACCCGCTGATGGACGAAGAGCGCCGCGCCTTCTACGAATATCACGCCGCCCTGATGGAGCCGTGGGACGGCCCCGCCGCCGTGGCCTTTACGGACGGCCGCATGATAGGCGCGACGCTGGACCGCAACGGCCTGCGCCCGGCGCGCTATCTCATCACCGACGACGGCCTGGTGCTGATGGCCTCGGAGATGGGCGTGCTGGACATCCCGCAAAGCAAGATCGTGAAGAAGTGGCGCCTGCAGCCGGGAAAAATGTTCCTGATAGACATGCAGGCCGGGCGCATCGTGGATGATGCCGAATTGAAGAAGCAGCTCGCCACCGCCAAACCCTACCGCAAGTGGATAGACAAGTCGCGCTATTTCCTGGATGACCTGCCCGCCGCGAACGGCAGGACCAAGCTCAACGCCAGCTTGCTCGATACGCAGCAGGCTTTCGGCTATACCCAGGAAGATCTCAAGTTCATCATGGCGCCGATGGCCGGCGCGGGCGAAGAGGCGACCGGCTCGATGGGCAACGACTCGCCGCTGCCGGTGCTTTCCGACAAGAGCAAGGTGCTGTACAACTACTTCAAGCAATTGTTCGCGCAGGTAACCAATCCCCCGATCGACCCGATACGCGAAGAAATCGTGATGTCGCTGACCTCGTTCATCGGTCCCAAGCCCAACCTGCTGGGCATAGACGAAACCGACCCCCCCCTGCGGCTGGAAGCGCACCAGCCGGTGCTCTCCAATGATGACCTCGGCAAGCTGCGGGACATCGCCCGCCTGACCGGCAAGAAATACAAGTCGCTGGTGCTGGACATAACCTATCCCGCGACCAGGGGCGCCGCGGGCTGCGGGACCGCGCTCAAGGCTCTGTGCAAGGATGCCGCCAAGGCGGTGAAGGATGGGCGCAATGTGCTGATCCTTTCCGACCGCGGCGTATCGCGCGAACGCATCGCCATCCCCGCGCTGCTGGCTTGTGCGGCCGTGCACCACCACCTGGTGCGTGCCGGTTTGCGCACCAGCACCGGCCTGGTGGTGGACACCGGCTCGGCGCGCGAAACACATCACTTCGCCCTGCTCGCCGGTTATGGCGCGGAGGCCGTATGCCCGTGGCTGGCCTTTGAAACGCTGGATGGAATGGGCGAGATGCTGCCCGCAGGGCTGTCTGCCTATGATGCGCACAAGCGCTTCATCAAGGCCATCAACAAGGGGCTGCTCAAGGTAATGTCCAAGATGGGCATATCCACTTATCAGTCCTACTGCGGTGCGCAGATTTTCGAGGCCATCGGCCTGAATGCGTCGTTTGTGGAAGAGTATTTCACCGGCACAGCTACCCAGATCGAAGGCATCGGCCTGAAAGAAGTCGCGGAAGAGGCGGTGCGCATGCACCGCGATGCGTTCGGCGCCGACCCGGTGCTGGCGGACGCCCTGGATGCGGGCGGCGAATACGCCTGGCGCACGCGCGGCGAGGACCATATGTGGACGCCGGATTCCATCGCCAAGTTGCAGCATGCGACCCGCGCCAACAATGCCGCCACCTACAAGGAATACGCCAAACTTATCAATGAACAGGCGCACAGGCTGAAAACGCTGCGTGGGCTGTTTGAGGTTAAGCCCGCAGGTCCGCAGGTGCCGCTGGAGCAAGTCGTCCCGGCAAAGGAAATCGTCAAACGCTTCGCCACCGGCGCGATGTCGCTGGGCTCCATATCCACGGAAGCGCACACGACGCTGGCGATTGCCATGAACCGCATCGGCGGCAAATCCAACACCGGCGAAGGCGGCGAAGACGCCAGCCGCTTCAAGCCATTGCATGGCGGGGAAAAGCTGTCCGACATCATCGGCAGGAGCCGCATCGAAGCCGACATCACCATGAGGCCCGGAGATTCGCTGCGCTCACGCATCAAGCAGGTCGCTTCGGGCCGCTTTGGGGTGACGGCGGAATATCTTTCCAGCGCCGACCAGATACAGATCAAGATGGCCCAAGGCGCAAAGCCCGGCGAAGGCGGGCAATTGCCCGGCCACAAGGTGTCGGAATACATTGCCAAGCTGCGCTTCTCGGTGCCCGGCGTGGGGCTGATTTCCCCGCCGCCGCACCACGACATTTATTCCATTGAAGACCTGGCCCAGTTAATCCACGATCTCAAGAACGCCAACCCGAACGCCTCCATTTCGGTGAAGCTGGTTTCCGAAGTGGGCGTGGGAACGGTGGCGGCCGGCGTGTCGAAGGCCAAGGCCGATCACATCGTGATCTCCGGCTATGACGGCGGCACCGGCGCGTCGCCCTTGTCCTCGATCAAGCACGCCGGCACGCCCTGGGAACTGGGCCTCGCCGAGGCGCAGCAGACGTTGGTGCTCAACCAATTGCGCGGCCGCGTCGCCCTGCAGGTTGACGGACAGATCAAGACCGGGCGCGACGTGGTAATCGGAGCGCTGCTCGGCGCGGACGAGTTCGGCTTCGCCACGGCGCCGCTGGTAGTGGAGGGCTGTATCATGATGCGCAAGTGCCACCTCAACACCTGCCCAGTGGGCGTGGCGACGCAGGATCCGGTGCTGCGCAAGAAATTCACCGGCCAGCCCGAGCATGTGGTGAACTATTTCTTCTTCGTGGCCGAGGAAGTGCGCGAACTGATGGCGCAAATGGGTATCCGCAAGTTCGAGGACCTGATCGGCCGCAGCGACCTGCTGGACGTGAAGAAAGGCATTGCGCACTGGAAGGCCCAGGGATTGGATTTCAGCAAGGTGTTTCACCAGCCCAAAGTGGCCGCCAGCGTGGCGCGCCTGCATGCCGAGGAACAGGATCATGGCCTGGCGCATGCGCTGGATAACGAGCTCATCGCCCGCGCCAAGGAAGCGCTGGATAGAAAATCCAAGGTCGAGATTGGCACGCCGGTCGCCAACGTCAACCGCAGTGTAGGCGCCATGCTGTCGCATGAGGTGGCAAAGCGCTACGGTCACGCCGGGCTGCCTGACAACACCATCAATATCAAGTTGAGGGGGACTGCCGGCCAGAGCTTCGGCGCATTTCTGGCGCACGGCGTCACGCTGGAGCTGAGCGGAGAGGGCAACGATTACGTGGGCAAGGGCTTGTGCGGCGGCCGCATCGTGGTCATGCCGCCCGCCGAGTGCAAGATCAAGGCCGAAGAGAACATTATCGTCGGCAATACCGTGCTGTATGGCGCGACCAGCGGCGAATGCTTCTTCCGCGGCGTGGCGGGCGAGCGCTTCGCGGTGCGCAATTCGGGCGCGGTGGCCGTGGTGGAAGGCGTGGGCGACCACGGCTGCGAATACATGACCGGCGGCATGGTGGTCGTGCTGGGCCAGACCGGCCGCAACTTCGCGGCAGGCATGTCCGGCGGCGTGGCCTACGTGCTTGACGAGGACGGCACCTTCGCCAAACGCTGTAACATGGCCATGGTGCAGCTGGAGGCCGTTCCGGACGAGGCAGCGGCCAGCGAGACCGGCGAGGTGGAATCGCATGGGCGGGTGCACCTCAACCATCTGGGCAAGGCCGATGAATCCGTGCTGCGCGGCAAGATCGAGAAGCACCTGCGCCACACCGGAAGCGTACGCGCCAAGCTCGTCCTGGAAAACTGGGACAAGTACCTGCCCAAGTTCGTCAAGGTGATGCCGACTGAATACCGCCGCGCGCTGCTGGAAATCGCAGCGCAGCAGAAGACCGCACAGAAGGAGGCCGCATAAATGGGCAAGCCAACCGGATTCATGGAATTTGCGCGGGTGGCCGAGGAATATCCTCCCGCAGCCGAACGGGTGAAGGAATATCGCGAGTTCGTGCCGCACCTCACCGATGCGCAGGCCAAGCAGCAGGGCGCGCGCTGCATGGATTGCGGCATTCCGTTCTGCAACAGCGGCTGCCCGGTGAACAACATCATCCCCGACTGGAACGACCTGGTCTATCGCGGCAACTGGAAGCAGGCGCTGGATGTGCTGCATTCCACCAACAACTTTCCCGAGATCACCGGACGCATTTGCCCCGCGCCGTGCGAGGCCGCCTGCACTCTGAACATCAACAACGATGCGGTGGGCATCAAGTCCATCGAGCACGCCATCATAGACAAGGGCGGCGAGAACGGCTGGGTCGTCCCGCAACCGCCCAGAAAAAGGACCGGGAAGAAGGTTGCCATCGTCGGCTCCGGACCGGCCGGGCTTGCCGCGGCCCAGCAACTGGCGCGCGCCGGGCACGCGGTGACGGTGTTCGAGAAGAACGGCCGCGTCGGCGGACTGCTGCGCTACGGCATTCCCGACTTCAAGCTGGACAAGCGCCTCTTGGATTGGCGCGTGGCGCAACTGGAAGCTGAGGGCGTGAAGTTCAAGACCAACACCTTCATCGGCAAGGACGCGCCCGGCCCGGATAATTGGCCGAGGGGAATAGCCAACGACGCGAAGAAAACCATCAGCCCGAAAGCGTTGCAGAAGGAATTCGACGCGGTGATTCTGGCGGGCGGATCGGAGCATCCGCGCGACCTGCCCGTGCCAGGACGCGAGTTGCGGGGCGTGCATTTCGCGCTGGAGTTTCTTATCCCGCAGAACAAGCAACTGGCAGGTGGCGCCAAGAACCCGATCAGCGCGCATGGCAAGCATGTGGTGGTAATCGGCGGCGGCGACACCGGTTCCGATTGCGTGGGTACCTCGAACCGCCACGGCGCCGCCTCGGTCACCCAGATCGAGGTGATGCCGCGCCCGCCCGAGCAGGAAAACAAGGCGCACACCTGGCCGAACTGGCCGATCAAGCTGCGCACCTCCAGCTCGCATGAGGAAGGCTGCGCGCGCGATTGGGCCATCGCCACCAAGGAATTTGTTGGCGAGCAGGGCCAGTTGAAAGCGCTCAAATGCGTGCGCGTTGAGCTGAAGGACGGCAAGCTGGTCGAGGTGCCCGGCAGCGAATTCGAGATCAAGGCCGATCTGGTATTCCTGGCGATGGGTTTTACCAACCCGGTGCAGCAGGTGCTGGATGCCTTCGGTGTGGAGAAGAATGCGCGCGGAGACGTCAAGGCGGACACTAACGATTACCGCACCAGCCTCAAAAAAGTGTTTGCCGCGGGCGATATGCGCCGCGGCCAGTCGCTGGTAGTGTGGGCGATACGCGAAGGCCGCCAGGCGGCGCGCGCGGTGGACGAATTCCTGATGGGCAGCAGCGTGCTGCCCAGATAAAATTAAGCACCTAAGAGCAGAGCCAAGAAAAGAGCAAAATGAACTTCAAAGTTAAGAACGACACCTTTCTGCGCGCACTATTGCGCCAGCCGGTCGAACATACCCCCGTGTGGATGATGCGCCAGGCCGGGCGCTATTTGCCCGAATATTGCGCAACCCGCAAGCGCGCGGGCAGCTTCCTGAAGCTGTGCAAAAGCCCGGACATGGCGACCGAAGTGACGCTGCAGCCGGTGGATCGCTTCCCGCTGGATGCCGCCATCCTTTTCTCCGACATCCTGACCGTGCCGGACGCGATGGGGCTGGGGCTGTATTTTGCCGAGGGCGAAGGCCCGAAATTCGAGCGCCCGGTGCGGGATGAGGCGGCCGTCAATGCGCTGCGTGTTCCGGACGTCGGCACGGACCTCAGATACGTCACCGACGCGGTTTCGCAAATCCGCAAGGCGCTGGACGGGCGAGTTCCCCTAATTGGCTTCTCCGGCAGCCCCTGGACCCTTTCCTGCTATATGGTCGAAGGCGGCGGAAGCGACGACTACGCCAGGGTCAAGACCATGATGTACAAAGAGCCCAGGCTGATGCATCGCATCCTGGATGTCACCGCACAGGCAGTGACCGCTTACCTCAACGCCCAGATCGAGGCGGGTGCGCAGACAGTGATGATTTTCGATTCCTGGGGCGGCACGCTGTCCCACTATGCGTACCATGAGTTTTCGCTGCCTTATATGCAGCGCATCGTGGCCGGCCTGACCAAGGAAAAGGACGGGATCAAGATTCCCAGCATCGTGTTCACCAAGGGTGGCGGCTTGTGGATAGACAGCATCGCCAATACCGGCTGCGATGCGGTGGGTCTGGACTGGACCATGGACATCGGCATTGCTCGGCAAAAAGTGGGCCACAAAGTCGCCCTGCAAGGCAACATTGACCCGGCGGTGCTGTTTTCCACGCCGGAAGTCATAAACAACGAGGTTGAAAAGGTGCTCGCCAGCTACGGCTACGGCAGCGGACACGTATTCAACCTTGGGCACGGGATTTCCCAATTTACCGACCCGGAAAATGCTGCGGCGCTGGTGCGCTCAGTGCATGAGTTAAGTCGCCGGTACCACTCCAG
>Ga0187805_10000537_pt1 | contig 12603 bp, 16 predicted proteins | sample NC_wetland_sal_i_6_FD_132965 | JGI IMG/M metagenome (GOLD analysis project Ga0187805, IMG submission 132965) | Wetland sediment microbial communities from Neuse River Estuary, North Carolina, USA - Control_5 | ecosystem: Environmental > Aquatic > Freshwater > Wetlands > Sediment | place: USA...
CATTTCACGCTGAGCCAAGGCAGTTTTGACGTGCGGAGCTTCATCTATTCGTGCCGAGGTGGCGGTAAACCGAAACAATCCAGCTCACGCCATCACCCTGCGGCAAACGCCGACAAGGCGTCGTTCCGGTGGACGGACAACATCGAGCGACCGACCGTCGATGGAGAAAAGGCGATCCAGCATCCGTTCGACCTCACGAATATGGGATTCGCTCTTGCGCTCGTCGGAAAGCTCGACTCCATAAAACGAGGATGCGACGTATTCATGCAGTGCTAGGCCTTGGACGATTCGAACGAGGGCGGCGACATCATTGGGGAGTCGCTCCAACAGAGCGGCGTATTTCCCTGCGGAGGCCATCGCACCGTTTCGCGAGTAGAAGTCGAGAATGGTTTTCCGCACGGGCATCGTTTTCTGCCGCCTCAATTGGTTATATGTGGATTCAGATTTTGACTGCGAACCAAGTGGTAAGATTCACGACGCGGTTGTGGAGTTGCTGCCGTGCTGTTCTAACTACTTCGGACATTCCGCCGCAAGCGGCTTCGTCCTAAGCGGGGCAAAGCGGAATACATGCCTCGGCGGTTTAAAAGGTTCTTTCCGCAGCCGCCGCCCGTGGATGAAGAGGCTATTGCAGTCGGGTCGGAGGAGGCGCGCTTAACCGACGACTCGGTTGTCCGCCATCCAAATCGCTCTTGTTATGCAGGCAATATTTTTCACGCCGCCGACGTCGAGGAGGCTTCCGAACCGGCGAAGCATCTGGGGCGCAGGACAGCTCCGTAAACGGGGACCTGTGCTGTTACAACTTTGCCCGTGGCGTTCGAATTAATCTTCAGGTCCCCTCCAAGCTGCCTGAGCCTTTCTCTCATTCCCCTAATTCCAACTCCGGGCGTGCCAGCCGTGGTCATTTCATCCAGCTTCTCTGGTGATATTCCCTTGCCTTTGTCCTGCACCTCAACAAGGACCTGCCCGTCGAGATGACGAAAACGAATCTTGGCTATCGAACTTCCCGAATTAGGATGAATATTCGTAAAGCACTCTTGCACGCCACGAAAAATGGCGGTCTCTTCCTCACGGGATGGCCGTGGAAAGTCATCAGGGAAATCAAGAACAACCTCGATCTTGCTGCGTTGAGCAAATCCGTCTGTGTACCAACGAATGGCCGATGACAGGCCTGCTTTATCGAGAAGCGGGGGGTGAAGCAAGTGAGAGATAGTGTGGACTTCTTTACTCATTTCTTGGGCTAGCTTTCCGCATCCGTGAGGGTCGCGGCTGTCTTGGTAAGTCGTTCGATGTCGGCTCGCACGGCGGACAGGTTCATGGTCACACCCGCCCAGCAACTGACCGACGCTGTCGTGCAGTTCGCGAGCGATTCGACGTCTCTCGTCATCTTGCAATTGGAGCAGACGTGCCGAGAACAGAATCACCACCTGTGAACGGAAATAGGTCACGATGGTGATCATTCTGTCCGCGAGAAAATGTTTTGGTACCAACGTATCGAGTAGTTCGGAAAGCTACGTCGCAACCCCTCGAGTCCAGAAGATCAAACACGCCGGATCACCGTCAACGCAGTACGCAGAATCGATTTCTGGAGTACCCCTGTTCACTACGGAGCTATGGAAAAGAACGTCGATAAGGAAATGTTTCCAATACCACTGCAACGGTTTGATATGCCGTCTCGCTCAACTGGCTATCGGGCAATACGGCAACCTTGCCTTCAACCCATCAGCTAAGCAGAGTGTCCTCCCCACCGTTCAACGGAATTCTCAGAATACATGAGTCTGCCTTGTTCCTCGATCTCTCCACGCAGATGTCTTCCTCTGGCTTTGGTAGTCGTGCACGCATTCACCTGCACTCCTGTTCTACCAATCTGCATGGTGAAATCGATAGGAATTCCCAACCAAAACGTTTGGAGATGGCACCATCGTTACCTTTTAGTGTGGTTACTCCAATTTTTTTCGTGAATTCCTAGCGATTTTGCCGAAGAAATTGGTAGAACAGTAGTGGAGGTCGACAATGTCACTGAGGAAAGAGTTCATTCGGGACGGCCAACGCAGGATCATCGGCTCGATCACAACGGGGTACAAAGGCTCGTTTGAGACGCTCGTCCGTGACGAGCACGAGCATATCATCGGACGGGCAAGCGACGGTTTCAGCACGACCCGAGATGAACATGGCAAATTGGTTTCGATCAACACTGCCGACCCGGGTCTTTTGATCGGCAGACGCAAGTAGTTGCGAATCTCTTCCCCAACCGCCTCCCCTTTCTCCTTTCACCGTCTTGGAGGCTGTGTGACCATACGATCAACAATGCCGACCGACACCGTCGAGTGCCGCTATGCTTGGGCGAAGGTAAGCTGAGGGTTTCCCAGCTTAGTGGAGAAGAATCTTTCCACCTGCTCCTCCAAAAGCATCACCAGGATGAACAGAACGTCTGGGCTCGTTTCTAGGGAACTGGCGAAGCGAGTAGCCGAAATTGAACGGCGACACGGAGACCAACTTCAATGCTTAGTCGTCCGAATCAAAGAACTAGAATCCGCCGCTAATACCTGGTTGAGCAGAAGACGCTTGAAATCCAAACGTGTCAGAACCCAACTGGAAAACAAGCTCCGCTCCGAGCACTTACATAAGGAAGCTTCGGGAACGAAACCAGCAGCTGGAAACCGAGATGGCGAAGATTACCCGCGTGGGCAAGTTAGAAAGGTCAGTTTCGGCGACAATGCAAGGACGGGGCTGGCATGACCGTCAGCGAAAAGCTTCCTAAAAGCGTCGACTTCATCTTGGCGTTCCGCCATTCGAGCGGGGCGTCAGTTGAGCCGCGAATGCTCGTCGATAACAAGGACAAGGAGCACCAGCTTCCAGCGTAGACGTTGAGGCAGTAGTGCATAAACTCTCTTGGAGGAGTAAATGGAGCCTGAGTTTCGCTTTTGTTTGAATGGTGAGGTCATTCGGAACATCCGCGTCCAGCACGAGATGATCGACGGTCAGCCCATCGGCAAACGGCAGATCGCCGTCGAGGACGAAGCCATCGGTTGGTTCACCATCGACGACAACGAGAATCTGTGGGACAAGGACCTGCCAAAGTTCGTACTTAAGTATGCCACCATTCCGCTGACGGCAAGGCAGGGCTGGCAGCGGGTCACGACAAAGGAATTGCTGGACGTTTTGGAGTCTGCGGGTCTGATTAAGCGGGAATAAACGACTGCCACATAAATATTTCGACATCCCCATTCATTGTGGGCCGCCAGTGCCTCTAACGTTTGTACCGGCAGGGGCATGAGCCAGAACTGGCTGGCGTGCCTGACGCCGCAGCGGTTGCCAGCAAGGAGCAGGGCCGTGAGGTAGGCAGACTAGTCCGATCTTCAGGGATTTTCTGCGCACGTGCGTAGCCTACGGATCGATCATCTGCTCGAAAGCTCCCGTCGAGCATTGGTATATCTCTCGCACAATTTGACTTCGGACGCGAGACCAGCCGTGAACCTTGGTCACGCATCGATTACCTTGGTCATCTCGACCCAAAACCAACATGGTCTGATCCTTAATAATGAGGCAATGCATTGTGCGGCCCGCACCGGCAAGGGTCGCTTTCCACCGGATCAGTCGGCACAACTCATGCTCGGGATGTTGCCGCTTCGCCTAACGGCTAGCGTGTTCATGCGGCCATCCGTGGGTTCAGCCCGTTGGTTACATTGCGGGCGAGGAGAACATATGTCACCGCTCGAAGCGCTCAGCCAATCGAAGGAGATCCTAACCCTTGGGGAACTTTTTCCTGATGGCAGTGCCATCGATCGGTTGCGACAGAACCTCCTGGTGTTGTGGCACAAAGGCACCGAGCGGGCCCAGGCAACGGTTGAATGCAACGGTGGCATCTATACCGCCGCGACGCTCGACTCCAAGCTGGAAGAAGTCCTGCGTCTGCCGGCCAGGACGGAGGATTTCGGCACCACCGACAGTTTGACCGCGGATGTGTCGCAGTTGATCAGACGTTATACGGTTCTGGACGACGCGGCCGCACTGTTGGTTACCAGCTTCGTCGTCAGTACCTGGGTAGTTGATTGCCTTCCGAGTGCCCCTTGTCTGAATGTGTGGGGGCTGGCGGGCACGGAAACCGTTCTGGTGGACTTATTATCATGCCTTTGTCGGCATCCTCTGCGTCTGGCAGAACCTTCCGTTCGAGAGCTTCTGCGTCTCCCTCTCGGACTTGCCCCCACCCTCATCATTAAACAGCCAAGCGAACGTACTCTCACCCGATTGCTAGCCGCCACCACTGAGCCCGATTTCAACTTGCTCCGGGATGGTCGTTGTCTCAATGTGCAGTGCCCGACCATTGTGTGTACGCGAGAACCCGTCGCTGTATCTGCACTGGCTGTCCGACTGATACCCGACAAAGCCGAGTACCGTCGCATTGGCGAACGCGAAGCGCAGGACTTGGCAGAAAAATTTCAACCGCGTCTTATGCGCTACCGCCTTACTCGGCACCGGCTTGTGGCCGACTCGCACTTTGATCGCCCAGAGTTCGCACCCGACACCCGTCTCTTGGCTCGCATTCTCGGTGCCTCTGTTGAAGGATCACCAGAGCTTCAAGGTCGCATTGTAGATGCTCTTTCAAAAATTGATGAACAGTGCAAGGTTGAGCAGTCGCAGGGTATTGGTGCGGTGATTTTGGAAGCACTCCTTGCGCTGTGTCACGAAAAGAAGCTGAGGGCACTGGTGCACGAGGTCACAACACTTGCCAACGGGATACTCCTCGGACGGCATGAGAATCTTGAGCTTACGCCGAAAGCGGTAGGCGGGATCATGCGCAAAAAGCTCGGGCTGTGGACAGAACGACGCGGCCCTGGCTACGAACTGCAGCTGATTGGCGAGACTCCAAAACTCATCCACAACCTCGCTACTGCCTACAACGTTCTGTCCGTGCAGAACCCAGTAGGCGGTTGCCGCTGGTGCGATGAACTTAACGGTTCCAATCGAGATGGATCTGAAGAGGAAGTACAAGAAGTACAAGAAATCTAATAACAAGCACAAGAAGTACATAACGTACAGGAAGTACATAAGCTGCGAGAAACGGCCGAATTTAGAATGACAACCAAAGCGCTACAGCCCGAGCAATGGCAGGTGCTTAACCGGCTGCACTCCGTGGGCTGCCCGGTTGATTCTGAGAATCTGCCGACGCCGCTGCACGTTTTCACCGAGCCCGAGGCCACGCAAATCTGGCGAGTACGAGGCGGCACCGAGATTGCATTTCTCGTCCGCGTCGTTGCCAGTGCTTCAATAACCATTCGCCGATTTCACCTTCGAGCTGACTGGCTCAATGGCGAGATATCCTGGCTTGAATTTTGTGATCAGCATCCGTATAACTCGCAGGAGCATTATTGTTTTCACGAATATTCTGGCCGGAACGTTCAGTTTTCATCCGAGGACGTCCTCAATCACCGGACGCTTCATCGCGGAGTGCTGAAGCGCAACGGCTTCCTGAGCGGCTTCCTTTTGGGCAGCACCTTCCCTGATGCGGTTCCTCCAGCGCGCATCGGCACAAAACTAGAAGCAACACTCAGCATCGAGGATCTATTCGAGCATGAGTACCGATTCCCAATCGTATTGCTCGACCACACGAAAGAGAGCGACTGCGAAGAGTATGAGAGCCTGCGACCATCGAGAGAGGCGACGGTCATACCCCTGACGGGAAACGAGGATCAGCCAATGTAAGTAGCAGATCACTCGGGCCAAAACCCTGCCAACAAGAGTATGACCATGGAACAGCTCCTCGCGGCCGAATAAAGGGCGGCCGAATGGGTCAGAAAGACCAAAAAGATTCCACCCACTTCGATCGAAGATCCTCCCGAACATCGACCGGCGAGGGAGAAGGACGTATCAACCGCATGATACGCAGGGATCTGCAGGTTTTTCGAACTTGCGCTGTCAGATTTCCAGTTTCCCGGCAACACAATTCGCTGCGCGCTCGATTCTTTCCCACCGAAGCTATGAGAACCCCCGCGTCAGTCGGCTTCTAGTCAAGCCCGATCAGCCGGCGCATCTGAGAGCTATCGTGGATTGGGAAGCAAGTATAGGCGTTCAAGCTCCTCGATTTCGCTGCGCCCGTTCTTGGGCTGCCGCATCCAACCTGCGCAGGGCATCAGCGCGATGAAGGCTCGGCGGCGAAGAACGTCACCAATGCGTTGCGAAACTCTTCAGGCTTCTGGATATGAGGTATGTGGCCGCAATTCGGAATCTCGACCAAGGTTGAGCCCATGATGGCGGCATGCGTTTTGCGTCCCAGCTCGGCGTACTGTCCCGCGACGGATTGCAAGGCGGGCGGCAGACGATTCTTGCCAACAACGGTGTGATCGTCTTGCCCGATGATCAGCAGCGTCGGACGGCTGATCTCGCCTATCTCGTAGACGACGGGCTGCTCGTAGATCATCTGATAAGTAAGTGCCGAGGACCACGCATCGCGAGGATACTCGCCCGTGCCGAGGACGCTGGCTTGATCCTGCACGTAGACCTCGTATTCCAGCTTCCATGCTCCGGGGTAATAGGTCTTCTGGTAATCGCGCATCTTCTCGTAGGTCTGGCTCAACTCTGCCGCAAACTGTTGTTGCAAGGGAATGTAAGGTACAAGTTTGCGGTAGTCTTCGAGCCCGATCGGATTCTCCAGCACCAGTTTCTCGACCGTCTTCGGGAACAGCAGCGTGAAACGCACGCCCAGCATTCCACCCATCGAATGCGCGATCACATCGACCTGCTGGATGCCCAAATGCTCGAGCAGCGCCTTCGTATTCTGAGCCATCTGGTGGAAGCTGTAATGGATGTCCGGCCGTGAAGATGCGCCGAAGCCCAACTGGTCAGGTGCAATGACGCGATAGCCTCGCTGCGCCAGAAACTCGATGGTGGACTCCCAGTAAAACCCCGAAAAATTCTTCCCGTGCAGCAGAAGCACGGCCTTGCCGTTGGAACCGCGCGTGGGCTGGACGTCACGGTAAGCCATGCGCAGATCTTGGTTTTCCACCTGCAACTGGAAAAATTGCACGCTGTACTTGGGATGAAGCACCTGGCCCTGCTGCGCAAACGACGGCGGTGGCCAGATTGCCCCGAGCAGGATGAATGCGAACAGTGCGCGCGTTTCAAATAGATGGAAGTCGCTCATAAACTCTATCTCCGCATTAAACTTGGTGCTTAATTCGGCGCTCGGAGAACCCCCTGCCTCGCCTGAAATCATAACCTCTCCGTCCGTACTCGGCACCAGAGTTCGGCTGAAGTTTCTGTTTCGACAGAGGTAAGCCGGGTGATGTGACTCTACCAGCGTGAGCGCGGACCGCGTTCGCCACGGTCATGAGGAGCAGACAGGGATACGAGGACTACGTCATCGAAGCTTGGTCATAGGCGCTGACGGCGAATTCTTGGCGGGGCCGGTCATTTGATTTTTCAGCTTGCGCTGGGCCGACGAAGCATTCACAATATTGTTGGTCTAAGGCGTGGGTCGCTCCGCGCTTTGGATTGCCCCGACCTCCGCACGCGGAAGCCGGGGCGCCTACTTGGTTATTCAATTTGGAGGCTCGGCTCCACATCTTTTTTATTATTTCACGGCTCAACGTAATCAAGACGTTGAGCCGTTCGTAGTTGACTCCTAAGGTCATGCCAACACATCAAGCAATGGTTTGACTATCTCTTGAGCCTTCACCATCCCTGATTTGTCAGCTGATAGCGAGTAGCCCAATTCGCTCTAGTCCGAACGCCATGTCGTATTTGAAGACCTGATCCTTAATGCGATCGACGCGAAGGATGCGGACGCCTGACATGGTGAGTCCATCCATCACAGGAGACCATGGCCAGGGCAGCCCCTGTTCGCGTTGGACGCTCCGATGACGGTCACACGCGTCTACATGCGGACGCTCAAGTCGGCAAGTGAGTTGGGAGACTTCGGAAAACAGCCGGCTGCCGCCAACCACCGCAGTCGAGGTGGCTGCGATCTATGCGGCACCGAGGCACCGGCGAGCCATTGCAGTCAGCTTCATCTCTGCGGAGATTGTTTGACCAAACATTACGATATGCGCTCCTGCGCATACGTTCCCCATCCACAATGGCCAACGGACGACAAGAACCAGTCCGCAAAGGCACGAGGGCGCTTAGACCTGCCAGCTTCCTTTGGCAAGCCCAGCTTCGCCGGAGTGCCAAAATGACCAGAGTTATGTCGCCAGGTTACGTTACGTAGGTCCAACGCACCCGCACCACCTTTGGTGCTTTGACGCTCTCCCCTCGCCTCCATACCCTGAGTTCGAACGCTGGTTAGGGCGGCTGCTCCGCCGACGGCGGAACCGCCCCTCCTTTTGAGTAACATACAGTGCCGCTCGCCAAGCTCAACCCCTAGATGGCAGTGGGACTGAAGGGCAAGGCTGGACTCCCCGAAGGAGGAAAAGGACTCATGCGTGCGACATGCAAAATGCGGGGATTCACTCTGATTGCATCCCTGATGCTGATGTTGATTATGTCCGCGATTGCCATTGGCCTACTCATGATGGTTAACACCGAAGGCAAGGTGGGTGGCCAGGATGTCCAGAACAATTTGGCTTTCCACGCCGCCGAAGGTGGTATCGAACACATGACCTCGGATCTGGCCAACATGTTTCAGAACATCGAATCGCCCTCGGCAGCACAGATTGCGGCGCTCAGTGCGAACGCGCCTGCCAACACCGCTCTGATGAGCTACCCCGTCTATACCCTGACCGCGGCCACGAACGCCAACGGAACCCTCGCAACCAATTTCGGGCAAATTACTTCTGGAACTTTCGAGGGTTTGTACGCGCAGATCATTCCCATCACCCTGCAAGTGACCGCAAGCACTTTTGCCGGAGTAGCAGGGCAAGGGACGGTGGGAGATGAAGTGAACATGTCGCGTACTGTTGAAGTCGCTCTGATCCCGGTGTTCCAGTTCGGTGTGTTCTCCGAAAGCGACCTTAGTTTCTTCGCCGGCGTTCCCCTGACTTTCGCCGGCCGGACTCACACCAACGGGGACTTGTACCTGGATGCTGGTACCGGGGCTACGACCACATTTGAGGATAAAATCACGGCTTGGGGAAATGTCATCCGTACTCAACTGGCCAACGGGAACACCTCTGCCGCCACTGCTCACCTCGGCACCGTAGACATCCTGACCGCGTCCCAAGGCTGCAATCCTCCGCAGCCGGCCTGCAGGGCCATGGCACAAAACGAGGGCAGCGTTGTAGGAGGACCGGCCTCTGCGCAGAACCCGAATTGGAATCCCACGATTTCAGTGGGAGATTACAACACCTGGATTATCGATGGAAATTATGGGAAACCGGGAGGCACCGGGGCCGTACAACTGTCGCTGCCCTTTATCAACAACGCACTCGGAGCAGCGGGACAACCACAACCCTTTGAAATCATCCGGCGGCCTCCACCGGGAGAGGTAGCCACTTCGGCTCTGGGCGCATCGCGACTTTACAATGAAGCGGAAATTCGAGTCCTGCTCTCGGATACGCCGGCAGATCTTCCAGGTGGAGTTGGGGATGTCAACAATATTCGCCTAGCCAACCCGAACGTCGCGGGCGCAACCTACCAGTACGGCGTACCAGCATCGGTTCCGGCGGGGCTACCAGCCTTGGCCAGCGGCGGAACTTATAACACATATTTCGCTGCAGGAACCACCGCGTACCCGGACACCAGCACGTGGACGAATGCCTCTCTCCCACTCGGCAGCGCGTGGACATTGGCTCCCGATTGGGCATACGCGCCGCTGCAGCCCATAGCGGCTGACATCACATTCACCAATGACCAAGGCCCCCCCGCCGCCCCGCTGACTACGCCGACTGCGGTTAGCAATAACTTCGGCCTGACCGCCACGCCGGCAGCCCTTACCCTGACCTCTTGCCCCGGCAATCCCCCGGTGTGTCCGGGAACACCAGTTCCTTATTACAACGCCCCTTACCCTTATTACACGCCCACGGCCGCCGCCGCCACCAATACTTGGAATCTGATCGACGGCTATCTGCGCGTGGAGTATCGGGACGCCAACGGAGCCTACCATCCCATCACGGCAGAGTGGCTGCAACTGGGATTCGCACGAGGCCCGCTTCCCCCCAACCTCGCCGCTGTGCCTCCTGCTCCGAACCCTATCAATCCCAATGCAATCCTGCTCCTGCAAGAACCCGCGGATCGCAATGGAAACGGCCAGATCGACCAAACCGGGGCTGGGCCAAGCTGTAGTAAGTCGGCCGGGGTGTGGACATGTGTTAAGGCCAAGCCACCGGAGGTTACGGTCGACTTAAAGACCCTCTATCCATGGTATGGCGACAGCAAAGCGGGAGTGCAAAGCGTCAGCATGAACAACTGGTATCCCATTAACTTCTACGATGCCCGCGAAGGGGAAGTCCGTGATGTGAACCAGGGAAATGCAAGTTGCGCACCTGCTGGCGTGATGAACGCAGTGGAAATAGATGTGGCCAACTTGGCCAAATGGCTGAATGGGACGATTCCCGGCAGCGGCACCCTGGTCGATCCTGTGTTTCAAAACGGATATGTTTTGTACTTCTCTGACCGCCGGGGCATGCTGCCCAATCCCAACGGCACGCAGGTCGATGCCCCGGGCACGAAAACCGGCGACTCCGGTCTAGAAGACTCCATCAACTCTAGCAACCAGCCCGGTTCACCTGACGGCGCGCTGGAACCAACTCCACCTAACAAGACCCAGTCTCCGGAAGACGTGAACAACAACGGAATTTTGGACAATTGGGGAGCAGGCAACCTCGGTCTGGGACTGGGCTACGTTGGCGTTCCTTATACGGCGGCCGGGAGTGTGAACAGCCTGATCCGGAACGCTGCTACCGGCTTTCCTGATCCGTACTTAACTGCTGGACGCATCCCGAACTGCGTCGTGGGCCACAAAAACTGGGTCAGCGGTGCCCGGCACGTTCTAAAACTGGTGGACGGCTCGCTGGGCAATGTGCCCGTAAGGTCAGACAACGGCCAAGGTGGGTTCACCGTCGCCTCGGAGAATCCGGTTTACATTCAAGGAGACTACAACAGTAGCGCCGCGGATCCCACGTGGGCGAATCCGGCTGCAGCGAACCCCGCGCATGCGGCGGCTGGCGTGCTTGCGGATGCGGTTACGATGCTGTCCAACAACTGGTCAGACCTCGCCAGCCTTAACTCTCCCAGCAACGACGCAGGACGGCCTGCTTTGACAACCTACTATCGAGTAGCTGTCTCCGGTGGAAAGAACATTAACTTCCTGGTCAACGTATGTTGTGCAGGATGGGCGGTAGGCGACTGGGGCACCGATGGCGGATTGCACAACTTCCTGCGCCAGTTGGAGAACTGGGGCGGCCAGACCCTTAATTACAAGGGATCTATGGCGAGCCTGTACTACTCCACTTACTCTACGGGAACCGACAAGAATGGTGGCGGCACCACCTACGAACCCCCGGCTCGAAACTACATCTTCGATACTCTGTTCACACAGCCACAGAACCTGCCGCCGGGAACGCCGTTGTTCCGCGACATCGACAACTTGAGCTACCGGCAAAATCTTACGCCGCGCCTCACTAGCGCTTACTAAACGAACCGCAATTCAGCCGGCCCCGATCCTACAACATAGGGTCGGGGCTTTTCGTTGAACAGCCTGACCAAGTGTCGTCCCCAGGCGCGAACGTGGTTGAGTTCCATAGCGTGGACAACGCCGGCAACGTGGAGCAGAACGAGTTCTCCAAATTCCAGATCGAAGCGCCTACCAGCACCAGCCTTGCTTCGTCCGTGAATCCATCTTCCTATCGCCAGTCCGTAACCTTCACCGCCACGGTGACGGCTACGTTTGGTGGTGTCCAATGGCACAGTGCAGTTCAAGGATGGAAATACGGTCATCGGCACGGCAGCGCTAAACGCCAGCGGAAAAGCTCAGTTCTCGACCGCGTCGCTCAGCGTCGGTGTCCATTCGATGACCGCGGCCTACCTGGGAAGCTCCAACTTCGTGGGCAGCACGTCATCTGCACTGCCGCAAACTGTCAACAAGGCGAAGACGACCACCTCGTTGGTCTCTTCGCAAAATCCCTCCATCAAGGGCAAGCCGGTAACCTTCACCGCGACCGTGCACCCCGCATTCGGCGGCGCACCCAGCGGTAAGGTGACCTTCAAGAACGGCGCCACCGTCCTGGGTTCGGCTGCCGTCAACACCACCACCCATCAAGCGAAGTTCACGACCAGCAAGCTGTCAGTCGGGACTCATTCCATCACGGCGGACTACGCCGGAGACACCAATTTCCTCAGTAGTGGTTCTGCTGTGCTGAAGCAAGTAGTAAAACCGTAACCCTGAGCGAGTACGGAAGGAAACCCGCACTCACACCAAAAAAGCGTGGGCGGCCAAGTCAGACCAGGCCGCCCTCGTGGGTTCTCTTCGTTGCAAAGGGCAATGTTAGTGGTTTGTGCACTCGATGTGGTCCGTTGACGAGCGAATCGCGCATCCGTAAGATGAAGCGATCTGAAAGAGCCTCGAGGATCGACTAAGCCATCTCGCAATATCGTGTCATCGAGAAGCTTGGCGGCGGCATGGGCGTGGCGTACAAGTTGAATCCTTGACCATGAGCACTCCAGAAACTGTCG
>Ga0187805_10000538_pt1 | contig 12597 bp, 12 predicted proteins | sample NC_wetland_sal_i_6_FD_132965 | JGI IMG/M metagenome (GOLD analysis project Ga0187805, IMG submission 132965) | Wetland sediment microbial communities from Neuse River Estuary, North Carolina, USA - Control_5 | ecosystem: Environmental > Aquatic > Freshwater > Wetlands > Sediment | place: USA...
GGTCGACGATCAGAAGCCGGCCGAGCCCACTACGGGTGGCGAGGCGCACGGGCAGAAGTAAGAAATCAGCCGCGGCGATCTACTCGAGTCCCATCTGCGCCAGGCGGTAGCGTAGCGCATTCCTCGTCAGCCCCAGAAGCCGGGCGGCTTGGCTCTTATTCCCATTCGCTCGCTTCAGCGCTTCCTTAATTAACGACTGCTCGAATTCATCGAGCGTCATCCCCTCCGGCAGAAAATTGTCCGCCGCGCCCGCAGGACGATGGCGCGCGCCCATGTCGATGCGGATATCGTCCGCTTCGACGCGCGGGCCGTGGGCGAGAAGAATGCTGCGCTCGACGACGTTCTCCAGCTCGCGAACGTTGCCCGGCCAGTGATAACTGATCAGCCGCTCCATCGCGCCTTCGCTGATTTCGCCGTTGAATTTTTTCGCGAAGTGCTCGACCAGGTACGGAATATCCTCCTTGCGCTCGCGCAGCGGCGGGATATCGATGGGCACGACGTTCAGGCGATAGTACAGGTCTTCGCGAAATGTCCCCTGCTCGAGCGCGGTGCGCAGGTCGACGTTGGTCGCGGCGACCACGCGCACATCGGTATGCATCACCCGGTTGCTGCCCAGGCGCTCGAATTCGCGATCCTGGAGGACGCGGAGCAGCTTCACCTGCACCGGCGGCGGAACCTCGCCGATTTCGTCGAGGAAAACCGTGCCCGTATCGGCGGCCTCGAATTTTCCGGCTTTCGAAGTGTTCGCGCCGGTGAACGCTCCTTTCTCGTAGCCGAACAGCTCGCTTTCCATGAGGTTTTCGGGAAGCGAAGCGCAGTTGATCTTGACGAACGGGCGATCCTTGCGCGGGGAATGCTGATGAATCGCGCGCGCGATCATATCCTTGCCGACGCCGCTCTCTCCCGCGAGCAGAACCGTCGCGCGAGTGCCGGCGACGCGCGCTACGGTCGCGAAAATTTCTTGCATCGCCGGACTGCGGCCGATGATGTTTTCGAACTGATACTTCTCTCCGAGCTGCGCCCGCAGCTCGCGATTCTCGTCGCGCAGCTTGCGGACTTCGAGCGCCTTTTCGACCACCACGCTCAGGTGATCCAGCGAAAACGGCTTGGGAAGAAAATCGACCGCGCCTTTCTTCATCGCCTCCACCGCGTTCTCGACGGTTCCGAAGGCCGACATCACGATCACCGGCGCATGCGAATTCTGCGCGCCCAGTTTTTCGAGCAGCGCGAGACCGTCCATCCCCGGCAGCTTCAGATCGGTCAGGATAAGGTCGGCGTCGCCCGCGTGCTTGATGCCTTCTTCCGCGGTCGCGGTCGCCTTCACCTGGTAACCCGCCGCGCCGAGGTGCATGCCGATCACGCGCCGCAGCTTGTCTTCGTCTTCGATGACCAGGATGGATTGAGTCGGCATTTTTCCGTTATCCCCCCGCCCTCACGGGGCTCGGTTTTCGATAACCGCGTCCGTGAGATCATCATACCGGTAGGAAGACGCGAAACACGCTCCCTTCGCCGACGGCGCTTTCGACGGAAATGTGGCCGCCGTGCTCATCGACGATTTTCGAACAGATCGCCAGGCCCAGGCCGACGCCTTCGGGTTTTGTCGTGAAAAACGGGTTGAAGATGCTTTCAAGATTCTTGGAATCGATGCCGGAGCCGCGGTCGATCACCGCGATCTCGACGGTCTCGTCGATCAGCCGCGTCTTCACGGTCACCACAGCGCCCGGCGCGCTCGCCTGCGCGGCGTTCATGAGAAGATTCGCGACCACGCGCTCCATCAGCTCACTGTCGAAAGCAAGTGGTGGAATGGCGGGATCGTAGTTCTTGTAAATCGTGACGCTCGCCGCTGTGCCCGATTTTTCGCGCTCGAAGCGCTCGATGGCCCGGTCGAGCATCGCGGGGAGATCGCCGCGCTCGAGCCTCAGGCTCTGCGGCCGTGCGAAATCGAGAAAGCGCGTGATCAGCGAATTGGTGCGATCGACCTCTTCCCTGATAAATCCGGCCATCTCGCGCGCGATCGCGTTTTCTTTTTCGACGCTGCGCGCGAGCATTTCGGCGGACGTCTTCATCGTGCCCATCGGATTACGCAGTTCGTGCGCGAGGCCGGCGGTCAACTGGCCCAGCGCGGCCAGGCGCTCGGAGCGGCGCACCTGCGCTTCGGCTTCCTTCAAATTCCGATTCGCTTCGGCGAGCTCGCCGGCGGCGCGCTGATGCTTGATCGCCTCCTCGCGCTTGGCTTTGGCGAGCTGATGCGTGAGGTAGCTCACCAGCAGCAGCGAAAGCATGCGCAGCGCGAGCTCCAGTTGCTGATCGGGCGCGATGAAATAGTTCTGATCGTGAAAGCGATTCTCCCATTCGATGAACAGAATGAAGGACAGATCTTCGAGGCACGCCGCGATGGCGACGGTGGTCGCGCCCAGCAGTCCGAAGTTGGTCGCCGCCGAAATCACCGGGAGAAACAGCATCACCCAATAGCTGCTGCTCAGGCCGTAAGGAACCGGCTCGCTGAAATAGATCAGCGGATAGCACAGCGCCAGGTTGAGGAGGATGGCGTTGCGCGCGCCGATGCGCGGCTCGAACACCTGCACCGCGCCGATCGCGATCAACAGAAGGATCACCATCGGCGACTGGCCCGGGCTGAACACGGCCAGCGCCGCGAACAGCGCCAGCCAGATCAGGTAATCCGGCCGCAGGTATTTTCGCCAGTCGAAGCGCACGTTACATCACCAGCAGCGCCGCCATCAGCTCGATCCCGTCCCACAAATTCTGAATCCGCAGATTCTCATTGAAGGTGTGCTGATTGTCGTCGTGATTGGCTGTGGGAACTCCGATGGTCACCGCGCCGAGCGTCCGTTCCACGATCTCGCGCGGATCGCTTCCGCCGCTGGTGGGCAGCAGCACCGTGGGACCGCGCGCGGCAATCGTGGCGCGAATGAGCTCCTGCGAAATCGGCAGGTCCATCGACGTGCGCACGGCGTTGTATCCGCCCTCTTCCACCGTGACCTTCGCGACGCGAGCGTGCGACATGCGCTCCTCCGGCGTGGGATCGCGGTCGACGACGAAGTATCCGTGCTTGCGGACGTGATCGATCAGGCGCTGCGCGGTGACGGCGTGATCCATTCCTTTGACCAGGCGCATGTCGATGGTCGCGATCGCAGTTGCCGGAACGACGTTCGACGCGCCGCCGCCGGGGATACGAGCGCTCGCCATGCCGCGCACGTTGAGCGACGGCTGATTGATCAGCTCCACCAGCGTCTGGGGCGCGTTTTCCGTCGATCCGAGCCACAGCTCGCGCATGATTTCGCGATCCGAATCCGGAGCGTCGTTGATCGCGCGCCGCTCGCTTTCGCTTAACGGCGCAACGTCATCGTAGAAATGATCGACCAGCACGCGCCCGTTTTCATCCTTCATCGACGCGAGCAGTTGGGCCAGCATCATCGCCGGATTAGGCGCCCAGTTACCGTAGTGCCCGCTGTGGAGCTCGTGCTTGGGGCCGTAGACGGTGATATCGACGGTGGTGATCCCCCGCGCGCCGAAGGTGAGCTGCTGGCGCCGCGTCTGGTGCACCGGACCGTCGCAGATCAGCCACAGATCGCCCGAAAAAAGCGGTTTGTTCGCGGCGAGAATTTTTCCCAGGTTGATCGACCCCGCTTCTTCCTCGCCTTCGAACACGAATTTGATATTCGATTTCATGCGCGTTCCCGACGCGTGGATCGCGTCGAGCGCGGCCATCATCTGATACACGCCCAGCTTATCGTCGCCCGCCGCGCGCGCATAAATTCGCCACTCCGGATCGAAATGCGACGCGGGCAGCGCGATGATGCGGCCGTCTTTGTCGAGCGATTTGTCGCGCAGCACCGGTTGAAACGGCGGCGTCGCCCATTCCTTGGGATCAAGCGGCTGGCCGTCGTAATGCGCGTAGAACACAATCGTCCGCGCCGCGCCCGGAGTTTTGATTTCCCCGAACACAACGGGATTCGATCCGGGAACCGAAACCAACCGCGGCGCGACACCGCGCTTTTCGAGCATCTTCGCGATGAACTCGGCGTTGCGCTGGATGTTCTGGCGGTCGCTGGCGATATCGGGAATCGAGAGGAAGGCGAGGTATTCGTCGATGATGGCTCGCTCATGCTGCTCGCGCCACTGGCGCGTCTGGGCGAACGCCACTCCCGCCATCGCCAGCACGCACGCGAGCTTCACATTTCCCTCCGGTTTTCGAGCGATTTCGACATCGTCACCTGGTCGGCGAATTCGAGGTCGCTGCCCACCGGAATTCCCATGGCGATGCGCGTGATTTTCAGGTTCATGGGCTTGAGCAGGCGCGAAAGATACACCGCGGTGGCTTCGCCTTCGACCGTCGGATTGGTGGCGACGATGATTTCCTTCACGTCCCCGCGTGCGACGCGGTCGAGCAGCGGCTTCATATTCAATTGCTCCGGCCCGATTCCCCGCAGCGGAGAAATCGCGCCGCCCAGCACATGATACAGGCCCTCGAAGGTGCGCGTGGTCTCGATCGGCAGGATGTTGTGCGGCTCCTCGATTACGCAGATGACCGATTTATCGCGATGCGGATCGCGGCAGAAGGGGCACAGCTCCGCGTCGGAGATGTTGCCGCAGTCGGCGCAGACTCCGAGATTATCTTTGACGTCGAGCAGCGCGGCAGAAAGTTTTGCGGCCTGCTCGCGCGGCGATCGCAGGACGTGGAACGCGAGGCGCTGCGCGGATTTTTGTCCCACGCCGGGAAGGCGCTTGAACTCGTCGATCAGCCGCTGGAGCGGTTCGGCGAAATCGGGCATGCGCGCTTACAGAAGCCCGGGCGGCAGGCCCATTCCGCCCAGCATTCCGCCGACTTTCTTCTGCGTTTCCTCGTCCACTTTTTTGGTGGCCTCATTGCACGCCGCCATGACGAGGTCCTGCAGCATCTCGACGTCGCCCGCCACTTCCGCGTCGATCTTCACGCCGGTGACGTTCTTGTGGCCGTCCATGTGGATGGTCACCATGCCGCCGCCGGCGGAAGCTTCCACGCGAATCAGCGCGATCTCCTCCTGCATCTTCTGCTGCATTTTCTGCGCCTGCTGCATCATCGCCTGCATATTTCCGGGCATCTTCATCTGGAGTTCTCCCTCAGGTTCCGGACCGCGCGCACCTGGCTGTCTGGAAACGTGTCTTGAAAGCGGCGGACTTCGGGATGCGCCAGCGCCCGCGCGCTGGTATCGTCCGCGACCGCAGCCGGAGCAGAAGCCACGGGTGCCGTATCGACGCTTTCGCCCGCTTTGATCGTGATCTTCACCGCACCAGCGATGCGCCGCACGGCTGCTTCGAATTCCGCCTGCTTCAGATACAGCAGGTACATTTTCGGCGTGGTGACGATCAGCTCGCCGGGCGCTTCGGCGACGTGCGAGTGTTCCAGCGCATCGGCGATGTGCATCTGCTTCGCCTCGATCAGCGCGGCGTGCAGCCGCGAGCGGATGTCGCCTCCCTTGACGGGTGCAGGTGTGGCCGGCGCGGGCTTGGGCGGGAGCTTAGGCGTCGCCGCCTGCCGTCCGCCAGTTCCGCCGATCGATGCCAGCGCTTCTTCGATGGTCTGCAGCTTCCCCGCGTGCACCATCCGCAGCAGCCCCATTTCGAGATGCAGCCGCGGTTGCAGCGACGTTTGCAGATCGCCGAACAGATCGAGCGCAAGCTGCAAGTAGCGCGTCAGATCCTGTTCACTGAATTGCTCCGCGATGGCGGCTAGCTTTCCCTGCTCGGCGGGGGATGCCGCGACGAGTTTCGTTTCCCCGCCTGAAATCTTAACGACAACCAGGTTGCGCAGATAGCGCGCCAGCTCGCGCGCGAAGTGCTGAAGACTGCGGCCATTCGACTCGAGCTCCGCGACGATATCGAGCATTTTTTTCGGATCGCCCGCGACCAGCGCTTCGGCGACCTGGCCCAGCGATTCGAGCGAGAACATGCCCAGCAGCGCGCGCAGCTCCGCCGAGTTGAGAGTGGTTCCGCAGCACGCGATCGCCTGGTCGAGCGCCGACAACGAATCCCGCACGCTGCCTTCGCCCGCCTGTGCGAGCACGCTGAGGACTTCATCATTGGCCTGGATTCCTTCCTGTTCCATGATCCAGCGCATGCGTTGGACCAGCTCGGCGAAATCGACCGAGCGGAAGCTGAACTGCTGGCAGCGCGACGCGATGGTCGATGGAATCTTGTGCGCTTCGGTGGTGCACAGAATGAAGACCACCCACTCGGGCGGCTCTTCGAGCGTCTTCAGCAGGGCGTTGAAAGCTTCAGAAGTGATCTGGTGCGCTTCGTCGATGATGAAAACTTTGTAGCGGTCGCGCGCGGGGCGGAAGCGGACGTTCTCGCGCAGCTCGCGCATTTCGTTGATGCCGCGATTGGACGCCGCGTCGATTTCGATCACGTCCATGCTGGATCCGGCGGCGATTTCAACGCAGCTCGCGCATTTTCCGCAGGGCGTCGCGGTCGGCCCGAATTCGCAGTTCAGGCAGCGCGCCATGATGCGGGCGACGGTGGTCTTCCCGGTGCCGCGCTGGCCGGCGAAGATGTAGCCGTGCGCGATCCTCCGCTGCGTGATCGCGTTTTCAAGCGTGGTCTTGACGTGCTCCTGGCCGATCAGTTCCGAGAAGTTCTGTGGACGGTATTTACGCGCGATGACCTGGTACATGAAAGGGGGTCGAATTTCATGTTATCAGGCAGCGGGGTTAGTGCAGATTTCCGCGGCGGCGCTCTTCCAGGCGTTTGAGGCGGGCATCGAGCTCGTCGATGTCGTAGTCATGAGCTTCGATGATGCGGCTCAGGCGCATGTTGTTTTCGGCGACCTGCTTGGTCAGCTTCTCGAGGTCGCCGTTACGCGACTTCAGCTCATCGGTCGTCTGTTGAAGTTTTTGCATCATCGCTTCGATGTCGCTTTGGCGCTCCATCATGCGGACGAAGTGGTGTTCGGTCTCCCGATGCGCGGCCATCAGCTCGGCCATCAGGCGTTCAAGATCTGGGCGTTCCATCCTGCGCCTTCATTGTAATTGATATCATTCCTTCATTCGAAAACGATGACGCCGCAATCGCAATTGGGCACTGGTGCGGCAGTCAACCGATGTCAGCGCGTCGGTCGATCAATTCCTCTTTCAAAATCGACCGGTGACAGCGCGACTCGTCTTCGCAATAACAGCCGATCGAAAAGTTCGTTTGATGCGACAGCGCCGCCAGCAGGTCGAGCGTTCGCGACGCGCCGGGTTCTTTCAATTCAGCTCGGAATTTGCGCTTGAACGCGTTCCAGGTTTTTTCGTCGCGCGATGCGAGCGCCATCGACACCAGATCCTGGCTGGGCGACAGAATCGGCAGCCACACATCGTAAAAATCGCGTTTTGCGAATTCGGATTTCGGAACTCCCCGCGGCGGGCGGCGTACCGTGCCGATTCTCAACCCTTCATGCGGCTTTCTCGGCGTCCCGAGCCTGACAATGTTGACCACGATTCGTTAGCCAGACCCCGGGTAATCCGCGGCACACAGGTTAAACCGCTACCGTTGCTTCCTTCCGGACCTGGCGGGGTTTGCAGCCGCCCGTTGCACGAAGCCCGGAGCCTGACAATTCATGTTATCAGGCCCTAATGCTGCGACAGCCGCCCGCACACGAGGTGTCCGGCGCGCCCCAGCACCTGGTTCGGAATCTTCCCCTCGATCGATTCGCGATATGCATCCTGATCGACGATGAACACCCCCGCCTCGCCGCGCCGCAGGTACGCATCGAACGCCGCCCGGTCGAGCAGCGCCCACAGATTATGGTTCCCGTACCATTGCAGCTGGTTGATCTCGTCGTAGCGTGGCTGGCCCTGATCGTAGAACGCGATCCGCTCGCTTTCGGGCGCAGCCGAGCGCGTCAACTCGACCGCCTGGCGAATCTCCGCCGCATGTTCGGCGTGCGGAGGCTTCACCGCAACCACGATCGCGACCACCCCGAACGCGGGAATCAAAATTCGCAGACCTTGAATGATCCGCTGCTCCGGCACGAACGCGCGGATTCCGACGGCTGCCAGAATCGAAAACGCGGGATAGGCCGGCAGCATGTAGCGCAGCACGCGGCTCTTCGCCGCCGCACACAACAGCAGCACCGCCGCGATCCATAACGGCAGCAGCCGCAGTTTGGGGTTGCGCCACGCGATCGCCAGGCCGGCAACCGTCGCCGGCAGCCAAGGCCAGTATGATTTCGAGATCATCCACAGGTATTCGAACAGTCCCGTGTAGCGCCGCCAGGCGGGCGTGAGCGCGCCGTACACTTCGCGCTCCATCCATCCGCGATGCACTTCGAAAAAATATCCGTCGTAGCGCGCGATCCAGTATGCGTACCACAGCACGATGGGCGCGAAAGCGATCGCCAGCGCCGCGGACGCATACACGGGCCGAACGCGTCTGCGCGCGATCGCCGTGTCCGCGACGAACAAAATCGGAAGCGCCAGCCCCGCGAATCCGCGCGTCATCTGCGCACACGCCGTGAACACGCCCGCCGCCAGCAGCCATCGCGGATCTTCATCCGCGCGCACGTAGCAGCACACCGCCGCCAGAAACAGGAACGTGAACGGAACGTCGGTCATCGCGTGCGAGGCGTACTTGATGAAGTACAGCGTGGTGGCGAGCACGAAGACGGCGATCACGGCAGTGAGCGAATCGCCCCGCATCCGCCGCGCGAGCCACCAAACCAGGATGAGGCAGCCGAACGCCGCCAGCGCGGCGGGAAGCTTCGCGATCGAATCCGAAAAACCGAACGCGCGAAACAACGCCGCGAGAACCCAGTGGAACAGCGGAGGATGCTCCAGCGCCGGAAATCCGTTGCTGGTGAGCGTGAGCCAGTCGCCCGTCTGCGCGATTCCTTTGGCGATGTGCGCGTACATCGCGTCGTCGTAACCCGCGAGATCGCCGACGCGCAGGGGTGCGAAAAAAATCAGCGCCGCCGCCAGCAGCACGGCGAAGTAAGAATACCGCGGCAAGTCCTTATTGTATGTTGCGACGGTCGCGGCGCAGGATCGCCGGAACCTCCAGATCGTCGAACAGCGCGTCGCGGCCGTTGGCCGACGCGGCGATGGTCATCTGCGGCTCTTCGCACGCCGGCTCGGGAGCGGCTGCCGCGTACACGGGCTCGGGCTCCGGAATTTCCATCTGCGGCGCGGGCTCGGGCTCCGGGGGTGCCGGCAGGGATGCGGCAGCGGCACGCTGCTGCTTGCGCGCGATCGCCGGGAGATTGTCGCGCTCGAATCCGGTGGCGATCACGGTGATCTTCACCTCTTCGCCCATGGCCTCGTTGAGCACGACGCCGAAGTTGATCTGCACGTCCTCGTTCTGCGCGGCCTCGCGAATCAGCGTACAGGCTTCGTTGACCTCGTGCAGACCCAGACGGCTCGATCCGGTGATGTTGATCAGCACTCCCCGCGCGCCGCGAACGCCGCCCGCTTCCATCAGCGGACAACTGATGGCGCGCTCGGCCGCGACGATCGCGGCATTCTCCCCCTTGGCCGAGGCGGTGCCCATCATCGCGTAGCCCATTCCGAGCATAATCGAGCGAATATCCGAAAAATCGCGATTAATCAGGCCCGGAGTGGTGATAATATCGCTGATCCCCTGAACCGCCTGGCGCAGAACGTCGTCAGCCACGCGGAACGCCTCGAAAAAGCTGGTGCCTTTGGGAACCAGGTCGAGAAGCTGGTCGTTGGGAATGGTGATCACGGTGTCGACCACGCTGGCCAGATCGGCCAGTCCCTGCTCGGCCTGTTTGCGCCGCTTCGGACCCTCGAAGGCGAACGGCTTGGTGATCACCGCCACGGTCAAAGCGCCGAGCTCCTTGGCCAGCGACGCGACTACCGGCGCCGCGCCCGTTCCCGTGCCTCCGCCGAGTCCCGCGGTCACGAAAACCATGTCCGCGCCTTCGAGAAGATCGATGATTTTGTCGGTATCCTCGAGCGCGGCCTGCCGTCCGACGGCGGGATCCGACCCCGCGCCGAGACCGTTGGTCAGCTTCGATCCTAGTGCCAACTGGTTTGGCACAGGAGACGCCGACAGCGCCTGCACGTCGGTGTTCAGGACGCAGAACTCGACGCCGGACAGCCCTTCATTCAGCATCCGCGCGACCGCGTTCGATCCGCCGCCGCCTACCCCGAACACGCGAATGCGCGTCTTCGGCGCAATGTCTTCCTCGATGGTGAATTTAAGCGTATTTATCGCCATAATCGCTCCTTTTATCGGGAAATCCAGCCGATTAAACCGGGCGCCTTGCGCCGCGGCGGTTGATGCAGCTTCAGTTTCGCCGAATACAGCGCGAGCCCCGCCGCCGTGGTCCAGGCCGGGCTGGCCAGCTCCTCCGGCCAGTCTCCGAACCCTTTTGCCAGGCCGTTGGCGGCCTGACAGTTCAACACCCGCTCCGCCATGTCGCACATTCCGTTCAGGAACGCGCCGCCGCCGGTCAGGAAAATTCCTTCCATCAGGTTGCGCTCCATGCCCGCGCGCTGCACCTCGGTGCGGACATACTGAAACAGTTCTTCGGCGCGCGCTTCCAGGATCTCGTTCAGCTCGCTGCGTCGCGCCTCGCGCGGCGAACGCCCTTCGGGCGACGGAACCTCGATCAAAGTCGAATCCGCCGTCAGCCCCAGCAGCGCGCAGCCGTACTGCTGCTTCAAGCACTCGGCGTCTTCGTAGCTCACCTTGAAGATGGCCGCGATGTCGCGCGTCAAGTGATCGGCCCACACGGGAATGCTCGCGGCGAGCAGCAGCGCGTCGCCATCGTAGATCACCAGGTCGCTCGAATGCAGCCCCACGTCGAGCACCGCCGCTCCGCGCTGCCGTTCTTCCGGATACAAACACGCGTAGGCCGCGGCGATCGGCTCGTAAACCGTTTCTTCGACGGCCAGCCCGGCCAGATGCGCCGCGGCGACCAACGACTGATGCTCCTGAAACGACGCCGTGACGATGTGAACATTCGCTTCGAGGCGCGAGCACACGCCTTTGTGCGGCTTGCGAAATCCGGCGCGCCCGTCCAGCGTGAAATCCTGCGGCAGTACGTGCAACAGCATCCGGTCGCGTTCCAGGCGAACGTCGGAAGCCAGGCGCACGGCGTACGCCATGTCCTCCCCGTCGACTTCGCGCGGCCGGCCGAATTCGTAGCGCCCGTGGCTCTGCGCGCCGCACACGCTCATGCCGCCGATGCCGATGGTGATGCTTTCGACCGGGACCTGCGCGCCGCGCTCGGCGTCGAACACCGCGGCGCGAATCGATTCGGCGAGCGCGGTCTGGTCGTTCACGCGGCCTTTCGCCCATCCCGCCGATGGCGCGAGGCCGTGCGAAAGATAGCGGATGTGTTCGCCTTCGAGCACGCAGATGATGCAGCGCGTGCGCGCGCTCCCCGCATCCAGGCCGACGGCGAGCTGCAGTTTCGACACCATTTATTCCACCACCGTAATCCGGTCTTCGATCCGCATATCAAGGGTGGCCGCTCCGGGCAGCCTGCGCTTGATTTCCGAATAATTCCGCACGAAATTCTGATAGCGCAGCGAATAATCGTGATCGCCCAGCATCAGCGTCACCATGCGCCCGTCGCACGGCTGCGTGACTTTGATGTTGTCCGGATCGGAAACATCGATCTCGGATATTTTCGAGACGTCGGCGCCGAGATCGCGCGCCACGCGCATCATGCGGCGCACGCGGTCGCGGCGGCGCTCCGGCGGATCCGCAACACGCACGCCCGCGAGCACCGGCAGCGTGAAACGGTCCGGCGCCGGCGGAAGAATGATCCCGTCTTCGTCGATCAGCGCGAATTTCGATGCATCGAGCGTCAGGAATGCGACCGGCGCGCGCTCGGAAATCTGTACGATGACGCGGTTGGGCCACAGGCGCACGATCGCGGCGTCCTTTACCCAATCGACGGACCGCAGCTCCGTGCGCCGTTGCGACAACGGAAGCAGATAGACGCTGCGCCCCGTGTCCTCGTTGAATACTGCTTCGATCGCGCGGCGTGAGGCGTGCGAAACCCCCGAAATTTCGAGCGCCGGACGGTCGTCGCGCTCGCTCAAGGCGAACCGCTCGTCGCGAATCAGGAATTTTTCCAGCCGCTGCAGCGCGTACACCGAGCCCGCCAGCACGATTGCCGCCGCGCTCACGATCGCGACCAGCCGCCGAACCGGAAACTCCGCCCGCTTGGGCGGCGATGACCGCACGCGCGGGCGCGCGCTCTCCTCCATGCCTTCGAGCGTTCCCGAGTTTTCGTAATTTCTCCGGGCCATCAGCGCAGTCGCTCCAGAATCTGGTCTCCCGCCTGCGAAACATTTCCCGCGCCCAGCGTAATAATCGCGTCGCCCATTTCGGCCGCCCCGGCGACCGAATCAATCCCGCGCTCCATCGATTCCGCGTAGCTCGCGTTGCGATGGCCGAAGGCGCGGATGCGCTCGACCAGAACCTCCGCCGTCACGCCCTCGATGGGCGTCTCCGACGCGGCATAAATATCCAGCACGTGGACCGAATCGGCCTGGTGAAACGCCTTGGCGAAATCGTCCATCAGCGCGGCCGTGCGCGTGTAGCGATGCGGCTGAAACAGCACGTGCACCCGGGCGAACC
>Ga0187805_10000540_pt1 | contig 12582 bp, 10 predicted proteins | sample NC_wetland_sal_i_6_FD_132965 | JGI IMG/M metagenome (GOLD analysis project Ga0187805, IMG submission 132965) | Wetland sediment microbial communities from Neuse River Estuary, North Carolina, USA - Control_5 | ecosystem: Environmental > Aquatic > Freshwater > Wetlands > Sediment | place: USA...
ACTTGCGGATTCATCGTGCTTCACCTCCAATTTACTCATGTTCGACGCCGTCACGATGCGTAGGTCCAGTTCGGCTGCTCATTGTTCCCGAGTGTCGGGTTGCTCTCGAGCGGCGTTTATTAGATCGCGATGGCGCTTGAGGATGATTTGCCTTTGCTGGGTCATTGAGGATTACCCTTGAGCAGAACAACGTCCCGCGAGGCCCTTTTTTTTGAAAATGGCCAGTTTGCCCTGCGATTAACGGTATTGTAGATACATCTTTAGAGGCAGGTCAATAAACGCGACTCGCAAACAGAGACTATCGGCCATGATCAGAATAAAGCGCGCTTACGAGGCTCCGGCGCCCGGGGACGGTACGCGGGTGCTGGTCGATCGCGTGTGGCCCCGCGGCGTGAAGAAAGAGGCGATACGAGTCCGCCAATGGATGAAGCAGCTCGGTCCGAGCGATGAGCTGCGTAAGTTCTTCAATCACGATCCAGCGCGGTGGGAGGAATTTCGCAAGCGTTACCGGCAGGAGCTCAGGTTAGGTGGCATGCGGCGGATGCTAAGAGAACTGGCGCAACTCGCGGCGGAGGATACTGTCACTCTGGTATACGGAGCCAAAGACGAAACGCACAATCAAGCAGTAGTGCTGCGGGAGGTGCTTGAACGAATGATGCGTATCGGACTGGCTGAGAAGACGGAGTCGCCGAGGTCCTCGTGGAACTGACCTACTACACGGATTACGCACTGCGGGTGCTGATATACGCGGGCCTGCGTGAGGAAAAGCTCTGCCTGATATCCGAAATTGCCGAGCATTACCGGATTTCCGAAAACCATCTGATGAAGGTGGTGCACGGGCTTGCGCAGGGCGGCTTCGTGCAGACGTATCGCGGCAAGGGCGGGGGACTCACGCTAGCAAAGGATCCGAAGGGCATCACCATCGGTGCGGTGGTGCGACATATGGAAGGCCCGTTCAAGCCGGTGGAGTGCTTTCGGACTCGCGACAAATGCGCGATTACCGGCGCCTGCGATCTGCCCAACATTCTTGACGAGGCGTTCCAGGCGTTCATCACGGTCCTCGACCGTTACACGCTGGCCGACCTTCTTGAGCGGCGCACGCATTTGGTGCGCCGCCTATTTGGCCCCGCGCGAGCCCGGGAGCGCGGTATCCGCAAGATCAACCCGCCGCTGGCCCCGGCTTGAACAAGGAAGATCATCAATCGACATTGGACATCTCTTGCAAAAGACATCTATCGTGCCGGGGCCCCGTGATCGCGCATGGAAATCGAAATTCCTGAAACGAGTGCGGGCCACGGGCGTTTAATCGATCGCCGTAACGAGGATAAGTGCGCTTTCCTCCAATGCTTCGAGACTATGAGCGATGCCGCGGTCCAAGCCCACCATCTCGCCGGCTGAGATCATGAGCTGGTCCACGCCCGTGCTGAAACGAATGGAACCAGACACGACTTGGACCGTAATTGGACCCTTTGTGTGATGCTTATGAAGGCGAGCGTCCTTTTTGAGCACCATAAGCAGGACATTCAAAGCAGCATCCTTCACGAGGCTTACGGCGTGGCGATCCCCGGAACTCCATTCGGCGGTGTCTTTGAGATGCGCAATTTCGTCAGCAATGTTGACGGTGATCATCCCGCCCGCAGCGGGGCGAAGGGCTTGTTTGCTATGCTCGTTCGTCATTTGAAACGCTCCAATCCTGCTAAATCATACTCAGCGCCTGGTGCCGCCCGGTTCATTTGAGCGGCTGCCGTGGAAATTCGGCCACCGGCATTCGCGCACTGCGTCTATAGAATACCATCGCACAGCGAGTTCGGACCGTCCAGGACAAATTGAGTGGTTGATAAGGTAACCCCGGATGTTTTCAGGAGTTCATAATTGCGCGGAGCAAGGAGTTGCGCATGGCAGAAGTTGAAGCCCTCTCGCCGTGGTGGCGGCGTTCGGCGATTGTCACAATCGTGCTGTGCTTCTGCGTGCTGGGATGGCTCGCGAAACTGACCTACTCCGGCGCGCCACCGATTCCGGAGCGAGTGGTCGGCCCAGACGGGGCGGTATTGTTCACGAACGCCGATATCGCAGCTGGCCAACAGGTCTTTCTCCGTTACGGCCTGATGGAGAACGGCACGATCTGGGGGCACGGCGCGTATCTCGGACCCGACTTCTCGGCTGACTATTTGCACACGCTCGCGGTCGATGCCGAAAAGACTGTCGCCGAACGCCATGGCTTCGTCATGCAGGCTACGTTCCCGCCCAGCCAGCGATTGATCATCAATGCGGAAGTCGCGCGGCTCCTCAAGCAGAATCGCTACGACCCGGGCTCGAAGACTCTCGCTTTCACCGAAGCGGAGGCCGCGTCCTATCAACGACAGGTCGGCCTATGGACCGAGTATTTCGAAAACCCTCAGGACGATGGCGGCCTTCCGCACGACTACATCAGCGACCCCGCGCAGCTTCGCCAACTGACCTCGTTCTTCGCATGGGCGGCGTGGGCTTCGGTCGCGGATCGACCAGGTCGCAATTACTCCTATACCAACAATTTCCCGTATGACTCAGCCGTCGGTAACGCACCGACGAGTGGCGCAGTGCTGTGGAGCGCACTCAGCCTGATTACCCTACTCGGTGCAACGGCTGCGGTGCTGTTCGCGTTCGGCCGGTTCGACTTCCTCGGATGGCGCCGCCGTCGTGGACATGTACATCCAAAAATGCTGCCCGGAGTGGCGACGCCGAGCCAACGCGCGACCATTAAATACTTCGCCGTCGTCGCGCTGCTCTTCCTCGCGCAGGCTCTCGTCGGTGGCGGTACGGCGCACTACCGCGCCAGCGCAGGCAGCTTCTACGGGTTCGATCTCTCTGCGGTTTTGCCGAGCCAGATCCTGCGCACCTGGCATCTGCAACTCGCAATTTTCTGGATCGCGGCGTCGTACGTTGCAGGCGGCTTATTCCTCGCGCCATCGATTGGGGGCGAGGAGCCGCGCGGTCAGAGCACGTGGGTTAACGTGCTGTTCGTGGCGCTCGTGCTGGTCGTCTTTGGGAGCCTGCTTGGCGAATTCGCCGGAGTGCATCAGTGGCTGGGGCGGCTGTGGAGCTGGTTCGGTGATCAGGGATGGGAATATCTCGACCTCGGACGCGCATGGCAGATCATGCTCGCTGCCGGTCTGGTGCTGTGGGTCGTGCTGCTGTACCGCGCGATCGCTCCGCGGCTCAATGGCCACGAATCCAGCGAGCTTTCCGGGCTGTTCATCGCCGCCGCGGTCACGATTCCGGTCTTTTATGTACCGGCGTTCTTTTACAACACCGCGTCGAACTTCACAGTCGTCGACCTGTGGCGATTCTGGATCATCCATCTCTGGGTCGAGAACTTTCTCGAGCTGTTCGTGACCTGCGCGGTCGCGACTATCTTCTACCAGCTTGGAGTCGTCTCTAGCACGACGGCGTCGCGCGTCGTCTATCTTGACGCGTTGCTCTATCTCGGCAGCGGAATCATCGGCACAGGGCATCATTGGTATTTCACCGGTCAGGCGGAGATCGCGATGGCGCTGAGCGCGGTCTTTTCGGCGATGGAAGTGGTGCCGCTCACGCTGCTGACGCTCGACGCCTGGGATTTCATCGCGCTGACGCGCGCGCGATGCGACATTTGCGGCGAGGATCTTGCCGTGCCGCATCGATGGACGTTCTACTTCCTTATGGCGGTGGGGGTCTGGAATTTCATCGGTGCCGGTGTGTTCGGATTCCTCATCAATATGCCGATAGTGAGTTACTTCGAGGTCGGTACGATGCTCACGCCGAATCATGCGCACGCGGCGTTTATGGGCGTCTTCGGCATGCTCGCGGTTGCGTTAATGGTCTTTGCATTCCGGCAGGTGACGCCCGACGAGCGATGGCCCGATACGGAGAGGTATATTCGTGTCTCGTTCTGGGGGCTGAACGTCGGGCTTGCGATGATGATCGTGAGCAACCTCTTCCCAGGCGGCGTTCTCCAGCTCTACGACGTGCTGCAAAACGGCTACTGGCACGCGCGTAGCGCAGCATTCGGGCACAGCGCGTTCATGCACGCGCTCGAATGGGCGCGGCTTCCCGGCGACCTCATCTTCATCGCTGTCGGCATCGCACCGCTCGTGATCGCAGCACTCAGGACCTATGTCGGTCTCCAGAGCTGGCCGAACAGAGCTATGGCACCAGGGCAGAGAGTTCCGCGCGAAGCGGCATGACGCCAAGCAGTCGCAAGCAGCATATACGTACTAATGCAGCCACGTCCCCGCATGCTAGCGCCGACCGGCGTGACGGTTAGCACCCGCATGGCCCACTGAGAGCGAGCCGGACAGGATCCCACCTACAAAAGTGACTTCGTTGTAATACGAGGCGTATGCTTTGAGAATCCGGCGCAAATGCGCTACGCCGAACACAATCAGGTGGTCCGGAGATTCGCGGGGAATTGCCGTTCTGCCAGGATGAGTATGACGACGTCGGATGATCGCGGATCCCCATTGCAGGTGGAAGGATCCGTGAGCACTGATTTGGCGCGAAGTTGTGGTGACGGCGTCGGCAAGGAGGCATTGTCTGACAACTGATGGCTTGCTATTCAATGTAGACACCCGACCCGACGATATAAGTATCCTGACCTGATTGAACCCTCCGCAAATAGGTCTGCTTACGCGCAGGCGTATTACTTCCGGGCTTGTACCAGTAGAGATCTACCCAGGCACTGCCATGTTTCATGGCAGCGGCGATTTCCTCCCGTACGATTGGGCGCCCCTTCGCATCCCTCAGGTCGATGATGTTCTTTCCTTCAAAGCTGGGTTGAGCGGGATTCACCAACTCGACGCCATCGGGGGTATCGACGAACATGTAGGTGTCCATGAAAACAAACGGCCCCGTCTTGTCGCGCAGTTGGCCGAAGGCTTCGGTCCCCTGTTTGGCCACGAGGGCTGCGGCACGGTTTACCTCATCCTCAATGAAGGCCCTGTCCATCTGCATGTTGTAGATCCCACAGCCGATGGCGTACTGCTTCCCGGAAGGAAACGTCACCCGTTTCACAAACGCAGACTTCCACGCCGGGAAGATCTCCCCGGGTTCCGGAAACATGTAGTGGACCCATCCCTCACCTGAAGGGGTGCCAACCGCTTCAATGATCATCCTGCCGAAAGGCCTTCCCACAGGATCCTTCATGCCGTTCACATTCTGGCCCTCGCCTGCCGGATCCGGGGCAAGGAAGACCCGGGTTCCATCCATACCGATGACAAAGAAATAGGTGTCATCATGGAACCACTTGGATCCTTTCGTTCGAAACTCGGGATAAGCTTTCTCGCCCTCTTTTTCGAAGACCGCCGCTCCCTCTCGGACGAGTGTCATCAGTTCCGGAGCGGTCATCTTCTTGGCGACCGGAGCTGCTTTGGGAGCATTCGCCAGGTAGACACCGCAACCTATCAGCATCCATTTGTCCGCAATTTTCGCCTTGCTCACATAAGCAGACTTCTGCGTGGAGACGCTCTCCCCTGGCTTGGGCCACATATAGTCGACCCATCCGGAACCACTGGTTTGGACCACGTTGAGCATCTCCCGGATCGGCTGTTTGCCTTGGGTATCCTTCAGGTCCAGAAGGTTGCGCCCCTCGAGGGTCGGAAAGGCCGGGTTCACGAGATCTACGCCATTTGGGTCGAAGACGAAAATGTACGCGTCCTTGGCGATGAAAGGACTTTTCGGGTCGTGGAAGAGAGGAAAAGCCGCCGCACCACTTTTCTCGACCTGTCCAACAGCATCTTTCACAAGATCCACGACAAAGGGCCTCTCCATCTGGTCGTTATACATGCCGCTGGCGACGATGTAGCTCTTGCCGGACGGGGCCATCACCAGCCGCGCGTAGGTGCTCTTCCATCGAGGAAGAATTTCGCCTGGAACGGGCCATTCGTAGTGATACCAGCCTTCCGGCTTGCCGGGGAGCGTCGTTGCAGCACCGATCAGCCCGCGGATGATCGGCTTCCCATTGATGTCCTTCAGGTCGAGCTCGTTCTTGCTTTCCAAGGCCGGATCAGGATGGACCAGCATGTTCCCTTGGAGATCCAGCACAAAGATATATGTCTCTCCTTGCCGCCAGCGGCTGCCGGCGACACGAAACTCGGTAAAGGCCGCTTCCCCTTTTGTGCGGATAAGCTCTGCTGCGTCATTTACCAGGGCAACGAGTTCGCGCGTCTCCTTATACTCGTATCGCTGACCGGAATTGGCGGCGGCCTGCGCACTGCAGTTGAAGGCTCCCACAAGGACAAGAGCCGCCACCAGGGCTGGTCGAGTCGGCGGGAGCAAACTCCTGTGGTTGTCTCGAAATGTCTTCCTGAACTGATTCGCAAGCATATGACCCCTCCTTTGGCGCGGCCCTTCAGACAACTCCCGAACGTGCCACGGTTGCGGCCCGCTGGCGGTTGCACGATTTTGGATTTAGTAAATCTTATTATATGGTTTATCGAAAATCAATTGTGCTAATGGATTCAACCACACAAAGGAACCTTGCGGCCATGCCCGGAGGAGAGCATCGATTGGTACTCCGCGTTGACGCACGATCTTGAGGATGAGCCTCATTTGGAGTTTTCGAGCGGGACAGATAGGGTTAACAGGGAACTGAAATTAGAGGCTCAAAACGCGAATCCCGGTTGACAGGTTACCTTTAGGTTGACCGCCTCCTGGCAGAGGTGGAGGAATAGCGGAGTTGAGCCCAGGATTAGGCGGTTTAGCGATTTTTCTATGGCACATCCTGCAAAGTTCCACTCTGTTGAAAGCCGTGCGGCAAAGATGGTTCGTGAGATCTTCGAGTCTGGCCATCCGCTCACGTACGTCCGCTCCGCTGAAGAGCAGCGGGTCGGAAAGGTGCTACGGGACGTTGGGCAGAGACTATTCGGCTCGACTCCGGTGCCCGTCTGGACCTGGAGCCTGACGGAGGGCATGTGTTGCGAGAAGGCAGGAACCGAGACTCGCGCTCAGCATCTGCGCGAATCTAAGGAAGACCGTGCTTACCTTCCGCGCGCAGCTCTGGATTTCATCGCCACGCATAAGGACCCTGCAATCTTTCACCTGAAGGACTTTCACGAACCGCTGCGGCAATCTCCGGAGGTCAGACGACGCCTTCGGGACCTTTACGAAGCCTGCCTCGACCAACGAAAGTTCGTAGTCATCAGTTCCCCGGTACGATTCCTTCCCGAGGAAATCGAGCGGGACCTGGTTTATGTCGACCTGCGGCTGCCCGATCTGGTCGAGCTCGCGGACTTCCTCCGGGACGAAGCTCAGCAAATATCCGCGCGCGGTGGGAGTACCGATGCGAGCGAGGCAACGCTGCACCAGCTAGCGGGCACCCTACAGGGGCTCACACTCGCCGAAGCGCGCCACGCGGTGCGCCGTGCCGTAGCCGTGGGTCAAGGCCTCGGAACTGAGTCTCTACCGGCCCTACTCGAGGAAAAACGGCTCCTGATCAACCGCAGCGGCATCGTCAGTTTCGTCGCCAACGACACCAACCTCGAGGCAGTCGGGGGCCTCGCGGGCCTCAAGAGGTGGCTGGTGGAGCGGCGCAGGCTGTTTGAGATGCGCGAAAGTCTGAGCGCCGACATCGTGCCCAAGGGAGTGCTCATCATGGGTATCCCGGGATGCGGTAAGAGCCTTTCCATCAAGGCCATCGCCTCGCACTTCGGGTTGCCACTCTACCGGGTCGATATGATCGAGGTCTTTTCCGGCAGGCACGGGAAGCCCGAAGGGGCGTTCGTCCAAGCGTGCCGGATGCTCGAGGATCTGGCGCCCTCGGTCGTTTGGTTCGATGAGATAGAGATGGGGATCACGTCGGCCGAATCGGGCGGTGAGCAGGGCAGGATCTTCGCGTTCTTCCTGACCTGGATGCAGGAGAAGGCCCGCGGAGTCTTTGTCGCTGCCACCGCAAACCGAATCGACCTGCTGCCCGCCGAGATGATTCGCAAGGGACGTTTCGACGAAGTGTTCTTCGTTGACCTGCCGCTCGGCGATGAACGGCTCGAGGTCTTCAGGATTCACCTCAGCAATCGAGGAGTGGATCCCACCCAGTTTAATCTTCAAGGATTGGTGGACTATTCGAAAGGCTGGACCGGAGCCGAGATCGAGCAGTGTGTGGTATCGGCACTAACGAAGGCGCGGCTCAAGGACCAGGAGGTCACTGAGAGAGATCTCTTCGGCGCCGCCGGGGAGATTGTTCCGCTGGCCAGCACGATGAAGGAGCAAATCAATCACATACGTCAATGGGCGTTTGGGCGCGCGGTGCGCGCGTCTCCGCTTTCGGTGTAAGCCGCCGCAGCGTACGCGCAGAAAATCGGAATCCACACTCCACCGCGCGCTGCTCGAGCGGATCGCGCTTTGCTTGTCGCCGTCGCCATGGCCGCAGCCTATCGCCGATAGATCAAAACCACCAATGAATCCGGGCGGACCAAGTTTTGAGGACGGACAGAACCGTTTGTCATGTAGCGCTCACCTGTTTTACTGTTCTCGCGTGTTCCGACTCGACGGGAAAAGCGCGGTTGTCACCGGCGCCGGCTCTGGGATTGGCCTTGCGATCGCATCGACGTTCGCGCGCAATGGCGCGCGCGTTTTCGCGCTCGATCGCGATCGCAAAGCGGCGGACGCCGCCGTCGAAAATATTCGCGCGGCCGGAGGCGCGGCATCGGCCCTCGAATGCGACGTCGCGATTGCTGACTCGGTGGAAGCCGCCTTCGCCCGTATCGACTCCGATAAGAGCGCGTCGCGCATCGACATATTGATAAACAACGCGGGCATCGCGGACATCGGCACGGTCGAGAACACCTCGGAGGCGAATTTCGACCGCGTCTATTCGGTCAACGTGAAGGGAATATTTCTCTGTTCGCGTGCCGCAGTGCGCCGGATGCTCGCGAGCGGCGGCGGCGTGATTCTCAACCTCGCCTCGATTGCGTCGCTGATCGGACTCACCGATCGCTTCGCGTACTCGATGAGCAAGGGCGCGGTACTGGCGATGACTCGCTCGATCGCGGTCGATTACGTCAAGCGTGGTATCCGATGCAACTGCATCTGCCCCGCCCGCGTTCACACGCCGTTCGTCGACGGATACATCCGCTCGACTTACCCGGGACGCGAAGCCGAGATGTTCAAACAACTCTCGGAGTATCAGCCGCTGGGCAGGATGGGCACGCCCGAGGAAGTCGCGGCGCTCGCGCTTTACCTGTGTTCGGATGAGGCCTCGTTCATCACCGGGCAGGCGTATCCAATCGACGGCGGTGTGCTCGCATTCTGATGAAACGGTACGGGCGCACGATCAATCTGAAGGACGACCCCAAGATCATCGAGCGCTACCTCGAGCACCATCGCGCGATTTGGCCGGAGGTCGAGCGCGGGCTCAAGTCCATCGGCATCGAGCGGATGCTCATCTTCAGGCTTGGCCGCCAGCTCTTCATGTTCATGGAGACCATCGACGCGTTCGATCCGGAGCGCGACTTCGCGCGCTACGAAGCGAGCAATCCGCGCAACCGCGAATGGCAGGAGCTGATGGCCTCGATGCAGGAGCCGGTGCCCGGCGCACAACCAGGCGAATGGTGGGCCGAGATGAAGCTGGTCTTCATGCTCTGACGGGCGCGAGCTGCGCCTTCCATTCCGAGCCGGTTGGGAACTCCAACGACGCGAGCGACGCGGGCCGCATTTCGATGCTGAAGCCGGGCGCCGTCGGTACCATGTAGCGGTCGCCGCGGACGACTACCGGATCTTTGAAGTGTTCGTGCAGGTGGTCGGCGAACTCGATCATCCGGTTGAAAAGGCTGCCGCTCACGCAGATGTAATCGATCAGCGAAACGTGCTGACCGTATTCGCAGAGCCCGATTCCTCCGGCATGCGGACACACCGGCACGCCGAATTTCGCCGCTAGGAGCAGCACGGCGAGCGCCTCGCTCAGCCCGCCGAGACGGCAATTGTCGAACTGGCAGAAGTCGATCGCGCCCGCCTGCATCAGCTGCTTGAACATCACGCGATTCGCCGCATGCTCTCCGGTCGCGACGCCGATCGGCGCAATCGCGCGGCGAATCGTCGCGTGGCCAAGCACGTCGTCGGGGCTGGTGGGTTCTTCGATCCACAATGGATTGAAGCGCGCGAGCGGGCGCATGAACTCAATCGCCTCGCCCACGTCCCACGCCTGGTTCGCATCCATCATCATCACGGCGCGCGCGCCGATTTCCTCACGCACCAGGGCCGCGCGATGGACGTTGGCGGCCGAGTCGCGCCCGACTTTTATCTTGAACCGGCTCCATCCGGCGGCGAGCGCCTCGCGGCATAGCCGGCGAACTTTGTCGTCGCTATAGCCCATCCATCCTGCGGACGTGATGTAGGCCGGGTAGCCCTCTTTGCGCATCTGCGCTTCGCGCTCGGCGCGGGTTGCGAATTTGCCGCGCAGGATTTCGAGCGCCTCTTCGCGAGTGAGCGCGTCGCTGAGGTAGCGAAAGTCGATGCATGAGACAAACTGCTCGGGCGTCATGTCCGCGACCAGTTTCCACACCGGCTTGCGCTCGATCTTGGCGTAGAGATCCCACACCGCATTCACGATCGCGGCCGTCGCCAGATGGATTGCGCCTTTCTCCGGCCCGATCCATCTGAGCTGGCTCTCGAACGTCAGCCGATCCCAGAAGCCGCCGAGGTCGGCAACTAAATCTTCGTACTTCGAGCCGGCTATCAGATGCTGCAAGGCGCGGACCGCTGCCACTACAACTTCGTTGCCGCGGCCGAGCGTGAACGTCATGCCGTGGCCTTCGATGCCGTCGCCAGCGTCAGTGGTGAGCACTACATAGGTGGCAGAATAGTCGGGGTCGATGTGGACGGCATCGGAGCCGGCGAGCGTTCGCGAAGTCGGGGTTCGGATGTCGCGGACTGAGAGTGCGGAAATCGTGCGCGCCATGATCGCTTCCTCTGCGCCGCATGCTAGCATCGCGCGACCGGCGATGACGACTCAATTGCCAGCCTCGATCCGCGATCTGCGGCAATCATGGCCGCGTCCGTCGGCGCCAAAGCCCATCGTCGTGATCGGCGCGGGAAGTATCGTTCGCGACGCACATCTGCCGGTTTACCAACGTCTCGGCTTTCCGATCGCCGGCATTTTCGACGTGAACTCGAAGGCCAGCCGCGAGCGAGCCGCGGCATTTGCGATTCCGCACGTGTTCGAATCGATTGATGAAGCCGCGTCGATGCGCGATGTAGTCTTCGACGTTGCGATCCCGCCCCAAAATATTGCGGGCGTGCTGGAGCGCCTGCAGCCGGGCGCCGCGCTGCTGCTTCAAAAGCCGATGGGTCGCGACCTTGCCGGCGCGCGCCGGATAGTCGCGATTTGCCGCGAGCGACGCCTTTCTGCCGCGGTGAATTTCCAGCTCCGCTTCGCGCCGAACATGCTGGCGGTCAAGGACGCGCTCCAGCGCGGACTCTTGGGCGAGGTGCTCGACGTCGAAGTGCGGATCAATCTGCATACGCCGTGGAACTACTGGGCGTTCCTCAAGGGCGTGCCGCGCCTCGAAGTGCTGATGCATTCGATTCACTACCTCGATTTGATTCGCTCGCTCGTCGGCGAACCGCGCGGCGTCTATTGCAAGGGCGTGCGCCATCCGGCCATGCCCGATTATTCCGACACCCGCACCAGCATCGTGCTCGACTACGGCGACACGATTCGATGCAGCCTGACGATGAATCACGCCCATACCTTCGGCGCACGCTACGCAATGTCGCAGCTCAAGCTCGAAGGCACGGGCGGCGCCGCGATCGCCAGGATGGGCGTGAATCTCAACTATCCCGCGGGCGAGCCCGATACGCTCGAGATCGCGACCGAAGACTCGAAGGGATGGAGCGCGATTGCGCTCCGCGGTTCGTGGTTTCTCGAGGCGTTCGAGGGTCCGATGTCGAACTTGCAGCGATTTGTCGCGGGCGAGGATTCAAAACTCGCCTCCAGCGTCGAAGACGCGCTCCGCACCATGGCGGTGGTCGAGGCCTGCTACGAATCGAGTGCGCACGGCGCCACGCCTGTTCCTTCGGTGAACTAGCGGTCCTTCGATCAAGCAGCAAGAGGATGATGCGCGATATCCAAAATCCATATCCCCACCGCCGAGTCTGACGCGGCTCGTTCTCGAACACTCAGACTTCATCGACCCGGAATTGAACTCTCATCGCCGCTTCGAAGAGGCGATGAATGGGCGAATGCCCACAGGAGTGCGCTCGGGTCCTGAAGCGAACCGACGTTTCTTCGCCCGCAGAGAACACCGGTCAAATCGAGCGAATCCCCCCTGAGCTTGCTCTCTCTGGTGCCCCCACGAGCAGAAAAGCGCCACCCCGTGCGGATTTCTCACCTTCTCCAAATTGTAGGTAAAGATTCCAGACTGGATGGCGGATGACGCAGTCTGATGCGAACTGCTCTCAGCGTCAAATTCCCTGATCATCAGGGAAAATACAGGGAATTTTCGCGATTTCGGCCGCCTTGGGGTCGAATTGGGACCAAATAAGTCTTGTCTTCTCTCGGGTTTTTGACGAAATTCCCTACTCAACCGAACAGGGAATTGTTTTGGAGGAACAGGGAATTTTTTCGATGTAACA
>Ga0187805_10000542_pt1 | contig 12575 bp, 7 predicted proteins | sample NC_wetland_sal_i_6_FD_132965 | JGI IMG/M metagenome (GOLD analysis project Ga0187805, IMG submission 132965) | Wetland sediment microbial communities from Neuse River Estuary, North Carolina, USA - Control_5 | ecosystem: Environmental > Aquatic > Freshwater > Wetlands > Sediment | place: USA...
CGCCGTCGAGCAGGGCAGCGTCCCCTTCGATCTGATGATCGAAGGCAGCTACTCCCTGAGGATCACAGTTAAGTAATCAGCAATGAAAATTCTACGATTCCTGCCGGTGGCTTGCGCCATCGCCACCTGCTTCGCCGTCGAAACGCACTTCTGGGAACAAGGCGAGCGTTCCGATTTTGAAAAAGGAACCCTCACCCATCTGTCCCTGCGCAGCGACGGCCGCATCTATCTGGCTCCCACGTTTCAGGAAGTCTTCGATTCATCCACTCCCTATCTCTGGACCATCGCCTCCGATTCGAAAGGCAATCTCTACACCGCCGGCGGAGGCTCGGGAAGCGGAACCGCCAAGCTTTTCCGCGTCGACACCGCCGGCAAGAACCGCACCTTCGCCGAGCTGGACGGTCTGGAAATTCATGCCGTCGTCCTGGACTCCAAAGATCAGGTATACGCCGCCACCGACCCGGATGGAAAGATCTATAAGATTTCAGCCGACGGCAAATCGCGCGTCTTCTTCGATCCGCACCAGAAATATATCTGGGCCATGGCGTTCAATAGCAAAGGCGATCTGTTCGTGGCGACCGGCGAGCAAGGAGAAATTTATCGCGTAACGCCCGACGGCGCCGGTAGCTTGTTCTTCAAAACCGAAGAGACTCACGCGCGCTCGCTCGTCATCGATGCGCAGGACAACCTGGTGGTCGGCACCGAACCGAGCGGTTTGATACTGCGCGTTTCACCCGGCGGGCAGGGATTTGTCCTGTATCAGGCGCCCAAACGCGAGATCACGGCCGTTGCGGTGGACCCGAGCGGCGCCATCTACGCCGCAGGCGCTGGAAGCAAGACCGGCATCAACCCCGCCATCCCGCTCGCACCCGTGACGCCTATACCATCGCCCTTGCCCTCCGTTGGCGGTAATGTGACTGTGCTCGCCTCGGCCCCGCAACGCAACGCTGGAGCAACTCTGGGCCAGCCGCTGCCTGCTATTGCGGGCGGTTCGGATATTTATCGCATTAATCCGGACGGGTCGCCGCGCAAAGCCTGGTCCAATAACCAGGACATCGTCTATGCCATCACGTTCGATGCGCAAGGCCGGCCCATCCTCGGCACCGGAAACCGCGGCAGAATCTATCGCCTGGATTCGGATTCGCTCAGCACCGAGCTCATCGATGCCTCTCCCACCCAGGTCACCAGTTTCGGCAAAGGCGCCCACGGCGAGTTGTTCGCCGTTACCGCCAACATCGGAAAGCTCTATCGCCTGGGACCGGGCCTCGAGCAGCACGGCACCTTCGAAAGCGAAGTTTTGGACGCCAGCAGCTTTTCTTATTGGGGCCGCATCAGCTATCGCGGCACCGGAACAATTTCGGTATTCACGCGCGCCGGCAACTTGAATCACCCCGAGAGCAATTGGAGCCCCTGGGCTGCGCTCCAGCCGGACACGGGCGAAAAAGCCATCTGCGATTCTTGCGGCGGCGGGCGCTCTGTTTCACCTCCCGCTCGTTTCTTGCAGTACAAGATCGAGCTCGGCGCACCGGCCGCCTCGCCTCAAGCCGAAGTCTCCTACGTCGAGGTTGCCTATTTGACCAAGAACGTAGCGCCGTCGGTCGAACAAATCGAAGTCACTCCGCCGAACTACCGCTTCCCGCCCAACACTCTGTCCCTGACGCCTTCCACCAGCATCACGCTCCCGGCGCTGGGGCAGTCCAGAAGAAGCTCGCAGCCGTCGCTTGAACTGGTAAGCTCGCAGAGCATGAATTACGCCAAAGGATCCTTAGGCGCGCGCTGGCTCGCTTCCGACGAGAACGGCGACTCGCTCACTTACAAGCTGGAAATCCGCGGCGTCAACGAAAATACCTGGCAGTTGCTCAAGGACGGCGTGAAGGACAAATACTGGAGCTGGGATAGCACCGCTTTTCCCGATGGCGAGTATCTGCTGCGTGTCACCGCGTCGGATGCGCCCAGCAACCCGCGCGATCAGGCGCTCGAGGCCTCGCTCGTCAGCGATCCATTCCTGATCGATAACACGCCCCCGCAGATTCTCAATCTGGCCGCGTCCGTCTCGGGCGGCAAAGTGTCCGTGCGCTGGACGGCGCACGACGCCCGCAGCAACATCGACAAGGCCGAATACTCAGTGAACGGCGGCGAGTGGCTGCTGGTGGAACCGGTCAATAAACTCACCGACTCACCGGAAGAGGATTACCGTATGGAGGTTGATCGGACGCCAGGTGAACAAGTGATCGCCGTGCGCGTGAGCGACGAATTCGACAACCAGGCCGTCGATAAGGTGGTCGTGAAATAAACGCGGCCGCGCGTTAATGCGGCAGCGAAAACGTCACGTTCCGCTCCTGATTCAATCGATCGCTTAAAGCTCGATCCACCGTACTGAGCGGCGCCTGCTTCTGCTCGTGATCCAGGCTGACGTAGTGCAGCGTCGCGCCATCCACCCAATAAGCCAGAACGGCTCGAATCACGCCGTCGTGAAAAGCGATCAAGTACAGCGGTGGTTCATATTGCTGTGCCTGCGCCGTCGGGGCATGGTACTCGCGAATCACTGGAGCGGGCGGCGGAGGAGGCGGCGAATAGGCTTGCTCGGGCGGCGGAGCGTAAGGATAACCTCCGGAATTCTGATTGATGATCACCGCCGGTGTGCCGCCCGAATAGCTCACGGAAGGATAGCTGTAAGGCGAGTAGCCAGATTCAGGCGGATAACCATAACCATAGTCAGAATAGTCAAAAAAAGGGTCCCAAGTGTCGAAGAATGGGTAGCCGTAGAACCCGGAATAGAGGAACGGCGAAAAGCCGAAGAATCGGTTACCGCGAAATCCAAAGCCCCGGTTGAAACCACCGCCTCGGAAGCCACCGCGACCTCCGCCGAATCCGCCACGGCCGCCGCCGAACCCACCGCCACCACGCATCCCACCGCCGCCATGCATTCCCCCGCCACCGCCATGCATCCCACCGCCGCCGTGGCCACCGCCTCCGCGTTGCGCCAAAACGGGTATCGCTGGCAGAAGGCCGAAGATGAGAACTATTGCAAGTCGACGCATAAAGACGCGCCTTTCTACCGCGATAGTAACGCTGCTTGACGGCGCGCGCAAGTTGAGGGGTTTAGGCGCCGATATACCGAGCGTATAGGCTGCGCGCTAAACCGGCATCCGTAGTGCCTTTGACGATGGCCCGGCCGTCAGGAAAAATCGTCAGCAGATAGGGCGGCGTTTCGAAACGCAGCGCAAACTCATTGGCGCGAACCTGGCCCAGCGGCTTGAGCCGCACCGCCAGATCGCTCAGATCCAGCGGCCGTCTGCGCTCATGAATCTGGACCGCATTGTGGCCGCACAAGCTGACCGGCGCGCGGGAGCTCTCCTCGAGATAGGGAAATTCGTGCCGGCCACATGCCGGACACTGCCCGCTCGGCCCGGGTTGGGCCACCTGCCGGATTTCGCCGCTCCACACGTCCACGGTCGTGATTTTGCGCGACGGCTCGGCGCCGCACAGGATCTTCAGCGCCTCAGCCACCTGCAGGCTCGCGATCAGCGCCGTGATGGAACCGAGCACCCCCGCCGTTTCACACGTTGGCTGCGCCCCAGCGGGAGGATCCGGGTAGACGCAGCGCAGACAGGCCGTCCGCGAGGGCACAACCGGCATCGTAATGCCGTAACTTCCCACCGCCGCTCCATAAATCCACGGCCGGCCGCGATCGACAGCGTAATCGTTGATCAGGTAACGCGTCTCGAAATTGTCCGTGCCATCCAGAATTAAATCCACATCGTCGAAAAAATCGGCCACATTAGACGCGGTCAGGTCGGCGACAGCCGGCTCGGTCTGAACGTCGCGATTAATGGCAGCGATTTTGCGTGCCGCCGCCACGGCCTTCGGAAGCGCCTGCTCGGCGTCGCGCTCGTCGAAGAGCCACTGCCTTTGCAGGTTGCTGAGCTCGACGTAGTCGCGGTCGATTATGCGAAGAAACCCCACGCCGGCCCGCGCCAGCGCGCCTGCCTGAAAGCTGCCTAACGCCCCGCAACCGGCCACCGCCACGCGCGCGTCCAACAAGCGTTGTTGTCCCGCCTCACCAATCCCCGGGAACAGAATCTGGCGCGAATAGCGCTCGCCAACCGGCCCCGTCATACATCCAGATGGTACCAGCCGATGCGCTAAGATGGACGCTTGTGTCAACCCGGCTGGGCTGGTGGGTCAGTCTGCCCATGCTCCTCGCGCTGGGCGGGAATTCTCTTCTCGCGCTTTCCGATGAGTACGAGGGGAAGCCCATCGCGAACGTCCAATTCGAACCCGAGAAGCAGCCACTCTCGCGCGAACAGTTGATGGCCATGATCCCGCTTCGGCCCGGCCAGCCTTTGCGGGGCTCGGATGTCCGCGCGACCATCGAAAGGCTGTATCGAACCGGCGAGTACGTGGATATCGCGGTCGACGCGGCCGCCGGGCCCTCCGGCGTGCTTCTCAAAGTGATCACCAAGCCAAACTACTTCGTTGGACACGTCTCCGTGAACGGTGTGCCCGAACCGCCCAACGGGGGCCAGTTGGTTCTGGCCACCAAGCTCGAGTTGGGAACAACCTATTCGAACGACGAGTTGAAAACCGCGGACGACCTTCTGGCGGACGTTATCAAACGCAACGGTTTCTACCACGCCGATGTTCAATCCGACACCACCGCTGACCCGCTGTACCAGCAGATAAATTTCGACTTCAACGTCGATCCAGGAAAACGCGCGAAATTCGACGGCCTCAAGACTACCGGTGATAGCGAGCGCTCGCCGGAAAGCTTGATCGCCTCCACCGGTTGGAAGCGCTTCCGCGGCCTGTTCGGCTGGCATTCCTTGAACGAAACCCGCCTGCGCAACGGTCTGGACAACATCCGCTCGTGGTATCCCAAGCACGATCATCTCCTGGCGCGAGTCCAGTTGGTCAACCTGGATTATCACGACCGCACCAACACCGTGACGCCGGAAGTGAATATCGACAGCGGCGCGCTGGTGGACGTGCGGCTGCATGGCGCCAAGATGTCCGCCGGAAAATTACGCAGCCTGCTGCCGATTTATGAGGAGCGCGCCGTGGATCGGGACCTGCTGGAAGAAGGTTCTCGCGACCTGGCGTCCTATTTCCATTCCCAGGGCTACTTCGACGCCCTGGTCTCTTACGCCACCTCCACGCCTCCCAACGGTCAGGAGTACATCGACTATACGGTCGATCGCGGCGATCGCCATAAGATCGTCAAGCTCGAAATTACCGGCAACCACTACTTCGACTACCAGACCATTCGCGAGCGTATCTCGGTCATACCGTCCACGCTCATCCGCTATCGCTACGGCCGTTATAGCCGCAGCGCGCTCGAAAGAGACGTCGAAGGCATACGCAGCCTGTATCGCGCCAACGGCTTCCGCGATGTCGAGGTGAACTCCCGGGAGATCGATAACTATCAGGGCAAACCTGCCCAACTCGCGATCCTGGTCGAGATCAAGGAAGGCCCGCAGTGGTTCGTCTCCACGCTCGATCTGGAGGGAATCTCCGAAGACGACCGGGCCGCTTTGGTGATGATTCTGCATTCCACCGCCGGCCAACCCTACAGCGATCTGGACATCGCCTTGGACCGGGACGCTATCCTCGACTATTTTTTCAACCAGGGATACCCGGGCGCCACCTTCGAATTCGTTTCGACCCCGGCTTCTGAGCCCCAGCATGTCGACCTCAAGTTCGTCGTGACCCCGCGCCAACGCGAGTTCGTGCGCAATGTTGTGGTAAGCGGTCTCGAAAGAACGCACCCCGACGTGGTGCGAGGCCGCATCGATCTGCACGCGGGCGACCCGCTGTCCCAGGATAAGATCACCGGAAGCCAACGGCGCTTGTACGATCTCGGGATCTTCGCCCGGGTCGACACCGCGCTTCAGAATCCGGACGGCGACGAGCCGGACAAGAATGTGCTGTATTCCATCGACGAAGCCCGCCGCTGGGTCACCAATTACGGCGTCGGCGCCGAGATTGGACGCATCGGCGGGGGCACAACATCGCTCGACTCGCCGGCCGGCACCACCGGATTCACGCCACGCTTCATTTTTGGTGTCAGCCGCCTGAATTTTCTCGGCACCGGCCACACCATCGGGTTGCAGACCCTCGTCTCGACGCTGGAACAGCGCGCTCAGCTGACTTATTTCGCGCCGCAGTTTGAAGGCAACCCCAACCTGAACCTGCAATTTATCGGTTTATTCGATATTTCGCACGACGTCCGCACGTTCTCGGCCCGGCGCGGAGAGGGGTCGATACAGTTGGGGCAAAAGCTGTCGCGCGCCTACTCCATCCAGTACCGCTATACGTTCCGGAAGGTCAACATTCTGGGAACGCCACTGGTCACGCCCGAACTGATCCCATTGCTGGCCCAGCCGGTACTGGTCGGCTTCGTCTCCACCACTCTCATTCAGGACCAACGCGACGACCCCGTTGACGCGCATCGCGGGATGTACAACAGCTTGGACCTGGCGCTGGCTTCGAGCGAACTTGGCTCGCAGACCGGCTTCGGCCGCGTGGTGGCGCGGAACTCCACCTATTATCAGCTGACCAAGAGCCTGGTGCTAGCGCGCACCACGACTTTCGGAATGATCGAGCGCTTTTCCGGCTTGTCCGACATCCCGCTGGCCGAGCGGTTTTTCGGTGGCGGTGCGTTTTCCAACCGGGCCTTTCCGGATTTTCAGGCCGGCCCCCGTGACCCCATAACCGGCTTCCCCGTCGGCGGTAACGCGTCTTTTGTGAACACCGTCGAGTTACGATTTCCGCTGATCGGAGAGAACCTGGGCGGCGTCCTATTTAATGACATGGGCAACGTCTATTCGGCGGTGAACAAAATCAGCCTGCGCTTTACCCAGCGTAATCTCCAGGATTTCGACTACGCCGTGCAGGCTTTCGGCTTCGGCGTTCGCTACCGTACCCCCATCGGGCCGGTTCGCGTGGACTTTTCCCTCAGCCCCAATTCGCCGCGCTTCTTCGGATTCGAGGGCACCGAGAATCAATTGCTCTTCGGCGGTGGCCACGCGGTAACGCAGCGCATCAACGTGTTCCAGTTCCATTTTTCCTTGGGGCAGGCATTCTGATGCCGCACCTGGCGCGCTGCCGCGCGAAGTTCTTCTGCTTCCCTCCGATTTTGTGCCTGTTTGCTCTATGCGCTCCTCTTTGCGCCGAGGTGATCGACCGCATGGCCATCTCGGTGGGCAATCAAGTCATCACCGAAAGCCAGATCGATGAGGAAGTGCGCGTCACGGCGTTTCTGAATAATGAAAAGGTCGACCTCTCCGCCGATCAAAAGAAGAAAGCCGCTGACCGCCTGATTGAACAAGCGCTGATCAAGCGCGAAATGGATCTCAGCCGCTACCCCTTGCCCGCGCTTAGCGACGCTGATAGCGCACTGAATGAAGTCAAATCTCATTACCCCAGCCAGGCCGCTTTCGCCCAGGCCTTAGAGGATCACGGCATCACTGAAGCTCAATTGAAGGAACATTTGTGGTGGCAACTGACCGTCCTGCGATTCGTGGACTATCGCTTCCGCCCCGGCATCCAGATCTCCGATTCCGAGGTTCAGGCATACTATCAACAGCAAGTGTCCAAATGGGAGCAGCAGGGTGTTAAGCCCATCCCGAGCTTGAGCGACCAGCGCGCGGAGATCGAAGAAATCTTGACCGAGCAGCAAATCGACCAAAATCTGGACCAGTGGCTGGCCGAAGCCCGCAAACAAGTGCCGATTCGCTACCTGGACGAGGCATTGCGATGAGCCGCCGCGCCAAGGCCGTGTTATGGACCTTCGGCGGCCTGCTTGGACTGGCTGCCGCCGCGGCCATAAGCTTCGTGATCGTAGTTCAGACTGACTGGTTTAAGAACCAGGTACGCGAGCGCATCATCTCCGTGGCGCAGCAAGCCACCGGCGGACGGGTTGAAATCGGACGCTTCAATTACGATTGGCATGCGCTGACCGCTGAGGTAGAACCGTTCGTGCTGCATGGCTCCGAACTCCCGTCTTCGCCGCCGTTCTTCCGCGCCGCCAAGATCCGGGTGGGGCTGAGAATCATTTCGGCGTTCAAGAAACAGGTGGACATCGCTTCGCTCCAGGTGGATCAGCCGCAACTTTACGTCATCGTCGCCCCGGACGGATCCACGAATGTGCCCATCCCCACGCTGGCTCGCTCCGTCCAGAGCGTCACCCAGCAACTGCTCGATTTGAAGGTGCAGCACTTCCAACTTCAGGACGGGTTCTTCGACTACAATTCCCGGCGCATTCCGCTGGACGTTCAGGGCGACCGCTTGCAGGCCTCCTTGGTCTATGACCCGAATGGCGCATGCTATCGCGGCGATATCGCGTCGCGGAAAGTGCGCGTTTCCGTTCCCCAATTGAAGCAACCTTTGATGTTCGATCTGGCCAGCCGGATCGCGCTCCAATCCAACGCCGTCGAGATCCTTGAAACCAGCCTTTCTAACGCAGCTACCAGCGTTCAACTGAAGGGCTCCATCAGAGACCTGGCTGCTCCGCGGCTGGCTCTGGACATGAAAGCGTCCGCCCCGGTGAGCGAGCTGAAGAAGTTTGTCAGCATCCCGCTGGAGGCCCGCGGCGCAATCGCGTTCGAAGGGCAGGGAAGCCTGCAGAGCAGCCCATTCCAGTACCAGCTGGCCGGCAAGCTGACGGCGCGCGGGCTCGGATACACCTACCAGAACGTCGCAATCACAGACATCGCGGCGGGCTCGCGCCTGGAGTTGTCGCCCGAAAAACTTCGGCTTCCGGACCTGGATGTTTCCGCGCTGCATGGCAACTTTCGCGGGTCGGCCGAAGTGTCCGATTTTAGCAAGCTCGCGATCGGCGGAGACGCTCAAGGTTTTGCGCTGCGAGAACTGGTGGCGCTCAGCGGCCGCCACGCGGGTGAATTGGACGGCGTTTTGAGCGGTCCCATCCGTCTGAATGGCGACCTCGGGCGGGGCGGCCTGCACAACGTAACCGCTTCGGCTCAACTCGCGATTGCCCCCGGAACAGCCCGGACGCCGCTCCAAGGGGCCATCGCGCTGGCCTACAACCAAGCCGCCGGAACCATAGCGCTCGGAGACTCGCACTTGACTCTCGGCGCTACCCAAGTGGCCGTTTCCGGAGTGCTCGGGCAAAGCCTCGCCGTCCACGCCGTCTCCAAGAATTTGGATGATGCGCTGTTTTTGTTCCCGCTGCTCGGCGTCGAGCCGCCCAAGCAGACCCCCATCTCGCTCGACGGAAGCAGCGCCAGCTTTGACGGAACCGTCGCCGGCCCGCTCGCCAATCCGCGCATCTCCGGCAAAGCCGACGTGGGCCGCTTCGAATTTCGAGGACAACGCTTCGATCATCTCACCGCCACCGTCGATGTCGATCAGTCCTCCGCCAATTTCCGTACTCTGACCGCCGCGCAAGACCGGATGCGCGTGGAAGGACAGGGCCGCATCAGCCTGCGCGACTGGAAAATTGAAGACGCCAGTCCCATCTCAGGCCTGCTCTCGATCACCGGCGCCGACCTCCAAACGCTGGCCAAGGAAAGCGGAACCGATCTGCAGGTTACAGGCACTGCTTCCGGCATTGTGCGCGTGTCGGGCTCGCTCGATTCGCCGCTCGCCTCCGGCACCATCGAAGCCGCGAATGTCTCGGCCTACGGAGAACATGCCGATTCCTTCCGTGGCGACGTGACGGTTTCAGCAACCGGTGTCGAAATCTCGGACGGCAATATTCGCTCCGGACCAGCCCGCGTTGTATTAAGCGGCGCTTATAATCACCCAGCCCAGGATTGGAAAGACGGTGCGCTCCGTTTCGACATCTCAACCAGCGGTCTGACGCTCGCGCAGATCAAGCACGCCCAGGACCTCGAGTCCGATTTGGGCGGCGAGGTGGATCTTAAGGCCAACGGTACGGCTAAGGTCGTGAAGGGAGCTGTTGACCTGACCTCGCTCACCGGCCGGCTGGCGTTGCGCAACGCCGTCCTGGATGGCCATCCCTACGGCAATCTTGAGCTAAACGCCAGTACCCGCCTGCCGATCCTGGGTGTCAATGCCAAGGTCAATCTCGGCGGTATCCAGATCGAGGGAAGTGGGGAATGGCGCATGGAAGGCGACTATTCCGGAGAGGCGCGTTTCCAGATTCCGCGTGTTCCGTTCGCCACCCTGCACGATCTGTTCCCCGGCCCGCATGAACGGCCGACGCTGCCTTTCGAAGGTTTTCTCGAAGGCGACGCCACCGTCACCGGACCGCTGAACAATCCCGCGGCGATGAAGGCCGACGTCGTGCTCTCCACCGTGCAACTGAACGCCAGCCCCAGCGCCTCGCCCAAAGGCGGCTTCCAAACTCAAGACCTGGTTCTCCGCAATGCCCAGCCCGTGCACCTGGAGGCGACTACCAAGGCCATCGACATTCGCAGCGCCAGCTTCACCGCCCGCGACACCTCGCTGACCGCCTCCGGACGGCTGACGTTGGACTCCAAAAGCCCCTGGGACTTGAACGTCGCGGGGCGCATCAACCTCTCCATCCTGCAGATCTTTAACCCCAATCTGCTTGCGTCCGGCGCCTCGGTAATCAGCTTGGCGGTGCGCGGGCCGCTGATGGAGCCGCAAATCGATGGCCGTCTCGAGTTGCAGAACGCTTCCCTGTTTCTGCGCGATTTTCCCAATGGCGTGGATCAAGCCAACGGCCTCATTCTCTTCGATCGCAACCGCGCCACGGTCCAGAATCTCACGGCTGTTACCGGCGGCGGCAAGGTGACGTTTGATAGCGGCAGCTTCGTTGGCTTCCGAGGACCAGTGTTGCTTTACCGGCTCCAGGCCGCGGCCAGCAACGTTCGCTATCGCACCCCGGATGGGATCAGCATCACCGTGAACGCGACGCTCGCCCTGGTGGGCACCTCGGAGAATAGCGTGCTCTCCGGTAGCGTGCAAGTGGCGCGCGCAGCTTTCAATCCCCGCACCGATGTCGGCGCGTTACTAGCCGCAACCCAGAAACCCGTATCCGAGCCTTCGGAATCCAATGAATACCTGCGCGGCGTTCAGTTCGATGTCCAGGTCGAAAGCGCCCCCAGCCTCGAAGTCCAAACCTCCTTGGCCCGAAATATTCAGGCCAATGCGAACCTCCGCCTGCGCGGAACGCCCGATCGGCCCGTGCTGCTCGGTAATGTCAGCGTCAGCTCCGGTCAAATCGAATTCTTCGGAAATAAATACACCATCAATCGCGGCGATGTCCGCTTTCTGAATCCCGCCCGGATCGAGCCCACGCTCGACATGGATCTGGAGACGCAGGTGCGCGGAATCACGGTAGACATCAGCTTTGCAGGATCTTTGAACAAGCTGAACTTCTCCTATCGCTCCGATCCGCCGCTCCAGGCCAGCGACATTGTCGCTTTGCTGGCGGTAGGACGCACTCCCTCACTTTCGAGCCCGCTCGCTGCTGCCCAAAACACGGACGTCAGTTACCTGGGCTCCGGAGGCAACGCCCTGCTGGGTGAAGCCCTGACACCGTCCTCCGGCCGCCTGCAGAAGCTTTTCGGTGTAAGTCACATCAAGATCGATCCGCAGATCACCGACGTAACCAGCATTCCTCAAGCTCACTTGACCTTCGAGCAGCCGGTCTCGTCCGACGTCACCTTGACCTACATCACCAACCTGGCCGTCGCCAACCAGCAGATCGTGCGCCTGGAATGGGACCTCAACCGGCGCTGGTCCGTGGTGGCGCTGCGCGACGAGAATGGCGCCTTCAGCATCGACTTTCTCTATAAGAAAAGTTTCAAATGAGACTTCGGAAGCTGCAGGGCAAGCTGAAAGTGGAACATGCCATCCTGGACGGCGTGCGAATCTTCCTCGAGAAGCTGCTCGCCGAAAATCCCGACGTGCGGTCCGTGATCCCCGGCGTAATCCGCCCGGTACGCGACGCCAAAGAGCCTGCGAAGATTCGAGTCACCGTGCCCACTACCAACGGCTGGAAGGCCATCGCGCTCAGCGACGGCGCCCGCCAAGAGCTGTTCATCAGCACCGCCCTCAACCGGGAGGATTTGGAACGGGCCATCCGCCACGCCTCCGAGGACGCACGGTGAACCCGGAACTGGAGTTTTCTCCGGAACGAATGCGCGAGATTGGCTATCGCGTCATCGACCGCCTGGTGGCGCACTTGACCACTCTTTCAACCCAGCCGGTGGGCGCCAAAGCAGATCCCTCCACGCTGATTCCCGCGTTCAACCAGCCGCCGCCGGAAGAGGGTACTGACTTCGAGACCGTCCTGGCCCAATTGGAGCAGCAGGTCTTCCGCCATACCATGCACGTGAACCATCCTCGGTTCTTTGCTTACGTGCCCGGCCCTAGCAATTTTATCAGCGCCATGGCCGACGCTCTGGCTTCCGGGTACAACGTTTTCGCCGGAACCTGGATTAGCGGTTCCGGCCCCGCCGCCGTCGAACTCGCGGTGGTCGATTGGCTGCGTCAAGCCTGCGGCTTTCCCTCCGATGCAGGCGGCTTGTTCGTAAGCGGGGGCACCATGGCCAACCTGACCGCGCTGGCCGTGGCTCGACATGTCACGCTCGAAGATCGTCTGGATGGCGCCACCG
>Ga0187805_10000543_pt1 | contig 12558 bp, 10 predicted proteins | sample NC_wetland_sal_i_6_FD_132965 | JGI IMG/M metagenome (GOLD analysis project Ga0187805, IMG submission 132965) | Wetland sediment microbial communities from Neuse River Estuary, North Carolina, USA - Control_5 | ecosystem: Environmental > Aquatic > Freshwater > Wetlands > Sediment | place: USA...
CGACTCCCGGCGGTACGCACGGCGCCCGCGGGCCCGGGTCGAATGCCATGACCCGCACGCTCATGCGGGTCATGGCGAGCTGGCACAAGCGGTCTGGCGACAAGTTCCAGGGCATGGACCTGCTCTACCTGACCACGGTCGGGGCCAAGACCGGCCAGAAGCGGCAGTCGACCGTCTCGCGGTTCGCGGATGGCGAGGATGCCTGGCTGGTGGTCGCCTCGGCTGGCGGATCGGCCCACCACCCGGCCTGGTACCACAACATCGCAGCGCACCCAGAGCAGGTGTGGATCGAGTTCGGCGGCCGCACGATGCGGGTCAATCCGGTGCAGCTCGACGGCGACGCACGTGCACAGGCGTGGCAGCGGATCACCGAGAGCCAGCCGCGCTACGCCGGGTATGAGCGCAAGACGGACCGCGCCATCCCGGTCGTCCGGCTCTCCCGCGCCGACTGAGCGGCGCTGCGGGCGCGCGAGCCCGAGCTGCAGCAGTCCGCGCCGGACCCCACAGGCACTCAGCTTGCCGCGGCAATCAGCTCCAGGATGCGGGCCGGGGGCAGGTGCTGCTCGTAGATCCGCACGCCGAAGGGCGCGAGCGCGTCCTCGATCGCGCTCACCATCGTCGGCGGCGCGACGATCATGCCGCCCTCGCCCACGCCGCGGAAGTTGACGTCGGCGTCAAGCGGGACCGTCTCGAGGTGCTCGATCTCGATCCGGGGAATGTCACAGGCCGTGGGCAACAGATAGTCCATAAACGTGGCTGACTGGTAGTTGCCGTCCTCGTCGTAGGCCGATCGCTCGAGCAGCACAGCCCCGATGCCCTGCGCGACGCCGCCGCGGATCTGGCCCTCGACGACGGCCGGGTTGATGAGCGCACCGCAGTCCTCGGCGGCGACGTACCTCTCGACCTTCACGAGGCCAGTCTCGACGTCGACTTCGACGATGGCGCAGTGGGTTCCGCCGGACCATCCGCCCTCGCCGCCGTCGAACGTGGCCTCGACCTCGAGGTTAGTGGGCTCCTCGGCACCGAACCGCCCGGACGCCGCCTGCCGCGCGACCTCACCGACGGCGATGGCGCTCTCGGGATCACCGCGCACCCACACCCTGCCATCCGTGATCTCGAGGTCCCGGGCGCTGGCTTCCATGAGCTGCGAGGCGAAATCGAGCACCTTGACCTTGAGCTGCCGAGCGCCGTGCAGCGCCACACCTCCGGTCATGGTGGCCGACCGGCTGCCGCCGGTCAGTCCGAACGGGACGACATCGGTGTCGCCGACGACGACGCGGACCTGGTCGAACGGCACGCCGAACTCGTCAGCGGCGATCTGAGCGAGGGTGGTCTGGTGGCTCTGGCCGTGTGGCATCTGGCCGGTGAACAGCTCCACCATGCCGTCCTCCGCGAGCCGGAGCCGCATGAACTCCATGCCCATCGGGCCGCTTGGCCCGTCCGGCGAGCGCGGGCCGGGAGCGCCCTCGATGAAGGTTGCCAGGCCGATGCCGAGGTAACGACCTCGGGCTCGTTCTTCGGCTTGCCGACGCCGGAAGGCCGGGATATCCACGAGCTGGGCGACGCGCTCCAGTGACTCCTTCGTGGTGACTCCGACCAGCGGACGGCCGGTGATCATGGCGGCCGGCGGGTCGGAACGGGGAGCGACGTTACGCAGCCTGATCTCGAGCGGGTCAAGGCCGAGGTCTTTCGCGAGGAGGTCAAGGATGCGCTCACGCACGAACGTTTCGGACGCCCACGGGCCGCGGTAGGCGACATACGGTGCCTTGTTAGTAATGACGGCGGTCGACTCGAAACCCAGCGCCGCGAGCTTGTACGGGCCTGGCAGCATCGCCTGGATGATTCCAGAAACCATCCCGCCCATGCCCGGGTAGGAGCCCGTGTCGATGACCATCTTCACATCCAGTCCGAGCAGGTCGCCGTCATTGCTGACAGCAGCCCGGACGTCGAAGCTCTCCTCGCGTGCCTGCCCGGACGCGGTGAGGTTCTCGCTGCGGTCCTCGACCCACTTGACGGGCAGGCCGAGAGCGCGCGACGCAGCCGCGACCGCGAGCTCTTCCCGGGAGGCGCCGATCTTCAGTCCGAACGAGCCGCCGATATCGCCGGCCAGGACGCGCACTTTGTCCTGCTCCAGTCCGACGCGCATGGCGACGGCGATCTTGGTGACGTGAACGCTCTGCGTTGCTGCGTACACCGTCAGCACGCCCGAGTCGGCGTCATAACTCGCCACGCAGCCGCGCCCTTCCATCGGCACGTTCTGGTGGCGATGCACGTCAATGCGGAATTCGGCAACTCGATCGGCGCCCGCGAACGTGCCGACGACGTCACCGAACTCGGTGCGGGCGTGCTGGCCGGCGATGTTGTTGCCCAGATTGGCAAACACCGGCGGGCTGTCGGGATCGAGGGCGAACGCCGCGCTCGCGACCGACGTCATTTCCTCGTACTCGACGTCGACCAGGTCACAGCCGTCCTCGGCGGCGTAGCGGGTTTCGGCTATGACAAGCACCACGGGATCGCCGACGAGGCGCACCTTGTCGGTCGCCAGCAGGGTGAACTCGGGAGTAGGGCCGGTTGCGCCCATCAGTGTCATCAGGGCATCCGGCCCGGGGACGGTTATCGCCTCCAGCTGTGACCCGGTGAATACCGCGACGACTCCGGGCAGCGCCTCAGCGGCCGAGACGTCGACCGAGAGGACCCGAGCGTGCGGCAGCGGCGAGCGCACGAACGCGGCGTGCAACATCCCCGGCAGCTTGATGTCGTCGACATAGCGACCGCCGCCGGTCAGGATGCGCGGGTCCTCCGATCGCTTGATGCTGGCGCCGGTGTAGCGCTCGGCCACGATTCCTGCCATCGTCGCTCCTCGATCAGCTTTGACGGTTGCGCTCGGCGGCCAGCAGCACGCCGTCGATGATGCTCTGGTAGCCGGTGCAGCGACAGATGTTGCCGGAGAGCGCTTCCCGGATCTGCTGCTCGTCGGCGTCCGGGTGGGCTTGGAGGAACGCTGCCGCTTGCATGACGAAGCCCGGCGTACAGAATCCGCACTGGAAGCTGTGCGAATCCCACAGTGCCTCCTGCAGCGTGCTCATCCCGCCGTCCGGCCCTAGCCCTTCTATCGTCGTTACCTCGCTGCCGACGGCCTGGACTGCCAGCATCAGGCACGAGCGCACCGCCCGGCCGTCGACGATGACCGTGCAGGCACCGCAGACCCCGTGCTCGCAGCCCACGTGGGTGCCGGTGAGATCGAGGTCCTCGCGCAGGAAGTCCGCCAGTGTCTTGCGCGGTTCCGCTGACCCGGTGCGCGTCGCACCGTTGACGCTCAAGGTGATGTCCAGCATTCGTCACTGCCTCTCGTCGGCGTTGTCGGCGGCCGCCTGCAGGCCGCGACGGACCAATGTGGCGGCAACTTTCTTCCGATAGTCCGACGACCCGTGCAGGTCAGCCGGCGGGTCTAGGTCGGCGGTCGCCTGGCGTGCCACCTCATCGAACAGATCCGCCGACGGCCTCTCGCCGACCAGGAGCTGCTCCGCCTCGGCACCCCGGACTGGCACATCAGAGAGGCCGGCAAACGCCAGCCGCGCATCGCTGATAACGCCGTCGGACAGCGTCAGTGACGCCGCCAGCCCGACAATGGCAAAGTCGCCGTGGCGTCGCGCGACTTCCTGGAAGCTAACCCCGGTGCCCCGTCGTGCTGCCGGGAAGCGGACCTCGACCAGCAGTTCGTCGGCCCGACGTGACGTCGTGAGGTAACCCTCGAACCACTCCGCCGCCGGGATGACGCGGTCGCCCGACTTACTGCTCACCACGAACTCGGCATCAAGAGCCCGGGCGACGGCCGGCAGCTCGGCCGCCGGATCTGCGTGCGCCATACTGCCGCCGATCGTGCCGCGGCTGCGGATCGCCTCGTGCCCGATCAGCGGCAGGGCCGCCGCGAGCAAGGGCACTGTGTCGGCGATCGTCTCGGAGTCCTCGGCGACGTACTCCCGCGTCATCGCACCGACCGACACCGAGCCGTTTGCCGCCGACACTTCGGACAGCTCCCGCAGGCCGTTGATGTCGATCAGTAGCGCCGGACGGGCCAGCCGCAGTGCCAGCAGCGGAATCAGGCTCTGGCCGCCGGCGAGCACGCTCGCCTCGTCCTGGTGTTCAGCCAGCAGCTCGAGGGCTTCGGCAACTGTCGACGGCGCTTCGTACTCAACGTAAGGCAGCTTCATGCGCGGCCCTTCAGGGGTGCACTCTTCGGTAGCCGGCCCGGGCTGGCCGGCTGCCCTGGCGACCATGGCTGCGGCAACCACGGTCACCGCAGCCGGATGCCGTGGGCCATCTAGATTATGGCTGTCCTGACCGCGCCACCGGAACATGAGTCATCCGGTTCTGCCCTGGAGACCGGACAGCTGGCCGCGGAGTCAGCGGTGCGCAGGGCGATTCGTCGCTCAAACCGGAAAGGCCTGCTGGAGCCGCACGGCAATCAGTTTTTCCACCAGCGGCACCGGAAGTGGCTCGTCGATGCCGAAGCGCAACGCCCCGGTCGAGAATGCGTAACCCGTGAGCTCAGGCGTCAGCTGAGGAAAGACGGAACCGCTATGGGGCAAATAGCTGAGGTGGTGCTTAAAGGCGGCGAAACCGGCAATCGTTTTGCCGCGGACCTTGAAGGCCGGGACACCATAGGAGATCCCCTGCTCCGCGTCAGGCATGATCTCCAGGATCGTCCGCCGCAGCGTGGCCAGCGTCGTGCGCTTCGGCTCGTCCAGGGCTGCGAGATATTGGTCGATCTCCTCGGCGGACACGGTCCCAGTCTGCAGATCGGTCAGCCGCGCCCGCAACGCTGGCCCGCCGGCTGCTCTGAAGGTTTTCTGCGCCGGCATACCGGTCGGTAACAATGTCGCACGGAACCGGCTGAGACTGGAGTGCCGGGTGTTAATCTCCCGACGGGACCGTACATTTCGGTGTTTGGGGAGTACCCTGGAGGCAGCACGTGCACAAATCTCGGATTGCGGCAGGCGCAGCGGCGGTGGGGATCGGGATCGCTGGCGCGATGGCGGCGGTAAGTCCGGCGTTCGCGGGACCGGTCAGCGTCAACGGCATAACGACGCACATCGTCGTCGCTCATGCGACGGCGCCTGCCGGCGATACTGGCCATGCCGAGGCGAAATGCCCCGCCGCTCAGCTGCTCGTCGGCGGCGGCTACGTCGTCAACAGCACCGCCACCGACTGGCAGGTATATTCCGACTCGCCGCTGAACGGCACCACATGGCTCGTCGAGCCAGTCAACTTCAGCGCCCAGCCGCTGCACTTCTCGGCGTACGCGATCTGCGCGAAGTCGGTGCCCGGGAAGAAGGGCATCAGCGGCTACACCACGCAGGTCGTGGACGCGACTGTCAACGTGCCGGCCAACCAGACCGGCGAGGCCGACGCCAGCTGCCCGGCCGGCGACCTGCTGACCGGCGGCGGCTATGAGGTGGATAACGTCAGCGCCAACTGGAGCATCTACCTCAACGCGCCGACCAGCAGCGGCACCTGGACCGCCGAAATCGACAACGAGGTGCCCCTCACGACGACGTACGACTCGTTCGCGGTGTGCCTGGCAAATAAGAACTCCAATCCCATCACGGGACTCACGACCAGCACAGTCGACGTGGCCGCGACCGTCCCGGCGAACTCGGTGCAGACTGCCGACGCGTCTTGTGGCTCGAGTGCCCTTCTGGTCGGTGGCGGCCATGTGATGGATAGCATCGGCCAGGACTGGCTGATCGCTGCCAGCGGGCCGGCCGGTGCCACCGACTGGCAGGCAAAGGCCGCCGACCTCGACAGCGTGTCGCGGGAGTTCCACTCAATCGCGGTCTGCCTGGCAAAGGCGTAATTGGCGGTCAGTCCAGTCGAGCCCAGGTCTGGTCGGCCGTGGGCAGCGTGACGACGAGCACGTCCGATGCGGCCGAGCCCGGAGCAAGAGCGCGGGAACGGGCTATCTTGCGCCAGCCCCAGCTCTGAAAGGCGGCCTGTGCCGCCGCCGCGGCGAGCGGCACGACGGCCGTCGCACGTTCCTCGCTCCGGCTGGCGAGTATCAGGTCGTGCAGGGAGCGGCCGATACCCTGGCGCCGCCATGCGGGCCGCACCAGCAACTCGGCCAGAGCGAAGGTGCGGCCGGCCTGCTCGGCCGTGATCTCGTCTGGCAGCGTGGTAGTCAGGTCGCGCCACCACGAGGTGGACGACCGGAGTGGCATGCCAGCGGCCCAGCCGAGGAGGTAGCCACCGGTGCGAGCCGCCGCGAGCACAAAGCCGGGCTGGCGGCACAGCACCGCAAACCGACCGGCGAGCGGTGCGCGGCTGTCGTCGGGGGCGTAGGGCAGGTTCGCGTAGACCTCAGCGCGCAGGGCTAGCAGCTCGTCCGCGCGCGCCGCAGCCTGCACGCCATCGAGCAGTTCGAAAGCTAGCTCCGCTCCCGGCACGACAGCCCTTATACCGAGGCAGAGCCTGGTGCGGGCGGCAGCGGCACAGGCCGCTGCAGGATGACAGTGTCGATCCAGCGCCCGTGCTTGTATCCCACCTCAGCCAGCCGCCCGACCTCCGCGAAGCCACAGCCTCGGTGCACGGCAATCGATGCGGGCTCGCCGGCGTCAGCGATGACGGCGAGAACCTGACGTACGCCACTGGCTGCGCATGCTTCGAGCAGACCCTGCAGGAGCAGCCTGCCGAGACCCATTCCCCTGCGTTCCGGCGCGAGGTAGACCGAGTCCTCGGCCGTGAACCGGTAGGCGGGCTTGGGCCGCCACGGGCCGGCGTACGCGTACCCGGCGACCGTGCCGTCGACGTCTGCGACCAGGAACGGCAGGTTCAGCTCGCACAGGCGGCCGTGCAGCTCGAGCCAGGCCCTGGCGCCGGGCGGATTCTGCTCGAACGTGATGACGGTGTTGCGGACGTAGTAGGCAAAGATCTCAGCGATGACACCAAGGTCGGCGGCTGTCGTCGGCCGGATCAGAGCTGGCCGGCTTGGCATGAGCGCTCCTGAGTCTCTCGCGGCACGCAATTGGCCATGCCGGCGATCTCGACCCTATGTGCCCGGCCGGGCGCTGGCGGGGTGGGCTACGATCCGCGCAGTGGATTCCCTGGGCACTCTGGTCAGCCGCCTCGGCGACGGCGCAGTCGCTACCGACGCGGCGACGCTGCGCGACCACGCCGTGGATTGCTGGCCGCTGGCGCTGTTGCGGCGCGCCCGCGGGGACGAGCTTGCGCTGCCAGCCGCGGTGATCTTCCCGGCGTGCACGGAGGACGTCGCCACGGCGCTGGCCTGGGCAGCGCAGACACGCACCGCCGTGATTCCGCGCGGAGCGGGCTCGGGCGTCTGCGGCGGGTCAGCGGCTGCCGCCGGATCGGTTGTGCTCGACCTGTCCAGGATGAGCCGGGTGACGGACATCGACACCATCTCGCGCGTTGTGCACGTCCAGGCCGGCACGCGTGGCGATCAGCTCGAGGACGTCCTGGGCGAGCATGGCCTGACAGTGGGCCATTACCCGCAGTCGGTGGGCATCTCAACGGTGGGCGGCTGGATCGCCGCATCGTCGGCTGGGCAGGCGTCGACCGGATTCGGGGCGATCGAGGACGTACTGCTCGGCCTGACCGCGGTGACGCCGCCAGGGGAGATCCTGCACTGCCGGGCGGTCCCGCGATCGGCGGCCGGACCGGACCTGCGGCGGCTGCTGGTGGGCTCAGAGGGCACGCTCGCGGTGGTGACGGAGGCCGTGCTGGCCTGCCGGCCCAGGGTCAGCGAGTGGACCTGGCTGGCATGGCGGTTCCCGTCGTTTGCCGCGCTCGCCGACGGCCTTCGGGCGGCGGCGCAGGCTCCGACAGGTGCGGTCATCATGCGCGGATACGACGAGCCCGATGCTCAGCTGAGCTTCGCGGCGCTCGGGCATTCGGCTGGATGCGTCGGCATCCTCGGCTATCCGGCAGATCTTCCGGGTCTGCCAGAGCGAACCTCGCTGGCCAGCGACCTGATGGCGGGGGCCGGGGCAGCAGGCGACCTCGGCCCGGCTTTTGGCGAGCACTGGTGGGCGCACCGCAACGACGCGGTCCAGGTGTACGCGGCGATCATGGGCCCGGACCGGGTCTTCGGCTCGGGCGTGATCGTGGACACCATCGAGGTCGCCGGCCTCTGGTCGGTGGTGCCGCAGCTCCACGCGGAGATCCGCGCTGCGCTGGCGGTCCAGGCGGAGGCGGTGGTCTGTCATCTGTCGCACCTGTACCCGGCGGGCTCCTCGCTCTACTTCACGTTCCTGATCAGAGGGAGCGACGACCTTGACGCCGAGGCGCGATACCTTGCCGCCTGGGATCAGGCGGCGCGACGCTGTGCTGCCGCTGGCGGAACCCTCACGCACCATCACGGCGTCGGGCGGCTGAAGGCCGGATTCCTCGCGACGGAGCTCGGCGCGACCGGCATGGACATACTGACGAAGGTCAAGGCCGCGATCGACCCGGCCGGCATCATGAACCCGGGCGTCCTGCTGCCTCGCCCGGTGGCTGCGGACGACAGTGACTAGTCCGTTCGGGCCCCTGGTTATCATCGCCAACCCTCGCGCCGGGCGGGGCAAGGTGGAGCGGCAGCTGCCCGCGATCGAGCGCGTCCTGGCCGACGCCGGGCTCGAATACCGGATCGTGCGCACCACTCACCCGGGTCACGCCACCGAGGCCGCCCGGGAGGCGCTGCACGGCGGGGAGCGCTATCTGGTCGCAGCGGGCGGCGACGGCACCGTTCATGAGGTGGTCAACGGAATGTTCGTCGGCGGCGAGCCCGTCGCCGCCGGCGCTGTGCTCGGCGTCGTGGCCGCCGGCTCCGGGTGCGACATCGTCAGGTCGCTTAGTCTGCCGGGGGACGCCGTCCGGGCCAGCCACCACCTAGCCGGCGACGCGATCCGCGACCTTGATCTAGGCAAGATCACCTTCAGGGTCGGCTCGTCCGAAGTGAGCCGGTACTTCGCGAACATTGCGGAGGCTGGCCTCGGCGCCGCCGTGGTCGCCCGCGCCGCCGGACTGCCGAGGTTCCTCGGGCCGGCGAAGTACCTGTGCGGATTCTGGCTGTCGCTGCCGGGGTTTCACGCATCAGCCGTCCGCGTTACCGCCGACGGGCAGTCCTACGAATGGCGGGCGCACAACGTGGTGGTGGCGAACTGCCGCTTCTACGGCGGCGGCATGCACATCTCGCCGAAGTCAGAACCAGATGACGGCGTGCTCGACGCGCTGGTCATGGTCGGGCCAAAGTCCGACGCCTTCACCATGCTGCCGAAGATCTACGCCGGAGCACACTTGCCGCACCGGAACATCGTGGAGTTGCGGGCGGGGCGGGTGCTGCTGGAGGCGGATCCACCGGTCCGGATCGAAGCGGACGGCGAGATCCTGGGAACGACGCCGGCCACCTTCGAGGCCGTTCCCAAGGCAATCCGGGTCAAGGTGTGAAGCGTGCCGGTCACCCGGCGCGCGGCGTGATTCAGGCCGGCAGCCGCACCGAGGCGTCGCGCGTGGTGAGCCGCGTCCGGCGCACCAACACGTCCGCGTCGGTGATGGCCATCTCGCGGTTGCGGGCCAGTTCCACCTCGACCTTCAGCACGGGCAGGCCATCGATGACCGGCTCGCCGAGCGCGGGTTCCGCGGCGATCATGCTGATGGCCTCCCGCCAGTCGTCCCCGTAGCGGTGGACAAGCCGCTGCCCGGCTTCCGGGCGGAGGCCGAGCCGGCTGGCGTGCGCGCGCGCCGTGGTCACCGCGTCCCGTGCCGAGCCGTGCAGTCCGAGCGGGATGCGCCGGGTCTCGCATCGCCTCGCGGGTCCGATGGCAGCAGTGATCCGGTCCACGAGGTCCTCGGCCATGGCCCGGTAGGTGGTCAGCTTCCCTCCGGTGATGGTGAGGAGCCCGGGCGGGTCGTCAAAGACCGCGTGCCGGCGCGACAGATCCTGCGTGGTGACGTTCCCACCGCCCTGGCCGGTGGCCAGCAGCGGCCGGAGCCCGGCCCAGCGCGCCACGACATCGCGTTCACCCACATCCGGGAAATGCCGGACCACGGCGGCCAGGATGTAGTCCAGGTCGGCTCGGTCAGCCGAGGGATCGTCTAGGTCGCCGTCATACGGTGTATCGGTCGTCCCCGCATAGACACGGTCGTCCCACGGGACCAGGAAAACCGAGCGCCCGTCCTCGGCGGCGGACGGAACGACGAACGCTGCCTTCGTCTGGATGGCTCCGGGGGCGAACACCAGATGGACGCCCTTGCTGGGCCGCAACCGCTGGACTCCGCCGGCCGCCAGGCCGCGGATGCGATCCGCCCAGACACCGCCGGCATTGACCGTGACCCGGGCCCGAATGTCGAGGCGCGCGCCCGTCACCTGGTCAGTGGCGGTCGCGCCCATGACGCCGCCGGAGCCGAGCAGGCCGTCCACGCGCGCGTGGTTGGCCACCAGCGCGCCGAACGCGCGAGCGGTTCGCGCCACCTCAAGCGTCAGCCTGGCGTCGTCGGTCTGGCACTCGAAATAGCGGTACCCGCCGCTGTTTCCGCTGAATCCGGGAACAGCCGCCCGTAGCTGCGCTGCGCTCACGCTGTGGTGGATGCCGATGTTGCGGCCCAGCGCTAGCAGGTCGTACGCGGCAAGGCCCGCTCCATAGCGAGCCTTGGTTCCCGGCGAGTCGGCCAGCAGGTACATGGGCACCGGCCGGACCAGATGCGGCGCGAGCCTGAGCAAGATCTTGCGCTCTCGCAGCGACTCCTGAACCAGGCCGACTTCGCGGTGCTCAAGGTAGCGGATGCCGCCGTGGATCAGCCGGGACGAACGGCCAGAGGTACCCGCCGCAAAGTCGTCCTTCTCCAGCAACGCGACGGAGAAGCCACGAGCCGCGGCGTCCAGCGCGATACCCGCGCCGGTGATCCCGCCGCCGATGACGAGCACGTCAAGGCGGTCCTCGGCCATCCGAGCCAGGTCGGCCGCACGGGTCTGCGCAGAGAACGACGGCACGAGGAGATCGTAAGCCGCGGCGAGCCACGGGACGGCTGGACAGCCGCCGCCGCTGCTCGTCAGCTGGCTGGTTCGAAGCTCGTCAGCAGCGGCTGCCACATGGCCGCGTACACGCCGGGCCAGCTGGCGGCCGGGCCGTAGAGCTCGATGGCGTACGCGAGCTGACCTGGCCGGACGATGAACGTCCGGTCGATGACCCGGGTCAGCTCGCCGTTGAACTGGTTGGTGAACTCCCAGTCGGCCGCGTTGTAGCCGCGGTAGGTCACCCGCTGCACGAGGATCTGCCGGTACGTCGCGTCAGCGGCGGCTTTGTCGGCCGCTTGCTGCCGCCAGTCAGCGAGCGCATCGGGCGCGGGGGTGTGAGTCCAGGCGACAACGAGGACGAAGCCGGGCGGCGCGCCGGTGAACTGAACCTCGTCAGTCGCGCTCGAGGCAACGGTCCAGCCTTGCGGCAAGCTGATGGAGAACCCGCTGGGATCGTGATAGGTCTGCCAGGACGCGGACGGACTGGTGCTGACCGTGGCCGAGCCGCTGTTCCCGCTTGCCGCCGGCGTCCCGCCGCCGTGTCTGAGCAGGGTAAACCCGGTGATCACGCCGGCCGCGACGACCGCCGCGGCCAGCACGAATAGCCAGCGCCGCGGAGGCCTCCGACCGCCGCCGGAGCTGTCGCCGGGACCCGCCGCGAGCGCCGCGGTGCGCTCGCGGGCCGGCGGCAACACGCGGCCCCGTTCGGTTTGCGGGTAGCGGACAGGCTGGGCGGCGTCGTCGCGGACCACGGCGAGGGCGCTGCGCACTGCGTCGCTGAAGTCCCGGCAGCTGGCGTAGCGATCACCTGGCGACTTGGCCAGTGCCCGGGCGAAGACCCGGTCCAGCGCCGGGGGCAGGCCCGCCCGCTCGGCGGATACCGGGGGCGGCTGCTGGGACAGGTGCGCCGTCAGGGTCGACATGGGCTGCTCGCGCGGGAACGGCGGCCGTCCGGTGAGCATCTCGAAGCCCGCGCAGGCCAGCGAGTACTGATCGGCCCGCCCGTCGAGGACGCGGCCCTCGATCTGCTCGGGCGCGACGTAGTCGACGGTGCCGAGGAACAGCCCGGTACGCGTCAGGCTGGTTGACCCGGTCGCGCTCTTGGTCAGCCCGAAATCCGACAGGTAGACGTGATCTGGCAGCCCCGGCCGGACGTCGAGCAGCATGTTCCCCGGCTTGACGTCGCGGTGCACGAGCCCGGCGGCGTTCGCGGCGTCCAGAGCCGACGCGACGGCCGACAAGATCGCGGCTACCCGGTCCGCGTCCAGCGGTCCGTTGCGGGCGATCAGCGACCGGACGTCACCTCCGGGCACGTACCGCATCGCGATGAACAGCACGCCGTCGGCTTCGCCCGCATCGAACACCGGGAGGATGTGCGGGTCATCGACCGCCGCCGCGGCCCGCGACTCCCGGATGAACCGCCGGCGGTAGTCCTCGTCGTCAGCCAGCGCCGGCGCCAGGACCTTCAGGGCTACCGGCCGACCGAGCTGCTCATCCCGGGCCCGGAACACCGTTGCCATCCCGCCCCGGCCGATCTGCTGTTCCAG
>Ga0187805_10000544_pt1 | contig 12550 bp, 8 predicted proteins | sample NC_wetland_sal_i_6_FD_132965 | JGI IMG/M metagenome (GOLD analysis project Ga0187805, IMG submission 132965) | Wetland sediment microbial communities from Neuse River Estuary, North Carolina, USA - Control_5 | ecosystem: Environmental > Aquatic > Freshwater > Wetlands > Sediment | place: USA...
AGGTGGAGCAAGGCTCCCTCTATCCTGCGCTGCATAGGCTCGAGGACCGAAGATGGCTTTCTTCTTACTGGGGTGCCAGCGAGAACAACCGCAAGGCCAGGTTCTACCGCTTGACGGCACAAGGCCGTAAACAGCTGGTGCGCGAGACTAGCCGCTGGCGACAAATGACGCGCGCCATTGGCCTTGTGATAGGCGAAGAAGGCGGTGCGCGATGAGTTGGTCCAGATTTCTCCACCGTAAGCGCTCCGACGCGGAGTTGCAGGACGAGATTGAGGCTTATCTGGCGCAGGAGACAGCCGACAATGAGGCGCGCGGAATGTCGCCCGACGAGGCCCGGCGGAAGGCGCGAATAAAGTTCGGCAACACACAGAAGGTGCGCGAAGCGCTCTGGGAGCAAAACTCTCCCCAGCCGTTGACCGGCATCGTCCGCGACGTGAAATACGCTTTTCGCACGTTGACCCGCACGCCCGGATTCTCAATTATCGCCATAACGGTCATGGCTCTGTGCCTGGGGGCGGCCACATCTCTTTTAACCATTGTGCGCTCGGTGTTGCTTAGGCCGCTTCCTTTTCGAGACCCCGGCCGGCTGGTGATGGTGTACGAGCACCGTCGAGGGGCTGCAGAGGACCCGGAATCGACCTACACCTGGGTTGCAGCGGCGGACTTTTACGACTGGCGCTCGAAGACGCATGGCTTTGAAGACATGGCTGTCATGACTTACGGCGGGTACAACCTGACCGGTGAACGCGATGAAATGCCGGAGTCGGTCAACGCAGCCGCGGGCTCATGGAATCTGTTCCAGCTACTGGGAGTGCAGCCGGTATTCGGCCGGGCATTTACTGAGTCGGAGGACCAGCCGGGCAGCACCGTTGTCATGTTGACCTGGAGCGTGTTTCAGAGGCGATTTGCTGGTGACGCCAAGATTGTGGGTCGTCAGATTCACCTTGACGGCAGGCCCTTCACTGTCGTCGGCGTGTTGCCTTCGTGGTTCAGCTATCCGGGCGCCGACATCCAATTGTGGGTTCCGTATAAAGCAGATGCTACCCCGGAACTCTTGCACCATCACGACTGGCACCAGAGCCAGGTGGTAGCGCGGTTGCGCCCGGATGTGAGCCTTGCGAGCGCCCTGGCGCAGGTGGGCACCGTACAGTACCAGCTTCACTTACAATCCCCGCACGACCCTGTGGCCGAAGATGTCGTTCCGCGGTTACTGAATGAGGATCTCGCCGGGAACGTGAAGAATCCTCTGAACCTAATGATGAGCGCCGTTTTCTGCATGCTGCTGATCGGCTGCCTTAACGTCTCGAATCTGCTGGTTGCCCGGGGCGCGGCACGGCAGAAGGAAGTAGCCATTCGGAGCGCTCTCGGCGCGGAGCGCGCAACCTTGATTCGTGAACAGCTGACCGAGAGCGTGCTGATCTGCGCGGCCGGGGGCCTCGCCGGCATTTTCCTGTCGGTACTAGCTGCTCAGTTGCTCGCGCATGCGTGGAAAAACCTGCCCACTGCGCAAGGCATCCACATGGACGGGCATGTGATTGCGTTTGCATGCGCGATCATCTTCGCGGCGGCGCTGGTTGCCGGGTTGCTGCCCGCGTTCTCGACGACGGGCAAGATGATGATGAAAGGCCTGCAGACTTCCGCGCACACGGGCAACAGCAGCGTTTCGCGCACTTTGCTGCGAAAGTCATTGCTCACGGCAGAGATCGGAATCACGGTGGTCCTGCTGGTTGCCGCAGGTCTGCTGCTCAAGAGCTTTCTGCGGCTGCGTTCGGCCGATGTGGGTTGCTTTACCAAGAACACGCTCACCCTGAATTATGGCCTCCCCGGGAAAAGATACGACAGGCCGGAGAAGGTGAACGCATTCAACGAAACATTGCTGGAGCGAGTCAGAGCCATTCCAGGCGTCCGCGCTGTTGCGCTGGGAACCAGCCTTCCCGGAGCGGGATTTTGGGGGGACTGCGTATTCACGGTGAAAGAACATGCTCCGCTTATGCCGGGCGAGAATATGCCCGATGCGCTGATACGCTGGGCCGATCCAGGCTATTTCACCGCGCTTGGGGTTCCTCTCGTGAGTGGCCGGTTCTTTACCAGCGACGACCGCGTTGCCCGATCGTACAAAGTGATTGTGAGTCGTCAACTCGCCCACCAATACCTTCCCGGTGAAAATCCCATTGGCAGGACCCTGCACGTTCCGGCGCATTTCCATCCGGGAATGCCCAACGACGTCGACTATGAAATCGTGGGCGTAGTCGGCGACACCTTGTACCAGGTCGGCCAGCAGCCGAAGCCGACGATGTACTTCCCCATTCTGGAAGGCGATCAAAATGGCGAGATGCTCGCTGTGCGCACAGCATCGGATCCCTTGCAGTTCTCTGTCCCGGTGCAAAAACAGATTGCTTCACTCGATCCGGAGCTTCCTGTTTCCAATGTGCTCACCATGGATCAGGTGATTGGCAAATCATTGGTCGATGCGGGTCTGACTGCGAGCCTGGTTCTTGCCTTTGCGATTCTGTCGCTACTCCTCGCCTCGGTGGGATTGTACGGCGTGCTCTCGTACTTGACCACTCAACGGACAACGGAACTGGGAATCCGCATGGCGCTTGGCGCGCAACGCGACCAGGTTTTGCGATTGATGCTGACCGACGGCCTGCGCCCCGCGCTGTTCGGGCTCGGCCTTGGCCTGGTGGGGAGTCTGGCGGCGACACGTATCTTTCAATCGATGCTTTTCGGAACAAAGCCTCTCGATCTGATGGTGCTGTCCGGAGTCATTGCGACGTTACTGTTGGTCGCGTTTCTGGCATGTCTCACTCCCGCTTGGCGTGCTTCCCGGTTGGACCCGATGCAAGCGCTTCGAACCGAGTAGCACCGGTCCACACGGTGATTGACGCACAATCGTCGATGCACTCATTGACAGGCTTCAACTAGAAGTTATCTCATAAACACATTCAAGCCGCTGAGCGGTTGAAACTTATGGCAAACGGCGTAAACCGAGAACATGGATCTAACCGACGCCCAATGGGCGGTTCTCGAACCGTTGTTTCTTCCCAAGCGACGAGCCGATGGGCGAGGGCGACCGTGGCAGGACACGCGTGCTGTGCTGAACGGAGTTTTTTGGGTCTTACGCACGGGTGCTCCTTGGCACGAACGGGCAAGAGAGGGACGCCATTGCGCGCGCGGCGGGATGGTTTGCGCGGGGTTAGGGCTTCGCGGGCGAGCCCGGAGAGGACTTCGCCGATGCTCTTGCGCTCTTTGGCAGCGAGTTCTTTGGCGGCGGCGAGGACGTCATCGTCGATGGAGAGCGTGGTGCGCATAGAGATTCGGTGATGCTAGAGCATCAAACATCAAGCATCATACATCAGTTTTGGGAACGATTTCAAGGGGGCGAAGCCCAGAAAGGCCTCGGGCCTAAAAGACCGCTCTGAAGGGCAATGGGCATGAAAGACGAATCCCGACCGCGCCGGTGCGCAGAAATTTTTATGGTTGCCAGGGGTTGAGGACGGGGACGTGGAGGTGGGCGAAGCCGGTGATGTTGCGAGAGACGATGGTGAGGTTGTGGTGAAGGGCGGTGGCGGCGAGGAGACCGTCGATGACAGAGAGGGCTTTTCCCCCGCGCTTTGCGGTAGCGGCGAGCCAGCCCCATCGATCCGCCACGTTAGAATCGACAGGCAGAATTCTGCCGGAGAAGCGGGCGCGCAATTCGACGTCGAGCCAGGTTTCCAGTTGAGTGCGACGCTTTCCCTGGGACAGCGACGCGAGGCCCTTGCGAATTTCTCCGAGGGTCAGCACGCTGAGGTAGAGCAAGGACTCATCCGCAGCATCTATCCAAGCCATGACGCGGGGCTCGGGGCTGATGCGGACCACTTCGGAGATGCAATTGGTATCGAGCAGGTATCCGCTCATAGGTCGATATCGCGGCCTTCATCGCGGTCGCGCGCGAAATCAAGTTCCAAGCCAACGAGGGGCGACTGCCTGAAGAATTGCAGCAGGCTTTTGGGCTGCCCGGACTTACCGATGAGGCGCTCGTAATGCTCGTCGGCAATCATGACGACGCCTTCTTTGCCCTGACGAGTGATGAGTTGAGGGCCCTCCGTGCGAGCGCGGCGAAAGAGTTCGCTAAAGCGGGCTTTGGCGGTTTGGACTTGCCATGTGGATGCCGCCGATCGCAGGGAGCGTTTTTTTGTAGTTTTGGACAAGACATTTCCTCGATTGCTGACCAGTCTGACTAGGCAGCTAGAATAGCATTCACCGTTGCATTTGTCCAGCGCGGGCCGAGCACAGAGAGGCGTCGTCGAGAAGTGAAAACGAACATTGAAGATTGTATGCGGAAAGAGGGCACGGCGTGCCGTGCCCCTACGACGGAAAAACAGGCGCGGAGGACAGAGAATTATGGGGAGGCGAAGAGGGAGGAATGAAGAAGTGCCCCAGCCTTCGACGGGTTCGAAGGCTGGGGCACGCTGCGGTTCATGCGAGACTTTAGTGATTTTTCTTTGGCGGATGCGTTTTTTCGCCGCCTTTTAGGCTGATGAGAGCCAGGAAATCCCGGGCGTTGAACGGGTAGCGGCGAACAGACTGTTGTCCGGTGGTGCTGAGGGTGATGTCCACGCGGCGATTGTTGGCGAGGACGAGGACGCTCAGGTTGTCCAGCATTTGCTGGCGCTCGTCCGGGGTGACGTCGGGATTCTGGGCGATCTGTTCCTTGGTCTGTTCGGCGGTGAGCTGGTCCTCTTCGCCGTAGGAGCGCGTGTCAATGTGGTCCGGGGGAACGCCGTGCTGGACGAGGAAGCTCTTGGCGCGTTCCACGCGGCGCTCGGTGAGCTGCTTGTTGTATTCCGCGCCGCCGCGGGGGTCAGCGTGGCCGCCGAGGATCAAGCGAGCGTCCGGCTTGAAGGTCAAATAGCGCGAGAAGTCTGCCGCCAGCTTGACCAGAATCTGTTCCTGGCTGCCGAGCAAGCCAGCGGTGGGATTGGCGGCGGTGGGACGCGCGGTCGCAAAATAGATGCTATGAAGAGAGAGCCGCGCTTCCAGCTCGACCTGTTCCGGCGGAGGCGGCGGTTGCTGGACTTCAATGCCTAGCTCGCAGTCAGCGGTGCCTCCGCGGCCGTCATCGACGTGGCCATCGACGGTATAGCTGCCGGGACTGAGGCCGGCGGTCTCGAAACGCACAGCTGCATCGCTGCCGCGGACTTCGCCGCCGCTGGACTTCCAGGAATAGGTCAGGGGATCGTTGTCGGGGTCGCTGGCGGTTGCGGTGATGTGCACCGTATCGCCGGCGGGGACGGAAGTGCGGTCCGCGGAGCAGCTCATGGTGGGCGGATGATTGGGGGGCGGCTCGACCCGAATAGACGCAGAGCAATTCGCAGTGCCGCCGCGTCCATCGTCCACGCGCAGATTCACGGTGTACATGCCGGGTGTGGTGCCGGAAGAATTCCATCTGGCTTCAGGACCGCTGCCCTCGACAGCGCCGCCGGTGGACGTCCAGGAATACGTCATAGGATCATTGTCCGGATCGCTGGCATCGGCACGGACGGCGACGAAGTCGCCGGAGCCGAGATAGACCATCGACTTATCCGCCGAGCAGGAAGCGACCGGCGGGTGATTCGGAGGGGGCGGGGGCGGAGGATTCCCGCCAAAACGGAAGACGATTCCAGTAGAAAGGCGGACATTGGTCTGCCATCCGTCCGCGCCAGTGAGGGAGGTCGGATCCTGAAACCGGCTGAGCAGGAATTCCGCTTGAAAAAGGCGGAGAGCGAAGCGGTGGGTCAGCCGGTAATCGAGGCCGCCGCCGCCAGTCATGGTAAATGCGTTTTGCGAAAGAAGAGGCGTGCAGGCATAGATGGGCGCATTGCAACCGACCAGGGTGACATCGCCGGCGTGGGCAACGCCGCCGAGAACCTGGAGAAACGGAGTGAAGCGGCCATGGTCGCGGAAAGAAAGGCGCGGACCAAGCATGAAGGTGAAAACACTGCTATTGACGTCCACGTTGCGGGAAGGGCTGTAGGCCGGGCCGAGGCTGCTGAACTCGAGAGAATTGACTTTGAAGCCGCCAAAATCAACGACCAAGCCGAGGTGGCGGTTGAAATTGTAGGCCAGAGAAGTACTGCCGCCATGCATGCCGTCGATGCGGTTACTGGTGCTGTCCGGGACGGCCCTCCAAAAGGAGTAGCCCATGAAGAGCTCGAGCTTGGGAGTCGAGTCGTTCTGTTGGGCCGCTCGGCGCGCGTGTCTGCGGGAATGGTTTCCGTGTCCTTCGCCGGCCGGCGCTTGGGCGGAGGGCGCTGGCGACATGGGGAGCGCAGTTTTCCCAGCTGGCTTGGAAGCGGCGGCGGGAGCCGCAGTGGCAGTCGCCGAGTCATCCTTTTTGGGGGTGTCACCAGGCTTGGGCCTGTCGTCCGCGAAAAGCGCAGGCACCAGACAAAGAGCAATCGCCATGGTGGGAAGAATGCGTGTTCCCAATTTCATTGTCGCCTCCAGAATCGTGCCTACTGGCTGCGAAGCGGGGAAATGAACCCGCTCCGCGGCCGTCGAACCTTGCTCGCCGTGCGCTCTGCTGAGACCACGCAGGGCTTACGGCTGAGGTACTGTAACGCTCGTGCTATCCACGGTTACCGAAGCGGCGCCACCGCCTGAGCCGGCGAACAGTCTTCCAGTCACTACGGCGCCGGTATTCATCGTGATGGATACGTTGGCGAGCACATTGCCTTCGAATATGGTGGTGGTGTCGATGGTCGCTGAAGTGCCAACTTGCCAGAAGACGTTGCTGGCCTTGGCGCCACCGGCCAGGATGACTTGAGAACCGGGCCCAGTGGTTAGCGTGGATCCCATCTTGAAGATGAAAATGGCATTGGGATCGCCTTGGGCGTCGAGAGTGACATTGTTGTTTGCCCCTGCTCCGGAAATCAGGACGGAAGTGGAGTTAACGTAGAGCCCAGGTGTGAACGTCAGTCCTCCCATATTTCCTGGCAAAGTCTGTGCGTTGGTGGATCTGCTGACGGCGTCGTTATAGGCAGCCAGCAAATCGGCTTGGGCTTGCGTGATGACGGAATCGTTGATGTGAATCGTGCCGTTCACTTGCGCCGGGGGAATTCCCTGCGAGGTACCTGGCGCCAGGCCAACGTTACCGTTGATGACGACAGGGCCCGTGCTGGCGATCGAGGAGGTGGACATCACCGCGAAGCTGCCGGCTGAACCGAGATTGATGGGGGCTTGGCCCGTGCCGACCACTGCACTGGTCGTGAAGTTCCAAGGATCAGGCGCGGCACCGGTAGTGGTTGATAACGCGTTGCCGGTCAGATCGGTAACAAGATTTGAGATCGTGGCGGTGTATTGGGTGTTAGCGGCAAGATTTGCTAAAGGCGCATAGGTTGCGATCTGGCTTGCGGGATCGTAGGAGACAGTTCCGTTCACGGGGGCTCCGCCAGAGCCGGCGACTGCGACCGTGAAGGTTGCGTTGGTTATGGTTGTGGGATCCATCGCCGCGCTGAACGTGGCGCTGATGGTCTGGTCGATGGGCACCGCAGTGGCTGCACTAGCTGGGACAGTCAGAGTTATCGTCGGGGCGACAAGATTTGCCGTCAAACCGGTGGAAAAGTTCCAGGTGAAATTGGCAGCCATGGGGTCGCCAGTGAGGTCCTTAGCGGCCGTGGTAATCGTGGCGGTGTAGGTCGTGCTCGCAATCAGATTGCTTGTTGGGGTAAAGACCGCCGTGCTACCCGCATAGGACACGGTTCCCGTGACTGCGGCTCCGCCACCGGCAACTGCCACTGTGAAAGTCCCACCGGCGGAGATCGTGGAAGGATTCATGGGCGTGTTGAACGTCGCGGCGATTCTCTGGTTGAGCGGCACGCCTATGGCTGCGCTGGCAGGATTCGTGGAAATCACAAATGGGTCGCTGGCGTTCGGCTGAGGACCTGTGGAGAAAGTCCAAACATAGTTGGCGGTCAGCGGGTTGCCTTGAGCGCTCTGCGCGGCGGTGGTAATAGTGGCCGTGTACGGAGTGTTGATGGCAAGGGCTGCTGTTGGGGCAAAAATAGCGGTATCGCTGGCCGCATCGTAGGTAACTGTGCCCGGCACGGCGGCTCCGCCGCCGGCCACTGCCAATGTAAAGGTACCAGCTGCGGTGATGGTAGACGCCGTCATGTGGCCGCTGAAAGTGGCGGCAACTTTTTGGTTGAGGGGCACATCGTTCGCGCCGCTAGCGGGAACGGTGGAGGTCACCGAGGGCGCGCCTGCCGTGGTGAAAGTCCAACTGTAATTGGCTGCTAATGGCGCGCCAGTGGGATCTTGCGCTCCGGTGGTAATCGTGGCGGTATACAGAGTGCCAGTCGCAAGGGTTGTTGCGGGAGTGAATGTCGCCGTACTACCAGCGAAGGTGACGGAACCGGCCACGGGAGTAACACCGGGGCCCGCTAACGTGAAGGTGGTGGTGTTGATCGTTGAGGCTTCCATGGGCTCGCTGAATGTGGCATTCACAGTGGTGTTCTGGGCCACACCCACGGCGCCGTTCAATGGAACGGTCGAAACGACCGTTGGCGGCGGAGCCGTCGTAAATGTCCACACATAGTTGGCGGCGAGTGCGGCGCCTGTGGGATCTTTAGCTCCGGTTGTGATTGTGGCCGTGAACAAAGTGCTGGTAGGGAGAATCAGCGTTGGCGTAAAAGTTGCCGTGGAGCCGGTATAGCTGACGGCGCCGGCCACGGGAGTGGCTCCGGGCCCGGTCACGGTGAAAGTTGCGGCGGTAATGGTCGCCGGGTTCATAGCCCGGCTAAAGGTGGCGGAGACGAGAGTGTTAACAGGCACTGCGGTGGCTCCATTTGTCGGAACCGTGGAAAGGACTGTGGGTGCCGCCGAGGTCGTGAAGGTCCACACATAGTTAGCGGCGAGAGGAGCGCCCGTGGGATCTTTGGCTCCGGTCGTAATCGTGGCGGTGAATAAGGTGCCGGCTGGGAGAAGCTGCGCCGGCGCAAAGGTTGCGGTGCTGCTTGCATAGGTGACGGTACCAGCCACAGGAGTGGCGCCGGGCCCTGTAACCGTGAAGGTGGTCCCGGTGATGGTTGAGGGGTTCATGGCTTCGCTGAAGGTCGCAGAGATAGGCGTGTTGACGGCAACCGCGGTGGCCAGATTTGCGGGAACGGTCGAGACAACCGTGGGTGGAGGGGCGGTCGTAAAAGTCCACACAAAATTGGCAGCCAGCGCGGCGCTCGCGGGATCTTTCGCTCCGGTGGTAATGGTGGCGGTGAATAGTTTGCCGGCGGCAAGGGCCAGTGTCGGTGTGAAAGTCGCGGTGGACCCAGAGTAAGTGACAACTCCCGCCACAGGAGTCGCGCCTGGTCCCGCCAAAGTAAACGTCGCATTGTTGAGCGTCACGGGATTCATGGGCTCGCTAAAGGTGGCGGAAACTACGGTGTTGACGAGGACACCTGTGGCCAAGTTAGCCGGAATGGTGGAGATTACGGTTGGCGCGCCAGTGGTGAAGCTCCAAACATAATTTGCTTGCAGAGCGTTACCGCCGGGGTCGGTGGCTCCCGTAGTGATAGTCGCGGTGTACAAAGTAAGAGCGGCGAGAGAAGCCGTCGGCGTAAAGGTCGCGGTGGTGCCAGAGTAGGTCACTGCGCCGGCGACAACTGTTGCTCCCGGCCCCGTCAACGTAAACGTTGTTGTGTTGATGGTAGCCGGGGCCATGACCGAGCTAAAAGTCGCAGTAACCGTGGCATTGAGGAGCACAGCGGTGGCGCCATTGGCGGGAGAAGTGGCGATGACCGTGGGCGATAGCGGGCTGGCGGCTTGTTCGCGGCCGCATCCGGCTGCAAGAGCGACTAATACTAACGCCAATAAAGATATATTGAGGGACTTGAATTTGCGCATTAGCTTCTCCTGTTTAACCGATGACAAGGCGTTCCGCTTTTTCTTGAAACCAGGGCCATCGCACGTTCGAATCTTTGCATTTCCGAAATGAAGTTTCGGCACAACAACACATCGAGAACCCACGCCGAGACGAACCAAGTGTGGACAGGGCGTCGCGGAGGCGCGTCAAGGCGCTGCCACATACTGAGCGCTTGCGACAATCTTTCTCTATCACTCAAAAGGTACTTAACTAGGCTGGGAACTCGATCCAAAATTCGCAAGCTGGAAAAGTCAGGTGACCAACGGCTAGGGCCCTGCTGGTTTTTTCGGTGACTTCGCCACTACCCTCTGCGTTTCTCAACAGAAACCCTTCGTGCAGGGAGAGAGTATGCATATCTTGTGCCACAGCATACCTGTGGGCAGGGCGCGTTCGCTCAGTCGTGTAACGCCGCTAAAATGTTGATTCGAAAGAAAAGTGTTCCTCTGACTCGGTTATGAATGTGAGAAACGGTTCGCTGAGTGAATCGCAGTCGTAGCAACTTGGGACGGAATCCGTTCCATTTGAGGAAAGCGAACCATTTGGAAATTTCCTGATTTTGTGAGATTGCCGTTGGAGAACCAAACTGAAAGGGGATTTCTGCACCAGACCGGAGAGGATGCGTTCTGGAGGAGCGAGGGTGAACGCACGAAGAGGCGCGGGGCCGAAGCGGGGTCCAGGACGGCGTCCATTCAAGTGATGATCCGAATAGCGGACATAGCCTTTTGAAGCTCAAGGTAAACATGTCGTGTCCCTACGGCCGAGGAAAGACACCACAGGTTTATTGTGAGGTGCGGAGGGGGAGGAAGTATTGCGTGTCTTTGAAGGGGTCTTGGAGGCGGCCGCGACGCGGCAACTAGGTAAACTGCGGAGCACCGCCACATGCTCTACTCGGCAGAAGCAAGTGGAAGAAAGTACTGCGTGCCTTTGACCGGTTCCTGGAGACGTCTTAGTAAGTGTTGGAGGTCTTCGCTGCGCTCGACGAAATCGATGTCGGAGGTGTTGATGACGAGGAGGTCGGAGGCGGCGTAGCGGAAGAAGAAGTGTTCGTAGGCGGCGGCGACTTGCTCGATGTAGGAGGGGGAGATTTGGGATTCGTCGCGGGAGGCTTTTTTGGCAATGCGGGAGCGGAGGACTTCGGGCTTGGCCTGGAGATAGACGACGAGATCGGGGGAGGGGATGCCGAGGGTCAGGGAATCGTAGTAACGGTCGTAAAGTTTGAGCTCCTCGTCATCGAGATTGAGATTGGCAAAGATGCGGTCTTTCTCGAGGAGGAAATCGGAGAGGATGGGGCCGGGAGCTTCGACGGCAAGGGCTTCGCGGATGCGCTTTTGGCGCTCGATGAGGAAATACATTTGGGCGCGGAAAGCGGCGCCGGCTTTTTCTTTGTAGAAATCGGCAAGGAAGGGATTGTCTTCGCAATCGTAGATGCGGCGGGCGTGAAGACGTTCGGCGAGGATTTTGGCGAGGGTGGTTTTGCCGACGCGCAGCGGGCCTTCGATGACTATGTAGCGGGGAGATTGCGGGGCGCGCTCTGGACGAGGAGCGCGCTTCGCTGCGGTGGATTCGTTGGCCGCCATCGGTTTGAGAGACCTCAAGAGCGACTTCTAGAACAGCCCCGGCGGAACCGGGCCAATGGTGGGGATTATAGCAGAGTTGTTCAGAACGGAATGGGCGAGAGAAAGCGCTTCGGATGTGTCGTGCGAGGCGACGGCAGGAAAGCGGGAGCGGGGCTCCCACACTCCAAAATTCGACGGAGCGGCGGGTAAGACGCTGCCGAAAAAGTGAAAATTTGTTCACATTTGCGGCTAGTACGGGTGTCCTAAAAGAGACAAACGGACGGTCCAAAGAAGGGTACTAATTAGAATGTGACCAATGGGCCAGTGCGACCTGCCCTTTAGGCCAGTATATTCGCCGTAGTTGAGAGTGGGGACCGATGTGCATTGCTTTCAACTACTGAGGTGGAAAAATGCTGCTCACCACGATCCTTTTGATGTGCCCCTTTCCGCAGACGGGGGACGCAGTAAAGGCAGTAACGGAGCGCCCCGCAAGCGTATCCTCGGATACGACAAAAGATTCTTCCCTCTCAAAGACACTGCCAGCAACGCCGGAACCGAAGATCAAAACCGATGTGGAAATGGCGGAAGTTTCGAATCCCACGCCCCTGAATCCGACCACGGCGGCCGTGCCGATCGCGCCCGGGAACCCGACCCCGGCCATTCGGCCAGTGAAGCTGGCGGCGAAGGGGGAATACGGGACGGGACGGGAAAAGAAGGTGTGGTACGCGCTGATGGCAGTTTCGTCCGGCGCGGCGGCATTTGATGCGTGGTCGACGCGGCGAGCGATTTCCGGCGGGTACGGAACGGAAGCAAATCCCTTACTGCGGCCATTCGCACATTCGGGAGCGCTGTATGCGGCGACGCAAGCGAGCCCGCTGGTGCTGGACTTTGTCGGGCGGAAGATGATGACGAGCCGGTACAGCTTGCTGCGCAAGATGTGGTGGCTGCCGCAATCGGCCGGAACGGGAATGTCGCTGGGCGCGGGCGTACACAACGTTGGCGTCGTGCCATCGCACTAACGTTCTGAAAAAATCGAAAAAATCAAAAGCGTCCCGACCAAGTCGGGACGCTTTTATTTTGCGCGGAGCCGAATGCGCGGCGGAGGCACGCGCTC
>Ga0187805_10000545_pt1 | contig 12548 bp, 7 predicted proteins | sample NC_wetland_sal_i_6_FD_132965 | JGI IMG/M metagenome (GOLD analysis project Ga0187805, IMG submission 132965) | Wetland sediment microbial communities from Neuse River Estuary, North Carolina, USA - Control_5 | ecosystem: Environmental > Aquatic > Freshwater > Wetlands > Sediment | place: USA...
GTTTTATGGGGGTTCAACTCGGTGGCAAGGGTCATCTGGGCCGGTTTACCGGGCGGCGGCTCCGGTGCGGGGACTGGCGAGCGGCAGCGGGAGGCTGTCACCGTGCTTCCCGATGATGAAGCGCCGGGCTGCGGCTGCCGCGGTCCGGCCCTGCCCGCGGCCCGGTCCCGGCTCACCGCCCTCGTCGTTTCCGCAGGTCACATGCCTGGACCGGCCGAGCGGGCCGGTGCTGCCGCCTCTTTCCGCCTGCGGAATGCGGGCCGGCCGGCCCTTGCCGTGTTAGCTTGGAGTGGTGATGGATCCCCCGTTCGGGGATGTACCACCACGGGCGGGGTTCAAGTCCCCGCTCGGACACGACCCATTTCCCCATATTTGTCGCTTTTTCGGGGCGAATGTCTCCGGGCTGATCGTGACGTCGGCCCGGAGTTTGTCTTCTCCGGGCAGGTAGGTGACCTTGAGCCCAAGCTGTTCGTAGACGGCTGCTTTCACCGCTGGCTCGGCGTCGCGGACGACGTCGCGCAGGTCGCCTAGGCCGGTGATGAGGGTGCGGATGTCGTCCTCTGTGAGCCGGCGAGCGGGCTTGTGGTGGTCCCGGCTGGCGGCGCGGGCGAGCACGGCAGCGCGCTCGGCCTGGACCTGGCGGGTCCACTCGGCGACGGCTTCGGGGTCGGCCCCGGCGTCGAGGGCGGCCTGATAGCGGGCGAGCCGGGTGTCGAAGCCCGCGATGAGGGCGTCGGTGTCCTGGCCGGGCAGCGGCAGCACAGCGGGAGATGGGTCCTGAGCGGCTTGCATCTGACGGATGGTCTGCTCGAGCCGGCGCGGCGCGAATATGGCCAGCAGCCACCGGTCGATGGCGGGCAGCACGTCGGCCTCGCGCAGGTAGACGTTGCCGGGGTGGACGCCGAGAAGCGCAATCGCCCAGAGCGCGCTCGCCGCGGCGAATGCCTGTGCTCGGCGCATCCGCTTGACCTCGTCGGAGATACGCGACAGCCTCCATAGCCGAAGAAGCTGACCGCATTCCCTGCCTGCAAGAGCAGGACCAGCCGGGGCAGGCCCGTCCGCCAACCCCTCGCTAGAGATAGCCGAATCACAGCGCTCGCCGGCGGCGCGGATCGAGAACGGCGGACGCCACGCGCCCGGCCGATGCGGACGATTCCATCGTCAACCTCCAGGGTCGTTCCCGGCTGCTGCGGCACGATCCGGCGCTCGGATCGTCTGGGCGGTCGGTAGTGCATACACCGCAGCACCGGGAAACTGGGCGCCCGCGAACCGCCCAGTTCGCGACGTGGGCCGTGTATACACCGGGCGGGGGTGCGACGTGGTGCGGCGGGAAGGAGCACGGGATGGTGACAGGCGATCTGCTCTCACTGGCGCGGGCAGGGGATGGAGTGGCGTTCCGGGCCGCGCAGCGAGCCGACGCCCGGCCAGGGAGTGGGACGTGTCTCAGTCCGGACCGCTCGTGCCGACCCCGCGCGACGAGGCCGTCTGGCTGCAGCCGTTTCCTGACGCCCTCCTCGAGGGTGCCGTCGACCGGGCATCCGCCTCAGAAATTACATGCACGCGAGGGCGTAACGCGACGGTCGGATCGCCTGAGGGTACGAGGGACGGCAAACGAACCCGCAAGGAGAACCGAAGAGCCTCGCCGCCATGGTCACTAAAAGCCGACAACTTCTCGGCGCCGGACGGGAAGAGCCATGGGCATACGGCATCGTCAGATAGCAATGTACCGATATCTAGCGGACGGATGTGGACCGGCCGCCGCGACCGCCATTCTCGCCGTGACCGACTTCCGATGCTTCGAGAGATGAGGAGTGAGAGGTTGATGACCTCTAAGGGCCTTTTCCGAGAGCCTGCGGACCGCGGCAATCGGTGGCGGAGTTGGTGCATTCCATGCCTAGTCAGCTAATGGCGGCCTTTAGACGGATGAACCGCCGCGTCTCACACCACATCGCGGGTTGGCGCACCGGGCTCTCTCGCCCCGTGCTCATCCTTCAAGCGGGAAACGCCCTCAACTACTTCGGTTACGGGCTCATTCTTCCCTTTGAGATCATCTATCTGCACCAGATACGTGGCTTTTCAACGTCGACAGCCGGACTGGTTCTCGCGGCGACCATGGGGACGGCCGCCATCGCCACCCCGCCGACGGGAGCGCTGCTCGACCGGTACTCCGCCAAAGCGGTCGTGATCGCAGGAAGCTTGGCGAGCGCCTTTGGCTACGCCGGCTTCGCCTACGTAGACCGTCCCTGGCAGGCGTTTGCCTGCTCGATTGCCAGCGGAGCCGGGCTCGGCGTGGCAGGAACGGCCGACGGGGTATTGACCATCACGTTGGTCAAGCCCGAGCAGCGAGCGGCCTCCGTCGCGCTTGCCCGCGTCGCGGGCAACTTCGGTATTGGTTCCGGCGCGACCGTAGCCGGCTTCATCGTCGCATCCGCACAGCGGCTCAGCTCGTTCCAAATTCTCTATTTCTTCGACGCTGTCACCTTCGCCGGGCTCGCGCTGATCGTGCTCGCTGCCGTGCCGATCCCGCGAGCCGGGATCGTCAGAGCGACGGACGCCAACAGAACCGGCTTTCGCGCGGTCGCTCGAGATCGGCTCTTCCTCACCGTGATCGCAGCCAACATCGTGCTCATCGTCGTCGGCCACGTGTTCTTCTCCAACATCCTGCCGCCATTTGCAAGGACCCACACACCGGTCGGCCCCGGCGCGATCGGGATCATCTTTCTCGTCAACACGTCCTTCGTCGTCATCGCGCAGATCCCGGCGGTGCGCGTAGTGGCACGGATGCGACGCACACACGCTTTCGCGGCGGCAAGCGCGCTTTTTGCGGTCAGCCTGCTCGCGGTGTTGCCAGCGACGCTGATCCACTCGGAGCTCGCTGCGACGAGTCTCCTCGTCGGCGTTGCGATCGTCTTCGCAATCGGCGAATGCGTACACATTGTCGTTCTCGGGCCGCTGGTCGCGGACATGGCTCCAGCCCATCTGCTCGGCCGCTACATGTCTCTCTACGGTCTGGCCTTCACCATTTCCCTGGCCCTCGGCCCGGCGATTGGTGGCCTTCTCCTGCAGACCTCGCCAGACGCCGTCTGGTGGGGTGGCGCGCTTGCCGCGGTGCTGGCCGGAGCCGTCCTGCTTCGACTCGGCGGCCGCATTCCCGACCCGCTCCGCGAAGCACAGTCACGTCTTGCGTCGGCGCCAGAGGCCGCGTGAGGTCCTGCCAAGAGAAAGTCATGGGGGTTTGCGCCGGATGAGCAGGCCGCTTGCCCTTGCGTTCGTCGGTTGGCGGACCGCAAAGGTCCCAGCCACCGCCCGGACAGCGCGCCGCGAAGAAGAACGCCGCTACCTGGCCACGTGACGTGACCAGCGAATGTATTGTCCTTGGCTCAAGCAATTACAGATCCTGCCGAATATTGGCAGCGGACGGGAGAGACAGCCGGGCCCACCACGGCGCGCAGATCATACGATATGGCTGGCCAGGATCTTATAGGGCGCGGGGCGACCTCATAGCCAGCGAATGCGCTGCCTAGATTGGAACGGAACGGAATCATTAATCCACCACATCTGTATTCGCTAGGTGCTTGCGCGCAGTTCCTTTAGGAATGCCTCATGCAGAAAAGTAATGTCAGTAGATTTATTAGTGCGACAGTTGCAGATTCCACATTTCGTCTAGCACGCGCGCGAGGGCTGAGAAGGCGGATGGGTCTAGTAGCAGTATTGAGGGCGTGACGGTTGTCCACCGCCCGGCCGCGCAGGTGGCTGCCGCCATACAAGACGCAGAACGGGTATCCCCGGTCCGGGCGAGCGCTTCTGCGACCTGTACCAGGGCCGCCGCGCGCCGGACCGGGTCGGGGAGAGAGCGGGCCACCGTCTCGGCCTGCCCAGCGATCCTGGCAGCCCGCTCAGCCTGTCCCGCCTCGGCAAACCCTTCCGCGACCCGCGCCAGGGCGTTCGCCCGCCGGACCGGGCTCGCGAAGTGGCGGGCGATCGCCTCGGCCTGCCCAGCGACCCTAGCAGCCCGCCAACGCTGTCCCGCCCCGGCCAGCGTGCCCTCGACGCGGGCCAGGGCCTCCGCCCGCCGGACCGGGTCCAGGATGGAACGGGCAGCCGCCTCGGCCTCTTCATACTTTCCCGCCTCGGCCAGCGCTCCCGTGATCCGCACCAGAGACTCCGCCTGCCTGAACGCGCCGGGGATGGTGCCGGCGATCGCCTCGGCCTGCTTGGCGGCCATGACAGCCCGCTCATGTTGTCCCGCCCCCGCCAGCGCTTCTGCGACCCGCGCTAGGGCCTCGGCCCGCCGGACCGGGCTGACGGCGGAACGGGCGATTGCCTCGGCCTGCTCGTACTGTTCCGCTCTGACCAGCGCCTCTGCAACCCATGCCAGGGCCTCAGCGCGCCAGAACGCACCGGGATTAGAGTGGGCGATCATCTCGGCCTGCCTGGCGACCCTGGCGGCCTGCCCGTGGTGTCCCGCTGCGGCCAGCGCTTCCGCGACTTTCACCAGGGTCTCCGCTAGCCCGTCCGGATCGGGGGTGCTACCGGCGATCATGCCACCGTACTCGGCGGCTATGGCAGCCTGCTCACGCTGTCCCGTCCCGGCCAGCGCTTCCGCCACCCACACCAGAGCCTCTTCCCGCTGGTACCGGTCGGGGATCGTGCGGGCGATTGCCTCGGCCTGCCCGGCGAACCTGACAGCCTGCTCATGTTGTCCGGACTGGGCTAGCCCTTCCGCGACCCGCGCCAAGGCCTGCGCCTGCCGGCCAGGGCTGGCGGTGGTGCGGGAGAGCGCCACGGCCTGCGCGGCGACCTCGGCAGCCCGCTCGTGGTTTCCCGTCGCGGCCAGAACCCCAGCGATTCGTACCAGGGTCTCCGCCCCCAGACCCGGATCACCGATGGAATCGATGATTTTCCCGGCGCGCTTATGCTGTCCCGCCCTCGCCAGCACGGCCGCGATCTGTACCAGGATCTCGGCTCGCCATTTCAGATCGGAGACAGAGCGGGTGGCCGCCTCCGCCTGCCCGGCGGCCCTGACAGCATGCTCATATTCTCCCGCTTCGGCCAACTCTTCCGCGAGCTGGGCAAGGTCGTCCGCCTGCGGGACCGGGCTGACGGCGCGAAGGAACGCCAGTTTTTGCGCGATGTCACCGGCGGCCCGCTCACGCTGTCCCGACCCGGCTGACCTGCCGTCGGCCCATGCCGGGGTCACCCTCAGTCTGAGCCGGTCTTGGGACATGCGGCTGAGGGCCTCGGCTTGCGCGGCGTTCCTGGCAGCCCGCTCTGGATCTGTCCTGTCCTTTATGGACTGGGCCCGCGCCAGGGCATCCGCCCGTCGGCGCGGATCGCGGATAAGGCGGACGACCGCCTCGGCGCGCTCATGCTGTCCGGCCCGGGTCAGTGCTTCGCCGATCCGCGCGAGGGTCTCGGCCTGCATGTCCGGGTCGGATATCGTGCGGGCGACAGCTTCGGCATGTTCATGCTGTCCGGCCCGGGTCAGTGCTCCGGCGATCCGCGTGAGGGCTTGAGTCTGCATGTCCGGGTTGGGTATGGTACGGGCGACCGCTGCGGCCTTATCGGCGAACCGGGTGCCCTGCTCATCCTGTCCTGTCCGGGTCAGCGCTTCGGCAATCAGGACCAGGGCCTCTGCCTGCCGCTCCGGATCGGGGATGGAGGTACCCAGCGCCTCGGCCCGGGTGACCTGGCCAAGAGCGGCCCACACTGCGGGCAGGCCAGGCGGAATTCTGGTGTTGCGGTCGGTGAGCAGATCGCGAAGACAGGCCAGGCTCAGTGCGCTGGCCAGGTCCGGGGCTTCCTGGACGGCGATGAGGTCCAGGGCGGCGCCGATCTCGGCCAGCGCAGCGGCATCCCCGCCGGTCAAGTCGAGAAGACGATCATGCCGGGCTGTATCACCAGCGAAGCTGATCATCCTGGGCTGGTCACCCAGATCGGTCAGGAGGCGGTAATAGCTGGTCAGCAGGTACTCGGGGGTTCCCGGCGGCCAGCCCTGGGACCGGTACCGATCGGCCCAGCCGTGCAGGCGGTCACGGTAACCAGCTAGCCGGCGACCGATATAACGAGTGGCGGCAAGTTGCAGTTCTTCGTGACCCAGCAAATACATCTCCGGACCGGTCCCGGGTATCCCTTGGCTGGCCCGGAGGGTGAAGGTCCGCCCGGCCACCGTATTCATGATCTCCTCAATTTCCCCCAGCGACGCGCCGGTCAGCTCTTCCAGGTCAGGCCCGGAGAGCCCACCGTGAGCCGCCGTCAGCAGGCCGAGCAGGTCCTGTTCCGCAGGTGCACCGTGCAGCAGATGCAGCAGTTCCTGCCTGCCCAGCCGCTCCATATCTCGCGCATGCGGCGATTCCTGCAGCGGGCGGAGGATCATTGGATCACGAAGCGGATGCCAGCCCGGAACATCGTCTGGAATGGGCGGGTTGGACCGCCCGGCGACGATTACCCGCATCCCGGCCGGCGGATCCGCCGGCAGCAGCGCGGCAATGCTATGCGCATTCGGGCCGGTAGTCACGCCCCGGTCCTCGTCAAGCCCGTCCAGTACCAGGACCAGCCGCTCACCCCGGTCCTGGCATTCAGCCGCGGCCTCCGCCAGCAGGTCCAGCAGATAGGCCTCGCGTGTCGCCTCCGGCAGCACCGCCGGCAGCTCCTGCCCGGTCAGCTCGGCCAGTTGTTCCAGCAGCACCGGGATGAACGCCTCCCGGGTATCCTGGCCCGCCAGCCGGGCCGTGATGAAAAACGAGATGATCCGGATCTGGCCAGCCAACTGCGGCGGCTGAGACAGCACGAACGTGGATAGCAGCGCCGATTTTCCCGCCCACGCCCTAGCCTGCCACCACGCATACGGCTCGCAGTCAGGTTCCAGGCAGAACGCAGCCAGCTCATCCAGCTCCGCCTCCCGGCCGAGCAGGCCGGGAGGATCAGGCGGGGCGATCCGCCTCACCTGCTGCAGGTACGCCGACCGGACCGCCGCCCGCGCCGACCCCAGGTTGATCGTGACGTGACCTGCCGACCCGATCCCCACACCGCCGTGACCCTGGCTTTCCAACGCCGCCGGTCCGGACGGCGCGACGTCGCGCTCCGGTGATGACCCAGCAGGCCTGCCGCCGGGTAGGGGCCACGAACGCGAAGCGCCAGCAACAGCGCCGGAAAGGGTGCCGGGTGCGGTTAGTGGCTGGGCCGCCCCGGCCCGGGAGGGCCCAGATCCCGGCCCACATTCACATTCCCGGCGACCTGGCCGATAGCGATCCCCCCGCCCTCAGCCTTGGCAATGGCATCTCCGGTGAACACCGCCGACCCCGCGCCGGCGATCGCTGTCCGACCAACCGCCTGTTCGGCCTGCCGTAGCCTGGCAAGCAGTTCGGTCACCGCCAGCCCGAACGCCTCATCCCTATCGGTCTCCGCGGCCAGCACCAGCTCTACCTGCTGGCGGGTCAGCTCGCTCACCTCGCCACCAGCAGCCGCCTCCTCAGCCAGCTCTGCCAGCACAGGATGCCCGGCGAGCCTGGCTGCCACCACCTCATGCAACCGGTCCAGGCTCGCATCGATCACAGCATCCGCATCGGCATCCAGCCGGCCCCCGACCCTCCGCGCCTTCCGCACCGCCCACGCAATCACATACCCCGCGACCACCCCCGCCTCGATCACCATGGCATCCGCACCCCTCACGCCAAACACCGGTTAACGACATCATCCCTCATTCCACCCAGTACTACCGACGCCGTCGCGGCCCTGCCAATGACCGGCGCAATCCGCTTCTGCTAGGCCCGTCAACACCCTCGGGACTCACCGCATCACGACAGCTGCGCCCAGAACGCAACCACGCCGCGCAGCCAGCCCCGCTGCGGTCACCCCAGCAATACTGGCGAGGCCTGAAATCAGGACAATCGCGAAAGCATTAAACAGCAGCGAAACGACGCGAATCAAATACATGCCGATGATTACGACCTGGCTTTGAAGTCACTGGGACACATACCAAACCGACAGCGATCCACCGGACTGAGCAGAACAGGGATGAACCGCGAGTCCCCGGGACGGAGTGATCTACGAACCCGCCGCACAGAGCGTGTCCGGTCTGGTTTTCAGCGAGGATCTGTCCAGAACGCTCTGGTCTGCGCGGCCGACTGATGGGCATCAAGAAACCTGCGGTCGCGCAGATCGGCGGATCACGCGCACCGGTCGCGGCAGGGCTGCCACCTGGCCGTGTTCGAGCGGATCGACCTGGCGCTGGTACAGGAACTCCTGCGCGCCGTCACTGGCATGGGATCAGAGTTGCAGGCGGTGTCCTTCGACAACGAGGTCGCCGCACCCGACACCGTGCCGGACGCCCAGATATCGGCCAGGTTCTCCTGGTGGTTCGAGACGAAAACCGAAACCGATGCGTACACCCGTGAAGGACGTAGCCGTACCCAGCTGCGGGAGCACAGCAAGCTGCTGCACAACCCTGACGCGCTCCTGTTCGTCATCACCCCCGATATCCAGTCCGCCCAGCATGGTTCGAAACGCTGGACGGCCTGGCTGACGCGACGTTCCGCGAGCGCACCCTCTGGTTCAGCTTCCGCGACCTAGCTGAGGCCATCGGGAAGCTGATCACCGATCCGGCGCGGGTGACCGGCGAGCAGACCCGGTTCCTTCTCGCGGAACTGGTGGCGCTATACGAAGCGGACGGGCTGCTCTCAGCTGACGACACGGTCGTGGTCGCCGCCCGGGCGGCGTGGCCGGAATATCAGCGGCGCGCCGCCTACATCTGCCAGCCCAACCGGCCGTTCCGCGCTGGCCTGAAGTACTTCGGCTTCTATGCGGAAGGCGTCATCCAGCCGCTCATCCCGCATCCGCGAGCACCACACCGCCGTCCTCTTTACCCCAGCCGAGGCCATCACACGCCGCGCCAATGGGGAGACCGAACTAGCCGACCTCATCGACGACCTCCTCGGCGGGGGCAGCAGAACCGAAACTGAATCGTACGACGTCCTCCTCCTGACAGGAGCCGACGATCCACAGACCGTCCGCCTCCAGGCATCTATCACTAATGACACCGTCACGGAGTCCGGCAAGCCATGGGGGTGGACGCTAAGCCGGCGCTATACCAGCTTGGACAAGCTGACCAGCGGCATCACCCGCACAAGCGAGCTTTGAGCCAGAACCCGCAAATCTGCATCGCCGCGCAAGCGGAGTCGCCGTGGCTTGCGGGTGGCGCCGACGACGACCGTGACGCCGTCATGAATGGTGCAGAAGCGCGAGCGTCCCGATCGGCGGGTGGTGCTGGCATCGGCCGCCCCGTGAAGAACGCGGGCGGCCGATGCCACTCCTTTTCGATGACTGGGCTAGCTCTGCTGGATGAGGGCCACGTTGTCCAGCACGGGGCCGCACAACGTGTCTCCGGCGGTGGCGTCGGCGAAGGTAATTTGCGACGATGGCCCGGTCGCGGTGACGGTCACCTGCTCATCGACGTATCCCATTGACGAGTTCGAGTGTCCGGTGGTGTCGAAGGTCGGGGCGTCCACGACAGTCCCGTTCCATCCGACGTCCATGGTCTTGACCGACGCCCCGCAGTTGGTGTTGCCGGCCAGCGCCCAGCTGAGGGTGTACGTTGCCCCCGGGGTGGTGGCGACGGTCTGGGTGACCGAGCCCGGGGCAGAGCCCGCCAGGTCCAGCGACTGGGTGCCTTGGTCGGCCTCCCAGTAGCTGGTGGAGGTCACGTCGACGCTGTTGCCGCCCACCGTCCAGCCGGGAATGGCTGTGGACCCGCCCGCGTACTCGATGTAGGTGCTGCTGCCGTCGGATGGCAACTCGAAGCCGCCGTTTACCACCAGGTTGCCCGGCGTCGTCGCCTCGTACGCCTGGGCGGTCACCTCGGCGAGCCCGGCGTTCGGGTCACCGGTGGTGGCCACGTCAAGGACGCAGTCGTCGAGGTAAGGCTCGGTCCTGACGCCGAGCGCCTGGCAGGTCGCCGTGGCCGACTGCTGCTCGGCCGTGGTCAGCCCCGACAGGGTCGCGGGAGCGTAGGGGAAGTTGAGGTCGGTGAAGGTCGCAGTGGTCTGCCCGGCGCCGTAGTCGAACAGCGACTCGCTCTGGGAGATGCGCCAGCTGCTGGAAAACTCGCCATACAGCTCCGCGGTGGTCGGCGGGTCGGGGAGCACGGTGCCGGTCCGCGTCACCAGGTCGCCGGCCGGGTTTCCGTCGTCGGGGCCGAGCAGGCCGACCAGGTGGCCGTGCTCCGCCTCCGCGACCCCGACGTCCAGCGTCAGGTAGAACCCGCCACCGTAGCCCACCGTGACGACCGAGCCGTTCGGCCAGGAGGCCACCTCCTGGTCCGTCGCGGAGATATTGGTGATGGTGCCGCCGCCTGGCAGCGGGTACGCGGTCGAGTCCGGGAGAGTGACGGACTGGCTGTCCACCATGGTATTGACGCCGGAGCCGGTCGCGTAGATGCCGACCCGGTGCCCGGCGACCTCGAAGGCGACCGCGGCGTTCTCGGCCACGCTCTGCGAGGTGCCGGCCCACGGGCTCTGCCGTACCTGGATCTGGAAGTCGTCGACCGTGGACTTGGCGAGGATGAACTCGCCGACCTGCTGGAAGTCGTAGTGCACGCCGTCGAAGGTCACCAGGTGGGGGTCACCGTACGTGGTCCCGTGGTCCGGCGGGCCCGGCGGCGGAGTCGAGGTGGACGTTCCGGTCGGTGTTGGTGTTGGCGTCGGCGAGTCGGTCGGGGTCGGGGTGGACGTCGGCATGTCGGTCGGGGTCGGCGTCGGCTGGCAGGCGGCGTCGGCCGCCTGGATGGCCTGGAGCCACGCCGCCTTCGCGGCGGCTTCCTGGCTGTCCAGGCCGGCTACCTTGCTGTCGTCCGCGGCCAGCAGCGCCTGCGCGTCCGGCAGCTGCGCCTTGAGGCCGCCGATCTCATTCTTGGCCTTGTTGTAGTCGGCGTCCATGGAGTCGAGCTGGTTCAGGTCGGTATTCAGCGCGATGTCGTCACCCAACAGCGTTCCGGCCTCGTTAGCCAGCAGCGCGTATCCGATATACCCGAGGCCCTTGAGTACCGGCGATGCCATCTTGCTGAGGACGGAGGCCAGTTGTGCCTGATCAGCCTGGGCGAGCAGGGTAGCATCCTGAAGAGCGTCGGCGCCTATTTGGCGCACGGTCTCTTCTATGCCCTTGATCTCGCGCTCGAGCCCAGCCTCAATCTGGATGAGGGTAATTTCCTGCGCGTAGTCGAAGGGCATCTTCCGGACGTCTTTCCCGACGCTCTGGATGGTCTCTCCGATGGCCTGTTCCAGCGCCGTGGCGGCGTTGTCCGTGGTGGTTTCGAGGGCCGTGTACTTGTCAATCAGGTTCTGGTCGTCGTTAATCTGATTGTTGAGCTGGTCCACCGCGGCCTTGTCCTGCGTTTGGACGCTCGTTGCCGTGTTTAGCTGATCAAGCAGGTTCTCCAACGCGGTCTGGTCCGCTGCCACCGTCGCCTGGGCCGACGCGCAAGACCCGGGATCAGCCTGCGCCGAGCCGCCCATAAGCGGAAGTAATCCGAGCGTGACGATGCCCGCAATCGCCAATGCCGTGAGATAATGATAAGGACGTACTTTCTTTCCTGCTCTAGCCATAAAGAACATTATGGCCTAGCTAATGACCTGCCATGCCTCACAATGTCCTGTTGTTACGATAATGTGACGACGATTCGCGCGCCGTCGAGATGTATAGTTTTGTCGCAAAATTCCCTGAAGTGCCAACGAGCACAGATCGGACAGTTATGTATCGGTTTCAAAGTCGACGGCGCCGCGAGACAGACAATGCAGAACGGCGGATACGCGAGCGCGCGAGTCACGGTGTTGATCACTGGGAGTTGTCCGTGTCGGCCGGCGGACTGGGCACGGCCTGCCCCTGTGATCTGTACCGCTAGGTCCCGGTGGACCTTAGCGGGTGGCCGGCTGGGCCGGCGTGACCAGCCGCCTCGCCCGCGGATAGCCGTATTGGGCTGCCTGGAGGGTGTAGAGCTCGGCGTACTTGGGCGTCGAGTTCCGTCAGCTCGGCGTGCCTGCCTCGTTGGATGACCCGGCCGTCACGCAGCACCGCCCCGGCCTGAGGCACCAGGCCGGCCTGTTCGGAGGGACCTGCCCGCCAGTGTTTCCCCCTGAACCGCCGGGGCCTGCAGAGCCGCGGCGCTGCTGCAGGTCGTTATGGCCCGGCGGCCTGCGCCTGGAGCTTGGCCCAGGTGTCCCTGAGGCCGAGGGTGCGGTTGAAGACGAGCCGTCCGGGCGTCGAGTCGGGATCCGGGCAGAAGTAGCCGAGGCGCTCGAACTGCACGGTCTCACCGACGGGCAGTTCGGTGAGCGCAGGCTCGACCAGGCACTCCTGGAGCACCGTCTCCGAGTTGGGGTTGAGGTCGGCGTAGAGGTCGCCGTCAGCGCCGGGATCGGGGCGGGTGAACAGACGGTCATAGATACGCACTTGGGCGGGCACGGCGTGCTCGGACGAGAGCCAGTGCAGCGTCGCCTTCGGCCGGCGCCCGTCGGGGGCGTCGCCGCCGCGCGTCTCCGGATCGTAGGCGCAGCGGA
>Ga0187805_10000546_pt1 | contig 12526 bp, 14 predicted proteins | sample NC_wetland_sal_i_6_FD_132965 | JGI IMG/M metagenome (GOLD analysis project Ga0187805, IMG submission 132965) | Wetland sediment microbial communities from Neuse River Estuary, North Carolina, USA - Control_5 | ecosystem: Environmental > Aquatic > Freshwater > Wetlands > Sediment | place: USA...
AGGTAAATGCCATCGGCTCGGCAGTAGCGCCCGGCATCGGCCTGCTCCCCTTCGGTGATGGCGACCCTGATCTCAAATCGAATCCTCATTCTTGTCCTCGACAGCTGCCTGCTGTGGGCCCGGTCGAAACTCCGCCGGCGTGGCTGCCTCCACCGCGCTGTCAATGCCCTGCAGTTGCGTGAAGAACTCGATCGCAAGCCTACGATAGCTGTCCCGGATCAGCGCTACGTGGCGCCAAAGCTCGGCGTTGCTCGCGCGAAGGCGGGCCAATTCGCGTTCCTGAGCAGCTACGGTATCGCGAAGCAAGCGCCTATCAATGACGAGCTTCTTGATGGCTTCCGCCGCGGCCAGGATCAGGCGGTCGCTGTCTTGGTCAGCACTTGGCCGACCGATTTGAGCTTCCGGCCTTTCTGACACGTCGCTCATGGAAATAGAGATGCCCTGGCTACGGGGAGAGCCCGAGCCCAATGCTAGAAGATTGGGATAGGAGAATCATTGGGTGAACCAGGTTCGATCATGGTTTTCAACAAGGCTGTGCCCTACGCTTTCCAGGCGGCGCTCCCCATCTTTGGACGATGTGCGGTCGTTACGATAATCTGATCCCTTCCGACGCCTACAGCGCGCTCTTCCGCTGCGAATCCCCCGCTCGAACTTTCCGCCCAGGTATAACGTGGCGCCAACCGATCAAATTCCCATCGTTCGAATGGATCCAAGAGACGGCGAGCGAGAGCTCACAATGGCCAGGTGGGGCCTCATACCGTTTTGGATGAAAGAGAAGCCCAAGGTTCCACATATCAACGCGCGTGCCGAGACGGTTCACAAGCTTCCTCTGTTTCGGAAGGCGTTCGCGCGTTGCCTGATCCCGGCAACGGGCTTCTTCGAGTGGCAACAGCGTGACGACGGTAAGCAGCCATATCGCTTTCGACGCAAAGACCTGGAGCCGTTCGCTTTCGCTGGCATTTGGGAATTTACTCGGCTAGGCGGCGAGGAGATCCTCTCTGCCGCGATGATCGTTGGCGAGCCAAATCCACTTGTCGGCGGCGTGCATGACGGCATGCCGGTCATGCTGAGCCCGAGGACTACGACACCTGGCTTGGCCCAACCACCGCGTCCGAAGAGCTACGGGCCTTGCTGCGACCGTACGATGCCAGTTTGATGGAGGCCTACGCTGTCAGCCGCGTCGTCAACAGCGTGAAGAACGACACTGAAGAGTGCATCGAGCCGATCGACGATGCGTAGTCTCGTTTCGAGACTCATCCTAAAACGCCGCACGCAGACCGAAGACTATGCGCTGGCTCGCGCAAGCTTGGCGGGCGGCCAACGAGCGGGCGAGAGCTTTGGGGTGGATCCCGTTTTATAGGGCAAGCATCCCTTCCGGCCGCGCACGGGCCGCCTGCGTTACTCGGTGACACGGTGCCGACACGGGCGCGCTCAACAAAAAGGGCGCCAGAAATGACGCCCTTAATTTTATAGGTAATTCCTTGGGTTAAATGGTGGAGCCGAGGGGGATCGAACCCCTGACCTCAGCAGTGCGATTGCTGCGCTCTCCCAACTGAGCTACGGCCCCAGGATTGAGGCGCCATTTAGGTATCGGCCTTCCGGCCTGTCAAGGCAGCCTCCCGGAGGGTGCCATAGGGGTTGCCCTCATCGTCGCCTCTCCGCTAGATGATGCGACCGCGAGGAGAGGGTTCATGGTTCCATTGATCGGTTTCATCGTTCTCATCATCGACCTCTATATCTGGGTCGTGATCGCCAGCGCGATCTTGAGTTGGCTCGTCGCCTTCAATGTGGTGAACACGAACAATCGCTTCGTACTGATGATCGGCGACATGCTCTACCGGCTGACGGAGCCGGCGCTGCGGCCGATCCGCAACGTCCTGCCCAATCTTGGCGGCATCGACATTTCTCCGGTGATCTTGATCCTAATTCTGTTGTTCATCCGCGACGTCGTGCTGCTCGGCTGGCTCGTCCCCGCATTGGCACCATCCGCGATATAGCGTTGCCCGCGACAAAGCCTCTCGCTCTCTTCTTACGGCCGGGCCGCGACGGTGTGATCCTCCCGGTGCGGCTGACGCCGAAATCTGACCGCGACGAAATCGTGGGCCTCGAGGATCATGGCGGCGAGTGCGTGTTGAAGGCGCGCGTCCGCGCACTCCCGGAAGCCGGCCGCGCTAATGCTGCGCTCGAAGCGCTCGTCGCCCGCTGGCTCAAGCTTCCATTCTCGAGCGTTAAGGTCGCCCATGGTGGCAAATCGCGCTTGAAGCAGGTCGCGGTCGCGGGCGATGCTGGCGCGCTCTCGCGCCTTATAGCTGCGCGCCTTGCTGAGCTAGAGACTTGACCCAGGCGTCATGCGCGGCGCCTAGGGAAGTGCGAAGACACAATTGCCGGCAGTCCCGACCCTCCAAAAGAAGGCCGAAACCATACCCAAGGGCGTCGCCACATATTGCTTCGAATAGTACGTGTAGGTCACCACGCCGCCTCCGATGCTGCCGCCCGTGTTGAACCGTAGAGAACCTCGCCGGTCTTCGTGTCTAAGACCAGGAAGTCGTTGTTGAGATCGCCGGTGAAGTTGCAGACCGCCAGACGCACGCCGGCAACGAGTGGGGTGGGCGAGGGGTATTTCCACCGCGCTCTTCACCCTGACGATGCCATCGTCCCTTGCGGCAAACTCGGATTTGGCTGTGAACATGGACTTTCTCCTCGGTGCTGGCGCGGACGTGCAGATTTGGCCTCGTACCGAGGATGCAAAATTATCGCTTATCCGGTTGAAATGCCGCTTGGCTTCCAATTCGATAGCGCGCGCTATGTCGCTAACGCCCGTGCTATTTCAGCCACGATCGCCTCGGCAGCGGCACGTGGGTCTGCCGCCGCGGTGATGGGACGGCCGACCACGAGATAGTCGGCGCCGGCGGCAATTGAATTTGCCGGGGTAACGATCCGCGCCTGGTCGTTGCTCGCGCCCCCTTCAGGCCTGATGCCCGGAGTGACGATGAGGAATCCACTGCCCGCGGCCTCGCGGATAGCTGCGGCCTCAAGTCCCGAGGCGACGACGCCGTCGAAGCCCGCCTCCTTCGCGAGCATGGCCCGGTGCAGCACGAGTTCCGCGGGCGGAATATCGGTACCCTGTTGCACGAGGTCGGCAGGGCCAAGATTTGTCAGCACCGTGACGCCCAGCAGCTTCAGCCCGCTGTCGCCCCGCCCGCGAAGGGCAGCATCGAGCGTCTTCCGATCCGCCGCATGCACGGTGAGGAAATGAGCGCCGGTGCGGGCGATCGCCGCTGTGGCGCGCTCGATCGTCGCCTCGATGTCGAGGAGCTTCGCGTCGAGAAATACGCGGGCACCGCGTGAGGCAAGCTCGCTCGCGAGCGACATCCCGCCGGCGAATAGAAGCTCAAGCCCGATCTTGTAGACCCCGACGCTGTCTTGAAGCGTGTCGGTCAGCGCCCGCGCTTCATCGACACTTGGCACGTCGAGCGCGACGATCAGCCGGTCGCGGGCTTCGCTCATGACGCGGCAAACTTCTTTGCGGCGACGGCGAGCGCCTCGATCACGCCTTTCAGCATGTTCTGCTGCGCCTTGTCCTTGAGGCTACCATCCTCCTCGAAGGCGTCGCCTGCGCGCGGCAATGCAAGCTGTTGCGGAATCACCGTGGCCCCGATGCCAACCTCGAGGATCTGCCGGAGATGCAAGAGGCTCCGCATGGCACCGTAATAGCCCGGCGAGGCGCCGCTGATGGCGAAGACGCGCGTCTTGTAGACCTCAAGGCCCGTCTCGCCCTTGGCCCGGACGCGCGTCACCCAGTCGAGCGCGTTCTTGAGTAACGGCGTGATCGAGGAGTTGTATTCCGGGCTTGCGATGAACACGCCCTGATACTCTCCGAGCAGCGCCTTGAACTCCTGGGCCTTCAAGGGCGGTCCCTGTTCCGCCTCGAGATCCCCGTTATAGAGCGGCATGGGATAGTCCTTGAGGTCGACAAACACCCCTTCGATGCCGTTGGCCAAAGCAATGTGCCGGGCAAGCCGGGCAAGCTTCTTGTTATGGGAGCCTTCCCGCGTGCTTCCGGCGAAGAACAAGAGCCGCATCTGTCCAGTCGTTCCTTCGAGGTGCTGCGACAGACTTATCCGGCAAGGCGAAGATCAGCAAGCAAAGTGCGCGCGCATCAGGTTAAGGCGTCTCAACCTCTTCAGCGCCGAACAGGCTGCGGAGCGGCACGATAGCGGCGGCAGCGAGCGGCGTAGCAAGCGCCAAGCCCAAAATGCCGAACAGGGCGCCGAGCACGAGCTGATTGAGGATCACCACGGCGGGCGGCATGGATACGGCGCGCGCCTGGATCAGCGGCGTGAGCAGGTAGCTCTCCACGAACTGAACGAGCGCATAGAGGCAGACTACCCAGATAGCGAGGTGGAGGCTGTCGCCGCCGGCGACGAGCACCATGGGAACGGCGCCGATGATCGGTCCAAGATAGGGAAGAAAGCCAGCAAGACCCGCAAACAGCGCGAGCACGAAGGCGATCGGCACGCCGAGGATGAGAAGACCGATATAGGTCATGCCACCGATCACCGCCATGGCGATGCCCTGGCCGATCAGCCAGCGCCGAAGCACGTCGCCGGTCTGATACAGCATGAGAGTCACGTCATTGCGCCGGCCCTCAGTAGCGATGCGCGCCGCAAGCCGCACGTAAGTGTGAGGATCGACTGCGAAATAGATGCCGAAGAACAGCACAATCAAAAAGGCGCTGACGGCGCCGAAGGTCGAAACCGCGAAGGAGGTGGCGCCGCTCGCAATGTTCCAGGGACTGAACTGACTCAAGAGCTTGGTAATGTCGAAGTCCTGGAGCAGCTTCTGCTTATCCGCCGCATTGACGACCTGTTGCGAGAGATTGGTCACGCCGGTCGCCACGCTTGTCGCGAGCTGAGTGACCTGCGCGGCGATGGTCGGTCCCGCGGTGATGAAGACGGCCGCGAAAAATCCGGTGATCAGTACCACCACGATAGCAAGCGACAGCAGGTGGGGAAGCCCGGTGACTCGCGACAGGGCGCTCGACGTTCGGTGCAGCACGATCGCAAGCAGGATACCGGCAAAGGCGAGGAAGATCGCGGTCTTCGCGTACCACAGCGCGGCAGCGACGGAGAGCACGATAACGACGCCGAGCGTGGCCCGCATGGCGGTGTGGGTGACGGGCCGGGCCAGCCCTTGCGCCTGGTTGACGATTGCGGTCTTGAGGGTCGTCGCGCGGTCGGTCATGGGCCCTCACTCTACGCCGATTTGCACGGGATATGCGCAGATCTCCGCGGAAAAATGCCGCGATTTGCACCGATATAAGCGGATAGGAGCTGACTTACGCGGACCGCGCGCTATTGGCCCTCGAAGAATTCCTTCACGCGGGCGAAGAAGCCCGTCGAGGCCGGGCTCGTGCTCTCGTTCGAGGCGCTCTCGAACTCTTTCAAGAGCTCCCGCTGCTTGCGGGTGAGGCTCTTTGGCGTCTCGACCTCGACCTGAATGTAGAGGTCGCCCTGCTGCCTGGAGCGCAGCACCGGCATGCCCTTGGACTTGATGCGGAACTGCTTGCCGCTCTCGGTGCCCTCGGGGATCTTCACATTGGACTTGCCGCCGTCGATGGTCGGCACCTCGATCTGACCGCCGAGCGCTGCAGCGGTCATGGCGATCGGCACACGGCAGAAGAGGTCAGCGCCGTCGCGCTGGAAGAACTCATGCGGCTTGATGGAGAGGAAGATGTAGAGGTCGCCGGCCGGTCCGCCGCGCAAGCCCGCCTCGCCTTCGCCGGCGAGTCTGATGCGCGTGCCGTCCTCGACTCCGGCCGGAATGGTCACCGACAGCCTCCGTTCGCGCGTGACCCGGCCAGAGCCGTTGCACGCGGGGCACGGCGTCTCGATCACCTCGCCGCGTCCCTGGCAGGAAGGACAGGTGCGCTCGATGGTGAAGAAGCCTTGCGCCGCGCGCACCTTGCCGACGCCGCCGCAGGTGCGGCAGGTTGAAGGGGCCGTGCCGGCCTTGGCGCCTGAACCGCTGCAGGACTCGCAAGTGACGCTGGTCGGCACGCGGATCTGCGCGCTCTTGCCCTCATAGGCTTCGGCCAGCGTGATTTCCATGTTGTAGCGAAGGTCTGCGCCACGCTCGCGCGCCGAGCGCTGCCTCGGCCGCCGTTGGCCCATGAACTCGCCGAACAGATCGTCGAACATGGCCGACATGGAGGCCGAGAAGTCGGCACCGAAGGGATGCCCGCCAGCACCGGCGCCGCCCTCGAACGCGCCGTGCCCGAAGCGGTCATAGGCCGCCCGGCGCTGCGGATCCTTCAGCGCCTCGTAGGCTTCGTTGACTTCCTTGAATCGCATCTCGGAGTTCCGGTCGCCATTGCAGCGGTCTGGATGGCACTCCTTGGCGAGACGGCGAAAGGCGGCCTTGATCTCCCGATCGGTGGCTCCTCTCGTAACACCCAATACGTCGTAATAGTCTCGCTTCGCCATGTGCCTGTTCCGGCCTTACACACCAATCCGCCCACCCGCTGGCGGCGGCGCGTAGCCTCTTCTCTTGGGCTACGGGCGGGGCACGCGACCGCGCAATCCCCGCCTACGCCATTCGCTCGTATTTAAGCGGACTTCTTGCTGTCGTCGTCCTTGACCTCCTCGAAATCGACGTCGACCACATTCTCCTTGCCGTCGCCGCCACCCTCGGAGGGACCTCCGCCGCCGCCCGCTGCGGCCGCGCTTTGGCCTGACTGATAAAGCGCCTCGCCAAGCTTCATCGAGGCTTGCGCCATCGCATCGACCTTCTGCTTGATTAGGTCCTTGTCCTCGCCTTGCAGCGCGGATTTGAGGTCAGCAAGCGCCGTTTCCACGACGCCCTTGTCCGCCGCCGGGACTTTGTCGCCGAAGTCCTTGAGCATCTTCTCCGTGGAGTGCACGAGCGCCTCGCCCTGGTTCTTCATCTCGACCAGCTCGCGGCGCTTCTTGTCCTCCTCGGCATGGGTCTCGGCTTCCTTGACCATGCGTTCGATATCAGCATCGGAGAGGCCGCCAGAGGCCTGGATGCGGATCGATTGCGCCTTGCCGGTGGCCTTGTCGGTAGCCGACACATTGACGATGCCGTTCGCGTCGATGTCGAAGGTGACCTCGATCTGCGGTACGCCGCGGGGCGCCGGTGGAATGCCGACGAGGTCGAACTGACCGAGCAGCTTGTTGTCGGCCGCCATCTCGCGCTCGCCTTGAAAGACGCGGATGGTCACCGCGTTCTGATTGTCTTCGGCGGTCGAGAACACCTGGCTCTTCTTGGTGGGGATCGTGGTATTGCGGTCGATCAGACGCGTGAACACGCCGCCCAAGGTCTCGATGCCGAGCGACAGCGGGGTGACGTCGAGCAGGAGCACGTCCTTGACGTCGCCCTGAAGCACGCCGGCCTGGATCGCCGCGCCGATCGCCACCACTTCGTCAGGGTTCACGCCCTTATGCGGCTCGCGGCCGAAGAACGTCTTCACCGTCTCGACCACTTTCGGCATGCGCGTCATGCCGCCCACGAGCACGACCTCATCGATCTCGGCGGCTTTGAGTCCGGCATCCTTCAACGCGTTCTGGCAGGGACCGATCGTCTTCTGGATAAGATCGTCCACCAGGCTCTCGAGCTTCGCCCGGGTGAGCTTCATGGTGAGATGCTTCGGCCCGGTCTTGTCGGCCGTGATGAAGGGCAGGTTGATCTCGGTCTGCGTCGTGGACGAGAGCTCGATCTTGGCCTTCTCGGCGGCCTCTTTCAGGCGCTGCAACGCGAGCTTGTCGCCGCGGAGATCGATGCCCGACTCCTTCTTGAACTCGTTGGCAAGATAGTCGACGAGGCGCATGTCGAAGTCCTCGCCTCCCAAGAAGGTGTCGCCGTTGGTCGACTTCACTTCGAACACGCCGTCGCCGATCTCGAGGATGGAAATGTCGAAGGTGCCGCCGCCGAGGTCGTACACGGCGATGGTCTTAGAGTCCTTCTTCTTGTCGAGACCGTAAGCGAGCGCGGCAGCGGTCGGCTCGTTGATGATGCGCAACACTTCGAGCCCTGCGATCTTGCCGGCGTCCTTGGTCGCCTGGCGCTGGGCGTCGTTGAAATAGGCAGGCACGGTGATGACCGCCTGCTCGACCTTCTCGCCGAGATAGGCTTCCGCCGTCTCCTTCATCTTTTGCAGGATGAAGGCCGAGATTTGCGATGGGGAATATTTCTTGCCACGTGATTCGACCCAGGCGTCGCCATTGTCGGCGCGGACGATCTTGTAAGGAACGAGGCCCTTGTCCTTCTCGACCATCGGATCTTCGTAGCGGCGGCCGATCAGACGCTTGATGGCGAAGAACGTATTTTCGGGATTGGTGACGGCCTGGCGTTTGGCGGGGAGCCCGACCAGTCTTTCGTTGTCATCAGTGAAGGCAACCATCGAAGGCGTGGTACGCATGCCTTCGGCATTCTCAATAACTTTGGGGTTCTTCCCCTCCATGACCGCGACACAGGAATTCGTGGTGCCGAGATCGATACCAATTACTTTCGCCATCCGTAGCCTCTCTTTCTGGCAGACCGTCCGGGCCCAGATTAGGCACCCAAACTAATGCGCGCCCCGCATCCCATTCGCGTGGCGCCGGTCCCCTAACACTATCGGCGCGCCCGCCGACTCGTCCGGCGGGGTTCCCGCGGTTATATAGGAGCCAAGCATTTGGGCCGCAAGGAGAAGCGGGGACGTCACGAACGATCGAGGTCGTGTTTCTCACCCGATGCGCTTCCAAGCGGCGACTAGAACCGGTGTCAGACAGTAATAGCGACCGTCGGCAGCCGCCTCCGCCATCTCGGTCCGAAACTCAGACGCCCGTAGGGGATCGGCAAGACCAAGTTCGGCGCCGGCGGCATAGAGACCGTCATAAACGCCAATGAACATGTTGGCCATCTCCGATAGCGGCAGGAAGTGCACGGCCGCGTCGGTCCCATCAGGAGCGCCGAGCCCCGCCGCCTCGAATTGCGCGGGCAATTGGCGCCCGGCCCGCATATTGCGGCCATGACCGCGAAAGACGCCTTCGAAGACGCGGTTGAACTCGCCCATGGCCGGGCAGGTCGGCTCCACCGCGATTGCGCCAAAGTCGAACTCCTGCGCCACCACGAGGCCGCCAGGCTTGGTCCAGGCCGACATCTTTTCCAGGATGGTGACGGGGTCACGCATATGCATGAGCAGGAGCCGGCAGAAGGTGAGGTCGAATGGAGCACCGGATGGCGTCTTAAGCTTGAGGAGATCGGCCGCGATCAACTCGAAATGCGCGCCGCCCTCGCGGCGGAGTTCATGCAATGACTGGGTGGCGAGCGCGGCATCGATCTCGATGCCGGTGACCCTTCCCTCCGGTCCCACACGCTCGGCCATGAGCTGCATCACCGCGCCAGGTCCACAACCGACGTCGAGGCAGCTCATGCCGGGCCCAAGTCCGACGGTGGCAAGGACCTGCGCGGTCGCCTCTTGCCACATGCGGGCCTGATCGCGCAGACGCTGATATTCCTTGGCGTCGCGCGCATGCACGTAACCGTCGGGGTTGACTTTGCGAGCCCTTGCCATAGCCACCTCGAGCTCATTCATAAACGCGCAGTGTGGCGGATCGTAGGACGGCTCGAAGTCGAGGCAAAGGCGTGACCTTCGAATATCTCCCAGGAAAGCTCAGAGAGACTGAGCAGGTGAGGCTGTTGGGCGCGCTCCGCGCGGTCATGGCCGGGGCGCCGCTCTTCACGCCCACCATGCCGCGCTCGGGCAGGCCGATGTCGGTCCGCATGACGAATTGCGGGCCGCTCGGCTGGGTCACCGACAAAGAGCGCGGTTACCGCTACCAGCCGACCCATCCGGTCACCGGGAGGCCTTGGCCCGCAATGCCGCAAGCGCTGCTCGATCTTTGGGCAGACGTTGCGCGCTATCCCGCGCCGCCCGAGGCGTGTCTCGTCAATTACTATGCCGGCAACGCCAAAATGGGATTGCATCAGGACAAGGATGAGGAGGACTTTGGCGCCCCAGTGCTGTCGGTGTCGCTGGGTGATGCCGCCATCTTTCGTATCGGTGGCCTTACCCGGAAAGACCCCACGCGCGCGTTCGAGCTTAAGTCCGGCGATGTGGTAGTGCTCGGCGGCGAAGACCGGCTTGCCTATCACGGCATCGACCGCATCCTCCCCGGGACCTCGAGTCTTCTGCCCGAAGGCGGCCGCCTCAATCTGACGCTCCGCCGGGTGACGAAACCTGCCTAGGCTTTGGTGTGCGGGCCTTTGGGATGCCCGCCGCGATGTGGCCCACCGCGATGGGACTCGCTGCGATGTTCACCACGAGGTGGTTCCCGCGTGCCTTGCGGTCCGCCTCCAGGGAAGTCGTCATTGGCGGCCTTGGGTGGGCCGTCGCCAGACTGACTTGGCGCAGCCGGCTTGGCGCCACCTTTGGCCACCGCCACCAAAGCCGGCCGCAAGCACCGGTCGCCGATCACGTAGCCCGCCTGCATCACGTCGACGACGATGCCTTCCGGAACTTCTGGGTTCTGCACCTCGTACATCGCCTGGTGGCAGTTCGGATCGAAGCGCTGGCCGAGCGGCTCGATGCGGTTGACGCCGTGGCGCTCAAGAACGTTCAGTAGCTCGCGCTCGGTGAGTTCCACGCCGTCGAGAAAGCTTTTCAGGGCCGGATCCTGGCTTGCCGCTTCCGCGGGCACATGCTCGATGGTGCGACGCAGATTGTCGCCCACGGTGAGCACGTCGCGCGCAAAATTTGAGATGGCATAACGCGCGGTATCGGCCTTCTCGCGCTCGGTGCGGCGGCGCACATTCTCCATCTCCGCCATGGCACGGAGCAGCCGGTCGCGCATGTCGGAGTTCTCGGCGACAAGCGCCGTAAGCTCCGCACTCGCCTGTGCTCCCGGATCGAGGCCTTGCGTATCAACGTTGGCGCGTTCCGCCTGATCCTCTGGACGTGGATCGGTTTTTTCGTCGGACATTGGCTCTCTTAACGCAAAGGGTCGCCGGATTCTCTCGGGGATATCGACCGTGAGCTGATAAAAATCAAGGGACAAGGCGCCCCAAGAGCCGGGCTGTGTAGTCCACCATGGGAATGATGCGGGCGTAGTTGAGCCGCGTCGGGCCGATCACACCGAGCACGCCGACGATCTTCTGCTCGGTGTCTTCGAAGGGCGAGACGATCAACGCCGAGCCCGACAGCGAGAAGAGCTTGTTCTCCGATCCGATGAAAATGCGCACGCCCTCGGCGCGCTCGGCAAGTCCGAGCAGCTGGATCAAGTCCTTCTTGGTGTCGAGGTCCTCGAACAGAAGCCGCACCCGCTCTAGATCCTCCATCGCTCTCACGTCTTCGAGTAGATGCGAGCGGCCGCAAACGATGAGGCTCTTCTGCTCATCGCCGCTGCCCGACCAGGTGGCGAGCCCTTCGGTGACGACGCGGGCGGTGAGCTCGTCGAGCTGGGCGCGCTTCTGCTCTATCTCTTTTTCGATGCGGGCGCGTGCTTCCGCCAAGGTCAGGCCGGCGATGCGGGCGGTGATGTAGTTTGAGGCCTCGGCGAGCGATGAGTGCGGCAAGCCCTCCGGCAAGGCGACGATGCGGTTCTCGACGTCGCCATCCTCGCTCACCAGCACGGCAAGCGCCCTGCCCGGCCCGAGATTGACGAACTCGACCTGCTTCAGAGTCTTACTCTGCTTATCGACCAGCACGACGCCGGCGCAGCCCGAAAGCCCAGACAGCATGGCGCCGGCTTCGGCGAGGAATTCGTCCACCGCACGGTGGCGCCCATTGCCGGCAATGCGGCTTTCGATATGGCTCCGCTCCTCCTCGCTCACCTCGCCGATCTCGAGCAGTCCGTCGATGAAAAGCCGCAGGCCAGATTGGGTGGGGAGCCTGCCGGCACTCGTGTGCGGGGCGTAGATGAGTCCGAGCGCTTCGAGGTCCGACATGACGTTGCGCACCGAGGCGGGCGAGAGCGTCATAGGGAGCGCGCGGCTCAAATTCCGCGAGCCGACCGGCTCGCCGGTGGCAAGATAGGTCTCGACGATGCGCTTGAAGATCTCGCGCGAGCGTTCGTTGAGCTCGCGCAAGCCAACGGCGCCGTCGCTCACGGATCGCCAGGCAGTGACGTCGGTGTGACGCATGATGCCCGAAATTTAAGGGCCTGCTCTCAATGCGTCAAATGAGCTTATTCGGCGGCCTAGTTAAGCGCGAACCCCGGCGCAATCGGCGAGGAAAGCTCGTCGGGAGAGCCGAAATGGGCGAAGTAGTGGCTCCGGATGGCCTCCACCGGCAGGATGATCAGCACGTCGGTAGTGCCGAATTGGTGATCGATGACGGCGCCGTCGCCGACATAGGCGCCAAGCCTGAGATAGCCCTTGATCAGGGGCGGCAGCGCTTTCAGCGCGACCCGAACATTGACCGCATCGGCTGGCAGCATGTTCATGTCGATGCGGAGATGCTCATGCGCCCTGACGCGCCATTCGGTGGGAGCGAGCGCGTTATGGTGAAGGAAGCTCAGCGCCC
>Ga0187805_10000548_pt1 | contig 12523 bp, 5 predicted proteins | sample NC_wetland_sal_i_6_FD_132965 | JGI IMG/M metagenome (GOLD analysis project Ga0187805, IMG submission 132965) | Wetland sediment microbial communities from Neuse River Estuary, North Carolina, USA - Control_5 | ecosystem: Environmental > Aquatic > Freshwater > Wetlands > Sediment | place: USA...
AACGTGACCGTATCTTCCGAGTACGGAATGATGTCAATTTTTTCACCGCGCAGCTCGCGGATGATTGATTGCACGCGCATGCCCTTCATCCCCACGCACGCGCCCACCGGGTCCACATCTTTGTCGCGGCTCTGCACCGCAATTTTCGTGCGCTCACCGGCTTCGCGAGCCGCCGCACGGATCTGCACCGTGCCGTCGTAAATCTCCGGGACTTCCATCTCGAACAATCGCTGCACCAGGGCTGGATCGGCGCGGGATACGATCACTTGCGGGCCTTTTGCCGCGCGGTCTACCGCGCGAATCACCACGCGCAGCCGGTCACCGATGTTGTACGTCTCCAGACGCGATTGTTCGCGCTTGGGCATGCGCGCTTCGGCGCGGCCCAGGTCCACAATGACGTCCGGGCCTTCCGTGCGCTTCACGATGCAGTTGACGAGCTCGCCGACGCGGCCGTTGTACTCGTTGTAGATGGTGTCGCGCTCGGCCTCGCGCACCTTCTGCATGATCACCTGCTTGGCCGTCTGCGCCGCGATGCGCCCGAGCACATCCGTCGGCTTCGGAATGCGGATTTCTCCGCCGACTTCGATGCTGGGATCAAATTTCTTCGCTTCCGCGAGCGTGAACTCTTTCTTCGGGTCGGTGACTTCCTCGACCACGGGACGAACGGCGAACACGTCGATCTGACCGGTCTCCGCGTTGAACTTGGCGCGAAGATCTTCTTCAGTCTTGTAGAATTTTCTCGCGGCCACCACCATAGCGTCTTCAATCGCCGCGACGATCACGTCCGGTTCGATATGCTTTTCCCGGCTGATCTGCTCAATGGTCTGGTACAACAGACTGGCCATTGTCCTCCACCCTCAAAATTCGACCACCAGGTTTGCCCTGCGAATGCCTTCCAGCGGCACGGCAATCACCCGGCCTTTCACTTCGATTTGCACGTTGCCGTCGGCGAATCCCGCCAAACGGCCTTCGAAAAACTTCTGATTCTCGACCGGCTCGAGGGTCGAGATCTTGGCCAGCCGCCCCGCGAAGCGTTCGAACTCGGCCGGCTTCGTGAGTTTCCGGTCCAGCCCCGGCGAGCTGACCTCGAGGATATACCGCGGTCCGGGGACCAGGTCCTCGACGTCCAGAATCACGCTCAACTGGTTGCTCACCGCCTCGCAGTCGGCGTGGCTGATGCCTTCTGGCTTGTCAATATAGATCCGCAAGAAGCGCTGTTTGCCGACCTTCCATTCCACATCCACGATTTCCACGCCCAACGACCGAGCGACGCGCTCGGCCGCTTCGCGAATCCGCTCGACGTCCATCCCACGATCCCCGCCCGGCGTGTGCAGCCTGCCTGGCGTCTTCAAATAGCGAAACCTGTGCGCCGGGCTCTGGCATTTCCGCCCAACAAAAAAGTGGGCTCGCGCCCACTCAAAATTGCGTCCGGCTTACGCAAACACAGTATAGTCGCGGGCCGCCTTAAATGCAAGGAGGGCAGGGGGCTGTCGGGAGAGCGCACGCGTCACGCAGATGAAATCTCTCTCGCGGAGTCTGCGACGTGAGGCATCAAAACGAGGGCCGCGCCTGCGGCCCCCTGGAACTCTCGCGATGGAATCGCGCCTGCGTTACTGCTGCTTCTTCGGAGGCGCAGGAGCCTTGGGCTGCGGAGTCGATGTCGCCTTCACCGGATATTGCTGGTCAAAAAGGCGGACGATTTCCTGGGTAATGTCGATCTGCGACGACCCGTAGACCAGCGGGCCGCCCTGCGCCGAGCTATCCAGCACCACGGCGTAGCCGTTTTCGCGCGCATAGCGGTCGAGCACCTCGGTCATCTTGCGGCCGATTTCGTCCAACACTTCGGCCTGCGCGGCGTTGAGCGTATCGGTGTAATCGTCCTGTCCGCGCTGCAACTGGCGGCTCAGCAGTTGCCCCTGCCGCTGAAGCTTGGACTTCTCGTCGTCGCTCAAGGTGCGCGCGCCATCGCTCAATTTTCGCTGAATGTCTTCGATCTGCTTCTGCGTGTTCGCCAGTTCATTCTGCTTGGATGCGAACTGGGACTGCAACTGCGCCTGGTCGGCCTTTCCTTCGGCGGTCGAAACAATCGCGTTTTGAATGTTGATCACCGCAATTTTGACCGGCGCAGCCGCCGGGGCGGCTGCGCCACCGGCTGCTCCGCCCGATTGCGCTCGGACGCCGGCAAATGGCGCAAGCAAAATGGCCGCCGCGGCCAGCAAATGTGTAAATCGCATGTTGACGTTCATCCTCACTCCTTCTGTCTATCTTTCGCGCCGAAGTGCAAACCCCAAATTATAGCGGCCCGATTTCAGGCGCGTCAACCGGAATCGCAGGCGTTGCAATTGATGACCCGGACCCCTTCTCTGCTTCATACCGATGCGGCAAGGCCTGCATGGAGTTGGCTGCTTCGTCCCTGGCGCTGGCCGCCCACATCGTGACCGGTCACCGCGGCAATGGCATCAGCAGCACGCGGTTGTTGTTGGAATCGGAAATCACGGCAAGATTGGTGAGCGGGTGAACATCCACGTTGTACTGGGGCTGCAAGTTCAGATTCGGGCTTCCGAATACGGGCCCACCCGCGATGCTCAACACCGCACGGATCTTCCGATCGAGGAAGTCCACAACCGTCAGGCTCCTGCTCGTTCCATTGGCTGTGACTAATGTGCTGGTCAGGTAGTTGTATCCGAGACCGATAGGGTCGATTCCTACCAGAATCGGGGTTGATTTTGCGTTCGCCGGGTTGAGAATCAGCACCTCGTTGGCCAGGCTCGAGGTGACGAGATACGTGTCGCTGACCTGGTCGAAGACGATCGCGGTCGGAAGCGTGATATTGGGGAAGCTGCTCGTGGTTGAAGTTGCCGCGGTTGAGCCGCCCAGGTTGGCCAAGTCCACCGAACCGGCAGCGGCCGCCGCAGAGGCGACTTGGTGCCTCGTATAGTCAAACACGACCGCGACCGGCTGCTGGCTTGTGGTCAGCGTGCTGGCTGATGATGGGCCCGCCACGATACTGAACACGCTGATCGTGTTGGCCTGGGAATTCGCCGTTGCGGCTTCGCCCGTGTCTCGATCCACGGCGACGCCGACCGGCCCCGCGCCGACCGTGACCGTACTGCTCACCGACGCAGCCAGTTCGTCCACCACCGAAGCGTTGCCGCTGCCGTTATTGGCCACGACCGCCAGGTGCGCAGACGGGAGGACCGCCACTCCTTGTGGATTCGTGCCCACCGCCACCGTCTGCCCGGTGCCCATCGCCGAACTGCTCGGGTCCACGTTGATCAGAGCCACAGTATTGCAATTCGCCAGACTCACCACAGCCAGGTTCTGTTGTGGATCAATCGCGACTCCGGCCGGAGCAGGGTTTGAATTCGTGCATCCCGTCCCCGTGCTTACGTCCACCGCCTGAATCACAGTGAAATCAGAGGCGTTGGACTGCTGCGCGCCGGGGTTCAAGACGTCAACCGCGAAGCGCCTCGGACGGGAGAGCAGGTTTGGCGGCACATCGGCAGTGAGCATGCGATCGCTCCGGAAATGCGTCGAAAGACCTGCGCCGTCCAAGCGCACAACAGAACTCGAGGTGAAGTTTTTTCCAATGATAGTGAGCGATTGCGCTCCGGGCGAAGGCGCAGTGGAGAGGGTTGAAGTGGTAAAAAACGTCTTGGGGCTCGACTGCAGGATCGCCGGGGCCGGAGTTCCGGGCGGCATGGTGCGAATCGCTCCCAGGGTCACGATCAGCACGTCGTTGTCGGCCTGATTGGCGACGACGGCGAGATTCGTGCCAGGATCGATGGCAATGGCGGTTGGATGCGCGCCGGAATTGGCGCTTGTGTCAAACGTGGCCAGGATGTCGTTGGTTTCCGGGTCGATAACTCCAGCTTCGGCGAAGTTGTCATTCACGATCACGGCGACGTTCGTCAACGGATTGAACGCCCCGGCCACGGCTCCCAGGCCAAATGAGAACGACGTGGAGCTCTGGTCGAGCAGATTGAAAAACGTGGCGGATGTTGCCGGGGTGGTCGGATCGAGCAGAAGCGCCTTCTGCGTCTCCGGATTGATGGCGACTCCCGTGATCCCGCTACCTTCGGCGACTTGCGCCAAAGGCTCGGCCCAGGAAACCGTGCCGCCGCCGCTGGTCGCGTTGGGGTGGCTGGAATCGCTGGGCTGCTGGTAGGTGAAACTCGTGCCCGACCCATTGACGCTGGTGAGCAAATAGGTTCCGTCAAAGCTGGTGTCAGCCATGCCTTGAATGAGAACCATGTCGAAGATGGGCTGGGCGATGAAGATAGGTTGCGACTTATTCGGATCCAGCGTGACCGTCACCGTGCCGCTGGCGCGGACGGCACCGGGCGTCGAGCCTTTAGACGGAGCCACGAAGTTCATCGTGCTGCGGCTTAAATCAACCACTTCGAGCGTGCTTCCTCCGCCCGGGGCGGTCCCGGCAGTGATCATCGCCCAGTTCAGATTGGGGTCCACGGCGATGCGCGTGCTCGCGCCAGGAGCAACACCGATCGCGGCGATGATGGCAGGAGGAGATTGGGTCAAATCCATGAGCGAAGCTACGCTTGTAGAGCCGCTGTTCGTCGCCGTGTACGCGATGACCGCCCGCTGGGTGATCGGGTTAATTCCAATCGAGTATGGCTTAGGTTGCACGTCCGTGGTAATGATCTGAGTGACGGCCTGGGCCGCCAAATCCACAACGGCGATGCTGTTCGACGCATTATTTGCGATGTAGGCCAGGTTGTGCAGGTTATCGATCGCAACTCCGGTCGGGCCGGAGGTAGGGCAGGGAGCGGTTGCGCCGACGTTTGCGGTGCAGATCGACTGCGCTACCACGACCGGCGTGGCTTGGGTGAGATCAATCAGCGTCACGTCGTTCGTGGTCTGATTGACGACGACAGCGATGCCCGTGGCTGTGTTGATGGCCACATCGATGGGGCCCGAACTCGCGCTGGCTCCCACCGGGAGTGAAGTAATCGCCGTGATCGAGTTCGGGCACGGCGAGGCATTTGTGGAAGTCGTGTAGTCAGGCTGAACGGCAAGGTTCGCGACGGCCACCTTTGTCGGATCGGCCGAGCTGCGAACCTCGACCGGGTAGAGGCCGGGCACGGCAAGGTCTCCGCTGCACGGCGAACCTCCGATCGTGACGGCCATTTGCCGGCCTGGGTTGACGGTGCTGATCGTGGCGGCCTTGTTCTGGCCGTTGTACCTGACGTTGACTGTTCCTTGCGCTTTCGTGCCAAAAAACCCGCCGTTCACATTGAAATTTACAGCCGAGCTGCTGCCTTGCGCGATGCTGTTCGGTGTCGGGCCGACGACGCCCGGCCTTTGCGGACTCGCGACAATCTGGCATTGGGTCGGGTCCGGCGAACAATTCTGGGGTGTGCCGCCTTGCCGGGACGCAGTGATGGTGAGGATATCGGAAGTTGCCGGCGGAGTCGGCGGCACATTCAAATCGCTGGCGGGAATACGAACGCGGAGGTTGGTGCTGCTGGAAGCCGCAATCAGAGACGGGTCCACGAGGGTTCCATTGATGAAGACCTGTGTGGTGGAAATAAAACCTGTGCCGGCAATGTACGCGTCCTGAAAGACTGAGCCCAGTCCGGCGACGGTGGGACTCACCGAAGTCAGGGTTGGATTCGTCGCCGTGACAAGGGTAATCGACAGCGTGGCGGTTTTCGTCGTGTCGTAAACAGAAGTGGCCGTGACGGTGACAGTCGCGGGCGAAGGAACGCTCGCTGGAGCGATGTAAGTGGTGGTAATTCCGGTCGCCGAGCTGAACGAACCGTTTGTGGTGGCGGTCACAGTCCAAGTCACGGCGGCATTGTCGCCCACGTCGCAGTTCCCAAAATTGTTGGTTCCCGAGGGTATTCCGGTCACGCAGGAAGTAAGCGTGAAACTTTCTCCCGTGCCGACCGTGGCGGTGGTCGGTAAAAGCAAGACGGACACTCCCGAATCGATCGTAATCACGGAATTGGCAGTGACATTGGAGTTTGCCTGTGAAATGGCTGCTACGGTAACAGTGGCGGGGTTTGGCACGACGGCGGGCGCCGTAAAAAGCCCGCTGGAATTGATCGTGCCCGTGGTGAGGTTTCCGCCCGTGACGCCATTGACCTGCCAGGTCACAGACACATTGGTCGTGCCGGTGACTGACGCCGTGAACTGCGTGGTGGTCCCCACGACCACCGTTGTCCCGGTGGCTGGCGATACTACGATGGTGATTCCTCCCGTCCCGGTATTGCTGCTCCCGCAGCCCAGCGCTCCCCATGACAGCGCCAAGCCCAGGATTATCCAACGCTTCCACCGCCTCATCGCCATCCTCCAAAGAATTCTTGAACTCTCTGCTTTCCTTTTGCCCCTCTCACGGGGTTCATCCTTCCAGCCGTCCGAATTCACTTCGCCGGTCGTGCCTGCGCCGCCCGCTCAGAACGTCCGGCTGATCGTGAAGCGGAACGTCTTCAGCGGATCGAAGAAATTCGTCCGCTGCGGGTTGGCCAAAAGATTGTCGATCTGCGGCTGGACGTAGGCGCCGTACGCATAGGCCGGCAAAGACGCCTTGATGGCATTGAGCGTCCCGGGATCAAAATAACTGACCGGCGCGGAGATCACCTGCGCCATCCTTTCGTAGTTATAAGCCCAATAGAGCCGAAACGGCGCCTGAACGATCGGGAGTTGCACGACCAGCTCGACTCCGGCCGAGGCGCGCAGCTTGAAATTTGTGCCCCTCTGAAGCTGCAATTCGCTCGCGATGGAAGCGGCGGGGAACTCCTGTTGCAGGGAGGACAAACCGCTCGGATCCAAATTCAATTGATTTGGTTTCAAATCGCCTACAGCGCCGATGTCGTGAAACAAGGAAAGACCCACATGCGAGACAATCGGAATGCGGTACTCGAAATTGAATATTCCCTGCGTGTCACCGCCGGGGAACGAAATCTGATAACTCAGCGTGGGAATACTCTTCGTAATTGTCGCCGGAATCCCGTTCGAAATGATTCCGGGAATCGGGATGGAGACCGACGTGCTAGTCGCCACGGGAATGAACGCCACCGGAGAAACCGTGCGGATATCGAATCCGCGCAGATCCTGTTCACCGCCCAGATAGAAGCGGCTGTACGGGGTGATCTCTTTTCCGCCGAAGCCGCTCTCAAAAGCTCCCGTGAAGTTGAAGCCAAGAACGTTGCGCTTACGATTGATGGGGTGGAAATACTTCAGGCTGACAACTTCGGTCAGCGTGTTCACGTTTCCGCCGAGCGGGCCGCCCTCGAAGCTTACGGAAGAAAAGATGCTCTTGCCGGAAGTCGGATTGACCGGATTGTTCACTGTGTTGTAAGTGATCGAGGGCACCACACGGCTTTCGTGGATGCCGTTGATCGCCGAAGGGCCCGCTACGGCTTGGAATTGCAATACCGTGAAAAGCAGGTTGGCGGAAGGGCTGAGCGCCTGGATATTCGTGTTCGTCAGCCCGTAGCTCAGCCCGAGCCGCGCGAATCCGAAGTGGCGCAGCGGGTAGCTTCCATACACCGTAAAGCCGTCGCTGTTCTGTGTGTAGTTCTGAACCGTGTTGGGATTGAGCTGGACCGGTGTTCCGAGCAGGATGGATTCCTGGCGCGCCTGGTCGAAATTATAGCGGCTGGAAAAAATCGTGAAGCCCGTGCTGATGGGACGGTCCAACAAATACGGCTCGGTGAACCCGAACTGCACGCTGCGCTGGACGTCGCCGAGCTGCGCGGCCAGCGTGAGCGTTTCGCCGCGCCCGAGTAAATTGTTGGTCTGGTAGCTCAAGCCGATGTAGCTGCCCGCAATGCCGCTGACGCCGCCGGTCAGGCTGATGGATTGCTTGCCCTTCTCCTGGACCTTCAGGAGAATGTCCACCGTCCCTTCCTTCACATTTTTCTTCAGTTCGGCGTTCTCCGGCTTGATTTCGTTGAAATAATCGAGTTGGTTCAGTCGCAGCAGGCTGACTTCCCATAGATGGTTGTTGAAGCGGTCGCCTTCGCTGAGCAGAATCTCACGGCGGATGACTTTGTCGCGCGTAGTGGTGTTGCCGCTGAATTCGATGCGGCGGACGAAGTATTGTTTTTGCTCGTCGAAGACCAGCGTCAGGTTGATGGTCTTCGTTTTTTCATCGATGTCGGTCTCCGGCGTGGACGTGAAATCGATGAACCCGATCGTGCCGTACAGCTTGGTGTAGTCTTCGAGGGATTTGCGGATTCTTCCCAGGTCGAAGATGTCGCCCTTCTTGATTGGGAAGATCGACTCGAGGAACGATGGTTTGAGCGTGAGTCCCTTGTCCACATCCGCGCTCCGAATGTGGAGCGTTCCCATGCGGTATTGAGAGCCTTCCTCGATCTTGATGGTGACATTTGTGGCCTTGCCGTGCTTGCGTCCGACCAGCGGCCAGGGGCCGGGGATGCCGCCGCGATTGATGTCCACCGTCTGAGTGGCGGGGTCGCTGACGTTCACTTTGAAATAGCCGTCATTCTGATAAATGCCCACTAAACCCAACTGGACATCTTCGAGCAATTTGTCGTGGTCATACGTCTTCGAAAGCACCGGGAAAAAACCGAGGAAGCTCAGGGGAACTCCATACGGCCGGGAGTGGCGCATCGCGCGCTCCAGGCGGCGGCTGGAAAAAATCGTGTTGCCTGCAAAGATAATTTTTCCGACCTTGACCTTGGGGCCCTCGTCGACGTTGAACGTCACCAGGACGGCGCTTGTTCCGGGCAGAAGCTCATACGTGGGTTTGACCGTGGCGAATTGGCGCCCGTGCGAGGCAAGCAATTCCTTGATCACCACGGCCGCTTTCTTGATTCGCGTGGGATCGAACTGGCTCTCGACCGAGAGGCCCACTTTCGCCTCTTTCCACGCGTCCAGAATGTCGGATTCGCTGACCGACTTGTTGCCTTTGAAATCAAAATGGCGGATGGTCGGGCGCTCGGTCACGTAGAAAATGACGATCTTCGCGTTCGGATTGTTCGGGCTGTCCTCGAGTTCCAAGCGGATATCTTCGAAGTATTGCGTGTTCCAAAGCGCCTGGAAATCGCGCTCGAGGGTGTCTGCATTCAGCGCATCGCCGGGACGCGAAAAAATCCGCGCCAGCAGAGTTTGGCTGCGGTATTTGCGATTGCCCTCGAAGCGAATGCTGTCGACGGTCTGGCCGGGCGGAATCGCCGGCGCCTGGAACTGAGGATTCGACTGTGCGAAAGCGATTGGAGGAGGCGCCAGCGCCGCCGCGGTGAAAACCAGCAGACACACCACAACGGTACGCTGCAGAGACGGCAAACGGGATCGTTTTCTGGCGGTCGTGAAACTCTTCACGGCCGCGCCCCCGAGTCCAAGATGGTTCGCTCCCCCGCCGGACCCGGAATGGGCCGGCCTGCGCGCGTAGGATTCGCTAGCGGGTAACCGGGGTTGCTTCGACAACCGGTCGGAAGCTGAGCCCGTCGCTGGTCAGATAAATCTCCAGCGTCGCCGGGCGTTGCAAGCCCCCCTGGATCAGCGCTTCCGACAGCGGATCTTCCACATATTTCTGCAGCGCCCGGCGCAACGGACGCGCGCCGTAGCTGCGATCCGCGCAGGTTTTCTCGAGGATCCACTGGCGCGCTTCAGGCGTCATGACGATTTGAACCTGGCGGTGAATCAATGTGTCGTTGATCTGTCCGACCAGCAAATCAATGATGCGCAACAAATCGCTGTCGCTCAGCGGGTTGAACAATATGACTTCATCCAGACGATTCAAAAATTCCGGATTGAACACCCGCTTGACCTCGTTCATCACCATTTCGTCCAGGCTCTTCGCGCCGGCTTCTTCCGCCGAAGACTGGAACCCGAGCGTCGAGCGCTTCTGCAAATGACGCGCGCCGAGGTTCGACGTCATGATCAGAATCGTGTTGCGGAAGTCCACCGTGTTGCCCAGGCCATCGGTCAATTGCCCGTCTTCAAACACCTGCAGCAGGATGTTGTAGACGTCCGGGTGGGCCTTCTCGATTTCGTCGAGCAGGATCACGGAGTACGGCGTGCGCCGCACGCGCTCGGTGAGCTGCCCGCCTTCTTCGTAGCCGACATAGCCTGGAGGCGCGCCGATCAGCTTCGACACCGAGTGCTTCTCCATGTACTCGGACATGTCAAACCGGATCAGCGATTTTTCGCTGCCAAAGAGGAACTCCGCGAGCCGCCGCGCGACTTCCGTTTTCCCCACGCCGGTGGGGCCCAGGAACAGGAAGCAGCCGACGGGCCGGCCCGGAGACTTCAGTCCGGCGCGGCTGCGGCGAATGGCGCGCGCCAGCGCCGTAATCGCCCGGTCCTGGCTGATGACCCGTTTGTGCAATTCGTCTTCGATGCGCAGAAGCTTCTGCTGCTCGTCTTCCTTGATCGAGGTGACGGCGATGCCGGTCCAGCGCGCCACGACCTCTTCGATATCCTCACGCGTGACGATGCCGGTATTCGTGTCGTCCAGCTTCAGCCGCTCCCGCGCCACGCGCAGATTTTCCTTCTCCTTGCGTTCTTCCTCGGAGTAGAAACGCGCCTTCTCGAATTCGTGGTTCGCAATCGCCGTTTCCATGCGGTGCGTGATGAATTTCACGCGCTTCTGCACGTCCGCGACTTCGTCGGGAAGCATGGCCTGGCGCAGCTTGACGCGCGCGCCCGCTTCGTCGATCAGGTCAATGGCCTTGTCCGGAAGAAAACGGTCTGGAATATACCGGTTGGAAAGATAGACGGCGTAGCGGATGGCCTCGTCGGTGTAGCTGACGGCGTGGAATTTTTCGTAGCGCTCGCGCACGCCCTGCAAAACCTTGATGGCGTCGTCCTCGCCGGGAGCCGTCACTTTCACGGACTGGAATCGCCGCTCGAGCGAGCGGTCTTTCTCCACGGACTTGCGGTATTCGCCCGGCGTCGTCGCGCCGATGCACTGAATTTCGCCGCGGGAAAGCGCGGGCTTCAAAATGTTGGCGGCGTCGAGCGAGCCTTCCGCCGAGCCGGCGCCGACCAGCGTGTGCAACTCGTCAATGAAGACGATCGAGTTCTGGCTCTCCATCAGCTCCTTCATGATGGTCTTGAGCCGCTCCTCGAATTGGCCGCGGTATTTCGTGCCCGCGACGATCAGCGAAAGGTCCAGCGAAAGAATCCGCTTGTCCGCCAAAAATGGCGGCACGTCGCTATCGGCGATGCGCTGCGCCAGGCCTTCAACGATCGCGGTCTTGCCCACGCCGGGCTCGCCGATCAGCACCGGATTATTCTTCGTGCGGCGGCAGAGAATCTGAATCACGCGCTCGACTTCGCGCTCGCGGCCCACCAGCGGATCGAGCTGGCCTTCCAGAGCCGCCTGCGTCAGGTCGCGGCTGAACTCCGCAAGCAGCGAGGTTTCCTTGGGACGCGCCGCCGGCGCCTTTTCACCCGCGGAACGCGCCAGCTCCTCGCGCAGCGCCGGAAGGCGCAGTCCGCGCTCCTGCAAAATCTCCGCGCCGAAGCATTTCTCTTCGCGCAGGATGCCCAGCAGCAGATGCTCGGTGCCCACGTGCCTGACGCCGAGGCGCTCAGCTTCCTCGGTGGCGTAGTTGAGAATGCGCTTGGATTCCTGGCTGAGCGGGACTTCCACCGACGTCGCGATGCGTTCGCGAATCGTGATGCGTTGTTCAATCTCTTTGCGGATGGATTCAATCGAGCCGTGCGGACGCAGGAAACGGTTGGCCAGAGCCTTGTCTTCGCGCATCAGGCCAAGGAGCAGGTGTTCGGTCTCGATATAAGGCGAGCCGTACTGACAGGCTTCATACCGGGCGAAAAAGATCACCCGGCGAGCCTTTTCCGTATAGCGTTCAAACACGGGTCAACTCGTTTCTCCCCTCGCGGGCCCCGCAGGGCTTGATTTTTCCGCTTCCGCGAGGAGCACACCGTGCTCCAACCGCAAGATGCGGTCCGCACGCCCTGCCAGAACTGTGTTGTGCGTGGCCAGGATGGACGTCAGCCGGTGCGAACGGTGCAAGCGTTGCATCAGCTCAAAGATCGCGATCGCGTTCCCCTCGTCCAAGTCCCCGGTGGGTTCATCCGCCAGCAGCAATGCGGGCTGCTGGATCAGTGCGCGAGCAATCGCCACGCGCTGTTGCTCGCCCCCCGACAGCTCCCCACCACGATTCTCTGCTTTCGGCCCGAGCCCCACTTCCTCGAGCCAGCCCCGCGCCTCTCGAAGCGCCGGCTCATATCCGGCGCTGCGCATCAGCAGCGGCATGGCCACGTTTTCTGCGGCTGTAAAGTCTGCCAGCAAATGATGGCGTTGCCACACAAAACCGATCGAGCGGTTCCGATAATCCGCCAATTCCGCGTCTCGAAACGAATCTATTCGCTTCGAATCGAAGTATACTGTACCGCTTGTCGGCGTGTCTAGCGCAGCCAGCAGGTGCAGCAGAGTGCTTTTGCCCGATCCCGACGGGCCGGTGACGGCAATCATCTCTCCGGCTTCCACGCGAAGGTTCACTCCAGCCAGAACGCGCACGGCTTTCTCAGCGAAGCCGTAACTCTTGCGCAGATCGCGCGC
>Ga0187805_10000549_pt1 | contig 12521 bp, 9 predicted proteins | sample NC_wetland_sal_i_6_FD_132965 | JGI IMG/M metagenome (GOLD analysis project Ga0187805, IMG submission 132965) | Wetland sediment microbial communities from Neuse River Estuary, North Carolina, USA - Control_5 | ecosystem: Environmental > Aquatic > Freshwater > Wetlands > Sediment | place: USA...
GAATGGACTTTCGGTGACCCCGGCATGGTTCCAGGGCATGACGCCGAGCAGGATGATCATCGCTCCCACATAGACGAAGGTGAGCGTTAGAAAAGTTATCCAGACGGCGCGGGGAGTTTCTTTGGTGGATCGTGATTCACCCGTGGTGACGGCGACCATTTCGACTCCGCCAAAACTATAGACCGCATAGGTCATCGCGATGAGCGGAGACCATAAACCTTTGGGGAAGAATCCTCCCTGAGTGTTGTATTGCGGGACGACGCGGCCGGTCGTAAGCAGCGCGGCGCCGATCAGGATGAATGCCGCGATCGTGGCGAGCTTGATCATGGAGAGCCAGAATTCGAAGCGTCCGTAGGAGCCAACGCTGCGGAGATTGATCACCAGCAGAACCGCGCCGAAGGCGACGATCCAAAGATAAGGGCGCACACCCGGAAACCAAGCGGACATGTAGGTGGCGGCAGCGATCATTTCGGCGCCGATAGCGAGCGCGAGTCCGATCCAGTATCCGGCGCGGGCGATGAATCCGGCGAAGGAGTTCAGATACAGATCGCCGTAGACGCCGAAGGATCCGGCGGCAGGATGGGCGCAGGCAAGTTCGCCGAGCGCCATGGCTACCGTCCAGTTAATGAAGGCGGCGGCGACGAAGCTGAGGATGGCAGCAGGGCCGGCGACCTCCATGGCAGCTCCAGAACCGAGCAGGAGGCCGGTGCCGATGGAACCGCCGACGGCCACCATGGCCATCTGTCCGGCGGAAAGTTGGTGGCGGAGACCTTCCTCATGGGTTTCGAGCCGCTGGACTTTTGGCCGAGTAGACGCCGAGGGCATGGAGCACGATAGCAAATCAGGGAGGATCGCCCAACCCGGGGTGAGTGCGGAGTGAGAGCCGAGATCCCACCGGCTTGTCAGACCGTGCGCAGGGCCTGCGCGCGCGGTAGACTGAGGGCGTATGTTTCCGGTCAGGACAAGCTTTTGGATGAGGGCAGTCCTGCTAGCGGCTTTGCCGGCTGCCATCGCCGCGGGACAGAACGCGAACCCCGCGACTCCGAATCAGAGTGCGCCGCAGAATGCGGTAGACGCGCCCGCGCGGAAATCTGTGGATTTGGATCAGTATCTGGATTCAGCGATCCGGCAGGAGCGGAGCCTGATCGAATTGATGCGCAACTTCCGACCGGTGATCGAGACCTACATTCAAAAGGAAAAACCGGACTCGGATGGCACAAGTTCCCCAAATGCGGATGAGTATTTTCTGGGCCGCCTGGAACTGACCGGGAATTCGCCTTCGGTCCGGGCCTTCGGTACACCCGAAGGCTTGAAAAAGAAGGCCAGGAAGAAGGTCTCGAAGAAGCTGCGGGTTCTTGAGGCGACTGAGTTTGCGCAAGCGGTGTTTCCTGACATGGGACACTTCGATCGTCAGAATTACACCTTTGAGTTTGCACGTTTCGAGCCGCTGGGAGACGTGCGCTGCGCGGCCTTCGATGTGAAGCCGCGCGAAGATCGCGGCCGCGGTTTCATGGGGAGGATCTGGATCGAGGATAGAGATCACAACATCGTCCGCTTTACGGGCACGTACGTTTCGCGTCGAGCATTTCATTTTGATAGCTGGCGGCTGAACACACTAGGCGTGCGCTGGATGCCGGCTTACATTTACACGCAGGAATCGAATTCGAGTGATCCGGCGGATCACACTCTATGGTTCAAGGCGCAAACCCGCATTTGGGGATACGATGTGCGCAATGCCGGAGATCAGCGCGAGTTTGCCAAGCGCTTGACAGACGCGGCCGCATTTGCGGATCCAAAGCGGCGTGAGGCTTCGCAGGATTTGAATCCGGAGTATTCGGTGGGGGACACGGCGTATCGTCCCGAGGACGAAGTAGTCGAGCGGCTGCAGGTGGCGGGGCTGATGGCTTCCGACGGTGAGGTCGATCAGATTCTGCAGGCGGTCGTGAACAATCTGCTGGTGACGAACGAACTTGATATTGCGGCGGTGCGCTGCCGCGTGCTGCTGACCACGCCTCTGGAATCTTTCGTGGTCGGGCGGACGATTATCGTCAGCCGCGGTTTGCTCGATATCTTACCGGATGAGGCCACGCTGGCCGCAGTGCTGGCGCACGAACTGGCGCACATCGTCTTGAAGCATTCGATCGAAAATGCCGCCGTCGTGGGCGACCGTTTTTCCGATCTGGAGATCTTTTCACATTTTAAGTTCCGCTTCACTGCGGAGCAGGAAGCAGAAGCGGATAAAAAAGGCTTCGAACTATACGCAAAATCTCCGTACCAGGGGCAGCAGGGAAAAGTGGAGTTGTTCGCGAAAGAGCTGCAGGCGCGGTCCCAGCAGTTACCGAATCTGATGCGCGCGAAGTTCGGCAACGATTTCCTCAGCAGTCACTTCATCGCGATGCAGGTGGCGAATGCTTCCGAACCGTTGCAGCCGAAAAGTCTGGATCAGGTTGCCGCTCTTCCTCTCGGTTCGCGCATCACGGTGGATCCCTGGTCGGATCGGATCGCGATGCTCAAGGCCAAGCCCGTCAGGCTGGACTCGCCAGCGGAGAAGATTCCGCTGGAGGTGACTCCGTTCTTCCCTTATCTGAAGCGGATGGACCAGCAAGAGAAGAGCCCGGCTACGAGCCAGTAGCGTCTTCCGCCGGAACTTGTTCTCATCAGCTCCAATTTTCCAAAATTATTGTTCCGGGTTATAGCGGGCCAACCACGCGGCAATCTCGCGAAAGACGTCCTGCCTTTGCTCCCAGAGAGTGGGGAAATGCGGCGAGCCGGGATAGGTGACCATCCGCGTGGTCTTGCCGCGGACCGCCAAAATTTGGAATAACTCGCGTCCCTGGTATGTGGGCACGCGCTCATCCGCGGCTCCGTGCAAGATCAGCAGGGGCGTGGAAACGTGCTCGGAGTGCATGACTGCGGAAAAATCCAGAAAGGCCTTGGGATCCTGGTCGGGCCAGCGCGCGTCGTAGTCAAATTGCTGCACGTCGCTGGTCCACATGAATGAGAGCCAGTCGGTGATGCCTGCTCCTTCAATCGCCGCTTTGTAGCGCTGCGTCTGAGTTACGGTCCACGAGGTCATAAAGCCTCCGGCGCTCCAGCCGAAGATGGTCAGACGATTGGGGTCGGCCCATCCTTGAGCGACGGCGAAGTCTGTCGCGCTGTCCACGTCGCGATAGGCGCGATCGCCGAAATGCTGGTAGATGGCGTCCAGAAATTCGCTGCCGTATCCGGTGGAACCGCGATATTGGGGCTGGAGCACGATATATCCCATGCTGGCAAAAATGCGCGTGAAGCTGTCGAATCCGAGAGAGTCGTTGGCTTCCGGGCCGCCGTGCGGAAGGACCATGAAGGGATACTTCTGTCCGGATTTGTAGTCGGCTGGAAACATGACGATGCCTTCGAGAACGATTCCTTCCTTGCTGGTCCAATGGACGGCGCGGACTTCTCCGAGTGAAACTTTGGCAAGCTGATCGTCGCCCTCGGTCGTGATCCGCTGCAAGGTGTTGCCGTGCGCGACGGCTACATTGGACGGATGTTGTGGATCGGAAACGGCGAAGACCTGGACATCGGGTGCGCCCGCAATCTGCGGAGAAACCGGAAGTCCGCCGATGATTCCGTCAGGCCACGTATAAGCAGTGGTTAAGGCGTTGTTTTGAAAGGAATCGATCTCGCTGCGGACGCGGTGCGCGACATTCACCCAGGCGTTGCCCCGCACGTCGACGAACAGACCAAGGGCGCTGGCGTCAAGCTTTGGTGTGCGATCCTCCGGAGCTCCGCCGCTTGCGGAGACTGTCCAGACGTGGTCGGGCGTAAGTACGGACGTGGTCGTGCTGAGGAAGACGAGATCTTTGTCGCCGTTGATCCAGCCAATCCCGGTGGCGGCGTTATCGATGGTGGCGATGTGCTTTGCCCCGGCCGCGCTGCAAATATCAATGAAGGAACGAACGTAGTGATAACCGATTGAGGGAGTGGCGGACAGAATGGCGATCGACGAGCCATCATGCGACCAGGCAATTGCATTGACTTCGTGCAAGGCGGGACACCACCAGCTGCCGTTAATGCCGTCGGCGCCGATCACGTACAGGCTGGTGGGCTCGGCTTCAATCACGGTGTGTACATCGGCCAGCGGATCAGGCAACCGCGGGTCGGCCACGAGCGCGTAATGGGAGCCGTCAGGAGAGATCAAAGCGGAATGAATTCCTCTGGGCAAGCCGGTTAGAGGAACGGGAGTGGCGGCCGCTGCGGCGGGCGTGTTGGGCGGAGCCAGCGGCAGCGTGGCCAGTTGCTGCATCTTGTTGACCTCTGCCAAGCCGTAAAGAGCTGTGCCCTCGCGGGTAAATCCCGCGGGTTTGAATTTCTCGGGCAGATTGAGGTGGCGGGATTCGCCGCCCGTGGCTGCGATCAGATTCCATTCGGTATTGGTGGGGCCCTTGTTGCCGCCGAAGTGTACCTGGTAAAGAACGCTCTTGCCGTCGGGCGAGACTGCAACCGGCGACGCGCTGCGGAGGCTGGCCGCATCGTCGAAGCTGAAAGCGTGACGCGAGGTTTGACTGTGGGCGGCAAGTGCGAGCAGAAGAATAAAGCTCAAGGTCAGCTTGTGCATTTGGGTGCTCCTGATCCGTGCAGCAGGATATCAGAGGAAAAACGAAGACCGGAGATCTGGCGAATCCTGAAATGGGCGGAGTTTTAGATGCTTAAGGTGCGGAGACGTTTGCAAGTCGGACTTTAGCTGGGGCGCGGAAACTGAGCGGTGACCTTCGTAATCGCGCCGGAGCCTTACCGCATTGCTGGGGTCTGGGAGCGCTCCTAGAATCGGAACAGGGTTCACTCCGCCCTCATTTCGCATGCCTGAGATTACAAGACGACTGGACCGAGCCGAACTAGGGAAGCGCGTGGAGCGTGCGGAGAAACTCCTGCAAAAAGGGAAAACCGCCGAGGCGCTGGAAGAGTATCTGCAGGTTCTGCGTGACGATCACGAAAACGATGTGGTGCGCCAACTTTCGGCGGATCTGTGCTTATCGGTGAACCGCAACGCCGACGCGGTAAAACTGCTGGGCGACCTGTTCGAGCGGCAAGTAACCGCCGGCGACGCCACCCGGGCCAGCCTGACCTATAAGAAGCTGGCGCGGCATGGCAGCCCAACCTGGCAGCAGAAATTTCGCTTTGGGCAGCTGCTCGAAGGGTCAAACAAAAAACTGGCTGTGGGAACCTACGAATCGGCACTGACCGATCTGGCCAAGCTTGGAAAGAAGCAAGAAACGGCGGAGATTCTGGATCGCATCGTCGGCATCGAACCCACCCAACCGAATCTGATGCGCGTGGCGGAACTGGCATCGGAACTAGGAAACCGGAAAGTTGCCGCCGGAGCATTTTCGCGGGTCGCGCAGCTGGTTGCCTCCGAGGGCGGCGACGCTGCGCAGTGGTTTGAGAAAGCTTATCAGGAGGATTCTTCGGACCCGGCGATCGCCCTGGCTTATGGCAAAGGTCTGCTGGCGCAGGGGCAGGTGGGCGCCGCGATCTTCATTCTTGAGCCTCAACTCAACTCCGGACAGGCCACGCCGGAGTTTCGCGAGACCTACGCCGATGCGCTGGTTGCCGCGGCCCGTTACGCCGAGGCTGAGCCGCTGGTATGGCACTTGTTTGAGGCGAATCCCGGACGCGTGCAGCAAGTAATCTCGCTGGTCGGCAATTTATTGGATGGTCAGCAGGATGATGCTGCGGTGGCGCTGGCGCGTAAGCTGGAACAATTCCAGCGTCGCCGCGGAGAGCGCCGGCAGTTCATTGCGATCATGGAAGACATCACGGCGGCGCATCGGGCTTCGCCGCAGATTCTGGAATTTCTCAGCGAACTTTACAATGCGTCCAATCGCGAGAACGATTACTGCACCACGCTGCTGAAACTGTTCGATCTGTATTGCAGTACGCGGGAGTTCGCCAAAGCATCCGAGTGCCTCGACCGGGCGGCGGAGGTCGATCCCTACGAGCCGGGACATACCAAACGGCTCGAAATGCTGAAGGGCCACGTTGAAGACGCGCGCTATCGAGCGATCGCTTCGCGGTTCACGCCGGCGAGCAAGACGGCGGAAGAGCCGGTGCAAGTGGAAGGACCGACTCTGGGCGCAGCCACGCTGCAGGATCTGATGCTGCAGGCGGAAATTCTGGTGCAGTACGGGATGCGCAACAAGGCCGTCGAGCGCCTGCAGAGAATTCAGGAATTATTTCCGCGCGAGGAAGAGCGCAATGAAGATCTGCAACGCCTGTATCTGTCCGCGGGAGTCACGCCGCGATATGCGGGATCGGCGCCCTTGCCGCCGGCCGCGTCTTCGTCTGCTCCGGCCGCGCCGTCCCCGGCCGCGGCACCCGTTCCTGATCCGGCGGCGGATGTGCGCAGCTTTACCCGTGTGGCTGAGATTACGCGCAAGCTGTACCACCAGGGAACGGCTCCGGCTGTGTTGAGCACGGCTGTGAAAGAAATTGGCACGCACTGGGAAGCGACGCGCTGTGTGGCGGCGATGGGCAAGGCCGGATTATCGCCTTCCGCGATTGATGAGTTCTGCGCCGAGGGATACAAGAAGGGCAGCGCTGCGGCGATCGGCGAATTGATCGCAAGTCTGCAGCAGGCCGTAGATGGGCACGAGCCCCTGGCCATTCAAGATGCTCCGAAAGCGGAAGCCTTGCAATCGGCCAGGAAAGCGGTAGCGGAATTGGGTGCGTCTTCGATTCTTGCGATTCCTCTCAGCGATGGCGAGGAGACGGTCGGCATTCTGGTGTTGATCCACAACCGGGCGCGGGTCTGGCAGCAGTCCGACATGGTTGTGCTCAAAACTTTGACCGAGCAGATGGTGATCGCGCTGAATAACGCCGGATTGCGCAGGCTGGTCAAGAACCTGTCGGTGACCGACGAGAAATCCGGGCTGCTGAAGCGGGCGTCTTATATCGACCTTCTGCTGGCGGAGAGCAAGCGTGCGGTTCAGAATGCGTCGGCCTTCTCGGTAGTGTTGATGCAGTTCGGCAAGAGTTCGACGCTGCTCAAGGAATATGGTGAGGCCGGAGTACAGGCGGTGATGGAGCGCGCCGGGCAATTGTTTTCCGCCAACATCCGATCCAACGATCTGGCGTTTCGCTATGACACGACCACGGTCGCCATTCTGCTGGGCGAGACGGCGGAGAAAGAGGCGCTGCTGGCGATTGAGAAACTCAGAAAGATCATGGCGGAAGTGCGCTTCCCGGCCAGGGATGGGGCGGCGCAGGGGCAGTCGGCGCAGTTTTCGGCCGGAGTGGTCGAGGCGGTCATTCGTACCGAATACGATCCCATCGATGTAGTCACAGAAATCATCAACCGCGCGGAACACGCACTCGGCCAGGCAATGGGGCTGGGTCCGGGGAAAGTGGTCGCACTTGGACCGGCGGCGCTGGCCGCGGGCGCCGTGGCATAGTGCTTCACCACGGAGGCACTGAGTCACTGAGTCACGGAGTCCTGCCTCATAAACTTCTGCATTCTGCGTTCCGCATTCTCCCTTGCGCATTCTGGACTTGTAGCGGCTTGATGAATTCCTTTCTCCGTTCTCAGTGCCTCCGTGCGTCGGTGGTGAATTCGTCTTAGCACTGTTAAACTAAAAAGTTTGGCAAAATGACTCTGGCCGAGTCCGGGCGGAGTTCCGCGAGAAAATCATGTTGAAAGCTGGGGATATTGCGATTGTCAGCGGGGCGCGCACGCCCTTTGGACGCTATTGCGGAAAGCTGAAAGACTTCACCGCGCAGGAATTGGGTGCGGTTGCGGGCAAAGGGGCGATTGAGCGCTCGGGGATCGATCCCAAGGAATTCGATCACGTCGTGTTCGGCAATGCGCAGCAGACTTCCAGCGATGCGCTGTATGGCGCGCGGCACGTGGGCTTGCGGGCCGGGATTCCGATTGAAACTCCTGCGCTCACGGTGAACCGGTTGTGCGGCTCAGGGATGCAGGCAATCGTGAGCGCGGCGCAGATGATCCAGACCGACGAGGCCAAGATTGTCTTGGCCGGCGGCATGGAGGCGATGTCGCAGGCGCCGTTTGTGATTCGCGGGCGCGATGGCTTCACGCTGGCGCCGGGCGGCAAACTGGAAGATTCACTGATGGTGGCGCTGCTCGATTCGTATTGCGGGTCGTACATGGCGAATACCGCCGAGTTGTATGGATCGCAGCAGGGGATCACGCGCGAGATGCAGGATGAGTTTGCGCTGCGTTCGCAGCAGCGGGCTGACGAGGCTTACAAAGCAGGACGATTGCAGGAAGAACTTGTTCCCGTGCCGCTGCGCAATCATAAGGGCGAACCGACCGGGGAATCGCTGACCGAGGATGATCACCGGCGTCCTCAGACGACGATGGAAGGGCTGGCGAAATTGAGGCCCGCCTTCGGGAAGAATGGAACGGTCACGGCCGGAAATGCCAGCGGGATTGTCGACGGCGCCGCCGCGGTTGTGATCATGTCGCTTGACGAAGTCCGCAAGCGCAACATGGAGCCGCTGGGGCGCATTGTGAGCTGGGGCGTGGCGGGAGTCGAGCCCAAGGTGATGGGACGCGGTCCTGTTCCGGCGACGAAGATTGCGCTGCAGAAAGCTGGATTGAATCTGGACTACATCGATCTGATCGAAGTGAATGAGGCATTCGCGGCGCAGTATCTGGCGGTGGAGAAAGAGCTGGGTCTCGATCGCGAGAAAGTAAATGTTAACGGCGGAGCGATTGCGTTGGGACATCCGCTGGGTGCGACGGGGACGCGGCTGGTGATTACGCTGCTGTATGAGTTGCGGCGGCGAAAGAAAAAGTACGGGCTGGCGACGGCCTGCATCGGCGGCGGGCAGGGGATTGCGATGGTGGTGGAGAACATGAGTTAAGTTCTTAACCACAGAGGACACAGGGGGACACGGAGGTTGTTCTGATTTCCCCTGTGTTCCTCTGTGATCTTGTGGTTACAAGGTCTTCATTTATGGATATCAAGAAAGTTGGCGTACTCGGTTGTGGGCTGATGGGGTCGGGCATCGCGCAGGTTTCCGCAATGGCGGGATTCAACGTCACTGTGCTCGAAGTTGAGCAGAAGTATCTCGACAAGGGATTCGCCGGGATTGAGAAATCATTGGCCAAGTTTGCAGAGCGGCCCGTCGAGAAGGGTGGGATCACCGCCGAGCAGAAGGACGCGATCCGCGCGCGGCTCAAGGGCACGACCTCAAAATCCGACTTGGCCGATTGCGACATTGTGATTGAAGCCATCATCGAGAATGTGGAAGAGAAGAAGAAGATGTACGCATCGCTCGATGGCATCGTGAAGAAAGACGCGATCTTTGCTTCGAATACTTCTTCGATTTCGGTGACGGAGCTGTTGACTTCGGTGAAGCGCCCCGAGAGATTTATTGGGCTGCACTTTTTTAATCCCGTGCCGCTGATGAAGCTGGTCGAAGTAGTGCGGACCATCGCCACGGCCGACGACGTTTACGAGTCGGCTTACGCGTTTGCGAAGAAGCTAGGCAAGGTTCCGGTTCGCACGTCGGACAAGACGGGATTCATTGTGAACCGGCTTCTGGTGCCGTATTTGCTCGATGCGATCCGCGCGTATGAAGAGGGCGTGGGGTCGATTGAGGATATCGATAACGCGATGAAGCTGGGCTGCGGGTATCCGATGGGGCCGTTTACGCTGCTGGATTTTGTCGGGCTGGATACGACTTACTACATCACACACGTGATGTATGACGAGTTCAAGGAGCGGCGGTTTGCGTCGCCTCCGCTGCTGAAGCGGCTGGTGATGGCGGGCTGGTACGGGCGGAAGTCGGGGCGCGGGTTTTATGATTACTCGGACCCCGAGAAGCCACGGGCGCAGAAGCCGTAACGGCTGTCAACCACGTACTGCATGAAGCGCGTGTCCACTATCGCATCTGTTCTAATTCTCTCGGCAGTTATATCTCCGAGTGCTGAGGGGCGCCATAATCCCCGCTTCGCGCTTCAACTTGCCGGATCGCACAATTCGATCTCTCCGGATTCCGCTGTCTGGAAAGTGGGCGAACCAGTTCGAGTGCTCGTTATGATGATCAATCACTCGAAACACGTCGTCCCCTATTCTCTGACAGCACCCGTGTGGGATTGGGAGATGGACGTGAGAGACTCGAGGGGCAATCCCGTCGGCGAGACCGACCTGCTTCGACAGATAAAAGAAAACAAGAAGACTGGACAGATCACCTTGGCACGAAACCTCATCGGTTGGGTACGCCCCAACGAAAAGGCCCAGGACGTCATCGAAGTTCAGATGTACTACGATTTGAGCCGCCCTGGTGAGTATTCTATTCAGGTTCAGCGCAAGTTCCCTAGCGTATCTAAAGACCCAATAAGATCTAATCGTCTCTCGCTGACGATTACTTCCTAGGTCCATCATGACTTTCGAAAACATCATTCTCGACAAGAAAAACTCGATTGCTTACGTCACCGTGAACCGGCCGAAGGTGCTCAACGCGCTCAACATGGCGACCATGGAAGAGCTGCGGGCGGCGTTCCATGACATCAAGAACGATGCTGGGATTCGTGTCGTCATCTTCACGGGTTCCGGAGAGAAAGCTTTTATTGCCGGGGCCGACATCAGCGAATTGGCTAAGCATGACGCTGTTTCCGGTAAGGAATACACGCATCGCGGGCAGAACGTCCTCAACCTGATTGAGAATCTGGGGAAGCCGGTCATCGCTTGCATCAACGGATTCGCGCTCGGCGGAGGATGCGAGATTGCCATGGCGTGCACCATGCGGCTGGCCAGCGAAAACGCGAATCTGGGGCAGCCGGAGGTGAAGCTGGGGATTATCCCGGGATACGGCGGGACGCAGCGTCTGCCTCGGCTTGTGGGCAAGGGAATCGCGATGCAGATGGTGCTCGCCGGCGAGATGATCACGGCGCAGGAGGCGCATCGCATCGGACTGGTGAATGAAGTGCTTCCAGCGGCAGAGTTGATTCCGCGCGCGGAAGCGATCGCGGCGAAGATTATTGCCAATGCTCCGCTGGCCGTGCAGTACGCGATGGAAGCCGTCAACAAAGGGATGGAGATGACTTTGGCGGAAGGCTTGTACCTTGAGGCGGTGCTGTTCGGCGTGGCCTGCGCCACGGAAGATAAAACTGAAGGAACGAAGGCTTTTTTGGAGAAGCGTGCGGCGCAGTTTAAAGGGAAGTAGGCGCTCCGGCTCAGGATGAAAAGCTTCGGGACGGAACGAAATCATCACCGATGAATGCTCAGATCACGCAGAAGAAGGACATTCTGAAGATTGAGTCTGTGCCGGAGCCCGCTGTGTCGTCGCTCGAAGGCAAGCTAGACGCTTCCGGGCAACGCTTCGCGATTGTGGTTGCGCGATTCAATGCCTTTATCACGGAGAGGCTTCTGCTGAGCGCTAGCGACGGTCTGCTGCGCACAGGCGCAGACAAAAAGGACATCCACATCGTTCGCGTTCCCGGCGCATTTGAGATCCCCTCGGTGGCGCGGACTTTGGCTTTGACCAGGAAGTACGACGCGATCATCTGTATTGGGTGTCTGCTGCGCGGTGATACGGCGCACTATGACGTGATCGTCAACGAAGTGACGCGCGGGATTGGGCAATCGGCGCAGGAAACCGGCGTGCCCCATGCGTTCGGCGTGCTGACATGCGACACTTTGGAGCAGGCGATCGACCGGGCCGGGCTGAAGATGGGGAACAAAGGATTCGAGGCGGCGCTGGCGGCGGTGGAGATGGCATCGCTAAAGTCATCTATCAGCCGTCAGCCGTCGGCTATCCGCAAAGCAAGAAGCAAAACCAAAGCCCGCTTGCGAACTGCGCCTTTGAAAATTCGAACTGCGCCTTCGAAAAAGCGCAAATCCTAATTTTGCGTACTGATCCTCAGGTTGGGTCTCGCAAATATTCCTGTAAACTGATGAGGCTGGTGACGTTGATTTTCGCTGACGGCGGATATTGACGGCTGGCAGTGGAACGCGGGCTTTCGCCCGCGGGACGGACGAATGCGTCCGTCCCTACACAAGCAATGGGTACTCGACGCAAATCACGGGAACTGGCGTTGCAGATGCTTTTCCAGTCGGATATGGGGAAGCAGAATGCGGAGCAGGTGCGCCGCACCTTCTGGGCGGAGCATGGGACCGCTAGCGCCGAGGTGCGCGGGTTTGCCGACGACCTGTTTCGCGTGGCCACAGACCGCGTCTCCGAGATTGATGCGCTGATTGAGAAGCATGCGGAGCACTGGCGCATGGAGCGTATGGCGGCCGTCGATCGCAACCTGCTGCGGGCGGCGGTGGCGGAGTTGCTGGCTTATCGAGAGACGCCGCGCGCCGTGGTTATCAATGAAGCGCTGGAAATTGCGCGGAAGTTTTCTTCTCCCGAGTCAGTGCATTTCGTGAATGGCGTGCTCGACAGCGTGGGGAAAGAGTTGGAAGGCAGCAGTCAGATCAGGGGTTAATGGACGCCAGTCCATTGCGTTTCCTTTTCCAGGCGAACCCGGAGAGTCGCGGCGTTTTCGCATGCTCAGATAAGTTTCC
>Ga0187805_10000550_pt1 | contig 12520 bp, 10 predicted proteins | sample NC_wetland_sal_i_6_FD_132965 | JGI IMG/M metagenome (GOLD analysis project Ga0187805, IMG submission 132965) | Wetland sediment microbial communities from Neuse River Estuary, North Carolina, USA - Control_5 | ecosystem: Environmental > Aquatic > Freshwater > Wetlands > Sediment | place: USA...
TGGGAGGTTCCAGACTTTCCAGACCGGCGAGGCTTGAGGAAGGATCGGTCTTGCGCTACGTGAGGCCATCCTGAGGCAATGGATTCATGTTTAGATCGATGAGCATCAATAACTGCTTTTCTGACAAAAGCCGCTTCTGGCAAGGCTTTCCAAGCGAAAACCGATTGAAATCCCATAGGGAATCCCGCATCCGCCGCGACCGCTAGCGGCTTCCTGCAAACGGCTGTATCGAATGCGCCCTAGTTCGGAGTTCGGGGGCTATCTGCATGAGTGTGGGGGCGCATCCGATACAGCACTAGCGTCATCCAGGCACAATCCGGAATGGGCTGGAACAACGCGCACACCGCAAGTCGAGGCCGCACACCTGCTTGGAACCCTCGGTGTATAGTGTCGGCTACCTGGAAGCAAAAATGGAAATCGCCGCTACTGTGGCCGCGGACCTTCCGCGTAAGCTCGGCTTGATCGACGCGCTTGCGATCGTGATTGGCATCGTCATTGGTGGCGGGATTTTTCTGGTGCCAAATCTGGTCGCCCAGGAGCTGAAATCCGCAGGCGCGATCCTGGCGGTATGGGTGTTTGCCGGCGTGATCTCGTTCTTCGGCGCGCTCGCTTGCGCCGAGCTTGGCACCGCGCTTCCATCCACCGGCGGGCAATACGTCTTCCTCCGCGAAGCCTACGGTCCTCTTGTCGGATTTCTTTGCGGCTGGTCCATGTTCCTGGTTGCGCGGACCGCTCAGGTGGCCTGGCTGGCGGTAACGATGGCGTTGTACGTCTCCTATTTCGTTCCGCTGTCCGCGCCGGTGTCGAAGTTGCTCGGAATCTGCGCGATCGCGCTGTTCACTGGAATCAATTATCGGGGCGTCACCGCCGGGGCAATCGTTCAGAAAGCCTTCACGCTGGCCAAGGTCGCCGGCCTGCTCGTCATCATCGGCAGCGCCTTCCTGTGGAGCGGCAAAGCGGCAGCGCCTCCGGAGGGACTTGCCGGCGGATTCTCAGTCAGCAGCTTCGGCGTCGCCCTGATCGCGTCTCTGCTGGCCTACGACGGGTGGGTGCAGCTGAGCTTCGTAGCCGGCGAGATCCGCCACCCGCGTCGGAATGTGTATTTTGCGCTCGCCCTGGGGTCAGTCGCGTGCATCGCCATTTACTTGCTAGCGAATGTGGCCTATTTGCGCGTGCTCCCGATCGCCGAAATCGCCGCCAGCGATCACGTTGGTGCCACCGTAACAGAGCGCGTGCTTGGCTCCCGCGGAGGCAGCCTGGTTTCGCTGATCATCCTCGTCTCGATCATCGGGACACTGAATGGCTGCTTTCTTACCAGTCCACGAATTTATTTTGCCCAAGCGCGCGATGGCCTCTTCTTTCGAAGGTTCGCCGAGGTGCATCCGCGGTATCAAACACCCGGGTTTGCGATCCTGGCTCAGGGCATCTGGGCGGCTGTGCTTGTCATCAGCGGTTCCTACGAAACTCTCCTCGATTACGCGATGTTCGCGATCTGGCTCTCGTATGGTCTGATGGTCGCGGGCGTGATCGTATTGCGCTATAAGCAGCCCGGCCTTGCACGTCCTTATCGGATGTGGGGATACCCAGTAACCCCCGCTCTGTTCGTGGCGATCACCTGCTGGTTCTTAGTGAATATGCTGAAAACGCGGCCGCTTCCGTCGGTCGCCGGACTGCTCTTGATCGCGACCGGAATCCCTGTTTATTCCGTGTGGACACGCCGTCGCAACCAAGCCGAGTCCACACCGGTCTGATGCTTGTTCTGCCCGTGTCCGTTCAGGTCATTGCTATGTGTGGCAAGGTTGGTGCTCCGCTAGCCTCACCTCACTGGATTACGGCCGATTATCCGGACGAGAGATTTCGTGTTTCTCCGATTTGCCAAGTGTTCAATGACTTGCCGAGATTGTGGTTTTTAGCTGTGTCGCAAAAGGTGTCGTAACCCTATTTGCTACGCAGCTGCTTCAGTTGTTGGCGGACGGTAATCGAGCGCGGCACGCACGGTTTCCAGTTCCGGATGCTGATAGTGCATCGCGGTCTTTACGTCGCGGTGCCCCATCGTTCTCATCACGGCTGCGAGGTTGCCGGTTCGCATCAGAACTCGCGTACCGTAGTCATGTCGCGCACAGTAGAGCACCAGCTCTTTCCGAAGGCCCGCTTTGTTGCGCGCTTTTCGGAAGAGATTGCAAATTGACATGAGATGCCCTGACGCGGAGCGCTTCGATGGAAATACCCAGCCCTCCGGTCTCGCATCGCACCTGATCCGCAGAATTTCGAAGACTCGCCCGCTCATCGGAACAAGCCGTCGCCCTTCTGCCGTCTTGCTGTCTGGCACAAAGATCACGCGGTTTTGCCAATCCAGGTTCTCGATACGCATCCGGAAGAGTTCTCTTTCGTTCCTCATTCCTGTGTCGCGCATCAAGATGACGATGTCGCGAAAAAGTTCACGAGTTCGTGGGCGCCAGCTGCAAGCCAACGCCCCCGTCATCAGTCTTCTTTCCGCTTCATCGTCAAGACGAAGGTGTCGTCCATGCTCTTTCATCATTTTGATTTTCGGAGCGTGGCCTATCATCTTCCACTCCTCTGCTTTGTGCAGCATTCGTCGCAATGTCCGCAGAGCGCAGTTGGCATTTGCAGCGGAACCAGGAAACTTCAACTGCTCAGCGCAATCACCTGTGATCTGATCGACCCTCAACATTGCAACAGATGTTGACTTTAGCAACCGCCAGCCGTTGCGGTAGAACTTCCTGGTTTTATCTTCGAGTCTGCTATCGTTCACCCATTCGAGAAAGCGGTTAGCAAACTCTTGAAAAACGGCCGGTTTGGTTGGAAGTGGATCGGTCCTCTCCATTGCCGAAGCCAGTTTCAGGCTCGCGACTTGCAGTGCCCTAACTGACTTCGTCTCCTGGGTTGACGCTCGGTAGCGATGGCCTCGCACCGTAAAGTCACACCAGTAGAACTTTGACTTCGGCTTCTTAAAAAGCTTCACGAGTTTCCTCCTTGCTGCCCGCACGGAAGTAACTCGCACGCTCTACACGATGCAATCGTGAGAACGACTACATGATAGCTCACTGGCTCTCGAACTGATGCATTTGAGCCGCTACCAGTACCGCAACATCGAACGAAAAGAGTGCCTATTCTTGCGCCACAGGATCAAGGCTTATGCTCCCGCCTTTGTTATTAATTGCCCTTCACCAGAGTACCGCTGACAACCGTGTCCGGGTCCGTTTCAACGGCTAGCAGTTCCTCCCCGCAGTCCACAACCACGAACCTGAAGTGCATTTCGGGGTGCGCCTTCGGAATGACGGTGGCTATGCCCCTGCAGTCCTTATCGACCGTGTAAGAACCGGTGACGGGCTCCTCTGCGAGCGTAGTGCTATCCTCGGCACCCACGATATGTCCGCTGATCACGCCTTCTCCCGAAGAGTTGACCTTTAACTCCAACTCACCGATGAAAGACACCCATCCTGTCGCGGGCGCCCCGGCGAGGTAGAGGCCGGTTGTTTCGAACCCAAAATTACCCTGAACTCCGGCATCGGTGCAGGTCGGGAATCCCTGTTTCACGGCGAATCCCTCCGAAAAAGGGTGAAGGGCCAAGAACCCGTTCGGCGTAATCACAATGGAGAAGGGGTTGCCTCCCGACGGTGTACCAGTGCCAATGCAGTTCGAGGCAACTGTGTATATTCCGGTGAGAGACTCGGTGGCAATCACGCCGTCATGGGATGCTGTGGTCTCTCCGGTAAACGTGCCTGTGGTTGAGTCAAACGTGATCTGGGTCACGGCGGCGGTGGCAGGGGTGCCGTTGCTATCTGTGCCATCGTGCAGAAACCCATAGGTGCCCCGCAGAGAGGCCTTTGAACAAGTCGCCGCCCAGGCAGCGGAACTGAGCGCAAAGTTGGCAAGAACAATCGTTAAAGCGATGCGAAACATTTTGGAAATCATGGTGCTCTCCTCTTCCCTGTTTCTTGCTTGCTTTAGAGCCGGCCCCTTCATGCGCCTATTGTCCCTATGAGCGTCAAGGTCCCGGTGGCACTATCAATGCTGTACATCGAGACGTTGTTCGAGCCGGAATTCGTCACATAGGTGAACTTTCCGGACGGATGGATGGCTATCGAGATAGGAGACAGCTCCGTAGCTATCGCTCCTGTGGGCATCAAGACCCCGGTCGTAGCGTCGATGGTGTGTATCGAAACGCTGCCCTCAGCGTCATACCCGGTCCAATTTGCGACATAGGCGAACTTGCCCGCAGGATCAACGGCCACGGAGGCAGGAGCTGTTCCTGCGGCAATCCTCCCGATGGACGCTAAGGCCCCAGTCGTGGCGTTGATGGTGTACGTCGAGACGTCGCCACATAGGGTTCGCTTTTCACGGCACCCTCCCGTTCCAGTTACCCGCATTACTGACCGTCGGCAGGATGCACAACCGCATCAAACGGAGAAGAGTGCATCCAACTCAGTCAGCGCATGGTTAGTCCTTGTCCTCCTCCAGCCTTGTCGCCTCCCCCGAGATAACCTTGCCCTCTCCAGCTGGCCCGGCGGTCAGCACCAAGAATCTCTTGCCTCCGTCAAGGACGATGATGTTGTTAGCTTTTGTGCCATCCGCCTCGAGGAGCGACCCGGTACAATCCGGATCGACCGTGTAGCTTCCGTTCGGCCATGAGGAATCGGTCCAGTCGAAGGACACGGTGTAGCTGGCTCCGGTGTTGCGAATGATGCCGCGCTTCCCATCTCCGTTAAAAAGATCGAGCCCCAGCTCGGCACGAGGGCCTTGCCCCATAACGGAGCCCGATCTAAGATAACCATAGGTCCCTTTAAGGCTGGCAAGGCTACAGCTTCGATCGTGGGCATGAACGTTGTTGGTGACCCCTGGAATGCGGGCAAGAGTCGCAAGCAGCGCGAAAGCTGTGACGAGAAGCAGATACTTTCCGAACTTGTTCATTTTTGATTCCCCTTTCTTTTTGAGTCCTAAATTCGGGTTCTTGTCGAAACATTGGGAGCGTAAGTACACCCGGCGATTTTACCCAAGCGGCAGTCGCGGAGAATTTGAGCGTAATTAGGCTTTGTCGCGATAGCCAATCACTCGTCGTCGTGCGTACAACGCAAGTTATTTCTGTACTGCTGTGCGGAATTAGTGCGTCATTGATTACGCATAGTTCCTGCCGCGCAATAGCGGGCACTTGTAGCTTCGGTCGATTTTTTCTGTCTCAGTGATACAACTGCGCGGATGCCAGGCCGGCAAAAATGCCGCCGCCCGCAATTAATACGCTCCCATTCGGGAGCAACGTTGCGGTGTGCCCCGAGCGTCCGATCTCCATCCCACCGGTAGTGCTGAAAGAGCCAGTCGCCGGATCGTAGACTTCCGCGGTGGAGTTTTCCCCACCTCCGCCTGCTATCAGCACCGTCCCGTTCGGTAACAACGTCGCTGTATGGAAAGTTCGGGGCGCGGCCATTGATCCGGTACCGGAAAACGATCCGGTAGATGGGTCGTAAATTTCCGCAGTTGCGGTCCCTTGCAAATCAACAGTGCCCGTCTCCAGCCAAGCCGAAGACAAAGATGCCGGTGGGGAGGTTGTGCCACCGGCGATCAGCACCCTGCCATCGGCGAGAAGCGTTGCCGTGTGTTGTTCGCGAGCGGTCGCCATTGCGCCGGTCATAGTGAAGGTGCCAGTGGCCGGGTCGTAGACTTCCGCCGTGGCAACCGGGGCTGATGTAGACGTCAGGACACCACCCACAATGAGCACTTTTCCGTTTTGCAGCAGCGTAGCGGTGTGCAGGTAGCGCCCCACGGTCATGCTTCCGGTTTGTGTGAAAGTGCCTGTGCCTGGATCATAGAGTTCGGCGGTGGCCAAGCCCGTTTCAGTTGGATCTGTATCGGCCCCTCCCGCAATCAGGACTTTGCCGTTCGCCAGCAAAGTCGCTGTATGACCCCCGCGGTTGGCTGTCATGTTGCCTGTCCCGCCTAAGACACCGGTGGTCGAGTCATAGAGTCCAGCCCCGTTGGATGAGGCACTACCTCCGTAGTCCCAAACATCGTTTATGAAGCCCCCGGTCAGCAACACCGTTCCGTTCTGCAATAGTGTCGCCGTGTGGCCGAAAATCCCTAAGCCATCGTCTCCAAGGATTTCAGTAAAGATGCCCGTGCCAGGATCGTACACCTCGATCGACGAGAGGCCTACGTAACCGGCTGCCTCGGTGTAGGAGCTACTGTTTGAGCCGTACGCCACCAGCACCTTGTTATTCGGTAGCAAGGTGGCTGTGTGCAGGCCACGCGCCTCGTTGAGATTCCCGGTAGACGTAAATCCACTGGAAGAATTCGTCACGGTAACGGTAGCACTCGCGGTGACCGTCGTTTCCTCGCTACTGCTGGCGACGACATGATAGAAACCGGCAGCAGCCGGCGCGGTATAGACTCCGGCGCTGTTTATCAGCCCCCCGGCGCTCTCCTGTATTGTGAAATTCACAGCCGTATTGGTCAGCCCTGAGACAGTTGCCGCGAACGTCCGCGTGCCATCAGGATGCAGTGTAGCCACCGCAGGATCAATCGTTACTTGGGGCATCGGAACAGTCACTGCCGCTACGCCAGAGGCGGCCGGATTGGCCTGGCTGGTCGCTATGACATAAAAGGTGCCAGTCCCATTTTGTGGAGGCGTATAGAGGCCCGCACTGTCGATCGTACCGCCAGAGCTTTGTTGTACGCTCCATGTGACCGCAGTGTTGGCCGCTCCAGTGACCTTGGCTGTAAAGGCTTGTGTCGCATCGCGTAACACCGTGACGGAATTGGGTGTGACTGTCACACTTATGAGCGAGGGAGGAGTAGGAGCAGGCGAAGGGGCTGAACTTCCACCGCATCCCCAAAGTCCGAATGCCGCGGCTATAGCCAGCGCCATGGGGATGCGATGAAATCCCGAGTTCATGAATGAATCGGATCGCGCAAGGGTCCGCGAATTTTGCATTGCTATCCCTGTCATGCTCAGTCGTTGTACAAAATGCTAGTTGGTTACGTGACAGCCAAAATCCTGCTTATGGCGCTGCTTCTGCTATATGGATTACCTCTCTCTCATTTCCGGACACGAACGGCGCCGTTGATCGGTTGCGAGCCGAAATGTCCGCTCGCAGGTGCACTGAACACCAGCGTGATGTTCGAATACTCAACCTGCGTCCCTCCGGTCACGCAGACCGTGAGCGGCGACAGCTGACCCTCGGGGGCAAATGGCGGGTAGCCCCCGTTTCCGGTAATGCTCGCCATTCCCGTAACCATAAAACCAGTCGTAGTCGCAGGTTTGTAGCTGGCAGCCGGGCAACCACTGGATACAGCGCTCGGATCCCAAGTGACCTGCGCGTCCTTGAGGGCGATGTGATGAGTATGCGGAGTCCGAGTTGCAGGTGAGTCGGGATCGGCAGGGGGATTGGAATTGATCAAAAGCCAGTAGTCGGAATTTTCCATGGTCAAAGCAGCCGAAAAGTCCGCCGTGCCGCCACCCGGACTCAAGTCCAGGCGCCAGACGCCGTGGATTTCCCAAGGACCGCTGGGCTTGACAGTGTGCGCAGGCGTGAAGTCGTTGATAATGCCGCGAAAGTGCTCGCGGGTTCGACCTTGCGCCGCTGCACTTGTCCCTAGCGCGAGCACGAGAACCCACGCCCCTACCGACCAGAAGAAGATTTTGCTGTGCATAGTCGCCTCCAGAAATTTTGGGAACACTGATCTTGATCGGCCCCTCCTGCAATCAGGACTTTGCCGTTCGCCAGCAAAGTCGCTGTATGACCCCCGCGCCGCTATAGTGAGCGCCATGGCGATGCGGTGAAATCCCGGGTTCATGACGGATTTGGATTGCCCAAGCGTCCGCGAATTTTTCATGCTGCCTCCGTCATGCCCCGGGGTTTGTACCAAAATGCTCGGCCTGCGTTTCGCGACATTGGCGCGAAGTTGCTTGAGACACAATGGTCGTCGTATGGTCTGTGGGTGTTTTTCTTCTGATCGTGCAACTCTCTGAACGCAGGTGGCTTGTAGGCACACGCCCGCATATTCCGTGGGTGATTAGCAGATGGTGGTAGACTATTGGCCATCTGGGAGCGGCCATGGAGGCTACCGACCGAACCCGCAAGGTGCGATTCGACGCCTTCGACGTGGACATGCGTTCGGGTGAAGTGCGGAAACACGGCATCCGTCTTAAGCTCAATCGCCAGCCCTTCAAGATACTCTCGCTCCTGCTGGAGCGTCCCGGGGACCTGGTTACGCGCGAGGAGCTTCGCCAGAAACTCTGGCCCGCCGAGACTTTCGTTGACTTCGATACCGGTCTGAACAGCGCCGTCAAAAAGCTGCGCGACGCGCTGTGCGACTCCGCCGATGAACCCCGCTACATTGAGACACTGCCACGCCGGGGATACCGTTTCATTGCTCAGGTGGAAAATGGCAATTTGGCTACCGGAGCAGCGCCGATCGAGTCGCTCGCTGTTATCCCTTTGCAGCCAAATCCGAATGAGACGGGGCTTAGGGCGGAACGGCCGGCGGATGCAGAAGTCGACATCCGACCAACCGTAACTTCGCGGGCGCGTCTCTGGCTTGTTCTGGGGGGTGTGGCTGGACTCGCGCTTTTTGCCATTACCTACGTTGTACTCGGGGGCCACACTGGGCACGCGACCCAAGCCAAAATCAGGTCCCTGGCAGTCCTGCCCTTGAGCAACCTCTCGGGCGATTCAACTCAGGAATACCTGGCTGACGAGATGACCGAAGAGTTGTGCGGTCGCCTGGCCAGAATCCATGATCTGCGCGTCATTTCCCGTACTTCGGTCATGCGCTTCAAGGGTACGAAGCTCTCCGTGCCGGAGATTGCCAGGACGCTTGGGGTGGACGCCCTCGTCGAAGGTTCGGTGATACGGCAGGGGAACCGGATTCGCGTGCACGCCCAGTTGATTCGTGCCTCAACCGACGAGCACCTTTGGTCGGATGAGTACGACGGCGAGTTGGGGGACGTGCTTGCTCTCGAGAGCGAGGTGGCGCAATCCATCGCGCGCAGAATAGAGGTCAAGGTCACCGGGGAGGAGCGTGCCAGGCTGATCACGGTCCATCATGTCTCCCCTGAAGTTTACGAGAGCTATCTGAAAGCCGAAGATCAATTCAGCAAAAGCAGCAGCCAGGCCGAGCTTGAACAGAGTGTTGCCTACTTTGAAGAAACGATCGGCAAGGACTCTAACTTTGCGCCAGCTTACGTCGGCCTCGCGAACGCATACGAGAGGCTCGGATCAACTCTTGGCGGCGCCCCCCCGAAGGAAACGCATCCAAAAATGATGAGCGCAGCCCGAAAAGCAATTGAACTGGATCCGGACCTTGCGGAACCGCACATCTTGCTTGCAGCGGTATATCAGAAACAGTGGCAGTGGAACGACGCCGAAGCGGAATTCAAGCGGGCTCTGGAGTTGAACCCGAACGATGCTGGTGCTCACGTCGGATACGCTAAGTGGCTGCTGTGCCAGGGGCGGACGGACGAGGCCCTGGCGTGGGTCCAACGTGCCCGCGAACTTGATCCGCTTGGAGGCGAAACTCCGGTTGGGCGCGCTGCCATCACGAATGGTTTCATTTTGTATCATGCGAGACGTTACGACGAGGCCATCAGGGAGTTGCGAAACGACGACCCGGACCATTGGATTCTGGGGCTCGCCCTGATTGCCAACGGCCAACCGGACGAAGCGATTACGGTGCTGGAGAGGGCGCTCGGCACCGACCGGAATCCGGCTGTAATGGGCATGCTGGTTGGGGCCTATGCTCATGCCGGGCGTCGCAGGGAAGCCCTGCGCCTGGTGGATGAGTTGAATCGACGGCAGCAGACAGGCTACGTTGCCCCCACCCCCTTTGTGGACGCTTACCTGGGACTCGGTGACAATGAGCAGGCACTTGCCTGGCTGGAGCGGGCCTACCATGAGCAGTCAAACATCCTGCAGTTGATTAAGGTCTATCCCAACTTCGATCCGTTGCGCAGCGACCCGCGTTTTGTGGATCTGGTCCACCGCGTCGGGCTTGACCAGCCTCGATAGCCACCTTCCTTCGTTCGCAGATTCTTTGCTCGCGAATTTAGCCTTGTTCCCAGCCGCTTTTTTTGATTATCTCCTTTTGATTATCTAGAGAGTCTCTCTCAAAAATATGCGGTGGGGTAGATGTTCTTTCTCGCCAAAGTATGGCGCACAGGCAATCGTGCGCAACTTGGCCGATTCTCGGATATGATGCCGTGCTACGGATCGCAGGTCCGCTTCGATCGAATTGACTTGGGGTGTTTCGATGAGATTGCGACCCCGCTGCTGCTTTTCGGCCTTTCTCCTGGCGATTTCCTTCGCAAATGGAGTGGGGGCGGCGCAGACCACGACCTCTGGCGCGGTGACCGGCGTCGTTACTGATCAGAGCGGTGCGGTTGTGCCGAGTGCGGATGTCGAGATCAGGGACATCAACAAGGGCACAACAGAATCAACCAAAACAGACCGCGACGGCGTGTACCGCTTCTTTTTTCTTTCTCCCAGCCAATACACGCTAACCGTAGTGCGCGACCGCTTTCGCAAGGAAAGCCGGAGTGTAACCGTATTGCTAGGGACACCAGTTACAGTCAACATCCCGCTGGAGATTGCAAAAGCAAACATGGAACTTTCTGTGACCGCAGAAGCTCCGCTGGTTCAGGCGGACAACGGCGACGTTTCGATTACCATGAGCCAGACGCAGATCTCGGAACTACCCAATCCTGGTAACGACCTCACCTACATCGCCCAGACCGCACCCGGCGCAATCATGAACACCGATAATGCGCGCACCGGAGGCGGGGGCGGGAACTTTTCAATCTTGGGCATGCCGGGGACCTCAAATCAATTCACTTTGAATGGCATGAACGACGACGCGGGTCATCTTAATCTTACTGGCGTTACGGGCATGCTTCTGGGTCAGAACGAAATTCAGGAAGCCACCGTGGTGAGTGATGGCTACTCCGGTCATTTTGGAACTGACGCAGGCTCGTATGTGAACTACGTCACAAAGTCCGGAGCAAATGACTTCCACGGGAACGCCAAGTACTTTTGGAATGGTAGCGTGTTGAACGCTACCGATTGGATCACGAAAGCATTCGGCAATCCTCGCCCGCTCGATATCGCCAATCAATGGGCGGGTTCGGTGGGAGGGCCCATCCAGAAAAATAGACTCTTTTTCTTTTTCGACACCGAAGGCTTGCGAGTCTTGCTGCCCTCTCCGGTTCAGGTGGTTCTCCCGAGCCCGCAGTTCGAAGCGGCAACCATCGCCAATATCGATTCGATCTTTGGCTCTGCGTCCGCTTCCGATGCTTTCTACAAGCAAATCTCCAGTCTGTATAACCAAACCCCCGGAATAGCAGCGGCTACACCGGGGAGCTTCGCCGATCCTCTTGGCTGTCTCGACGCAAGCCCGAGTGGCGTGTTTATTGGTCCGCAGACTCCCCAAGGGCAACTCGGTGTGAATCTTCCGTGCGCAATCCATTTTCAGAAAACCCTTGGGCAGTCGACGAGTGAATCCCTTGTGTCTGGCCGTATGGATTGGAACGTCCGTACCAGCGATCGTGCTTTCTTCCTCTTGCAATACGACAATGGCCGTCAACCCATTGTCGTCGACCCAATAAGCTCACTCTTCAACGTCTATGAGACCGGGCCATGGTGGGAAGCCCAGTTGAACGAAACTCACACATTTGGAACCACCGCCGCGAACCAGTTCCTGGTGGCGGGTGTTTACAAAGATGACGTGTTGAGCCTCGTCAACCCGGTGCAAACCCTGGCTGCTTTTCCGACCACTCTCGATTGGTCCAACGCGGGTCAGCCGTTTACGTCGCTGGGAGGATCTGACTATCTCTATGGCTATCCCCTCGTCGTAGGGTTCACGGAGTACCGCATCGCCGACGATTTCCTGAAGACGCGGGGCAAGCACAAGTTCGGATTCGGGGGAGAATTCTTCCGAGCATATTTGAGACACGCCCAATATACCCAGAACGCCGTCGGAGACATAGTTCCACAGACCATCGACGCATTTTATTCTGGAGGCGTGGACCCCGCATCTCCCAACAGTGACTCCACACGCTTGAGTCAATCCTTTCCGACGCAGCGGGCGGAGCTCTTCCTTAACTACACTCTGGCAGGCTATGGGCAGGATGAGTGGCACATAAAACCCAACCTGGCCCTTACTCTCACCCTGCGCGTAGAACATCAATCAAATCCGGTCTGCGCCCATGATTGCTTTTCCGAATTCTCTGGACCGTTTGAATCGATCAGTCACGACCCCGCACAGCCTTACAATCAGGCGCTCGCGAATCGTAAGCAAGCCTTTCTTCACACGAACCCTGTTGCCTGGGAGCCGCGATTCAGTTTCGCCTGGCAACCGCTAGGAGTTTCGCATCGTACCGTGGTACGCGGCGGTTTCGGTCTATTTTATGAACTGTTCTCCGGCGGGTTCGGACCCGTTTTCTCTGACAATCCACCACTCGTGAACCGCGTGAGGGTGTTTGGCGCCTACAATCTCGCTCCGGAAGAAACCA
>Ga0187805_10000551_pt1 | contig 12519 bp, 10 predicted proteins | sample NC_wetland_sal_i_6_FD_132965 | JGI IMG/M metagenome (GOLD analysis project Ga0187805, IMG submission 132965) | Wetland sediment microbial communities from Neuse River Estuary, North Carolina, USA - Control_5 | ecosystem: Environmental > Aquatic > Freshwater > Wetlands > Sediment | place: USA...
AAGGCGCTCGCCGAGTACTCGACGGGCGCGGCGGACTGCCAGGCCGGTGCCCAGGCGGACAACGCGGCGCTGCTGCAGCAGGCCGACGCTGCGATCGTCGCCGGGACCGCTGACCTCGGACAGGCGACAGCGGCACTCACCAAACTGGGCGCGTAGGGGGTAACGCACCGAAGAGCACCACGCCGCCGGCTGCCAGCGTCCAGGCATCTGCTGCGACAACGCCGGCCCCGGACTTGACTAGTGAATTGCTCGCGGTCAGCGATCTTCCGGCCGGCTGGTCATCGGTACCATCTTCAGACAGCACCTCGTCGACGCCGCAGTGCTTCCAGAACGTCAAGACTGACCTCAAGCCGACTAGCAAGGGGGAGGCGACGTTCCAGGGCGGCTCGAGCGGCCTGCCCCTGCTCGACGAATCCCTTGGCTACCTGCCCGGCCGCGGCCAGCAGGCGATCGCCCTTATATCGCAGGTACTCTCCCGCTGCGGGCAGATCAGCCTCACATCTGACGGTGCGACCATCACCGGCACCATCGGGGCGATGTCATTCCCGGCCGTCGGGGACCAGTCATCGGCGTGGCAGATCAACCTGACAGGCGCAGAGTCCGGGATATCGCTCACCGTCGGCATCGACTTCATCGTCTTCCGGAAGGGCGACACCTTGGCCCTGATCTTCTACGGCGACCTCGGCACGCCAGACATTCAGACAGTGGAGCATCTGGTCCAGGTTGCTGCATCGAAGCTGCCGTAACGGTCTCGGGTATCAGGTGCCCGTCTCAGGCGCGTAAACCGGGCACCGCGCGGAGCCTTCTACTGCGTGCGGCCATGCGCGTACACCATCGAAGCCACCGGGACGTCTATAGTTTCGTGGCGATCCGTGATGAATTACGGGACATGCGCGACGAACTCCGGCAGCTGCGCGCTGACTTTCGCGAGATGAGAGAGGCCACCCGCGCGGCATACGAGCGGCCTGCGTGCTCCTGGTGCGGCCGGCACCGCAGCCCGGACGATGTTGTCGAGCGGCACGGGCTCAGGATCTGCTCAAGCTGCGCAACTCTCCTCGCGCAGATCTTCGCCGCGCTCCGCGATGAGACGGACGCCGCTGCACGACGACGGAGGCATCGCGGCGCGCCGGAACCCCCTCAGGATTGTGAGGGCTCTAGCAGCCCTGAGGCGCAGGAGGTCAGCGGCAGCGCGGCTGAACCCGGGGACCCGGAGATCAGCTACAGCGACCCCGTGCTGGTGGCGAGCAATTCCGGCTGGAACCGGCTGGCCAATGGTGATGACGGGGACTTGCCGCCGACCGCCTGACGAACTGTCAGCCCCCGGCCTGCCCGCTGCTTCAGCCAGGCGCCTAGCGTCGATCGACGAACTCGCTGCCCTGTACGCCGAAGGGTACGAGAACACCGAGCGCGAGCCGTTCACCGTTACCGAGGCAGTGGAGCACCGCAGGCGCATCCGGGATGCCGGAGAGCGGGCAGCGAGGGAGCGGGGCAGGAGACCACCTGGCCGCTATGAGATGCCGCGAAGGCGCTGAGCGCGGGCTGCATGACGGGGGTGATGTGCCGCGAAAGCCAGCCCACATGCTGGCCCGCGATGACAACGGCGACGGCATGGGGATCGTGAGGGTTATCCGGGTGCGGGACGAGCTTCGCCGCGCCAGCGCCGTGTGCCGGCATGGCCTGCCGGGCCAGCGCAACCGCATCAGGGCGGTAGGACTGGCCGACGACGTGAAGCTCCGTGCCACCCGGCAGCCAGGCAGAGCCCGGCGTGGCGCTGTGCTGACCTCTCCGCAGTATGCCCATGTGCACAAGACGGCCAGGCGCGCATGCTGGATTGCCCGCCTGCACTTTGCACCTGTTGGCGGGCCGCTGCGGCGCTGTTCCTGCACTAGGTGCGCATCTGGTCCGGAATAGTGCAGTCCAGGGCACCACAGCGTCCCTGGAAGGTTGGACACCTGCCGCTGCGCGCTGGTTTACGCGACGGCCAAGCCAGTCAGCCGATGGCGGGCATCGTCAGGACACCAGCCTGCCACTAGGACAGCGGTGGCGGGATCGTGCTGAGCGTCAGGGCGTGCTGCGGCTTGCCGTACTGAGCGGCGCCATACAGCAGCGCCACTATGACGCCGACGGCGAGGAAGCCGCGCACGACCAGGCCCAACTTGATGACGATCGTCTTGGTGAACGGATCCATCAGGTTTCACGTCCTCCCGGCGTGGCCCGCGCGGCTGCCACGAGTCAGCGCATGGCCGAGGCTCGCGAGCAGCTGCTGAACACGCTGATGGGAGATGCCCATGAGCGCGGCGACATCACGTACCGAGGCCCGTGTCTCCGACCCGAGCACCGAGGCGGCCTGACGCTCATTCTGCGCGTAACGGGCCTGCGCCGCGACAAGATCCCGCTTGGATTCGTGGTAGTCGCGAAGCGCGGCCTCGGCTTCGGGTGGCAGGTCGTACGACCATTCCAGGTCGATGTCTCGGGCCGCAGTCTCGTACGGCATGCGCAGGTCCGCGCCCGTGCGCAAGACAATCAGGTCCCGGACCTTGTCCTCAAGGTCAGCGATGGTCCGGGTCTCGGTTGCCGCACCGTGGGCGGGGAGACCCTCACCATGCGGGCCGCGGAGGCGGCCTGGAGGGGCTTCGTATGCTTCCCGTTCGCGCTGCTCCGCTTTGGCGAGCCGGGTGGCGAGGGTGGGGCCGGTGACGGTCATTCGGGTCACACTCCTAGCTGGTGCGCTGTGAGCACTGGGCACCAATCGTCGTGATGGATGGTGATCATGTGGGCGGCATGCGAGCCGAGGGCGTGGGCCCGGATCGTCTGATAGGCGTCGCAGTAGTCGCAGCCGCCCTGTATCTGGGCGCCGTCAAGCGAAGCGAGCAGTTCGCCAACCGGGTTCGGCTCGCTCGGCCGGCTGGCCTTACGGCGACTACTCATCGGTGCGTCCGGAGGGCGTCAAGGTTGCGGCGGCAGGACCGCCAGGTTCGACCACGGAAACAGCAAGACCGCCACTCTCTGCGGCTCTGAAGTGGGAAGACCGCCAGACCGCCACACCGCTGACTCTCCAGGAAGGGTGGCGGTCTTGCTGTCGGGACAGACCGCCATGTCCTCCTGGGAGACTGGCGGTGCGGCGGTGTCGCAGGGCGAGTCGTCCGTTGACAGCTAAGCGCCGGCCAACGTCTCGGGGACTACACCGGCGACACGCCCGCGGTCTTGCTCGCCAGCGGAGCCACCGCAACCGCGACGCTGCAGATCGCGGACGCGGGCAACTTCGGCACCAGGTGCTTCCTGCCTGGGCCGCAGGGGCCGGGCATGCCGGGGCAGCTACCCACGGCGACAGGGCTGCGCGTCTACCCGCCGAACCGGTTCGCGTCCAAGGTGGTCCCCTACCCCTTCTCCGCGTGTGCGCACACCGGGCCTGTCTGGATCCACGTGGGGCCGGTAACACCCGGAGGTCCCCCTGAGTAACCCCCGGCGCAGCGGGCTCCCCGGTTTGCGTCCCCGGCCAGGGAGCCCGCTGCTGTCCGGCTCGCGGGCGGCGGTTAACGCCTCGCTGCAGGATTCCGCTGCCAGGATCGCCGGCCGTTCGGGCTCAGCACTTGCTGTCTCACTTGACGACCGGCAGATGGACGACGGTTCGCGCTCTGATCACAGTTGCACTGGCAAGTCAGCGGGAGCCATCTGCCGGTCGCATATGAAACAACCTTGGCATGACGTCGGCGTGGTGCGAATGCAACGTCTCTGCAACAGCCCGCCTGACCATGGCCTTGACGGCCATCGATACTCGCAACTGCTGAGTATTACTACCAATTCGATCGTGGGAGGCACCATGGTCAGCTCCGTCGGGCTGTTCAGCTGGGCACGCGCGGCTGCCCGGCGGCCGGCTGCTGGTATCGGCCGCCATCCGGTCCTGCACACGCCTGCCACAGGCGGCGCCATGGTAAGCCGGGCTGGTGGCGCGGTCACCCGCGGGATGCGGCGGATGCTCTGGGTCGCGGCCGGCCTGGTCCTGATACAGGGCAGCATCTTACTGGCGTTCCACAACAACACGGCCCGCTATTTCAGCTGGACAATCGCCGTGCCGGTGACAGCGGCCTTCCTCGGGGCTGGCTATTTGTCAGCGGCGGTGCTCGAAGCCGCGGGGGCTCGCCAGAGCAGCTGGCAGCGGGCCAGGATCGCGGTGCCCGGCGTGCTCGCCTTCACTACCCTGACACTGGCCGTGACCCTGGTGCACCTGAGCAAATTCCACCTGGGCGCCGCCTCGGTGCTGACGCGGACCCTTACCTGGGGCTGGCTGGCGATCTACGTCGGCGTTCCACCGGTGCTGGCGTTCTTGTGGTGGCGGCAAACGCGGGCAGTGCCCGGCACGGCACCGGCGGGCCCGCGCCTGCAGCCCGTCGTGCGGGCCGTACTCGGCGTGCAGGGGGCACTGATGCTGGCCCTCGGCGCCGCGCTGCTCGCCGCGCCGGTCCAGGCAGCCAGGCTGTGGCCGTGGCCGCTGACCGCACTGACTGGCCAGGCTACGGGCGCCTGGCTGGTCGGGCTCGGGATCATCGCGAGCCAGTCCTGGCATGCCGACCGTCGCGAGGTCGTCGCGATCGTCTTCCCAGCCATCACTTTGTACGCGGCGTTGCAACTGGCCGTGCTGGCTGGCTTCGCACCCGCGATGCACTGGGATCAGGCACCGGTCTGGTGCTACCTGTTGTTCCTGGCCAGCCTGCTGGCGGTTGGCGTGGCAGGCATGCTCAGACGTCGGCAGTGACAGCCGGTCTCACCGCATGTTGTCTCATCTGACGAGCATTTGTTGGCACACGCGGCCGACGAAGGTCGGCCAAGCTCGACGGCACCACTGCGCCGCCGGAGATCCGCTTGCACGATCTGCGCCACACTCCCGCGACGCTGCTCCTGGCGAGGGGAACACCGGTAAGGGTGGTATCCGAGCGGCTCGGCCACGCCAGCCCGACAGTCACGCTCAGTGTCTACGCACATGTTCTGCCGGGCGACCAGCGGACCGCGGCGGTGGCGTTCGCGGCCTTGATCGGGGAGGCTTGAGCCGTATTTTCCTGGCTGCTGGTATCAGAGCGGTATCACGGAGCCGTCTTGGCGCCCGGGCGGTGCCTCTCACCTGCACAGACTTGGTGTCCGAGGGGGGACTTGAACCCCCATGCCCTATTCGGGCACTAGCACCTCAAGCTAGCGCGTCTGCCTATTCCGCCACCCGGACGTGGGCTCGAGCCCGAAGCTGAGCCGCGCTCACGATAGCAAATCCGCGCGCCTGGAGGCGACGCCGCCGAGGTCAGGAGGCCGGCTCGGGCCTGCTCGTCGCGCGAGCCACCGAACAACCTGGTTCTGGACCGTCGGCGCGAGATGGCACGATTGCCGGGTGAGCGAATCCAGCGCGAGCCCGGCCCTCCGAGGTACCGCGGCGCAAGACGAGGTCGCCACCCTGGCGAGCGACCTGATCAGGATCGACACCAGCAATCGCGGCGACCACTCAGGTCCGGGGGAACGGGCCGCGGCAGAGCATGTCGCCGCGCTGCTGGCGGAGGCGGGGATCGAGCCGAAGATCTTCGAGTCGCATGACAAACGAGCCAGCGTGGTGGCCCGGGTAGAGGGCACGGACCGAAGCAGGCCCGCGCTGCTTATCCACGGCCACCTGGACGTGGTGCCGGCCGATGCGGCTGACTGGCGGGTGCACCCGTTCTCCGGCGAGATCACCGAGGGCTGCGTCTGGGGCCGCGGCGCGGTCGACATGAAAGACATGGACGCCATCATCCTGGCCGTGCTGCGGCAGCGGCTGGCCGAGGGCCGCAGGCCTGCCAGGGACCTGGTGCTTGCATTCCTGGCCGACGAGGAAGCTGGCGGAACCTGGGGAGCCCGCTGGCTGGTCGACCACCACCCGGCCGAGTTCGAGGGCGTGACCGAGGCGATCGGCGAGGTAGGCGGATTCAGCGTCACTCTCGGCGGCCAGCGGCTGTACCTCATTCAGACGGCGGAGAAGGGCATGGCGTGGATGCGCCTGACCGCGCACGGCACGGCCGGCCACGGCTCCATGGTTAACAAGGACAACGCGGTCACGGAGGTGGCCGAGGCGGTGGCCCGGATCGGTCGGCATGACTGGCCGGTTCGCGAGACCGAGGCGGCCTTCGCCTTTGCGCGAGAGGCTTGCGACGCGCTTGGCATCGAGTTCGACCCGGCACATCCGGCCGCGGTGCTGTCCAAGCTCGGCCCGATCGCCAAGATGGTGGGCGCCACCCTCACCCATACCGCTAATCCCACGATGCTGTCCGCGGGTTACAAGGTCAATGTCGTCCCGCAGGTGGCGACCGCCCAGGTCGACGGCCGGTTCCTGCCAGGGCACGAGGACGACTTCTTCCGCGAGCTGGACGCGCTGCTCGGTCCGGGGGTCCGGCGCGACCAGGTGCACCACGACGTCGCGCTGGAGACCAGTTTCGACGGCGACCTTGTCGCGGCGATGGCAGCGGCACTGCGCGCGGAGGATCCGGAGGGCCGCATGGTGCCGTATTGCCTCTCCGGCGGAACAGACGCGAAGTCGTTCTCCCGGCTCGGCATCAGGTGCTTCGGCTTCACTCCGCTGCGGCTGCCGCCCGAGCTCGACTTCGCGGGCATGTTCCACGGTGTCGATGAGCGAGTTCCGGTGACCGCGCTGCAGTTCGGGGTGCGGGTCCTGGACAATTTTCTTGATCTTTGTTAGGCATTCGCCAAGGTCAGCGCTAGATCGCGCGCGTTGTCGGGCGAGCTCCGATGAGTACGGACGTAGGAGTCGTTTCGTTTATCGGTGCATGCACGTTGAGTAGTGCTACCGTGACTGACTGTGCGGGACTGAATCTCCGCGGTCGCGACCCCCTTTCCTAAAACGCGCCCCGGCCAGCGGTCTCGCACCCTGGCGGGTCATCGGACTACTTCTCCATGGCCATCGCCAGCTGGCCGAGAAGGAGGGTCGCCTGTGTTGCCGGAACAGGGGCAGAGCCTGGCAATGGCGGTCCGCATGCGCGCGACGGCGGGACGGCACGGCGCCGCGCCGGGCAGCGCGCGGATCGAGCGCCCAGGCCATGAGATCCTCCAGGCCAGCTGCGGGCACGCGCCCGCTCTGGTGGCCACGGCTGTCGGCATCGCCCGCCCGACGTGCCGGGCCGTGGCCACCACCACAACGCTGCGGCCAGCGCCACCGACTAGCTGTTGCCTGGCTAGCCTGCGCTCGGCGCGGACCGGATGACGGCACCCGGTTGCTTGCGGCAGCAGGCGCGGCCCACTCCGCGAGCCTCCATCGCCACCACCCTCGCTCGCACCGGCACCGGCGAAACAGTCAGCTTCGGGCGGCGAATTCGCCGCTGCATCACCGGGCGCCAGAACGGCTCCGATCAAGGATGAGGACGAGCCAATGTACGGAATCGCTGTCTTGCCGGCCGCGAAAGCCGCCGTCACATACGGGCTCGGGCTGACGCTGCCCGTTGTCTCGCCGAGCGTGGCATCCGGGTTCGCAGCCGGGACGCTGCTGTCTGGCCTGTGCCTGCTGCTAGCCTCAGCGCCGCGCCGCCAGGTGCCGCGCCGCGGCAGGCAGCAGAACCAGCAGCCGCGGCCTGGCCGCCGGCAAGCCGGACCGCAGCGCGCCGCCACGCCGGGCCAGCGACCGCAATCGAGGCGAAGCGGGGGCCGGCACGCAGCGCCGTCGGGGGTGGCCGGCAAGCTGGCAGCCAGGCGCGTCTCGCGGCTGGTCTAACTGGTCTAAAGAGTGACTCAGCAGCCCGCGCGGCCGCCGGGCGACCGGCTCTCCCGCCAGGCCTGGCCGGCCACGCTCGCGGTGTCGTCGGATTAGTTGCGGCCCGCGGCTCGCCACTGGATGCCGAGCTGGGTCTTGGCCTGCCGGATGACCAGGCGGCGCAGCGTTGCCCTGCGGCTGCCGTCCGGGTAGAGGCGGAGCCCGGACAGCTCCCAGTTGCCATACTCGGCGTGATCGGTCAGAATGCGACGCGCCGCATCCCTCGAGATGCCCCGCGGCAGATAGAGCACCAGGTACGAGTACTCCGCCATCAACACATTGTGCGCGCTCGGCGGGATGGTTCAATCACCTTGACGGGAATCCGCAGCGCGGGCTCAGGGAACATGCGGACCCAGGAAGCAGGTTAACGTCCTGGAAGGGAACGGGGCTGTAGGACGCAGGCAGACGCCGCGAAGCCGCGGTATCGCCTGATAAGGGCCAGGGGGCAGTCGAAAGGCCGAGGACCGAACGACTGCGAGGCACGCCTGCGGTAGCCTCCTGGCCTTGTCGGAAGCTAAAAGGTGGGAGCAGTGGCAGCAGGGACCGAGGAAGCCACGGGGGGCCTGAGGGCCGGGGCTAACGGTGGCAGCAAGCTGGTCATCGTGGAGTCCCCGGCCAAGGCGCGCACGATCGCTGGGTTCCTCGGCAAGGGATACGTGGTCGAGTCCAGCATCGGTCACATCCGCGACATGCCCGATAAGGCTGCTGAGATACCTGCGAAGTACCGCAAGGAGCCGTGGGCCCGCCTCGGCGTGGACGTGGAGCATGACTTCGAGCCGCTTTACGTCGTGCACGCCGATAAGAGGCAGCAGGTCGCCAAGCTCAAGCAGCTGCTGAAGAACGCGGATGAGCTCTACCTCGCCACCGATGAGGACCGGGAAGGCGAGGCGATTGCCTGGCATCTTAAGGAAGAGCTCCGGCCGCGCGTGCCAACCAGGCGGATGGTGTTCCACGAGATCACGCCTGAGGCGATCACGCAGGCTATAGCCTCGCCGCGGGACGTTGATCAGGGACTGGTCGAGGCGTACCAGACCCGCCGGGTGCTCGACCGGCTGTATGGCTACGAGGTCTCGCCGGTGCTGTGGAAGAAGGTCATGCCGCAGCTGTCGGCCGGGCGGGTCCAGTCGGTGGCAGTCCGCCTTGTCGTCGACCGGGAGCGCGACCGGATCGCGTTCCGCCCGGCGCAGTACTGGGACCTGGAGGCCGAGTTCGCCAAGATGGCGGACGGCACGCAGGACGACGAAGATGTCGCGTCGTTTACCGCGGTCCTGGTATCGGTTGACGGCCGCAGGGTGGCGCAGGGCCGCGACTTTACGTCGGCTGGAGAGCTGCGCGGCACCGACACGGCTGGTGCTGACGGCGACCGCGCCGCGATCCTGCACCTGGACGGCGGGACGGCCGCAGCGCTGCGGGACCGGCTCGCGGGCGCGGCGTTCAGCGTCAAGTCGGTGGAGCGCAAGCCGTACCGGCGCTCGCCGTATGCGCCGTTCCGGACCACCACCTTGCAGCAGGAGGCTTCGCGGAAGCTGGGCTTCTCGTCCCGGTACACGATGCAGCTGGCGCAGCGGCTCTACGAGAACGGCCACATCACCTATATGCGGACCGACTCGGTGACGCTGTCGCAGACCGCACTGAACGCCGCGCGTGCCCAGGCCAGGGAACTGTACGGCGCCGAGTACGTGCCGGATGCGCCTCGTATCTACGACAGCAAGGTCAAGAGCGCTCAGGAGGCGCACGAGGCAATCCGCCCGGCCGGTGATGAGTTCAAGACGCCCGCGCGCTCCCGCCTGTCTGGTGACGAGCTGCGGCTCTACGAACTGGTGTGGAAGCGCACTGTGGCGTCGCAGATGAAAGACGCGACCGGCGAGTCGGTTTCCGTGCGCGTGCTGGGCCAGTCGGACGCCATCGAGGCGATCCTGGTAGGAGCTGCCGACGCGGCGCGCGCTGACGGCGTACGCAGCACGCCGGGCCGCGAGGCAGAGTTCGCCGCCTCCGGCAAGATCATCAACTTCTACGGGTTCCTGAAGGCCTACGTCGAGGATGCCGACGACGACGCGGAGCGCGATGACAACCAGCGCAGGCTGCCGCCGCTGGCCGCGGACGAGCCATTGCGCCCTATCGGGCTCGAGACTGCCGAGCACGCCACGCGCGCGCCTGCCCGCTATACCGAGGCAACGCTGATCAAGGAGCTAGAAGACCGGTCCATCGGACGGCCTTCGACGTACGCCTCCATCATCAGCACGATCCTGGACCGTGGCTACGTCTTCAAGAAGGGGACCGCGCTGGTCCCGTCCTTCATCGCGTTCGCCGTCGTGACGCTGCTGGAGCGGCACTTCCCGCACCTGGTGGACTACGAGTTCACCGCCCAGATGGAAGACGCGCTCGACGACATAGCCAACGGCGAGGCACAGCGGGTGCCGTGGCTGCGCAGGTTCTACTTCGGCGCCGACGGCGAAGAGGGCCTGAAGGAGATGGTCAGCGATCTCAGCGAGATCGACGCACGGGACGTCAGCTCGTTCCCGCTACCCGGCACCGACATCGTCGTCCGGGTCGGCCGGTACGGGCCGTACCTGGAGCGCGATGGTCAGCGCGTTAACGTGCCCGATGGCACTGCACCGGACGAGCTGACCCCGGAGCTCGCTGCCGAGCTGCTTGACCGACCGAGCGGCGACAAGATCCTCGGCTCCGACCCGGCGACCGGCAAGACGATTGTCGCCAAGGCCGGTCGGTTCGGCCCGTACGTCACAGAGGTGCTGGACGACGACGCACCGGCATCAGACAAGCCGCGAACTGCCTCGCTGCTGAAGTCGATGGACCTGGATAACGTCACACTGGATGACGCGATCCGGCTGCTGACACTGCCGCGCACGCTCGGCGAGGAGGATGGCGAGCCGATCACCGCGCAGAACGGCCGCTATGGCCCGTATGTGAAGAAGGGCAGCGAGAGCCGGTCGCTGGAGTCCGAAGAGCAGATGTTCACCATCACGCTCGATGAGGCAAAGGCGCTGCTGGCGCAGCCGAAACCGCGCGGCCGGGCGGCGCGGGCGGCTGCGGCGCCGCCGCTACGAGAACTGGGCCCGGATACCGCGAGCGGGAAGCCGATCGTGCTGCGGGAGGGCCGGTTCGGCCCGTACGTGACCGACGGCGAGACCAACGCCTCGCTCCGCAAGGGCGACACGGTCGAGTCGATCACGCCGCAGCGCGCCGTCGAGTTGCTGGCAGAGCGCCGCGCCGCGGCGCCAGCAACGAAGCGGCGGGCAGGGGCGCGGTCTGCCAGCCCAAAGCCGGCGGGCGGCCGCTCGGCTGGCTCAGGGCGGGGGGCCAAGGCCGGCTCGGCCAAGACGGGCACCGGTCGCGGTGGCGCCCGCCCGACGAAGAAGCCCGCCGCGAGCGATGGACAGGGCAGCTAGGCGAGGGTCAGCTTGCGCGACGTGGCAGGGCGTTGCACTCTGTAAGTACTACGTTCCGTTCCGAATTGTCGTCCCCCGGATGGGGCGAGGTTCATGCTGTCACCAACCGGGCCTCCATCGGACCTATAGCCTAGCGCCGTGAACTTTAGATCCCCTTTGGGCGTGCGCGGATCCAGCGTGCTCTCGATCACGCCGTTCCGGCGATTGTGGGTGGCGCTCACGCTGTCCAGCCTGGGGGATTGGCTGAGCCTGCTGGCGCTGTCAGCGCTGGCTGCCAAGATCGGCGGGCCAAGCGGTAGCGCGTTCGCGGTCAGCGGCGTCTGGCTCACCTCGCTGCTGCCCGCGCTTGTACTCGGGCCGCTGGCCGGCGCGGTGGCGGACAAGTTCGATCGCCGGATGAACATGATCATCGGCGACGTGATCAGGGCCGTCCTCTACGTAACCATCCCGATCAACCTAGCGGTCGGCTTCTCAAACCAGCTGACCTGGATATATGTGGTCCAGTTCCTGGCCTCGTGCGCGTCGCTGTTCTGGACACCGGCCAAGGACGCGTCGGTGCCGAACCTGGTGCCGTCGGACCGGCTGGAGCAGGCCAACCAGCTCAGCCTGTTCGCGACCTATGGCACAGCCCCGGTCGCCGGACTGCTGTTCTGGCTGCTAGCGCTGGTCAGCATGGCGCTCGGCCACATCTCGCACTATTTCTCAACGAACCAAGTCAACCTGGCCCTGTATTTCAACGCGGCAACCTACATCGTGTCTGCGCTGACCGTCTACATGCTGCGTGAGCTACGGCGGCGCCGGACGGACAAGATCTCCTCGCCGTCGATGCTCAAGTCGATCTGGGACGGCTGGCGGTACATCCGCCAGAGCCAGGTGGTGCGCGGCATCGTCCTGGGCATGACCGGGGCCTTCTGCGCGGCCGGGGCCGTGGTCGGCCTGGGCCCGTCCTACATCAGGAACGTCCTGCAGGGCGGCAGCGCTGGCTGGGGCGCCGCGTGGTCCGCCATCTTCTTCGGGCTGGCCATCGGCATGTTCCTCGGCCTGCGCGTGCTGCGCGGGTTCTCCCGGCGTCGGCTGTTCGGCGTGTCCATCATGTTCGCGGCGCTGCCCCTGGCTGCCCTGGCGCTGCTCCCCAACCTGGTGCTGACGGTCATCCTGGTGATCGTGGTCGGCGCCTGCGCGGGGGTCGCGTACGTGACTGGTTACACCGTCATCGGCCTGGAGGTCGACGACGAGACCAGGGGCCGTACCTTCGCGTTCCTGCAGTCGATGATCCGGGTGATCCTGTTCGGGGTGATCGCCCTCGCGACGACGCTGGCCGGGGGCGTCAACGCGGCG
>Ga0187805_10000552_pt1 | contig 12517 bp, 12 predicted proteins | sample NC_wetland_sal_i_6_FD_132965 | JGI IMG/M metagenome (GOLD analysis project Ga0187805, IMG submission 132965) | Wetland sediment microbial communities from Neuse River Estuary, North Carolina, USA - Control_5 | ecosystem: Environmental > Aquatic > Freshwater > Wetlands > Sediment | place: USA...
CGCCAGCGCCGCGTCATTTTCCTTGAGTTCGGTCAGGATGCGCGCGGCGAGCTTCGGCCCGACGCCATCGGCGCGCGTGATCGACGCCTTGTCCTGAGCGACGATCGCCGTCGCCAATTCCGCCGGCGCCAGCGTGCCGAGGATCGCCATGGCAATACGCGCGCCGACGCCCTGGACCGACAGCAGCAGCCGGAACCAGGCGCGTTCCGCTTCGTCGAGGAATCCGTATAGGTGGATGTGATCCTCGCGCACGTGGGTTTCGATGTAGAGCCGCAGCGGCTCGCCGCGCGCCGGCAGGCGGCCGAGGCTGCGCGCCGAGCAGAAGACGTGGTAGCCGACGCCGTTGACGTCGAGCACGAGACTGTCGGCGGCGACCTGGTCGAGCCGGCCGGCGAGCATCGCAATCATCGCCGCACCTCCCTCGCCAACGCGCGGTCGGCCCAGGCTTGCGCGCTGCGCGCGTGATGCGCGTGGCAGATGGCGACGGCCAGCGCATCGGCGGCGTCGGCGGACGCGTGGGCCCCGGGCAGCAGCTTGCCTACCATCAAAGCGATCTGGCGCTTCTCGGCGTGACCGAAACCGACGACCGATTTCTTGATCAGGTTCGCTGAATATTCGTGCACCGGCAGGCCACGCTCCGCCGGCGCCAGCAGCACGACACCGCGCGCCAGGCCCAACTTCAGCGTCGACGACGCATTGCGATTGACGAAGGTTTCCTCGACAGCCGCCGCCGACGGCGCATAGCGATCAAGCACCGCGGCGAGTCCGCGAAAAAGTTCCGCGAGCCGCTGCGCCAGCGTGCCGGTATCCGCGACCGCGATGACGCCGCAAGCGACGTGATGCAGCCGATTGCCTTCGGCGTCGATGACGCCCCAGCCGGTTCGGCGCAGGCCCGGATCGAGACCGATGAGCCGCATGATCCGTTCAGCGACCGCGTTCCGGCGAACTCACGCGCTCAACCGCGCCATGATGTCGTCGGAAACTTCGAAATTGGCGAAGACGTTCTGCACGTCGTCGTTGTCCTCCAGTGTCTCGAGGAGCTTGAATAGCGCTTCGGCATCGTCGCGACCGATCGGCGCATTGGTCTTCGGGCGCCAGACCAGCCGCGCGGAACTCGGCGCGCCGAATTTACGTTCGAGCCGGTCGCGCACCGCATTGAATTCGTCGGGCGCACAGGTCACGACCCGGCCGTCGCCCTGCATTTCGACGTCGTCGGCGCCCGCCTCCACCGCGGCTTCGAACAGGGCATCGAAATCGACGGCGGCCGGAAACACCACCTGGCCGACGCGATCGAACAAGAAGCTGACGCTGTTGCTCTCGCCGAGATTGCCGCCCGCCTTGGTAAAGGCCGCGCGGATTTCGCTCGCGGTGCGATTGCGGTTATCGGTCAGCGCTTCGACGATCACCGCCACTCCGCCCGGGCCGTAGCCCTCATAACGCACTTCCTCGTAATTCTCGGTCTCGCCGCCGCCGCTGCCGCGCTTGATCGCGCGTTCCATCGTGTCGCGCGGCATGTTGGCTTCCTTGGCGGCCATCACCGCGGCGCGCAGCCTCGGATTTGCGTCGGGATCGGATGAACCGGTCTTGGCCGCGGTCGTCAATTCGCGAATGATCTTGGTGAAGACCTTGGCGCGCTTTTTGTCCTGCGCGCCCTTGCGATGCATGATGTTCTTGAATTGGGAATGCCCGGCCATCTGCCAATCCGGCGACGAGTTGGAATCGCCCCGACCATACCATATCGAGTGAATCGACAGCCATCTGACCGCGCTTGTCCCCGCGATCATTGAGCCGAGGCAATATGGCAGGATTGCGGCGTGCGGCTAGGACGGCGACAGCGCGCGCGCCGTGGTTTCCATTTCGTGCGGCCAGGCCGGTGTCAGCTTTCCGCCGATTCGCACTGGTACGATGCGGCGCGCCAGGCCAGTGGCGTCGTCGGTCTCGACGACCGCGGCGCACACCGTGGCCTCGCCTTCGGCGACCTGCAGCCGCTCGACCGGCATCTTCTTGACGAAGCGCGCGATGGCGCCAGCGCTTTGCATGCCGATGACGGAATCGTAATCGCCGCACATGCCGACGTCGCTCATATAGGCAGTCCCTGCCGGCAGGACACGCTGGTCGGCGGCCGGCACGTGGCTGTGGGTGCCCAACACCGCCGAGGCCCGGCCGTCGCAGAAGTAGCCCATGGCGGTCTTTTCCGATGTCGCCTCGCCATGGAAATCGATCAGCGTCGCGTCGACCGCGCCGAGCGGATATTCCTCGAGCAGCTTGCCGACTGCGGCGAACGGATCGTCGATTGCGTCCATGAACAGGCGGGCCATGGCATTGACCACCAGCACCTTGCGTCCATCGCGCGTCGCGAATACGCCGTGGCCGCGGCCGGGTGTTCCCGCCGGGAAATTGACCGGCCGAAGGAGGCGCGGATCGCCGGCTATATAGGAGATGATCTCGCGGCGGTCCCAGACGTGATTGCCCGTGGTGATGACGTCGCAGCCCGCAGCATAGAGCTGCTCGCAGATCTTGTCGGTAATGCCGAAGCCGTGCGCCGCGTTCTCGCCGTTCACGACGACGAGATCGAGACTGAGCGCGCGGCGCAAGCGCGGCACCTCCGCGACGACCGCGTCGCGACCGGCGCGACCGACCACGTCGCCGCAAAGCAGGATCCTCATGCCGAAGCCTTCAATTTCCGCGCTCGCGGAACCACAGCACGCCGCGTTCGGTGATCACCGCATCGAGCGGTACATCGGTCGCCTCGTGCGGCAGCTCGCGCTCCTGCTGGATCGAGAAAGCCAAGCCGACCGCGAGCAGCTTGGGGTTTTGCGCGCGCAAGCCGGGCAAGGTGCGGTCGTAATAGCCGGCACCCGTACCGAGACGATGGCCTTTGCTGTCGAAGGCCACCAGCGGCACAAAGACGGCTTCGGGCACGATTTCAGGGGACGACGGCAGCGGCGCCGGCAGGCCCTGCGCATCGGGCGTCACCGGATCGTCCGGTGCCCAGGCGCGAAAGATCAGCGGCGCATTTTTCGCGGTGACGACCGGCAGCGCCAAATGGTAGCCGCCATTGCGCAGCGATTTGAGCGCCGGCAGCGGATCGAGCTCAGAGCCGCGCTGGAGATAACCGGCGACGATGCAGCGCGATGGCAGACAAAGCCCTGGCAGATAGTTGCTCAGCTGTGCCGCGATCTGTGCGCCACTGGCGCGATAGGCCACCGCCCGACGCTCGCGCGCCTGCGCCCGAAGGGTTGCTTTCAGCGCGGCGATGTCGGCGACGGAGTGTGGACTCATGCGGTGAATCGCGTCGAATTCAAAGTGAGGATGGAGCCGCGTCGGCCGTCGGCCTTGACGAACCCTCGTGGCCCGCTAACGCAGGTGGGAACCATGTGCCGAAGCCACGGCTCCGGTAGGGACAGTCCCCGAGGTGTCGATATCGGCCCCGGGGTTTCATGCGCCTAACGCACCACGCAGCCCCATCCTCGTGTTGCTATAATTGGGTCGCTTCGAGACGCGCTGCAACCGTTTCGATGCGCAGTGCCAAACGTTCGATGCCGCTGGCCAGCGCTTCTTCGTCGAGGCCTGCGGCGGGACCGTTCGACGCGCCGCGCGCGCGGCGCAGCGTCTCGCGTGCCTCGCTGAGTTCATCCGCCAGCATCAGCGCCGCCATCACCAGCAGCCGCGCCTCGCCGGCCTGCGGCGCATCCTTGGCAAAGCCGACGACCTTGGCATCGATGCTGCGGCCGAGCTGCCGGACTCGATCCTCCTCGCCGGGTTCGCAGGCGATGGTATAGGAGCGGCCATTGATGGCGACGGTCACCTGCGGCATCAGCCCTCCAGCACCCGGTCGAGACGGCTGATGACGGCGTCAATCCGTGCAGCGACATCCGCCGGGGGCTTGCTGGACGGCGAATCGGTCTTCGCCGCCCCCCGGCCGGAAACGCTGGCAACTGCCGATTCGAGGCGAACCACGGCCTGTTCCAGCCGGCCAGCCGCCTGTTCGAGTCGCCCCACGTCCAAGTCCCCCAGGGTGAAACTGCGAGTCTAGGCGGTTTGTAAAGGAAACGTCAACGCACACAGGCACTTATTGTGCGATTCCAGTAACGGAGCATTAACCATTAAATTGTCTTATAGTCGCAACTAATGGCGACGATGCAAGGAGCCAGGTCTGATGACGGCGTCCGCTCTCTGGCAATTCGACCAGCTTTCCCCGGAAGCGCGCAACGCCGCCGAGGGCGCCGCGCGCGCGGCCGGCTTGCCCCTGACCCAATGGCTCGGCCGGCTGATCGCCGACACCGCCGCCGCTGAAGGAGTCGCGCTAGCCCCCGCACCGCGAGTCGTCGCGCCGCCGCCGCAACCCCGCGCCGTCGTCCAGCCGCTGCCGGTTCGCCCGGCGGTGCCGCCGCGTGCCGTGGCGCCGATGCCCCAACCTTTTACGCCGGCTGCCGAGCTGGTTCCGCCGCCGATGCCGCGGGCCGTGGCGCCGCCGCCGGCTCACCCGCAACCGATGCCCGACACGGCCGCACACAGCGCGCCGGTCGACGCGACCACGATCATGCTTTCGCCCTTGGCGCTCGAACCCGGCAGTGTCGGCGTGCGCGGCGACGAGCCGGACGCGCCCGAAGCCCTGGTCGCTGCCATCGCGCGCGAAGGATTGCGTCAGCCGATTCTGGCACGCCGCAAATCCGGCGACGGCCGTTACGAAATCATCGCCGGCCGCCGCCGTTGGCGCGCCGCCCGGCGTCTCGGCCTCGCGCAGATTCCGACCGTTGTCACCAATCTCCCCGATCCCGAAGCTGTCCTCGCCTCGCTGACCGAAAATCTCGGCGAAGGCACGCTGTCGGCCATCGATGAAGCACGGGCCTATTTGCGCCTGCTGACGGAGTTTTCACTCGATCCGCGCGTCGTGTGCAGCGCGATCGGACGCGACATGACGCACGTCGTGCGTGCATTGCGCCTGCTCGGACTACCGCCACGCCTACGTGGCCTGATCGTCGCCGGCCGGCTGTCGCAAGCGCAGGCTTATGCGCTGCTCGATACGCCCGATCCGGAACGTGCCGCTGATCAGATGCTGTCCGAACAGGCCGGCGTCGACGAGGCGTTGCGGCGCATCGCCGCCGTGCCAGGAGGACAACGCCCATGATGCGCGAATCGCCTCTCAGCTGGACTGACATGGATGTTGACCCGACGTTCCGCCTGCTTGCTGAACGCGCTGCGCGCATCGCCGGCATCCCCGTCGACACCTGGCTCGAGCGCGCCATCCGCCGCGCCTGCCCCGAATATTTTGTGCCGGCAGCGCCGGTCGTGCCGCCGGCGCCGGCCGCGTACGGCGAACCGCCGCATCCGACCATGCCGCCGCCCTTGATGCCGCAGATTCCGCCGACTCCGCAGCCGAGCGGTGCCGGTGCAGCGCTCGCCGAGCTCATGGCGCGGGCGCGCCAACCGCATTCCGAACCGCTGCCTTCGATGCCGGCACATGCTCAATTCGTGCCGCCGCCAGCACCGACGCCACGCCCTGCCATGACGCCGCCTGCCGCCGAAATGCCGTTTGCCAGCGTCACGCCGGGAGCGCCAGCGTTCGAACCTCCGCGCGCGCCCGTGCACCAACCGGAAGAATTCGTAGCGCACGAGCCGTCGCCGATGGAGCGCGCGCGTGAATCAAAGCGGCGCGCTGCCGCTTTTGCCACCGAAGTTGCCGATTGGCGCGCGCACGACGAGCGTCAGCCGCGCGCCGGCACACCGTGGCCGGTGTTTGGCGAAAGTCTCGACGAAGAATCTTATGTGCCGCTCGACGCCGACACCGGTTTCGATACGCGCGAGCCGCTCGAATTGCGCAACCCGATCCGCGCGCGGCGCTCGCGCCGCCCGCTACTGATCGCCGTGGCGATCGCGCTCGCCGTGGCGCTCGGTGCCATCGGCGCGCAGCGGTTCATCGCAGGCCATCTCGGCCACTCCGAAGCGCTCGAAGGCGCCGCGCTGTCGCCGCGGGCGGACACCGCCGGAACCGTGTCGCACCAAGCCGCGCTGTCGCCGTCCGTGCCGCAGCCTACGCCCGAACCGGCCCAAACCGTGCCGACGCCGTCAGCTGCCATGCTGCCCGGCACACCCACAACTACCCCGCAGACGCCGAACAGCGACAATGGCGCGCTGCTTCCGCCCGCCTTAGTCTCGCCTGAGAACTCGCCGCCGCCACCGCCGCCGGTGACCGCGTCGGTGCCAACGCCGACACCAATCGCAATGCCACAAACGGCTGCGCCCACCGCAACGCCGTCACCGATCGTCGCCGCGCCAAAACCGCAACCGCCGGCGGCGACCGAGGCCGTGGCGCCGGCTCTGCCGCCGCCGCTGCCGCCGCGCAAGCTCGCGGCCCCCAAGCCGGTACCGGAAAAGCCGATGCAACAGGCCGAAGCGGCTGCCACCGCTGCCGCGCGTCAGGCCGCCGACGCCGAAGCGCCGAAGGACCCGGCGAAGCTGGCCAGCTGGCTCGAACAGCGCGCCAAAACCGGCGACCCCGTCGCCGAATACCGGCTCGGCGTGCTCTACGCGCTCGGTCAGGGCGTGAAGCAGGACTACACCCAGGCCGCGCAGCTCTTTAAATCGGCCGCGAACGGCGGCGTCGCCGAAGCGCAATACAACGTCGCCGTGATGTACAGCGAAGGCATGGGCGTCGAGCACGACCCGGCGCAAGCCGTGACCTGGTACCGGAAGGCGGCTGAACAGGGGAATGCCAACGCCGCCTTCAACCTCGGCGTCGCCTACTCCAATGGCACCGGCGTGCAACAGGATATGCCGGAAGCGGCACGCTGGTTCCGCCGCGCCGCCTCGGCCGGCGTGATCAACGCACAGTTCAACCTCGGCCTGCTCTATGAACGCGGCGAAGGCGTGCCGCAATCGCTGGTCGAGGCCTATGCGTGGTACGCTGCCGCCGCTGCACGCGGCGACCAAGGCGCGGCACAACGGCGCGATCATATTGCCAGCGCACTGGCGCCCGGTGATCTGAAGAAGGCGCAGGCGCGCGCGACGCAGTTACAGCAGATGATTCAAACCAGCGTTGCGCCGACGGCGTCGCAAAAGGCCACCACTGTGACACCCTGATCCACCGGCACGGACGCCCGCCAGGCGTCCGGCCGTTCACGTCACGACACGAGCCGTCCCTTCGCCACCCACCAACCGGAATTGATGCCGCGCAGGCGCGCGGCGGCCGCGCCTGCCGCGGCGTTGCCAGCAAAGAGCGCGAAACACGTCGCGCCGCTGCCGCTCATGCGCGCCAGGAGCGCGCCATCGCAGGCCGCAAGCGCGGTCAGCACATCGTCGATTTCGGGCACGATGGCACGCGCCGCGTCGGTGAGATCGTTGCAGCGCGCCTTCAGAATCGCCGCTAGCTCTGCCGCGTTGGCCGGCGCATAGGCGAAACGCGCCGACTGGCCGAACGGGCCCTGTCGCGACTTGTAGACGTCCGGGGTCGGCAGTGGCCGGCCAGGATTGACCAGCACCAGATACGTTTCTGGCAACGTCGGCGCCGGCGCGACCAATTCGCCGACGCCGCCGATGAATGCTGCGCGTCCGGCGAGGCAGACCGGCACGTCAGCGCCGAGTGCCGCACCGAGCGCGGCAATCTGTTCCGGCGCGAGCTTCGCATTCCACAGCGCGGCCAACGATATCAGCGTCGCCGCCGCGTCGCTCGAACCGCCACCGATGCCGGAAGCGATTGGCAGATTCTTTTCGAGTATCACCAGGGCACCGGGCGGGTGGCCGAGTTCGTGCGCAAGCGCCTCGCCGGCGCGCCAAACCAGATTCTGTTTCGGATCTTGCGCCGCGAGCTGCTCGGCGAAAGGGCCGGTGATCGCGATATTGAGGCTGCGTGCCGGGCTGACAGTGATGTGATCGCCGATGTCGGCAAACGCCACCAGGCTGTCGAGCAGGTGAAAACCGTCGGCGCGGCGGCCGACGACGTGCAGATAGAGATTGAGCTTGGCCGGCGCGAGCAAACTCAGCCGCCGCTCACCTTCGCGGGCTCGACACTGAGTCCGTGGTCGAGCTTGGCCTGAATGGTCTTCGCCTCGTCCGCTTCCGGCTTGAACTGGAGCGCGCGCTCCCATTGATAGCGCGCCTCGGTTTCGCGGCCGCTACGCCAATAAGCGTCACCTAGATGGTCGTTGATCGTCGGATCCTCGGGCACCAGCTCGATCGCGTGCTCCAGCGTTTCCGTCGCACGGGCAAATTCGCCGAGCCGGAAATAGGCCCAACCGAGACTGTCGACGATGTAGCCGTCATTGGGCCGTTGCGCGACCGCACGCTGGATCATCTTGACCGCGTCGGGCACCTTTTCGCCTTTGTCGATCCAGGTATAGCCGAGATAGTTCAGCACCAGCGGCTGTTCTGGCCGCAGCTTCAGCGCGCGCTCGAGATCGGCCTCGGCACGCGACCATTGTCCTGAGCGTTCGAACGAGACCCCGCGGCTGTAAAAGACCTGCCAATCATCCGTCGTCGGCTTGGGAATTCGCGCCAGCGCACGATCATAGGCGCCGACCGCGTCGGTGAAGCGGCTGTGCGAACGAAGGATATCGCCAAGCTCGATCAGCGGCGCGGCGCGCGTCGGCTGCTCGGCCGCCATCGTCTCCAGCAGCTTATTCGCCTCATCGGTTCGCGACAGCGAGTCGAGCGTCAGGGCGACGCGCATCCGCGCTGTCCACGCATAGGGCGACGAAGGGTCGACGTGCTGATAGAGCGCCAGAGCGTCCTCAGGCTGATCCTGCTGGGCACGAATCTCGCCGACGAGAAGCTGCGCCAGGGGAAAGTCCGGCTTGAGGTCGAGCGCCAGTCGAGCGTAGATCAGCGCCGCGTCGAGGGTCTCGGCCTGATTGAGCAGGCTCGCGAGATCGAACAGTGCCTCTGCCGCGCCCTCGCCGGCGGTCGTGATCAGCGGATGCGGAATGACGCTGTGCGCCAGACGATCCAAGCCAGCGGCGCTGACTTCGGAATCGTCGATCGGCATCATGCTTTGATAAACCGAGCGCGCGGCGATGCCGTCGTGCTGACGTTCGTAGAAATTGCCAGCCAGCTCGGCGATCCGTGTCGTTGGCGGCGTCTCGACGGCCAGCACCTTTTTATAGAGCGCGGATGCCGCTGCCGTAGGGCCGGTGAAGTCGGCAATGAGCGCCTCGTGCAGTTCCTTGAGCGGACCGAGGCCGCGCGTGTCGCCCATTGCATCGAGATCGCGTTGTGCCCGTTTCCGGTCGCCGCGGCCAACATCGGCCCAAGCGGCCAACAGCGGCACGGCATAACGCTGCGCGCCTTCATGCGGCACCGACGCCGCTTGGTTCAGCGCCTGCGCATAATTGCCCGATTTGATCGCCTGCTCGACCAGCACCAAGCCGGCCAATCCACCGGCGCCGTCGTGCGCCGCGATTTTGTGTGCCAATGAAGCCGCCTGATCGATGCGGCCAGCCGACACCCGCAGCGCGAATGCGCGGCGCATCAAATTGTAATTGTCGGGATCGGCGGCGAGCGCGGCGTCGATGAAGTCGGTCGCGCCGCGGTAGTCGTGATCCTCCTGCGCATGCAGCGCCGCCAAGTAGCCGCCGAATCCGCTTTCGGGCTGCGGCGACGGTGCTGTTGCCGGATGGTCGGAGGCGTTTCCCGAAGAGGCGGCCAGTCCCAGGACAAGGCCTGTCACTGCAGCGCGGGCAAAAGAGGATCGCAGCTTCATCGCACCATCCGGCGGATCGCGTGGTGGGCGAAGATTACACCGCTAGCGCCCGCTTAGGTCAGCCTATTCGTTACATATTCGGGTAATTCGGGCCGCCGCCGCCTTCCGGCACGGTCCAATCGATGTTTTGCCCCGGATCCTTGATGTCACAAGTCTTGCAGTGGACGCAGTTGGCGGCGTTGATCTGGAGCCTGGGCACACCGGCCGGGTTCTCGACGATTTCGTATACGCCGGCCGGGCAATACCGAGTTTCCGGCGAATCATAGCGTGCATAATTGACCGAGATGGCGTCTTCCGGTCGGCGTAAATGTAAATGCGGCGGCTGATTCTCCTTGTGAGCGACATTCGACAGGTAAACCGACGATAGCTGGTCGAAGCTCACGACGCCGTCAGGCTTGGGATAGGCGAGTGGTTGCGCCGCTTCGGCACGCTGCAGTGCCTCGTAGTCGGCACGGTGGTGCAAAGTCCACGGCGCTCGGCCGCGCAGAATGTAAGTGTCGAAGGCGGCATGGGCGAGACCCGCCCAAGACCCCAACGAAACGCCGGTCGGATATTGCGTACGGCGCGCAGCTCGGGCCAGACCCATGACGCCGCCAGCGCGCTGCGGAAATCAGCTGTCTCGCCTGACAGCTGCCGCGCCACGGTTTCGGCTGCGACCATCCCTGACTTCATGGCCGTATGGCTGCCCTTGATCTTCGGCACATTGAGAAAGCCGGCAGCACACCCGATCAGATGGCCGCCGGGGAAACTTAGCGCCGGAATGGATTGGAACCCTCCCTCGTTGAGCGCGCGCGCGCCGTAAGCAACCCGGCGGCCGCCGGCCAGGATCAGCCGAATCGCCGGATGCGTCTTGAAGCGCTGAAATTCCTCGAACGGATTGAGGAACGGATTGGCGTAATCGAGCCCGATGACGAAGCCGACCGCAACCTGATTGTTCTCGAGGTAATAGAGGAATGAACCACCATAGGTCTGTGCATCGAGCGGCCAGCCGATTGTGTGGATGACGCGGCCGGCATGGTGGCGCTCGCCAGCGACCTCCCACAGCTCCTTGATACCGATGCCATAGGTCTGCGGATCGCAACCGGCCCGCAAGCCGAACCGTGCTTCGAGCGCTTTGACAAGCGAGCCGCGGCAGCCTTCGGCAAACAGCGTAAGCTTGGCGCGCAATTCGACGCCGGGCTGGAATTCCGCCGTCGGCTTGCCGTCCTTACCGATACCCATGGCGCCCGTCGCGACCCCCGCAACGGCGCCCCCAGCGTCATAAAGCACCTCGGCGCCGGCAAAGCCTGCATAGATTTCGACGCCGGCCGCCTCTGCTTCCTTCGCCAGCCAGCGGCAGAGATTGCCGAGGCTGATGATGTAATTGCCGTGGTTGCGCATCGGGCGTGGTGTCGGCAGACGCCAAGCATGATACCGCGTGAGCAGCATGAAGCGGTCGTTCGTCGCCGGCGTCAGCAGCGGCGCGCCGCGGTCGCGCCAGTCGGGCAGCAGCTCGTCGAGCGCGGAGGGCTCGAACACCGCGCCGGACAGGATATGCGCGCCAACCTCCGATCCCTTCTCGATTACGCAGACGGAAGCCGCCGGTCGCAATTGCTTCAGCCGGATGGCGGCGGCGAGACCTGCGGGGCCGGCGCCGACGATCAGCACGTCGTATTCCATGCGCTCGCGCTGCATCGGCGCGACTATAGCCGGTGGTGTCCAAAGAACCAGCGATGCTAGGCTCGCCGGATGCAGGATCGCGCCGCGCTGCTCCGACTTCTCGAATGGCAGTCCGCGATGGGGGCGGACGACGTCGTGCTCGACGCGCCGCGCGACCGGACCCAACCAAAACCGAAGCCGGTTGATCGGCCACGGCCGGCGACTCCGGCGGCACCCGTGTTGGCTGCGCCGACAGCGACCGTACCGCAGAGCGCGATGCTGGCGGGCGCCAACGAGCTGGCAGCCGCCGCCAAGGACCTGGCCGCGCTGCGAATTGCCGTCGAATCGTTCGATGGATGTTCTCTGCGGCGAACCGCGACCCACACTGTCTTCGCCGATGGCAACCCCGACGCGCCGTTAATGTTGATCGGAGAAGCACCCGGCGCCGACGAGGACCGGATTGGTCTGCCATTCGTCGGCCGGAGCGGTCAGTTGCTCGATCGCATGCTGGCGACCATCGGCGTCCGGCGGGCCGAGAACGCCTACATCACCAACGTCCTGTTCTGGCGGCCGCCGGGCAACCGCAAGCCGACGCCCGAGGAAACCGCGATCTGCCTGCCCTTTGTCTGGCGCCACATCGCCCTGAAACGGCCGAAAATCGTGGTTTTGTGCGGTGGAACGGCCACCGCGACCCTGCTCAACCGTAACGACGGGATTACGCGCCTGCGCGGAAGATGGCTCGACCTAATGGTGCCGGATCTCGGACCGGTACCGGCCTTGGCGACCTATCACCCGTCTTTTCTTTTGCGTGCACCTGCGCACAAAAGTGAATCCTGGCGCGATCTCTTGGCGATACAGTCTAGAATGAATTCTGATAAGTAATACTCGGAAATTATGTAGAAGTTTTAACCGTGGTATAAATGCAGTCTGTAGGCCGCAAAACTTTATAAAATTTTGACTTGCCTTTTGCCCGCAAGATAGTTTAAGGCCTGCCGAATGAACGGCTGGGAACGTGGGCGACGGTCGAGCAAGACTTACGCTGCGCTGTTTGTTATTGCGATTTTTTCAGCAGCATTGTTCGCCTTTCATAACGCAGCGGCAGGTGATCTGAGCGGCGAGTTCGAACTCGCGGCGCTGACGCCGCCAAGCAATCTCCGCATCGATACCGATCTGCCCTACGTA
>Ga0187805_10000553_pt1 | contig 12511 bp, 14 predicted proteins | sample NC_wetland_sal_i_6_FD_132965 | JGI IMG/M metagenome (GOLD analysis project Ga0187805, IMG submission 132965) | Wetland sediment microbial communities from Neuse River Estuary, North Carolina, USA - Control_5 | ecosystem: Environmental > Aquatic > Freshwater > Wetlands > Sediment | place: USA...
AGCCGGACACGTGCAGGTGGCTGCCCGGCGTCAGCAGGTCGTCCGGCAGGTCGTCAGGGGCCAGCGCGGCGTTGGCGCCCGGGTCGGACAGCATCGTATGGTCGCCCTTGTGGGTGATCATGACAACGCACGTGCCTGTCGGCCGTTCCGGGTCCATCACGAGCCGGGCGTCGACCCCGTAGCCCATGAGCTCCATGTCCCGGTTGCGCCCGGCGATGTCGGCCCCGCGGCGGCCGACGAATGCCACCTCGGCGCCGTCAACAGCGAGCCACGCAGCCACGTTGGCGCCTGATCCGCCCCCGTGCATGGTCACGGTTGCCGGGGTGTCACTGCCCCTGGCGAGCGGCGCAGTCGCGTGGGCGACCGTATCCGTCATGAGGTCACCAACGACGACAACGCGCGTCAATGTCGTCACCACCTTGATCAACAAACTGAGTCAGGACTCTGCGGGGAGGGGAAGGTTAGTCCTGCTCAGGGCTATCGGTTAGCAATTTAACAGCTTCCGGGCACCTTCGCGCTCCGAAGCCGTGGTTGGTGCCTATTGCCCGCACCCGCCGAGCGGCACCGCTCGCCCGGCGACGACGTGCACCGTCAGCTCCGATTCGGCCGCGAGTTGCTGGTTCAGCCAGCCGAGCTGGTCCCGGAATACCCGCCCAGCGGGATAGGGCGGCACGAGCCCGGATCCGACCTCGTCGGTGACCGCCACGACCAGGGCCGAGGTTTGCCGCCAGGCGCCGATCAGGTCGTCGATCCGGGACCGTACCTGCTGCGCCGGGTCCGGGCTGGCGGGGGAGTCGGCTCGGTCCCGCCACAGCGCAGCCTCATCCATGATGCCCGCTAGCCAGGTGCCGATTCCGTCGATGAGCAGGGCACCAGTGTCGCGACGCAGCCACCCCGCGACATCGAGGCTCTCGGCGGTCAGCCACCAGGACGGTCTGCAGGCCCGGTGCCTGGCGACCCGGTCCGCCCATTCGGTGTCCGGCCCGCCGTCGGCGTCAGCCCACGACTGCCACGGTCCGGCGGCCAGGTAGGTAACCCGGGGCTCACCAGACAGCCGCAGCTCCGCCTCGGTGGACTTGCCAGACCTGGCGCCGCCGACGATCAGCGTGCGGTGCGGCCGGACCGGGCCGCGGCCCGGGTCCTGACCGAGCGGACCGCTGATCAACTGGCCGTCGTGACCCTGGCTGACCTGCCAGTGCTCGCACCGGCGAGCTAGTTCCGCCGACGAGCTGACCCGGTGATCTGTGTAAAGCGCCGCCACCGCCGTCCGCGCGTGCACCAGCCCGGCCGAGCGCAGCAGCCCCAGCTGGGCCGGGCTGACCAGCAGGTCAAGCAGCGCGAGGTCGTAGGGGGCAGCGCCCGCCGGCGGCTGCGGCACCTGGCCGGGCCCGGCTGCCAGCAGCAGGCGGCCGCCGTCCGGGCCGGTAACGTCCCAGCCGCCCGCTACCTGCCCGACGCGATGCGGACCGCCGGCGCTCCCGGCGGCCGCCGTGACCGGCTGACCGGCCCGGAACTCGAGTGTTGCGTCGATGACCACGCAGCCCGGTTCGCGTCGGTTCCCCGCAGACCTGGCCCGCATGCACGATGAGCAGCGGCAGCCCAGCTGCGGCCAGCCATCTGCGCCGCCGGTGCCGGTCAGGAGCGCGTACACTGGCCCGCCTGATAATCGAGGTGGTTACGATGGCGGCCTTGATCCTAGCTAGGGAGCAAGACATGAGCTGGACCTGGCAGCTGGAGAAGACAGACGGCACCGTCATCACCGCCCGCGACCTGGCCAAGGAGACGTGGATCAGCCAGGGCGATGCCGAGAGTTGGCTTGGTGAACACTGGCCCGGCCTGCTCAAGTCGGGCGTAGACCAGGTCACCCTCCTTGAGGACGGCCGGGTCGAGTACGGTCCGATGAGCCTGCACCCGGCTCCGGAATGAGGCGTGCAGTCGGCCAGCCCGGCCGCGCTGCGGCCCGGCCGGTCAGACCTTGTCGCCCCGGTTGACCCTGGGCTTAGGCATCCGCATCCGGCGCATGCTGATGCCGCGCATGATCGAGTACAGGATGACGCCCTGAGTGCTCTGGCCCGGGAACCGCTCGGCGGCAAGCCGCTTGACCTTGGTCCCGACGAGCCAGCCCTCGATGATCATGACTAGCAGCAGGCCGACCACGAGCACGTCGGCGATGAGCTTGCTGGCGCTCCCCGGCACGATCAGCAGGACGATCAGGACGAACACCATGATCATGTAGTACTCGCCGATGCCGCGACGCGCGTCGACAACATCCCTGGCCAGCGCGCGCACCGGACCCTGGTCTTTGCGTGGCAGCGCCCACTGCTCGCCGCGCTGGTAAGCCTCGGTACGGCGGGCGCGGCTGGCCCGGTCACGCTGCCGTGACTGCTGCGAAGCCGCCTTCCGGTCGGTCGGTGCCTGGTACGGCTGACGCCGGTTAGCCTGCGCCTCGCTGCGCTTCGGCGTAGGAACGCCCTTGGGAGCGGTCTGCCCGGCACGCGAGCGGCTGTCCCCGGTATCGGCGCTGGCGGCGGGCGTCGTCTGGTCTTGGTCGAGCACCCCGGGGGGGTCGTTGGAACGTCGTCGGAACACGTCTACAGCCTACCGGGACGAACGGCGCAGAACTCCGCGCCGCGCGAGCTAGCGACCGCCGCGGCCGGACCGTGGCGGTGTCCGCGCGGCAGCGCCGCCGCGGCCGGCGACAGCGCACCGCCGACCCCGGCCCGTCTGTGATGACGCTTGCATCCGCGACGTCGTAGGCTGGTGGCAAGATCTGCCGGGAATACGTCCGTTGCCCCGGGCGGCGGCGGTCCGCGACCCCGGACGCGCTGCGGCAGCAGGACTTCCGATTGAAGGGGATGGTCGCGCCCATGGGCGTCATGAAGCGGGTCACGATGGTCTTCCGCGCCAAGGCCAACAAGGCGCTCGACCGAATGGAAGACCCTCGCGAAACCCTGGATTACTCCTACCAGACCCAGCTGGAGCTGCTGCAGAAGGTGCGGCGCGGGGTTGCCGACGTCGCGACCTCCCGCAAGCGCCTGGAGCTGCAGGTCAATCAGCTCCAGCAGCAGACCAACAAGCTGGACCGGCAGGCCCGCGACTCGCTGGCCGCCGGGCGCGAGGACCTCGCGAGGGAGGCGCTCACGCGCAAGGCCGGGATCCAGACCCAGCTCGATGACCTGCAGACCCAGTACGAGTCGCTGCAGGTTGAGGAGGAGAAGCTCAGCCAGGCTTCGCAGCGCCTGCAGGCCAAGGTCGATGCCTTCCGGACCCGGAAGGAGACGATCAAGGCCACCTACACAGCGGCCGAGGCGCAGACCCGGATCAACGAGGCCTTCACCGGGATCTCCGAAGAGATGGGCGATGTGGGCCTCGCCATCCAGCGAGCCGAGGACAAGACCGCGCAGATGCGCGCGCGGGCGGGTGCCCTTGATGAGCTGATGGCCTCTGGTGCGCTCGAGGACATGGTGAGCGGCCCGCACGACGACATTCAGGCCGAGCTGGACCGGATGGGCGCCGGGCAGGGCGTCGACCGCGAGCTCGAGCAGATGAAGAGGGAACTGGCGCAGAGCGAGCCGCGGCAAATCGAGATGGGCGATGTCAGCCAGGCCAGCCAGCGGGCAGACGACAAGACCGCGGAGATGCGCGCGCGGGCGGCTGCCCTGGACAACGGGGCGCAGCCGGGATCGAGCGACGGGGCCAGCGCGGAAGCAGCCAGCGCAGCGACTGTGGACGACCCGGCCGGAGAACCAGAGTGATTGTCCGCATTCTCGGCGAGGGGCAGTTCGAGGTAGCGGACTCGGCGGTCGCCGAGCTCAACAACCTGGACGCAGCGCTGGAAGCGGCCGTCGATCGTAACGACGAGGACGCGTTCCGGCCAGCGCTGGCCGCGCTGCTGGCCAAGATCGAGGCGGTTGGCACGCCCGCCAAGCCGGACGATCTGCGACCGTCGGAGCTGATCATCCCCCAGCCCGACGCGACCATGGCGGACGTGCGCAGGCTGCTCACCGATGAGGGGCTTATCCCGGGCTAATGCCCGCTCGCCGGGCCGGGGGCCAGTTGGCTCTCCGGCATGACTGGATAAATGCCGCCGTGTCGCGGGAACGTGCGAGGCGTCCTGGCCGTTCACTCAGTAGGTGCTGAGCATGCTTTCAGTAGCCATACGGGATTGCGGGGCAGGGTGGAGGAACCCTGCCCTGAGCACTGTTCGGCATCGGGTGTAATGAGCTAAGACAAGAGCGGCAAGGCAGCCGCTCAGATAAGGGAGGCGGGCGCCGATGGCGCGCACTCGCTATGCGTCGGACCCCGGGCTGATCGCCCGGATGGGCGCGACCATGTTCCTGCTCGGCCTGGCCTTCGCCGGGTTCGCGACAGGCCTGGTTTTTCTGATCATGTACTACGCCAGCCACCGCGGGGGCGGGTCGGCGATCAACGTAGACGCGTTCATCTTCTTCGCCGCGGTGATCGGCGTCGGCAGCGCGCTTGCCTCGTACTACTGGTCAGACAAGATCGCGCTGAGCACCTCCCGGGCACAACTCGTGGGCCCGAATGACGGCCCGGAAGCCGCCCGGCTGCACGCGATCGTGGACCGGATCTGCGCGATGGCCAACATGCCCAAGCCACGAGTGGCGATCGCCCCGACGCAGATGGCCAACGCCTTCGCCACCGGGCGCAACAGCAAGGTGGCCGTGATCTGCGCAACCGAGGGCATCATGCGCAAGCTCGACAACAACGAGCTTGAGGGCGTGCTCGCGCACGAGATGTCGCACGTCGCGCACAAGGACGTGGCGGTCATGACGATTGCCTCGTTCCTCGGCATCGTCGCCGCGCTGATGGTGCGGTTCGCTTTCTACTCCGAACTGTTCGGGGGGCGCGGCCGGAGCAACAACCAGTCGAACGCGCTGTTGATCATCCCGGTGATGGTGCTGAGCATCGTCACCTACGTGGTCAGCTTCCTGCTGATCCGGATGCTGTCCCGGTACCGCGAGCTGTCGGCGGACCGGTCCGGGGCCCTGCTGACCGGCCAGCCGTCAGCGCTGGCGAGCGCCCTGGTGAAGGTGACCGGAGACATGGGCAGGATCCCGACGCGCGATCTGCGCGAGGCGGAGCCGTTGAACGCGTTCTACTTCGCCCCGGCGCTGCGGCCCGGGCAGAACCTGGCCGCCATCTTCTCGACACACCCTTCGCTTGAGAAGCGGCTGGCGCAGCTGGACAAGATCTCCAAGCAGCTGGGCGGGTAGCCGGCCGAAGGCCCGGCTCGGGCCTGCCTACCGCGGGAGGTAGCTGGTGGGATTCCTGGACACCCTGCTCGGCCGGACCAAGCCGGTACCGCCGAACCTGGATGAGCTGTTCGCGCTGCCTGGGGCTGCGCTGACGCTGCAGGCCGGGACGGACTTCACGCCGACCGGCGCCGGGTCGGTCTGCTTCCGGGCGGCCGAGGGCAAGGCGTTCGGTGACATCGAGAAGGATGTCCAGGAACTGCTCAATATGGGCTCGGCGAAGCCGGTCGAGGTGAGCATTGACGCCTACCGGTTTACCTGGCTGGTCTGCCGCCACTCCGCCGACGACCCGGAGGGCCTGGTGACCGATCTGCACGCGGTCAACTCCTCGCTGGAGAGCGGTGGTTTCGGCCCGCAGCTGCTGTGCACGATCATGGGATTCCGCGATCCTGGCGGGCGCTCGCTCGGCCTGGTCTACCTGTACAAGCGCGGCACCTTCTACCCGTTCGCGCCGCTGGCCGGGCAGCAGCGCGACAATGCGCTTGAGCTGCAGATTCGCGGTGCGCTCGGGGCAGACCTCAAGATCGAGCCTGATCTGGCCCGGTGGATGCCCATCTGGGGTGCACCGGGCCTGTAGCCAGGCCCGGGTGCTAGGCGGCCGCTGATTACGGTAGCGCGAGCATCTGGTCCAGCGCCGCCCTGGCCTCTGCCGCCGTGCTGTCATCGACGGAGATCTGATTGACCAGGTGGCCGTCGGCCAGCGATTCCAGTGCCCAGACCAGGTGGGGCACGTCGATGCGGTTCATGGTCGAGCAGTAGCAGACGGTCTTGTCGAGGAAGACGACTGTTTTGTCCGGATTGCTGGCGGCGAGGCGCTGCACCAAGTTCAGCTCGGTACCGACGGCCCAGGCGGAGCCGGACGGCGCCTGCTGGATCGTCGAGATGATCTTCTCGGTCGACCCAATGTAGTCCGCCGCGAGAACCACCTCGTGCTGGCACTCGGGATGGACAATGACGTTGACGCCGGGAATCCGGGCGCGCACGTCGGTCACGCAGCCGGGCGAGAACCTGCCGTGCACCGAGCAGTGGCCGCGCCAGAGGATCATCGTGGCGTCGCGGAGCTGCCCAGCGGTCAGCCCGCCGGTCTCGCCCGCTGCGTGCGGGTCCCACACGACGCAGTCGCTCAGGTTCATGCCGAGCTCTAGCACGGCGGTGTTGCGGCCGAGATGCTGATCGGGCAGGAACAGCACCTTGCTGCCCTTGCCGAGCGCCCACGTCAGCGCCCGGCGGGCATTCGAGGAGGTGCAGACCGTGCCGCCGTGCCGTCCGGTGAATGCCTTGATGTCGGCCGATGAGTTCATGTACGTGACCGGGACCACCATGTCGGCGAGGCCAACGTCCTCGAGAGCCTCCCAGCACTGCTCAACCTGGTTATACGTGGCCATGTCCGCCATCGAGCACCCGGCGGCAAGGTCCGGCAGCACCACTTTCTGCGCCGGCGAGGTCAGGATGTCCGCGGACTCGGCCATGAAGTGGACGCCGCAAAAGACGACGAACTCGGCCTCAGGCCGGGCGGCCGCCGCCCTGGCCAGCTTGAACGAGTCGCCGGTGACGTCGGCGAACTGGATCACCTGGTCCCGCTGATAGTGATGGCCGAGGATGAAGGCGCGGTCGGCCAGGGCGGCTCGGGCGGCCTTCGCCCTGGCGACCAGGGCCGGGTCGCTAGCGGGCGGCAGCTGGCCGGGGCAGTCGACACCGCGCTCGGGTGCCTCGTCGGCGCCGGCGCCCAGCGCGAGCAGTGGCAGCGAGCGGCGGGTCTCGGGCGGCGATATGGTCATGGCAGCCTCCGGTCGCTGATACTTATCGTCCAAGTGACGATACCAGCATAGCCTGCTGGCCGCTGCGAGCCGTCGGCCGGGGCGGCTAGCCAGGAATGACCGGCCAGGCATTATCGTTGTCAGAGCAGGACGGGGTCGTGCCGACAGGGCACCGGCCGCCCGGCGGCAGCCGGGATACCCGACGCAGGAGCGAATGCAGATGACAGTTCAGGGCGAGGCGACCACCCAGGGCGTCCTTCTCACCGACGCGGCGGCGTCCAAGGTGAGCAACCTGCTCCACCAGGAGGGCCGCGACGACCTGCGGCTGCGCATTGCCGTGCAGCCGGGTGGCTGTTCCGGGCTGCGGTACCAGCTGTACTTCGACGAGCGCGAGATGGACGGCGACGTGGTCAGTCAGTTCGGCCCGGTGCAGGTCGTGACCGACCGGATGAGCTTCCCCTACCTCGGCGGTGCCACGATCGACTTCGTCGACACCATCGAGAAGCAGGGCTTCACGATCGACAACCCCAACGCCACTGGCTCGTGCGCCTGCGGCGACTCGTTCCACTAAGTCCGGACGTGCGGCAACTGCCGCCCGGCACGCGAAGGTTGTGCGTGCCTGGCGGCAGTTTTGCGTGCCGGCGCGGTCCCGGCGACAGTACCTGCCACCGGACGTCGTGGCTGGCCACAGGTCGGTAACCGGGGGCGGACGTGTAGCCTGTGGCGCGACTACCCGGACAACACGGAGCCCCCCATATGCGCATTGCTGTGACCGGATCTATCGCAACCGACAACCTGATGACCTTCCCCGGTCGGTTCACCGAGCAGTTCCTCGCTCACAAGCTGGACAAGATCTCGTTGTCGTTCCTGGTCGACGGGCTGGAGGTCCGCCGCGGGGGAGTGGCCGCGAATATCGCGTTCGGGCTTGGCTGCCTCGGCCTGCGACCCAAGCTGGTCGGCACCGTCGGCGCGGATTTCGGCGACTACCAGCGCTGGCTGGACGAGCACGGCGTGGATACCAGCATGGTGCGCACATCGGAGCGCTTTCACACAGCCCGGTTCGTCTGCACGACAGACGCCGACCTCAACCAGATCGCCTCGTTCTACCCCGGCGCGATGAGCGAGGACTCCGGCCTCGACCTCTCCGTCCTGACCGGGCAGGCCGAGCTGGTGCTGATCGGCGCAGGGGACCCGGCAGCAATGCTGAGCCTGACGCAGCAGTGCCGTGATCTGCAGATCCCGTTCGCGGCTGACACCTCGCAGCAGCTCGCCATCCTGGACGGAGAGCAGATCAAGCGGCTCGTTGCGGGCGCCGCCTACTTGTTCAGCAACGAGTACGAGGCATCACTGATCGAGCACAAGACCGGCTGGACCGCCGAGGAACTGACCGACGAGGTTGGCGCCCGGATCACGACCCTCGGCGCGGACGGCACCAGGGTCGACCGCACTGGCGAGCCGCCCGTCGTGGTGGGCCCGGTCAAGGATGTCAGCCCGGCCGATCCGACCGGCGCTGGCGACGGTTTCCGGGCGGGCTTTTTGGCAGGCGTGGCCTGGGGGCTCAGTCTGGAGCGCTCCGCGCAGCTCGGCAACCTGCTAGCGGTCTATGCGCTCGAGGCAACCGGTCCGCAGGAGTACGCGCTCGAACCTGCCGACCTGCTGGCGCGGTGCACTGCGTCGTATGGCGAGGGCGCGGCCGCCGAGCTCGCCGTGCACCTGGCCTAGCACGTTCCGGCTGCCATGCGCTGAGCGCGCGCGGTGGCCGCACCGGACCAGCCGTACCGGCGCGGTAGCGTGACCTACATGCTGAGCGCGGCTGCGGGCGGATATCACGGCCCGCCACAGCTGACGTTCGCGCGCGCGTTCTCGTCCTGGACCCTCGATCCGTGGGCGCTTGTCGCGGTCTTGGTGCTCGGGGCGCTGTACCTGGCCGGCGTGCGCCAGGTGCGCCGCCGCGGCCAGCCATGGCCGGCTAGCCGTGCCGTCCTGTTCTGCGGCCTCGGCCTCGGCTTCGGCGTCATTGCGACCATGTCGTCGATCGGCGTGTACGAGCCGGTGCTGTTCTACATGCGGTCGGTGCAGACCGTCCTGTTGCTGCTCGTCGTGCCCCTGTTCGTGGCGCTGGGCCGCCCACTGTCGCTGACCATCGCCGCCTCGCCCCGGATCGGGAGGCGGCTGGCAGCCGCCCTGGCCGGCCGCACCGCCCGGCTGCTCGCGTTCCCGGCGATCACCACGTTCGTGCTGATCCTGACGCCGTTCCTGGTGTACTTCACGCCGTGGTACCAGGCCGGCTTCACCTCGGTGCTGGTCGCCCAGCTCACCCGCGTCGCGCTGATCGTGCCGGGTTTCGTGTTCTTCTGGACGCTGCTGCAGGTCGACCCGGTACCGAAGGCGTTCCCGTACGTCGTCACGCTGTGGATCACCGCCGCCGAGGTGATCGGCGACGCCGTCCTCGGTATCGCCGTCATCGCGGACACGAGCCTGCTGGCCAGCCCCTACTACCATGCGCTGGCCCGGCCCTGGGGGCCTAGCCTGGCTACCTCTCAGGTACTCGGCGGCGGCGTGCTGTGGATCCTGGGCGATCTCGTCGGGCTGCCGTTTCTGGCCGCGCAGCTGATCCAGATGATGCGCGCGGACGAGGCGGATGCCCGCGCGATCGACGCCGAGCTAGACGCGCAGGAGGCCGCCGCGGCAGCGGTGGCCGCAGCCGGAGCGGGCGGTGCGACCGCGAGCGTGGTGCCGGACGTGGCTGATGAGGCTGCCGAAGGCCCGGTCACCGGTCAGCAGCGGCCGTGGTGGGAGACGGACCGCCGCTTCTCCGACCGGTTCCGGGCGCTCGACGACTCTGGGTAGGACGCGCGAGTACTCACCACGCCCATCTGGCGGCGTGGTGAGTCCAGCCACGCCCATTCCGGGTCGAGATGAGCGTCTCAGTACGTCCGGCGGATCAGGAAGGACCAGCCGACCGGCAGATCGGCGGCGCGGACGAACTCCTGCGACTTGAGGGTGCACCAGGCGGGCAGGTCGGTCTTGGCGGCCGGATCGTCCGCGAGCACCTCGATGACCTGCCCGATGGGCACGTCGCGGATCCGGTCGGCCAGCATGATGATCGGGATCGGGCATTTCTTGCCCAGCGCATCGAGAGTCAGGGACGGCTGCGGCACAAGCTCGGCGGACGCCACGCTTGCGGCCGGCGGGCGAAGGCCGAGAGCCGACCGCCGGATACCAGGGCGCTGCGAGGGGGTCACGCCGTTACCTCCGCTGACGACTTGCCAGTACTGGGGGGGTTGCTGGCAGGGCGCGCCCTGACAGTCTGCCGGATGGCGGCCACGATCGGGGGCAGGGCCTCCAGAAACGCACTAACCGCCTGATCGCTGGCGCCACGGGGGAGCGATACCCGCACGTTGCCGTGGGTAAGCGCGCCCATGGCCGCGAGCACGTGACTGGGCTGCCGAGTGTCGGCCACGCAGGCGCTGCCAGACGACACCGAGAAGCCCGCCCGGTCCAGCTCGGTGACCAGCGCCTCCCCGTCGACGTACAGGCAGGAGAACGTCACCACGTGCGGTAGCCGGTCATCTGGGTCGCCGTACACCACCGAGTCCGGGACCAGCCGCGGGACGGCCGCGCGGATGCGAGCTACCAGAGCGCGCAGCGCGGTGTCGGACGTCGCGCGTTCCGTTATCACAGCGGTCAGGGACGCCGCGGCGGCGAGCACCCCGGGCACGTTCGGGAAGCCGGGAACGCGCCGGCCTTCCCGGTCATCGGAGGGGAACGGCGGGCGCCAGCGGGTGGAACGCCGGACTGCCAGCACGCCGACGCCGGCCGGGCCGCCCCACTTGCGCGCGCTCGCGGCGAGCAGTGACCAGCCCCCGGGCACCGGCAGCCGGCCGGCCGAGGCGCCGGCGTCGACCAGTAGCGGGACGCTGGCGCGCTGGCACTCCGCCGCCGCCGCCGCGACCGGCTGGAGCGTGCCCACCTCGTGATTAGCCGACTGCAGGCAGGCCAGCAGGGTGCGGTCGCGCCGCACCGCCGCGGCGAACTCGCCGATGTCGGCCCGGCCCAGGTGATCCACGCCGGTGCTGCTGACCGCTGTGCCGGTCACGCGGTGCAGCCAGTCAGCCGCGTTCAGCACGGCCGAGTGCTCGACGGCGCTGGTAACCACGTGGCCGGGGCCGCGGCTGGCTGACTGGCGGGCCTGGACCGCGCCGAGCACCGCGAGGTGCACCGCCTGCGTGCCGGAACCGGTGAAGGACACCTCGTCTGGGTGGCAACCGATCTCGGCGGCAACGGCCTCCCTGGCCTGATCCAGCAGCAGCTGAGCGCGCCTGCCATCGCGGTGCAGCCGCGCCGGATCGGCCCAGCCATCATCCAGCGCCGTGAGCAGGGCATCACGCCCGCTCGGGTGCAGCGGCTCCGCGGAAGCCGCGTCGAAGTACCAGGCGTCTCCGGCTGCCACAGTCCCGACTCTAGGCCAGGGGTACCCCCTGCAATGGCGGGTGGGCGTTGTACTGTTTTCCACGACAGGCTGTAGGACGTCTCACTTATCCGGCCGCTGACGCCGGGACTTAGCTGCTGGGAAGGCCATCTGTGAGTCCCAACCACCGTGCCGCCGCGGCCGGGGCGCCCCGGCGAGGGGAGCGGGCGCGGCTGCTGCTGCGCTGGCTGCCGCGCGTGGCCATGTTCGGCGGTCTGGTCATCGCGACGGCCGGGTGCGATTCGGCGACCGTCGAGCGGCTCGGGCTCCGCAACCCGCTGACGACACAGGCGCAGCTGATCGTCCACCTGTGGCAGGGCGCCTGGATCGCCGCGTTCGCCGTTGGCATCGTGGTCTGGGGCGGCATCCTCTGGGTGGTGATCTTCCACCGCAAGCGTAGCGACCAGATCCCGCATCAGGTGCGGTACAACCTGCCGATCGAGATCCTCTACACCGTCGTCCCGTTCATCATGGTCGGCGTGCTGTTCTACTTCACCGCGCGGGACGAGAACCGGATCGACGCGCTGTCAGCCAAGCCGGACGTCGTGGTGGACGTCACCGGATTCCAGTGGAGCTGGGAGTTCCAGTACCCGCAGTACCCGGTCAAGAACTCGCCGGATGGCGTCACCGAGATCGGGGCCATGTGGAACGGCGAGCTAGGAGCAGCCAGCAACGAGGGCGAGCTGCCGCTGCTCGAGATCCCCGCGCACGAGACGGTGCGGTTCAACCTCAAGTCCAACGACGTCGTGCACTCGTTCTGGATCCTGCCGTTCGACTTCAAGCGCGACGTGCTCCCTGATCACCCGAATCACTTCGAGGTGACGCCGACCGCGACCCTGTATAGCGGCCCGGACACCATCGGCCGGTGCTCGGAGCTATGCGGCCTGTACCACAGCCGCATGCTCTTCCGGATCAAGATCGTGACTCCCGCCCAGTTCACGGCGTGGATCACGGCGCAGCAGCAGCTGGAGAACGCATCTGGGGGTGCTCAGTGACCACGTACCAGC
>Ga0187805_10000554_pt1 | contig 12508 bp, 15 predicted proteins | sample NC_wetland_sal_i_6_FD_132965 | JGI IMG/M metagenome (GOLD analysis project Ga0187805, IMG submission 132965) | Wetland sediment microbial communities from Neuse River Estuary, North Carolina, USA - Control_5 | ecosystem: Environmental > Aquatic > Freshwater > Wetlands > Sediment | place: USA...
CGGGTGCTCCTCGTTGAAGCGGAATTGCAGCGTCCCCGGATCAAAGGCGAGCAGGCGATGGATCGTCGATGCTTCCTGTCCGGTCATCTCGGCGAGCCGTTGGGCAGCGCGCCCGGTCGGGGCTGCCAGCAGGATGGTTTTGCCCATTGCCTTCCACAAGGCAACAATCGAACGGGTGGCGAACGTCTTGCCCGTCCCTGGACCACCGGTCAGCACCAGCAGGCGTGAGGAGGCGGCCAGTTCGACGGCGCGGCGTTGCGCTTCCGACAGCGTGATCTCCCGCTTCTGGGTATACCTGTCGATCCAACGCTCAACCTTTGGCAGATCGACCGTCACTGGTCTCCTGACAAAGGCGGCGAGTCGTGCAGCCAGAGCTTGCTCGGTAGAGTAGAACGCGGGTGCATAGCAGATGCGCTGGTCTGCCAGGTCTCCAAAGCCAGGCTCGGTGATGAGCTGCCTGGCCTCAGTCATCTGAAGGAGCAAGGCGCTGATGCGTTCGGGGTCCACAGGGGACTCAGGGAGTGCCAGCCGCTTGACCACTCGCTCCACCAGTTCATGCTCTGGCAGGAAGCAGTGTCCCTCTTCGCCTGCCTGTTGCAGCACATACAGGATCCCTGCTTGATAGCGGAAATCGGAGTCAGGGGCGATCCCGATGTTGCGCGCAATGGTATCGGCGGTGACAAAGCCGATACCATAAATGTCGGTCGCGAGTTGGTACGGGTTGCGCGAAACGATCTGGATGGCCTGATCGCCGTATTGTTTATAGATTTTTACTGCGTAGGTGCTAGAGACCGAATGGCTGCTCAGGAAGAGCATGACCTCCTTGATGGCTTTCTGCGTAGCCCAGGCCTGTTCGATCATCGCCACCCGCTTCTGACCAATACCAGGCACCTCACTGAGCCGGGAGCAAGACTGCTCAATGATCTCCAGGGTTTCCAGCCCGAAGTGTGCCACAATGCGCCTGGCGGTGACCGGCCCAATGCCCTTGATGAGTCCACTGCCCAGGTATTTCTCTAGCCCTGTCAGTGTGGCAGGCTTCGTCTCTTGAGCATGCACTACCTGGTACTGCTGTCCGAACTTTGGATGTTCGCGCCAGTAGCCTGCAAGGCGCAGCGATTGCCCGGCATGGATGTCGGGAAAGCGACCCACGATGGTGACCAGATCACGTACCCCAGGTGCTTTGAGCCGGACGACAGTATAGCCAGAATCCTCGGCATGGTAGGTCACTCGCTCCACGATCCCTTGCAGGGACTCTGTCGGCGAGTGAGCTGCTCGTTCCACGGATGGATCAGATGATGACGACACAACGCTGCTTCCTTCGCTGCTATTTGTCATGAGTATACCAGCCACACAAGCGATTGCCAAGAGAGCAAGATGTCCCATTGCTCTGGAGGTGTGAGGTGTTTGCCGTTTGGGTGCTCAAGGGAGCTGCTCCTCCCATCTGGCAGGTTCTTGTAGGTAGAGACAGTTGTTTGCTGGTATAATGACATCAGCCTCTCGATGGGGCAGATGGACGCAACACATCGTCACGCAGCGATGGAGAGTCTCTTCAAGCCTCTCACTCGAACATGCTTGACGAAAGCCGGAAGACCTGGAGAAGGAGCAAGGCACATGAGTCCTGAGAGCACAGCAGGGCAACGAGACCTCATGCATGTTGGCTCCTACCTGGTCACCTTCGACGAAGCAGGAGCCGACATTGAGCATCGGTCTACGCGTGCTCGCTATCGAGTGCAGGCGGCGACTGCAAGTAACGCTGTTGCCTTCATGCAGCATCACAAGCGGCTCATCTTTGCGATGATGAGTAACAATCCAGGGGAACTGCAAGCCTTCAGCATCCAACCGCACACCGAAGGGAGGACAGCATGAGCGAAAAGCTTCGCCAGGTCATGACGGAGGCTGAATGTGAGGCATTGTGCGCATGGTTGGAAAGCCCCGAAGGCTGCAACTTCCAACAAGAGACTCCTGGCGATATCGCATCCATGACCTGGACCTGTGACGGCACGCTCAAGCTCACACGGCAATGGATGCGGGCTCACGGTGTCGATGAGGTGGTCAATATTCCAGAGCTAGAAGAGCGCGGTGGGTATTGCGACTGCGAAGTGCTCTTCAACGTCGCGGACACTCCACGCGATTGGCTTCGAGAGGTGACTGAAAGCAGGAGGAGCAGCGAACAGCGGGCGTGAAAGGCAGGAAATGACTGTAGAGCAGGTGAGCACACGTCTTATCCAGGGGAAGAGAGTGAGGAGCAAGAACGATGAACGAGATAGAAGTAGAAACCATGATAACAACACTCCGGAGGCTATTTGCTCGGTTGGAGACGTTACGTCACCTGGAAATCGCTGATCTGCAGCTTCCAGGTCAGCAGGAGCACTATGAGCACACCCTGGAAGACGCCTATCTGCACTTGACCAGGTAGAGACGACGCTGGACGAACTTGGTCAAGAACTTGAGTATGAGCATCAGCGCCTGGAGAGGTGCTCGATCAGGATCATGAGGAGTAGAGAAGCACTTGCGGCTTTGAACCTTGCTCCAGTCACCCTCACAGTAACGAGGTGGACTGGAAATCATACCGAACAGAGAGCTCTCACAGCGATCTGCATCAAGAGGCAATCCCAGTCAATCCTCGTGATATCGGGTATTCAAAGAAAACCTCAAAGGAAGCACAAGCACATCCTCCTCATATGCTCAAGCAACAAAGGGTGAGGTGTTCCTGAACCAGAAGACGAAAAAGACACGACAGCAACGAGCGCAAAGCCGACTCGCACTCGCGCGTTCTCGACAGCAACAACGGGAGCAACAGCAACAACGAGCAGCACACCGCGCCGAAAAGCAGTGGAGCAAGGCCTTGGGCCACCTTGCCGATCTTGGAGCAACCCTGAACCAACACGAAGAACGTGTCGATGACCGTGAGAGGGCAGTCTATGAGGTGACCTTTGAGGGGAAGAACCATCATTTCAGCACGCGTTTTCGTCTGCAACGGTGGCTCAAAAGGGAACGACAGCGAAAGGTCGAAGAACAGATGAGTTGGGCTGAGCGCCACGTGCAGTGGATGATCGAACATAATTGTGATGACCAGGGCAACCCTTGGCCAGAATAACATACCTGTATCGGCTTTGATCGGGTGTTCGGCAACCCCTTCCGCCAGCAGGTACGCTGCTCCACGAGGCCATTCCAGAATGGGGGAAAACAGCTCGCTTGGTGAAGGAGCAGGGCCGTGCTGAAGTAGTCGATGGAGATGCTCTGCTTCCAGCAAGCACTCAGTTTGCCCCCATTCTGGAATGGTCTCCAGAAAAAAGCCAGCAACGAAAATCCCTTCTCATCGGGCTGTTTTGATGTCCCCCTTGTGAGAAATCTTCGTATACATAGATGAGAAGAAAAGAAACAAGGAGGGCGAGTAACCATTATGCCGCTGAACTCTCCGTCTGATGGCCTACCACATGATCAAGAGGCTCTCCCACCTTTTGAGAGGTTCTATGATCGCTATCATGTGCAGGTCTATCGCTATCTGTATGCACATCTCAAGCACGAGCAGGACGCAGCCGACTTGATGCAACAAGTCTTTTTCCAGGCTTGGAAACAAAGACAGACTTACGAACCCGGACGCGGCACGGTCGCTACCTGGCTCCTCTCGATTGCCCATCATCGACTGGTCGATTTCTATCGCCTGTCTCGTCCATCCATTTCGTGGGAGTCTCTCCCTGAAGTACCCACGACGGATCAGAACCCGGAAACAAAAGTTCTCTCAGAGGAAAGCATGGCCCTGGTCAGGAGGCTTCTTGAGGCGCTTCCCCAACCAGAGCAAGAATTGCTGGCGCTTCGTTTTGCGGCCCGGCTTTCGAGTGCGGAGATCGCAGCGCTGATTGGGAAAAGTGAGGCTGTCACCAAGAAGCAACTGAGCAGGCTCCTTCGCCGCCTGCAAGAGCAGTATCGCCGAGAGGCTCTGGAGACGCCCCTACCAGACCTGCTGGAGCCCGCTCTCCCAGCATTTGTCGCAGCTCTGCTTGGGGTCTATGCCGTTCTTCCTCCAACTGTGCATGTACATGACATTCGTCAAAGCCTGCTGGCGCTTCTTCATCCTGTTTCATCCTGAAAGGAAGGCATAGTATGAAAAAAATCAATCTGCAACAACAATTTGCACGCTTCTCTGAGCATTGGAGCCCGAAAATGGTCGGGGAACTCAACAACTTTGCGGTAAAGATCGTCAAGGTGCAGGGAGAGTTTGTCTGGCACCATCACGATGTGGAGGATGAACTCTTTTTCGTGATCAAAGGGCGGCTCCTCATGCAAGTCCGTGAAACGCCTGAGAGTCAGAGCGATATCTGGGTGGAAGAGGGCGAACTCATCATCATTCCTCATGGAGTAGAACACCGCCCAGTAGCCGAAGAGGAGACGCACCTGATGTTGCTGGAACCCACTACTACAGTCAATACGGGCAATGTTGCCAGCGAACGAACAGTTCTGCATGTGGAACGTTTGTGATATGGCAGCAGATGGCATGAGTAGTGTCCTCATGGAGTTGCACAGCCTCGCTAAGATCGAACAGGTCGCTTTTTTACGGGAAGCCCTGCTACAGCATCGCTCAGGCGCTCATGGAACTGGAAGTCACCCAGCATCTGCCCGGCTTTGCATTATGAGCAGACAGATGAATGCACGAGACACCGCAACGGCTACCGTGAACGGCAATGGGATACACGCGTGGGAACGATCCAGTTACATGTTCCTCGGGTACGTGTCAGATTGACGCCCTCACGACTGAGACGTCTTGTTTGACTATCGTCTGGGCCGTCATGCAAGATATTCGGTTGCCAAAGATCCCGGTCGGCTAACAGCTGAACGCTGATCAACTTGGTCCAGCAACAATCAGCCAGAAAGGGTGGGTCGGGAGGAGATATTGTTTCCAGACGACCCTGTGTCACAAGAGCAACTCAGGGAGTTGGTTTGCTGATGATTTTTGCACGCCTATGCTGGAGTTTTCACGCAAAGCGGGCCAGAACCAAGTTTGCACGCATCGGTGCCCTATCCCAGAACCGCTTAGATCAGTAGGCCTACAGTGGTGAGGTCTGGGATGCCGTCGCCTATGGTCGGGCTCTGCGCGGCCTCGGCAATGACGTTGAGGCGTGCCAGGGGCAATGCCAGATTAGTCTAAGAGGGCCCCTTCTAGGACCTTTCCCAACGTGGCAGCGGGTGCGTCCTGGCCAGTATAAAGCTTGAATTGGCCCATGGCTTGGCGCAGCAGCATGCGCCAGCCGGGGATGGTCGTCCATCCCCGACGTTGCGCCTCGGCGATGAGCGCTGTCCGTCGATACCGGAAAACGACATCCAGCAGCGCCTTGCCATGCGTGTGCGCATCCAGGTTCGTGGGCCAGGACGAGGAATCGGCCACCGGGGTCGTGTTGACGACGAGTTCGGCGTCGAATTGGCCTTGATGCTCCAGTGTGTCTGCCCCATCCAGCCCGAGATCGTGGACGAGCTTCTCGCCCTCATCGGCAGAGCGAGCACTTACGAATACCGTCATGCCCCGTTGCTTGAGAGCATACGCGATGGCTCGTGCGACGCCGCCTGCTCCAATCATGACCGCGCTGTGCAGTCCTCCGCTTCCAGCCTCATCGATGGCCCCCAACGCCCCAACCCAGTCCGTATTGTAGCCGTAAAGTCGCCCATTTTCCTGCACCACCGTGTTACACGCGCCAATGGCCTGTACGTCTTGACTGACCTCGTCGAGGAAAGGGATGACGGTCTGCTTATGGGGCATGGAAACGCCCAGTCCTCTAATAGCCAGAGTGCGCACGCACTGCAAGACTGGTTCGATGTCCATCGCGCCGATGGCAAAATAGCGATAGTCCAGACCTAAGGCTTCGTAGCCGGCATTATGGAGCTTGACACCCAGGGGACTGGGATGAGCTGCGACGGAGCAGCAGAGGACGGGGATTGTTCTATTCATGTACCATACCTCTTTCTCTGGCCTCCATCTCCGCGATTGTTGAGAGGCCAGTCCAAGCAAGCGGTCATGTGTCCGCAGGGAATTCCTGCAGAGATGCCGAAACTGAAACCGAGATTTACAACCCAAGCGCGGTGATTCCAGCGTGCGAGGACGCGGTATCCGACCCCTCTTTTTCTCTAGCATCCAAGTTGAGATCTAAAGTGGCTCGTTGAAATTTTACCATTACCCATTAGTTATTGGAACCACCTCTAGAAAGAATTCGTAGCATACGGTTGTGGTGCAAAAATTTTTAAGCTCATCAAATATGAGCATGTAAACGCTGCAAAAACAAATTATTCTAGAGAAAATGAGCATATATTTACGTGTTTTACCTTTGTTGGATTGTAGAATACGCTCCATTTTGATGAACTTAAAAATTTTTGCTCCACAACCCATAAGGTTAGTAAGCCACACACAATCTCGTTGCGCATCCTGAGGGATAGCCCACCAGTAGCGCGAGAAAATCGATGGATTCATAGGTGCCGAAACGTCCGCGCACCTGGTGCGCAAAGGCCTCAAGAAGGCCCTTCGTTGCCAAGTAGCGAGCTATGACGACCACTTCAGCGAACCAGGGAGGAACGGATGGGTGATCAAGAGGAGAGGTTTGAACCTCAATACAGGGGCTGGGTATCATACACAGGGAGACCTCCTTCAGAGAGAATGATGTGTTTCCTTCTCATTAGCCCACATTCCGCAGTTTGCAGTTGAATTTTTCGCACTATCCCTGGTCGAGAAGATCCAGAGGAGGGACTACTTGATAACGCTCTATGATGGAATAGCTTTCCATCACAACCCAAGAAAACAGTGGAGCATGGATTCTTGCCTGAAGTTCGCCCCGCTACCGCTTTCGATTTTGCTTCCGCGACCGCTTTGCCATCTTACTCTTTGCTTTCTTCTGCGCAGCCTTCTGCTTGTGAGTCAGCCCAGAGGAAGCAGGAGCAAAAGGTTCTGAAGCTGAAGGCGTGGGCGAAAGGCTCTCGCTCCACGTGTTGGCTCGCCGGGAAGCCACCTGCTCAGCCGATTGCAATCCCAACTCGACCTGCACATCCTCCCAATCCCCCATCACCATCGGATCGACATACCCTTGGGCAAAAGCCCGCTCGATCAGCGGGGCTGCCTCTTTCGCTTCCAACTCCACCAGCGCCTCGACGAGAAAGGCATTCACATCGGTCTCATTCTCCTCAAACCGTTCCAACCGCTCTTCCAGAATGGCAAGGGCCTCCCCTCTGGCATCTGGCCATCTCTTCCCGATCTCTTCTATACTCCTAATCACGCTAATCCGTGAAGAATCGGTATGCGAGAGGTCGGCCAGATAGGCGGCGAGTGCGGGAAAGGCTGCGGGTCCGATCAGGCCAAAAACGACGGGGAGTTCCTCATGCACCCAATCATCATCTTCCAACTGATCGAAGAGCTCAAGCAGTGGCACCACTGCTTCCACTGCGCGCAGTTGTCCCAGCGCACGCCAGGCATGCAGCGGAGCCCAGACCTCTGGGCTCTCTGCAGCGGCTACGTTTAATTGCTCGTCGGTCGCCATCTGGATCAGCTCAGGGATGTGCTCGGGCCCAATGCCCAACTCCCGGTAATCAGGCCACTCCTCCGGGGTGAACCGATCACTCTCCCCATAGGTAAGCAGCCCCTCCACGGGAGGCTGATAGCGCGTGGTCCTGTCTTTTTCCATCCTAAGCTCCTCCACCTTGGAAGATCTGTCGCTACACCCCGCCTTAAACCGCTTTCCGTTCTCTGCTCTTCCCTTCCTTCAGTCACCAGCAGGAGATGGGATCTGCTTCCTCTCTCCTCGCATCTGCGTGCATCCCCATTCCGCAGATTCAGCCAGAGGGCGTATAGGTTTGCTCGTAGGGCGGTCCTAAGAGCCGTAAAATCAGCCGATGGACGGCTTGCAAGCCTAAGACGAGGGTAAGAGTAGTAGCTGCTGTCCGCACATGAAGCAACTCAATGCCTTCAAAGCATTGAAAAACCCAACGCATGGTCGGGCGTGCTGTTGGCTTGTGCACCTGGTCGGGAATGGTCTGCTTGGTCTGAGCCAAGCGGGAGCGGAGCCAGACTTCAGCTAAGCGATAGACCAGTAAGCACAACACCATGATCAAACTCAAGGCAATAAGCCGCTCTGGTTTCTTGACGAACACCGAGGAGGCCAGAAACAAGGGGTCTTTCAGGAAGCGAAAGCCGCGTTCAACTCCTCCTTGCTCTTTGTAGGTCGTCACCAGTTCTTGATCCTCCAGGACCTTGAGATCCAGCACATTGGTGCCGACAATGAAGCAGGCCTTGCGCGAGACTTCCTCAGCGAGCCGTTGGGAATGGACGGTGACCTGAGCTTTGACCTGCCACTGGTAAGCGGGAGGGCTTGCATTTTTGCGTGGATGCCCTTTGCCTGCATGATGGGGATGAGCTACGAGCTTACTACGCACCTCCAACCACGTTGGTTTGCCCTTCAGCTCACGCTCCAAGGCCGTCCGTGCATCGGCTTCACACGCAAAGCGCCGATTCGAGAGATGCCAGCATTTTTGCTGCCAACTGGCCTGAGCGGTTGTGACTTGCCGTTGCAAGTTCACCTGCGCACGCTGCTGGCTGTCTTGTGTGCGCACGATGAGCCAACGTTCGGTCCCTTGAGGTAAGTTCATGACCCGAATGTACCACTGCATGTTGCCATCCTCACCTCTCTGCCACTGGTCGCTCCCTTCTCGCAACACCTCTTTCGCTTCTTTTGAGGTCACTGGAACGCGACTCACCCACTTGACCCCTGCTTCATTCAACTGTCGCATATTTGACTCGCTGTAGACCCCACTATCAGCCACATAGATACCAGGCTCTTCCTTCGCCTCCCGCAATTGCGCCTGAATGTTGCTAATGGCCGCGAGCAAGCTGACCTTATCACTGCTATTGCCATCCAACGGCTGCAAGAACAGAGGCACATCCCCATCGTGGGTGGTGGCGAGGGCGATCATCCACTGCTTGAGATCCTCCCGATGATCGCGCGAATAGCCATAGGTGATCGCGATCACCGAGGCTTCACTGGAAGCGAGTTCAGCTCCTGCTACAGGCACGGTTCCCTCGCCAGCCATGGCGTACTGGCCACTCACCGAGAACGAGGTGGTATCGATATGGATCTGCTGGGTCTTGATCCCAAAGATCTGCCGCGCTCGGCTCGCAATGCCGGCAAACAGCTTCGTGGGATCATGCGCATACAACCAATCCAATGTACGTCCCAGGCAGTCATCGTTGAGCATTTCCGCGCTGATCCCTGCTCCCAGTAAGTGCTCGACCGGTTTGTTGGCGAAGTACTGAGGCACCAATACAGTTGGCGATTGCTGAAACCAAGACCATTGAGGATCATGGCGACGGTGGCCGTGCCAACGCTTACTTGCTGCCGATTGCTCGGGCCTTGAGCATCCAGCCACGCTGCCAATCCAATCTCTTGGCACACTCCTGCGACGATGCCTAAATGGTCGAGCCGCTCGTTGGTGTACTGACCCGTTGCTGTCATCGAGAGTCCTCCTTCATGAGGTCTCTACACTACCAATTTTCACCAAACCTGTCAATCAAACTGCGGAATGTGGGCATTAGAGGTCTCTCTTCTTGATTCTGCAAATGCTTGCGGTGTAGTACCAGATGCCTTCATAAGCAATCTCTGGCACATCATGTGCTCAGTTTTCGATGTGGTGGTGGAAGTCTCACTTCGAGTAGAAATCGTGGATGCAGTAAAGAACCCTCCAGAGCCGCTTCATTTGATAGGGACAGCTCGTTGCGCATCCCGTGGGCAGAGCCATATCTTTGCCACTTGTTTATCTTTGGTTCGAAGTGGCAATTCTTATTGGCAAAGCACAGCGCGAAGAGTGAGCAGCACAACCATTAACCGTTTGAGAAACCCCTCCACATCTAGCTTTACCCATCAATACCTTGTAAATCGGCCTGCTTCAACTCGCTTGTGCCCTGCTGTGGTTTCGCCGAAAGCCTCGTTTAACTCTTTTGAGATAGTTAGTATTGCATCTGAGTTGTACAATAAGCCTACAGTCAAAACCCATCAGGTCGGACATTCGTTGCAAAGCCAGTCAGGAAGGACCAAGCCCCGTGAACGAAGCTGAGATCAGTCGGTACATCACCGATCCGCTCTCATGGCGTATCGCCTTTTTTAGACGAATGTAACGCAGCTTGAACTTTTTCGTATATCTGTTTTATTTCTGCTTCAGTAAAACCTAGCGGGAGAAGCTGTCCTTTTAAAGCAGTAAGGCTTTCTGTGCTTAGAGGATTATCAATATTCACGCTGTGGCCTACAAACTTTTGATTTACTTCTTCAGCCTCCTTCTTTGATAAAGACCCTAAGGCTTTCTCTTTTAGTACATCATATAAGGTACTTGAGGCTAGAGAATTAAATATGGGGATCAATATTTGCAATACCATCAATACGAGAAAATCTCCTCCGAAAGCTTGTCCTTTTTGCATCCCAGAATCAATACCAAATTTCTTAGCAACCTCACTTTCTACTATGGACCTAATAGAACTGGCATTTTCTTGGGTAAGGGTTTCTTGCACGTTGCACCTCCTCTAGACGTCAAATTATGACCATCTTATACGATCCAACTGAAGTTTTGTTTGTGGTAATGTGGCCCACTCGCGCAGCGCACATCCCCTTTTTGGTATATTGTCGAGGTTCTTTATTGCCCCGCAACTCGGGACTGCTGCTGTACATCCCCCTTTAGCAAAGGGACACACAAGCTGGCTCTGATGAAGGACTGCATCTTGGACACTACGGCAAAGAGCACGATAGATAACCTCCTGGTTAAACTTAAGCGAGTTGTTGACATTCCGTTTAAGCCTGGACCGGTCGTCGAATCGAGTTGGAGTAGGCGGAGCATCTTCCCAGGGCGGAAGCTTTTGTATAAAAGTATTATAGACATTCATGTCAGGTTCTTCCAACGGTAGTGCTGTCCATATCTCTCCTCCTTGCATCCAATATCCGGACGTAAGGTGAAATGTTTTGAACCCTGTGGGAGTAAGATGGAAGATAGGAACCCCCTGCAATCCGCAAGTAGAAATAGCATCGCCAAGGGCAATATCCGTAGGCGTTAGATCCCGCTGAACGAGCATACGAAATCTATACCCATCCGAAGCACATCCACGAGTTCGCTTCATGGTTGCTAGTTTTTGTATCCAGCTCAAATTTGTCTCTTGGAGGGTTGGCCAGTGCGCTTTCTCCGCCAAGAAATTAAATAAAACGCGGTAATATTCATTTTTACGGCTTACAGCTTGCTCACGCTCATGTTGAGGTAGGTGAGAATAATTTCGCATATCTATATGCTTGACTTCTGTAGCAGACGGTGGAAATCCCCCGTTCCGATAAATCTCCCCGATTGCTCTACAGAACCGATAGACAGGATCAAAATCCAACGGTGTATTTAGATCAGACTCAATGCGTTGATCAGCAAATTCAAAAGGCGGAATGTGCAAGGCAATATCCGCAAGTAAAACGAAGGCAGTATCCATGTCCATACGATTCGAGCCCAAGTAATTCTTAGGCCACTGAGCATAATCATATGTCGTTTTACCTACAAGAACTTTGTCGTATATTTGTTTGGCTAGATTATAAATTGGTGGGAGCGCCTCCGGGAGAAGACCTAATGCATCTTTATTCTCATAGAGGTACTCCTCATCTTCTTGAGTTTCAATTCTACGAAGCATTGATAGGGAAGTTTTAACGGCAACAAGACCTTCAAGTAAGGCAGTGACTGATAGGTCTTTGAGCTGATCCTGAACCCCCTCAAAGGGGGTAAAAGACTCAGTCTGCCAGGCAAAATCAGGATAAGTCGCTTCATCTGCGTGGCTTTCACGACTCTCAATGAACCAAATTGACTTCTCCAATTTAGGATCATGAAACCACTGTTCCACATGGTCAAAAAGAGGGCATGATACTAGGCTATTTCTCTTTCCTAATCTTTTGAGAGCAGAGAAGAGAGCACCAGCTGCTTCGTCTTGCCAAAAATCATTCTGCATACAGTACCCTAATGAGAGATCATGAACATAGTGAGCTGTTTCATGCAGAAATGTGATGAGTCGCAGAGTCTTCCAAATTCCATCGTCATCGGGCATCAGCGTGGTACGGCCAATACCGCGAAGATAAAGCACGTCTTCATCAGGTTTTCCGGCCATAGACTCGGAGTAAAATAGGCCCGGCCTATACATCCCAACCGATTGCATATCGTAATCCTTTCCTACCAAATCTGCTCACGGATGATTATTTGGCTTATGTGCGCCGCAGACCATAAAATAGAAACGTCCATCAACAAAATACGATCTATATTCCCCTAAAGAATGACGTTATTCGATCCAAATTTTAGCACATGATTTTCTCGCACAGGTTGTTGGGGTAGTGTCACGTAAGCTGCTACCAGCCGCAAAGGAAAGAACACTCATCCTGCTCATTCTCCTCACTCGGGTCTAAAAACGCTTTCGTTTCGCTGGCCAAAACAGTCAGAAGACCAATTGGAAGGATATTTCTCTCGCCAGAAGCAAGAA
>Ga0187805_10000556_pt1 | contig 12496 bp, 11 predicted proteins | sample NC_wetland_sal_i_6_FD_132965 | JGI IMG/M metagenome (GOLD analysis project Ga0187805, IMG submission 132965) | Wetland sediment microbial communities from Neuse River Estuary, North Carolina, USA - Control_5 | ecosystem: Environmental > Aquatic > Freshwater > Wetlands > Sediment | place: USA...
AGGTGCCATGTTGCTATTGGTAGCACCACCGCCGTTCGGGAAAATAAGGGGGTGAGTCGCGTGCATGACATGGGCGGGCAGACGGGCTTCGGTCCTGTGCCGTCCGCCGACGGAGGCGAGCCGGCGTTCGCGGCCGACTGGGAGGCGCGGGTCTACGCGCTGGCGGCGGTGCTGCGGCAGCGCGGGCTGTTCAGCAGCGACGAGCTGCGGGACGCGATCGAGCGGCTGGCGCCGGAGGAGTACCTGGCGGCGTCGTACTACGAGCGGTGGCTCGGCGCGCTCGAGCTGCTGGCCGCGGAGAAGGGCGTGCCGTGAGCTACCCGGCGGGCGCGAGGGTCCGCGTGCGGGCGGGGGACCCGGACCACCACACCCGGGTGCCGAGGTACATACGCGGGCACACCGGGGAGGTCGTCGCGGTCCTGGGGCAATGGCCGCTCCCGGACGACCGCGCCCGCGGCATCGTGCCGCCGCGGGTCGAGACCTGCTACGCGGTCCGCTTCTCCGCCGCCGACCTGTGGGAGAGCGGCGACCACACCGTGACCGTCGACCTGTGGGAGTCCTACGTTGACCGGGCATGAGGACGAGCACGCCGCGGTCAGGACGCGGCGGCTCGAGGAGCGGCTGATCGCGGCCGGGCTGGCCAGCGACGAGGAGATCGACGCGTTCCTGACCCAGCTCTACGCGAACGCGTCGCCGGTCAACGGCGCCCGCATGGTGGCCCGCGCCTGGACCGACCCGGACTACCGCGAGCTGCTGCTGGCCGACGGGAACGCGGCGGCGGTCGCGGCCGGGTTCGCCCTGGCCCCGTCCGGGCCCGGCGGCTTCCAGCTGCAGGTCGTGGCCAACACCGACCAGGCGCACAACGTCATCGTCTGCACGCTGTGCTCCTGCTACCCGGTGGCGCTGCTCGGGCCCTCGCCGGGCTGGTACAAGAGCTTCGCGTACCGGTCGCGGACGGTCCGCGAGCCGCGGGCGGTGTTGGCGGAGTTCGGCGTCACGCTGCCCGACAGCGTGCGGATCTCCGTGTGGGACTCGACGTCGGAAGCCCGTTACATGGTCCTGCCGTCACGGCCGGCCGGCACCGAGGCGCTCGGCGCGGCTGAGCTGGCCGACCTGGTGACCAGGAACGGGCTCATCGGGACGGCCCTGGTCTAGCGTCGCGGGGCGAGGGCCCGGAGCGCCGCGAGGGGTTCGGGGCCGAGGACCTGGACGGCGACGTGGTCGGCGCCCGCGTCCATGTGCGCGGTGATCCCGCGGCCGATCTCCTCGGCGTCTCCGTGCAGGACCAGCGCGTCGATCAGCCGGTCGCTGCCGCCATCGGCGAGATCCGCGTCCGTCCAGCCGAGCCTGCGCAGGTTGGCCAGGTAGTTGGACAGGCCGAGGTACGGCTTCTCCACGCGCGGCCGGCCGATGGCGCGGGCCCGCTCGGGGTCGGTCTCGAGTACGACCTTCTGCTCGGGGGCCAGCAGCGGCCCGGCGCCGAGCAACTCCCGGGCGTGCCGGGTGTAGTCGGGGGTGACCAGGTAGGGGTGCGCGCCGGCGGTGCGCCGGGCGGCCAGCGCGAGGACCTTCGGGCCGAGGGCCGCCAGGACCCGGGCCTCGGCCGGGACCCCGAGGTCGTCCAGCTCGTCGAGGTAGCTGACCAGCGTGGCGTAGGGCTGCCGGTACTCCTGGGTGGCCTCGGGGTGCCCGATGCCCAGCCCGAGCAGGAACCGGTCCGCGTGCCTGGCCGCGATCCGGTGGTAGGACGCGGCCACGGTCGCGGCGTCGTCCTTCCACACGTTGACGATCCCGGTGGCGACCGCGATGTGGTCCGTAGCGTCCAGCAGCTGTTCGGCCAGCGTCAGGTCCCCGCCGGGAGAGCTGCCGATCCAGATGGCCCCGTAGCCCAGAGCCTCTACCTCGGCCGCCAGCTCGGGGCTGAGCCCCGTGGCGTGCCGCCAGATACCGATCCTGCCCAGTTCGATGCCCATGTCACGGGACAGCCCGTCCGGGCGGTTTTTCATTCCGCTCGCCTGCGGCGACGACGATCACGGACAGACTCCCGTCTGGGTCCAGTTGACAGCGACTTAGGATAACGGGTATCTATAGGTAGATAACCGTTATACACGAGGAGGTCGCGTGCAGGAAGTCGTCCTGGCCATGCTGGCGAAGGAACCGTCGCACGGTTACGAGCTGCGCGCGAGGCTGCGGGAGGCGCTCGGACCCATCGGGGAGGCCATGAACGCCGGGCAGATCTACGTGACCCTCGGACGACTTGAGAAGGCGGGCCTGGTGGCGTCGGAACGGGAGCCAGGGCTGGCCGACCGGCCGGATCGCAAGGTATACGAGCTGACCCCGGCGGGGCAGCAGCGCGTCGCCGAGTGGCTGGCGGAGGTGGGCTGGCCCGGGCCTGCCCCCGCGGAGTTCCACCTCAAGCTCGTCGCGGCGGCCGCGGGGAGGCTGGCCGATCCGCTCGCGATCGTGGATGCGCAGCGGCGCGAATTGCTGAGGCTGCTGCGGGACACGCAGCGTGCCGCTCTGGCCGAACCCACTGGATCCACCGCCGGGCTGCTGCTCGAGGGCGTGGCCCTGCGGCTCCAGGCCGACCTGCGCTGGCTCGAGGCGTGCGAGCAGCACTGGGCCGCCAGGATGAGTGGGCAGGATCGAGAAGCGCTGAGGAGTGAGCCGTGAGTCAGGCAGCTGTCAGGCCACCGGTGCCCGGAACGGGACGCGATCCGGTGCTCGTGAGCCGCAGGCTGAGCAAGTGGTTCGGCAAGGGGGACGGCCTGGTCCGCGCCGTGGACGAGGTCGACTTCGAGGTCCGCGCGGCGGAGACGGTCGCGGTGATGGGCCCGAGCGGATGCGGGAAGTCGACGCTGCTGCACCTGCTCGGCGCCCTGGAGCGACCCTCGGGCGGCGAACTAGAGCTGGCCGGGAGCAGGGTCGACCGGATGGGGGAGCGGGCGCTGGCGCGGCTGCGGCGCACCGCGATCGGCTTCGTGTTCCAGGCCTTCCACCTGGTAGACGAGCTCACCGCGCGGGAGAACGTCGAACTGCCCGCGCTGCTCGCCGGCTCCTCGCCCCGCGCGGCGCGGCAGCGGGCGGCAGAACTGCTGGACCGGGTCGGGCTCGGCGACCGGGCCACCTTCCTGCCCGCTGCGCTGTCCGGGGGCCAGCGCCAGCGGGTGGCGATCGCCCGGGCGCTGAGCAACGACCCGCTCGTGGTCCTGGCCGACGAACCCACGGGCAACCTCGACAGCGCCGCCACCCTGGAGGTACTGCGGCTGTTCGACAGCCTGCGCGCGGTCGGCCAGACACTGGTCATCGTCACGCACGACTCGCGGGTCGCCGCCACCGCCGACCGGCTGGTGTCGATGCGGGACGGCGCCTTCGTGGGCGAGACCAGGCTGTCCGGCGGCACGCGCGGCAACCTAGCCGCCCTGGCCGGGCTCGAGGGCTGACGGGCATGGGGCGCGTCCTGCTCATCCTCCGGCTGGCTGCGCGGGACGCGCGCTACCGGCCGGCGCCGGCCGTCCTGCTGCTCCTCGCGATCGCGGCGGCCATGACGACACTGACGCTCGGACTGGCCCTGCGCGGGCTCAGCAACCAGCCCTACCAGCAGACCCGCGCGGCGACCCGCGGGCCGGACGTCGTGGCCAGAGTCAATCCGCCCGACGCCACCGGCGGCCCGCCCGCTGACCGTCAGGCCCTGACCGCCCTGACCCGCGCGTCCGGCGTGGTGGCCCACAGCGGCCCGTACCCCTTCACCTTCGCGACCCTGCTGGCCAACGGCCATAAGGCCGGAGCACGGGTGGAGGGACGGGACCAGGCGCCGGCTGCGGTCGACCAGCCTGAGCTGACCCAGGGCAGCTGGGTGCGGCCCGGTGAGGTCGTGCTGGAGCGCAGTTTCGCCGACGAACTGGGCGTGAGCGCCGGTGACCAGGTGACCCTGAACGGCCGGGCGTTCCGCGTGGCCGGGGTCGCGGTCACCGCGGCCAGCACGCTGCTGTACCCGCACATCTGCCTGTCCGCCTGTGACCTCACCACCTCGCAGCTGGCCAGGAAGGTGCCCGGCCAGGTGTGGGTGACCCGGGCTGAAGCGATTAGCCTGGCCACCCCCGCGGAGCCGGTGTCCTACACGCTGAACCTGAAGCTCGCCGACCCGTCCGATGCGGACGCTTTCGCCAGCGCGTACGACAACTCACAGACCTCGGCGTCCGCTCCGTTTCTCAACTCGTGGCAGGACATCAGTTTCAACGCCGACAACCTGGTCAGGAACGAGCAGCGCCTGCTGATGATCGGGAGCTGGCTGCTCGGCCTGCTGGCGGTGGCGAGCGTCACCGTGCTGGTCGGCGGCAGGATGACCGAACAGACCCGGCGGGTCGGCCTGCTCAAGGCGGTCGGCAGCACGCCCGGTCTGGTCGCCGCCGTCTTGCTCGCCGAGCATTTGCTCCTGGCCTTGCTGGCCGCGGGCATCGGCCTGCTGGCCGGCTGGCTGGTCGCGCCGCTGCTCACCAGGCCCGGGGCGGCCCTGCTCGGGTCGGCGGGCACGCCGCCCGTCACCATCGCCACGATCGGCCTCGTGGTCGCCGTCGCCCTGGCGGTAGCGGCCCTGGCCACTTTGATTCCCGCGATCCGAGCCGCCCGGACGAGCACCGTGCGCGCCCTGGCCGATTCGGCCCGCCCGCCGCGCCGCAGGGCCCGGATGATCGCCGTTTCGTCTCGGCTGCCCGTGCCGATTCTGTTCGGGCTGCGCGTGGCGGCACGTCGGCCTCGCCGCGTGGTGCTGAGCATGATCAGCGTCGCGATTACCGCCACCGGCATCATCGCCGTGCTGCTCGTGCACGCCGGCTTCAACGCCTCGCTCGGCGCGCATGCCGGGCTGGACAACCCGGCGGATGCCCGGCTGAGCCAGGTAATGACGGTCCTGTCAGCGGCGCTGGTGGTCATGACCGCCGTCAACGCGATCATCATCACCTGGGCCACCGTCCTCGACGCCAAGCACACGTCGGCGCTCGCCCGCGCGCTCGGCGCCACCCCGGCACAAGTCACCGCGGGGCTCACCGCGGCGCAGGTCATGCCCGCACTCGCGGGCGCCCTGCTCGGCATTCCTGGCGGCATCGGGCTGTTCATGGCGGTCAACAAGGACGGCGGACCCGTGACGATCCCGCCGGCCTGGTGGTTGACCGCCACCGTCCTGGGAACCGTCGCCGCCGTGGCCGCACTCACCGTCATCCCGGCCTGGCTTGGGACCCGCCACCCCGTGGCAAAGGTCCTTCAGGCCGACTTCGCCTGAACCCAGCGCCCTTCTTATCCCGAACGAACGTCGGTACCCGGGAAGGCGCCCTCCTGGACGGCGAATCCCTCGGAGTCCGTGACGATCAAGCCCGCCAAGGGCAAGCCTGCCCCGGCCAGACCCGCCGCGTTCTGCAGGCTCGGGCTCTCGTGCCAGCTGCGGCCCCGGTCCCAGGAGATGTAGACGTCCATCCGCTCGCCGGACAAGAAGATCGTTCCCCCTGGACTCATCGACGCACCTGCGAGGTATCCGCCGAACGGCGGGGTGGCCAGTTTATGCCAGCTACGCGCTTCGTCATCTGATAGATAGGCATTCTTGACCTGGTTACCCGCACCGGGCTCGAGCCCGCAGCCGAGGAAGAGCCAGCCTCCCGGCGCTGCGGCCAGCGCACCCGACCACGCGCCGGTGCACGGTTCGGGCGCGGACCGCCAGGGCGCAGAGCTATTGACCGGGCCGGCAATCAGCAAAGGCTTCCCCAGGTCACCCGCTATGGCGAACAGGTAGGCCACATCACCGGACACGGCAAGTTGCGCCGTCTGAACTCCCGTGACGGTCGCACCAGGGACCACCCGCCAGTGATCCGACCCGTCCGGTGCGGAGTAGACGCGGAATGTGCAGGCCGACCCGCTGTTCCGGCAACGGGAGGTGACGACCAGCACCCGGTCTCCGGCCACGCTCAGGTCCTGCACCGGTCCGCCGGGGCCTCTCATCTTCCGCCAGGTGAGGCCGCCGTCGCCGGTTTGCCACAGAGCAGGACCGAACGCCCATCCCGCGCGGGCGCTGGTGAACAAGATCGTGCCGACCTCGTTCGCCGACGGGCTGCCCTGGAAGATGTCGGCGGGAGGCGCATCCGGGGCGTGAACCGCGGACCAGGTCCGGCCTCCGTCAACCGTCTTGCGCACTACGACCGTGCGGCACGTCTGTACCTGATCTGCGCACGGCGTCGCCAGGAGCCAGCCCGCCAATGCGGACACGAAACTGGCGGACAGGACGGTGAGCGGACCTCCGCCGTGAGCGACCGTTCCCCGAGCGGGGCCAGGCGCGGCTCCGCCGCAGGCAGCCGTCGCGACCAGCAGCCCGGCCACGGTAAGGCAGGCCAGCGAACGCCGCCACGCCATACCGGAGCCCGCCCCGATCACACTCGACACCATCGGCCCGTCCTATGCGCGCCATCCGCGACCGCTGGCGCGGTCAACAGCTAAGACGGCATACCAGGCAGACGGTTGCGTCGCCACGCAGCTCGCGGAACCGCATCGAGGCCGTCCAGTCGGCCCGGGCCAACGGCTGGCTGCGAGCGAGGAGGAAATGCCGTTGTCACCGGGACGGCCGCTGGCTAACCTCCGTTCGTGAGTTCCTCGGGCCATGTAGAGGTGGCGCACGTCAGCCACGTCCTGCCGGATGGCCGGACACTGCTGGACGACGTCAGCTTCCGCATCGGCGAGGGGCTCACGGCCGCCCTGGTCGGCCCGAACGGCGCGGGCAAGACCACGCTCCTCCGGCTGGTGGCCGGGGACATCCAGCCGCAGTCCGGCACGGTCGCGGCCACCGGCGGACTCGGCGTGATGCGGCAGTTCATCGGCAAGGCAGCCGTAGCCGACGGGATGGGCACCAACGGGTCGGGCGCCGCCCCGATGGTCCGCGATCTGCTGCTCTCGGTCGCCCCGGCGCGGGTCCGGGAGGCCGCCGCCCGGCTGGACGCCGCCGAACTCGCCATGATGGAGCGAGACGACGAGCCGTCCCAGCTTCGCTACGCGGCCGCGCTGACCGCGTGGGGCGAAGCGGGCGGGTACGCGGCCGAGGTGCACTGGGACGCCTGCTGTATCGCGGCGCTCGGGATCCCCTATGACCAGTGCCGCTGGCGCGACGTGAGCACGCTTTCCGGCGGGGAGCAGAAACGGCTGGTGCTGGAGTCACTGCTGCGGGGACCAGACGGCGTTCTGCTTCTCGACGAGCCGGACAACTACCTGGACGTACCGGGAAAGCGCTGGCTGGAGCGGCAGCTGGCCGCGACGCCGAAGACGGTGCTGCTGGTCAGCCACGACAGGGAACTCCTCGCGGCGTGCGCCCAGCGCATCGTCACGGTCGAGGACCGGCACGTCTGGGTGCACGGCGGCGGCTTCGCCGGCTACGCCCAGGCGCGCGCCGACCGGATCAGCCGCCTGGAGGAACTGCGGCGCCGCTGGGACGAGGAGCACGAGAAGCTGAAGGAGTTGGTCCGCACCTACCGCCAGAAGGCCAGCTACAACTCGGACATGGCGTCCAGGCTGCAGGCCGCGGTCACCCGGCTGCGCAGGTTCGAGGAGGAGGGCCCGCCGGAACTGGCCCCGCGCGACCAGAACGTCCGCATGCGGCTGCGCGGCGGGCGAACCGGGAAGCGCGCCGTCGTCTGCGAAAATGTTTCGCTGACGGGTACCACACGCTCGTTCGGCCTAGAGATCTGGTTTGAAGACCGGGTGGCCGTACTGGGCGCGAACGGGTCAGGCAAATCGACCTTCCTCCGCCTGCTCGCGGGGGAGCAGGTGCCGCATGAGGGGGTGGCGCGGCTCGGCGCCCGCGTCGTGCCGGGGTTGTTCGCGCAGACGCATACCCGGCCGGACCTCGAGGGCCGGGCCCCGGTCGAGATCCTCATGACCGAGCACGCGCTGCTCATCAACGAGGCGATGGCCGCGCTGGCCCGGTACGAGCTGCAGGCGTGCGCCCGCCAGCCGTTCGGCACGCTGTCCGGCGGGCAGCAGGCCAGGCTGCAGATCCTCCTGCTCGAGCTGGCCGGCGTCACGCTGCTCCTGCTCGACGAGCCGACCGACAACCTGGACCTGCCGAGCGCCGAGGCCCTGCAGGAGGGCCTGGAGTCCTACCAGGGCACCGTGCTCGCGGTCACGCACGACCGCTGGTTCGCCCGGTCGTTCGAGCGGTTCCTCATCTTCGCGTCCGACGGGAACGTCCGCGAGGCGACCGAACCGTCCTGGGACTGACTCGCCGGCCTGGTCGCTGATCCGCCCAGATGTCCGAGTTACGGCACAGGATCTCGGTCTCTGGATATTCTTACCGCCGGGAGCAGCGCGTTGCCGACGACGATTTCCGGGGCGTGCAGCGATGTGGGCACCATCGGCTAGGGCGCTGGGGAGGGATGTTGGGCGACGATTTCCCGGCTCAGCTGGCGGGGCTGCGGGCCGGTGCCCTGATCGCGGGGTACCGGCTGGAGGCGCAGGTCGGGGTGGGCGGGATGGCAGTGGTGTTCCGCGCCCGCGATGAGCGGCTGGGCCGCCTGGTGGCGCTGAAGATCCTTACCCCAGTGCTGGCGGCCGACCCGGCGTTCCGGCGCCGGTTCATCGCCGAGTCGCGGGCCGCGGCTGTGGTGGATAACCCGCACATTATCCCGATCTATGAGGCCGGTGAGGCGGATGGAACGCTGTTCATCGCGATGCGGTTCGTCCGGGGCGGGGACCTGCGCCAGGTGCTGGTCCAGGAAGGGATGCTCTCGCCGGGCCGGGCGGCGGGGTTCATCTCGCCGGTGGCCTCGGCGCTGGATGCCGCGCATCGCACCGGGCTGGTGCACCGGGACGTCAAGCCGGCCAACATCCTGGTAGACGCGGCGGCAGACCGGCCCGACCACGTGTACCTCTCCGATTTCGGGGTGAGCAAGGGCGCGATCTCGTCGGTCAGCGTGACCGGTGCGGGGCACTTCGTCGGCACGCCGGATTACTCGGCACCGGAGCAGATCCAGGGCCATGCGGTGGACGGGCGGACCGATCAGTACGCGCTGGCGTGCGTGGCATTCCAACTGCTGACCGGGGTGCTGCCGTTCGGGCGTGATCAGGGGATGGCGGTGCTGTTCGCGCACCTGTCGGAGCCGCCGCCCACGCTGGAGTCGCGGCGGCCCGGTCTGCCCGCGGCGGCGGACCGGGTGCTGGCCAAGGGCCTGGCGAAGGCACCAGAGAAGCGGTACGGGACCTGCAAGGAGTTCGCCGACGCACTACGGGAGGCCCTTGGCCTGCCTCCCTACGCTTCTAACGGCTCGGTGCTCGTGCCCGGAGGCCCACCACCCCGTATCTCCGCCACGCCGTCCCTGAACACCGCGCCGTCCCTGAACACCGCGCCACCCCCGGTCACCGCCACGTCTGGGTTCCTCGGCTCCGCCGTGACGGGGAACCCCGGCTCGCTGCCCGACGGCGCCAGGACCATGCCGTCTCCGGTGTCCGAGCGGGGACCAGGCCATGCTCGAAGCCGGTCGCGTTCAGTCGGCGTCACCTGGCTGCGCCGGCTCACGCCGGTAGCTGCCGCGGCGGCCGTCGCCGCGGTCATCGCCATCGTCCTGCTGACGGCCAACCACCCCGGGTCCGGTTCCGCGCCCGGGGCTTCAGGAACGACGCCGCGCACCTCCGCGTCGAGCCGGGCGGGGCTGGCCTACGCCCTGGGCGGCCGCGTTCCGCCGTACTACGTCTGGATCAATTTCCGCCCACCAGGCCTCGTCCCGTCGGATGCCGTCGTCCGGCTGACCGTCAACGGGGCCACCCTCGGGACGATCAAGCCAGCGGCGGCCGGAGACACCATCGCCGCGGTGAGCGGCGCCGCCGACGACCGGACGTTTATCCTGGACGAGCACACCTTCTCAGCCCAGTCCTTCCCGCCGAACACGTTCTATCTGCTGCACCTCAGCACCGACGGCCGACCCGGTTCCGTCACCAGGCTGCCCATCACCGTGCCGTCCGGCACGGGCCTGGACGGCGCGGCATTGTCCCCCGACGGCTCCGAACTCGCCGTCGCGGTCGCGCCCAACGCCAGCAAGGGCAATTCTGACCTCCTCGAGGTCAAGCTGTACTCCGTCGCCACCGGCGCCGTGCTACGGACTTGGTCGGCCAACGGTGGCATCGGGTTCAGCGAGGACGACCCGGAAGCGCTGAGCTGGACCTCCGACAAGCGGACGCTGGCGTACCTGCGGTCGACCCCGGGCGACAGCCCGCAGCAGGGGATATGGCTCCTCAACATGAGTCTGGGCGGCAGCAACCTGTTCGCCGACAGCCGCCAGGTGATGTCCGTGAACAGCACCTATTCGGGACTGGGGTGCCAACCGGACGACATCATCACTGCAGACGGGTCGGCCGTCGTCTGCCCGGCGAGTGAACTACTTGGTACCGAATCCGACCGGATCGCAAAGACCGCGTACCTGGAGTTCTCGCCGACGAGCGGAACGGTAGTGCGTACCTTGGCCGAGTGGACGCAGACGCACGCGGGCGTGCTGGCCGTTGACGTGCTGTGGTCCAACCCCTCGGGCAGCGTGCTGATCGGCGAGATCGCGAACAAGGGCGACGGCGAGGTAGGCATGATCACGGCCAATCACTTCACCCCGCTGGCGGGGCTGGGGCCCCCTGGCCCCGGGCTATATGATCAGGGTGCCTGGTGACCGGCCGGGCGGCTGACCTGACCGTGGCCAGGCCAGCGACCGGCAAAAGGCGAGGCTGAGCGCTAGCGGCTCAGCCGCCGACTCTGGTCCCGCAGGCCGCGCAGAAGTGAGCGCCGGCGGCCAGCTCGGTCCCGCACTCGGTGCAGTGCTGCACCGCCGGGGCCATCGTCTGGCCGCAGTTCATGCAGAAGCGCGCACCCGTCGGGTTCGGCGCCTCGCACGACGCGCACACCGACCCGGCCGCCTGGGCGGTCGGCGCCGCCTGGGCAGGCGCCGGGGCCGCCTGGGCAGGCGGCGGGCCCTGCCCGTAGGGCGCGCCCTGCGGCGGCTGACCCTGACCGAGCGGAGGCTGCTGCTGCGGATAGCCCTGGCCCTGCGGCGCGCCCGGCCCGTACTGCGGCGGCGGAGCGCCTTGGCCGCCCGGCCCGTACGGCGGCATCCCCTGCTGCTGGGCCGCCTGCTGGGCCGCCTGCTGCTGCTGCATCGCCTGCGCCTGCTGCATCCCGAACGCGCTGGCCAGACCGAACCCGGCGCCGAGGAACGCCCCCTCGGTGCCGGCGCCGCCCTGGGCCATACCCTGCCCGGCGCCGAGGGCCATCTCGCCCGCGGCGTACTGCTGGAAGCCGCCGGCCAGCTGCGAGTAGCTGGTGTCCTTGGCCAGCTGCTTGAGCTGCTTCTCGTCCTCGGGGGCCAGGTTGACGTCGAAGTTACCCATCCTGGTCATCTCGACGCCGTACGCGGAGAGCTGGCCGTTGGCCGCCTCGATGGTCGCCTGCTCGATCTCCGCCGAGTACGCCATCAGGCCGAGGATGGGCCACCCGTTGCGGATGATCTGGGTGGTGACGTGGGTCCTGAGCACCTTCAGCAGCTGGTCGCTGACCCACCCCGCGATCCGCTCGTTGTCGGTGACATCGACCGTGGAGGTCAGGTTGGTGATCAGCCGCACCGGGTCGCCTACGCGCAACGCGTAGTCGCCGAACACGCGCAGGGTCACGACCAGCCCGGTCCGCGGGTCCTGGACGTCATCGACCCGGCCGCCGAACTTGAAGCCCGTGAACTCGCGCGTGCCGACGAAGTACAGCTCGGCGCGGTAGGCGTTGCCGCCGCTGACGTGGTCGATGATCGCGCCGAGCCCGGGCAGCTCGTTCGCGTCGATCTGATGCCGGCCAGGGCCGAGGGTCTGCACGACCTGGCCCGTGTTGACGAACATCGCCATCTCGTCCGCGTTGACGATCGCGCGCGTAAAGCGGCGGATGGTGATGTCCGGCCATTTGAAGACGATCTGACCTTTGCGGTCATCAGGTACGGCGATGAACTCCCGCCCGAGCAGTGCCATGGGAGAACCATACCTTGGCCCGAACTTTGGAGCATACGGGCTTGTCAAAGGTCAGTTCCCTGCTATCTTCCGGATCGTGGAAATGATCCAGTGCCGGTGGTGCCAAGCGCAGAACCCGCCAGGCACCACCAGTTGCCAGACCTGCGGCGCTCCCCTCGACGAGCGGGACAAGGTCAGTGATTCCGGCTGGCGCGAGGCGCCCCGCCTGCGCGACATGGTCGAGTTCCGGTTCTCCGACAGCACCTGCCAGGTCGAGGGCGAGCTCGTCCCGGTGGCGGAGGTCAACCTCCACCCGCGGGACGGCCTCTACTTCGAGCATCACGTGCTGCTGTGGAAGGACGAGTCGGTCCCGCTCTCCTCGCTGAACACCGGCGGCGGGATGAAGCGCTCGGTCGGCGGCATGCCGCACATGGTGACCGTGGCGAACGGCCCGGGCCGCATCGCGTTCTCCCGCGACGCGCCGGGCGAGCTAGTCGTCCTC
>Ga0187805_10000557_pt1 | contig 12488 bp, 8 predicted proteins | sample NC_wetland_sal_i_6_FD_132965 | JGI IMG/M metagenome (GOLD analysis project Ga0187805, IMG submission 132965) | Wetland sediment microbial communities from Neuse River Estuary, North Carolina, USA - Control_5 | ecosystem: Environmental > Aquatic > Freshwater > Wetlands > Sediment | place: USA...
GCGCTCGCGCAACCTCCTCACGATGCGCCAGCAGCAATTGATGCTGCGGGCGCGCGCCTCGTCGCTCGAGGAGAAGATCATCGCCGACGCCCGCCGCCACCGCGACGCGCTGCGCGAAAGCCACGAGCTGCTGCTGCGCGTCATCGATGCGGTGCCATTGGCGGTTGTCGCGACCGACCGCGACGGCCGTTACGTTTTCGTCAACGACTGGTTCGCGCGCAGCATCGGCAAGCCGCCGGCCGCAATCATCGGCCAGACGCCGGTGGCAGTGAGCGCCGATCCCTATGCGCAGGAATCGATGGAGCGCGATCGCCGCATCATTTCCGGCCTCGAGGCCGACGGCTCGTTCGAGCATAACGTGACCATGCCCGACGGCGAGGAGCGGGTCGTGCTCAGCAGCAAGGCGCTGTTGCGCGACACGTCAGGCCGGCCGATGCTGGTGGTGAGCGCCGCACTCGATATCACGTCGCGCAAAGAAGCGGAGCTTGCGCTGATTGCCGCCAAGGAAGAGGCCGAGCTCGCGAGCCGCAGCAAGTCCGAATTCCTCGCCAACATGAGCCACGAGCTGCGCACGCCGCTCAACGCCATCATCGGCTTCTCGCAGGTGATGGCCGACGAGGTGATGGGACCGCTCGGCAGCTCGCGTTATACCGGCTATGCCCGCGACATTTGCGCTTCGGCACAGCATCTTCTCGGCATCATCAGCGACATCCTCGATGTGTCCAAGCTCGAGGCCGGCAAGCTTGAACTCGACGAGGAAGAGGTCGAGCTGCCGCAGATCGTCCGCGACGTGCTCCAGCTCGTCGCCGAGCGCGCCCGCGCCATCGACATCACCATCGCAACCGATCTGCCGCCCGACCTGCCTTGGCTGCGCGCCGACGGGCTCAAGCTCAAGCAAGTGCTGCTCAACTTGGTCACCAATGCGATCAAGTTCAGCCACGGCGGCGGGCGGGTCGAGATGGCGGCGCGTTACGATGCCGGGGGATTCGAGATCACCGTCACTGATCACGGCATTGGCATGGACGCGGTCGAAATCCAGACCGCGGTCACCCGTTTCGGCCAGGTCGCCAGCACCTGGAGCCGCCAGCACGCCGGCACTGGCCTTGGCCTGCCGCTGGCCATCGGCTTGGTCGAACTGCATGGTGGCCGGCTGATGATCGAAAGCCGCAAGGACGCGGGCACGATAGTACGCGTCCGCCTGCCGGCCGAACGCGCCCTGGCGGTTGCCGCTCCGGCCGGCGCCTGAGCCCCTAGTTATCGTTATCTTTCGTCCGCAGGCCACCTAGCGATAGATTTTTCGCCGTCTGCACGGCAGAATCGCAATTCGACCCCATCGGGGGATTCGGGGGAAGGGTCGGATCAGGCCGCATGAGCGAACGGCTGGAGCCAGCAAGCGCGTCCGCCGGGCGCGAGGGAAACAAGGGCCGCGGCGTCACCATCGCGCTCGCCGCATTTGCCGTGGCGGCGCCGCTGTTGCTGGCGGCGGTTGCCGTGTTCCGGCTTGGTGACGCCGTCGATCCGGCAATCGCGTTGCTGGCCCTTGCCCTCGTGTTGCTGGGGCCGGGCTTGGCAGCGGTGGTCGTCGCAGTCAAAGGCATGGCGACGGTCAGCGCGGCGCTAGCCGCCATGCGCGAATCCGAGCCGCAACAAGCGATCGTGCGAATTTTCTTTACTGGCGTTGTGCTGGTTTATCTTGCCGTGCTCGCCGGCCTCGGCGTCGGCACGCCGACGCTGCTGCCGCTGCTCGCAGTCAATGTACCTGGCATCCTTGTCGCCTGGCTGCTGTTCGTGCACCTGATCGCCGATCCGCTGGCGGCGCCGGCGCGACGCCTCGCCGCCATGCTGAGTGACGTCGTCTTCGTTTCGGTGTTCCTGCATGTCGGTGCCGGCTTCGCGGCGCCGTGGTTCGCGATCTATCTCTGGGTCATTTTCGGCTTTGGGTTTCGCTACGGCTTGCGCGAGCTGGCGATCAGCGCCGTGCTATCGGTCATCGCTTTCGGCGCCGTGGTGGCGACGACGCCCTATTGGCAGGCTCGGCCCGCGGAATCGGCCGGCGTCTATGTCGCGCTAGCGCTGCTGCCGAGCTACGCGGCAACGCTGGTGCGCCGGCTGCACGCCGCGCGCGCTGCCGCCGAGGAAGCTGCCGCGGCCAAAAGCCGCTTTCTTGCGGTGATGAGCCACGAGCTGCGCACACCGCTCAACAGCTTCATCGGCATGGGCGCGCTGTTCGCGCGCACCAATCTCGACGCCGAGCAGCGCGACATGCTGGCGACCATGCGGCTTTCGGCCCAGACGCTGCTCGGACTGATCAACGATCTGCTCGATCTGTCGAAGCTCGAAGCCGGTAAGCTGCGGCCGGCACTCGAAAGCTTCGCTTTGCCCGAGCTGCTGGGTGGCGTTGTCGCGCTAGTCAGGCCGCAAGCCGAGCCCAAGCATCTGGCGCTCACGCTCAGCATCGATCCGCGGCTGCCGGTGGGGTATCGCGGCGCGCCGCTGCAGCTGCGCCAGGTGCTCATCAACCTGGTCGCCAATGCGATCAAGTTCACCGCGCGCGGCCGTATCGCCTTGACGGCGTCGTTCGTTGAACGCGCGGAGGGGCGGGTACGGCTGCAAATCGCGGTCAAGGACGAAGGCGTCGGCATTCCGCCGGAAGCGCTCGACCGCATCTTCGAGGTCTTCGCCCAGGCGGACGAATCTGTCGCGCGCCGCTTCGGCGGCACTGGCCTCGGCCTGGCGATTTCGAAGCAGCTCGTGGAGTTGATGGGCGGAACGATCGCGGTCGCGAGCGAGCCGGGCAAAGGCTCGACCTTCACCGTGACGTTGACGCTGGAGCCCGATGCGTCGGCGCCATCGACGACGCCGGAGCTTGCCGGCCGCCGTCTGGCGCTGGTTTCAGCCGATAGCGATTTGGCGGCGCTGGCCCAAGAGCGCGTGCGCTCCTGGCACGGCGAATTGCGTTGGCTCCGCGACGAGCCGGCGGCGCTGGCCGATCTTGAGTCCGGCGACGATCGGCTAGCGCTGATCATGCTCGACGGCCGCGTAAATCCAATGGCGGCGCTTGCGTTCGCCCATCGCCTGACGGTCGAGCATACCGAGCCGCCGGTCGTGGTCTTCATCGCGCCCGAACGCGGCAGCGAGGCGGTTGCGGGTATCGGAGCGACCGAGCTCGCCGCCGTGATCGAAGCGCCCGTGCGTTCCGAGTCGCTGGCCAGCGCGCTGATGAGTGCGCTCGCCAGCGATGTGCGTCCGAGGCGTGTCGAGACCACACCCGAGGCGATACCGCCCGTGCCGGTGCCGCCGGCAGCCATCGCCCCAGTGCCGTCGCCGCTGCCACCGATGCGGCCGGTGCAGGCGCTCAAGTTTCTGGTCGCCGACGACAATGCTGCCAACTGCAAGATCCTCAAGAAGGTGCTCGAAATGGCCGGCCATCAGGCGGTGGTCGTCGGCGACGGCGAGGCGGCCCTGGCCACGCTCGAGCGCGACCGGTTCGACCTGGCGCTGCTCGACATCAACATGCCGGATGTCACCGGCTACGAGGTCGCCAAGCTTTACCGTATGAGCCATGTCGGCGAATGGCGGCTGCCGATCGTCGCGCTGACGGCCGACGTCACCAGCGAGACCGAACGCCTCTGCCGCGAAGCCGGCATGGATGCGGTGCTGACTAAGCCAATGGAGCCGGCCCAGCTGCTTGCTGCATTGAGCGACATCTATGCCAAGGCGGGCGTCGGCGAACGCCGGCCGATCTTTTCGCCGCAGGTGGTGACGCCGATTTCCGTGCATCCGCGTTTCGTGCCCGACGCCGGTGCCGTGGTCGACGAGCAAACGTTCGTGGCACTCAAGGATCTCGGCGGCAGCGAGTTCGTCGCCGAAGTGGTCGACACCTTCCGCAAGGACGCGCGTCGCCTGATCGAAGATTTGCGCGCTGCTGTCGACCGCGGCGATCTGCGCGACTTCCGCGACGTTACCCATTCGCTGCGGAGCGGCGCCGCCAATGTCGGCGGCGTGCGCTTGTGCGAGGCGCTGACGGCAATGCGCGAGGTCACCGCCAACGATCTGTCGCGCACAGGCCCGGCCTATTTCGACAAGATCGTCAATGAGTTCTCGCGCCTCGACGCCAGCCTCGAGCAGATGACGCGCGCCGAGCGCCGCGGCTGAGTCAAAAACACCACGATCCTTACGGTTGTATCGTATCGGTGCACGCTCCTAAGCTTGCGGCGCGAATATCTTCGTGTCGTCGCCGGAGGCTTGACGCCGTGGTTGCCATTCCGCGCTATCGCGCCCATGCGGGCGCCGCCTTGTTCTCCGCCGGCTTCCGTCCGTTCTTTCTGCTGTCGGCGGCATGGGCGGCCCTGGCCGTGCCGCTATGGCTGGCGTTTTTCGCTGGCGACGGCGCTGTGCCGACGCTGTTGCCACCGCAGATCTGGCACGCGCACGAAATGATCTACGGTTATGCCGCGGCGACGGTTGCCGGCTTCATGCTGACGGCAATTCCGAACTGGACCGGGCGCATGCCGCTGCAAGGCGCGCCGCTCGCCGCGCTCGCCATATTGTGGATCGCCGGCCGCATCGGCGTGTTTTTATCGGCAGAGATCGGCGCCGCCGGCGCGGCGGTGCTGGATCTGGCCTTTCCCGTCGCCTTCCTTGCCGCGGTCGCGCGCGAAATCGCCGCCGGCCAGAATTGGCGCAATCTGCCGATGGTGGCGGCGCTATCGCTGCTGCTGGCGGGGAATGCTCTGATCCACGTCGAGGCGCTCGGCTGGGCATCGACCGGTGAGCTCGGCGACCGCATTGGCATTGCAACCTTCCTTATGCTGATCAGCCTCATTGGTGGCCGCATCGTGCCGAGCTTCACGCGCAATTGGTTGACCAAAGAACGCCCGGCCGGTGCGGTGCCTGCGTCGTTCGGCTGGGCCGACCGCGCCGCGCTGGGCCTTACCGCGATTGCGCTCATCGCCTGGGTTGCGGTGCCGGACGCGGCGGTGACGTCGGGGCTCGCGCTCCTTGCCGCCGTGGCGCAGGGCGTGCGGCTGGTACGCTGGCGCGGCGCCGGCGCCTGGCGCGAGCCGCTGCTGTGGGTCCTGCATCTCGGTTATGGCTGGCTCGCCCTCGGATTCCTGCTCTTGGCCGTGAACGGCATCGTGCCGCTGCTGCCGCCAACGGCGGCGCTGCATGCGTTCACCGCCGGCGCCATCGGCACGATGACGCTCGCAGTGATGACGCGCGCCTCGCTTGGCCATACCGGTCGGAAGCTGACCGCCGGACGCGGAACCACGGCAATCTATATCCTGGTCACCATCGCCGCGTTGCTGCGCCTACTGGCGCCGCTGACCGGCGCGCAATATCTGCTGACGCTAAGCCTCGCGGGCGTAGCGTGGAGCGGCGCCTTCGGCCTGTTCGTCGTGCTCTACGGTCCGCCGCTGCTGACGCCGCGCGTTGCCGCCGTTACAGTGAAAGCGCCCTGATGGCGCAGCAATTGCGCGTGCAGTTGAAACGGGCCTATGACCCACCGTTGCCGCGCGACGGAATGCGCGTTCTCGTCGATCGCCTATGGCCGCGCGGCGTGCGCAAGGCCAAGGCGCATATCGATCTCTGGCTCAAGGACATCGCGCCGAGTACCGCATTGCGGCAATGGTTCGGTCACGATCCGGCGCGTTGGAGCGAATTTCGCCGGCGTTATCGTGCCGAGCTGAAGCGGCAACCGGAGGTGCTCGCGCAGTTGCGCAAGTTGGCGCGGCAGAGGCGAATCACACTCGTCTTTGGCGCACATGACGAACGCCGCAATCAAGCCGTCGTATTAAAGGAAGTGCTTGCGGGCCCGTCTGCTAAGCGCGCACGCCGCGCCGCTCCTGCGCGGTGACCAGCCGTTCCATCCGCCTGAGATCGGACTCTTCGAGCTTGAATGCTGCTTCGACCCAAAGGTCGGCGATGCGCGTCATCTCTTCGAAGGTGACCGGGTTGACCAACCGCCGGGCGCGGTACATCGCGCGTTGCGCCGCATAACGGCGCTCGCGCCGGCCGATGAAATCGTAGAAGGCCTGCACGCCTTGGCCGTCGGCCGCCAGCACGTCGACGACGCCGAGCGCATGCAGCTGCTCGGCTGTGTAGATCTCGCCGCTCATGATCAAACGCTCGGCGATGCCCGGCGCGATACGGCGTGCGAGGAAGCTGTAGGCGCCCATGCCGGGGAACAGATTGAACAGGATCTCCGGCAGGCCGAACTTGGCGCCGCGCTCGGCGACGATCAGGTTCGAGCTCAGCACCGCTTCGAAGCCACCGCCGAGCGCGTCGCCCTGGACCAGGGCAACCGAGATCACCGGCAGGTCGAAGCCGAGGCCCGTGGCGTTGGTGAAGCCGATCTCGCAGCAGCTATGCGCATAGCGGCGCAGCGCGGCGCGGTCGCGGTTACGGATCAGAGTCGAAAATAGCTCGAGGTCGCCGCCCAGGTTCCAGATTTGTGGCGTGCGCGAGCCGAGCACCAGGTAGCGCAACGGTGGTTCCCCGACGACGCGATCGCCGAACAGGCCGCGCACCAGCCGCTGGATCGCCTGTGCCTCGCGCAGTAGGGCCGGCGTGAAGCACGGCCGGCCGGCGTACTTGAAGTAGCAGAACAGGATCTTTTTCGTGCGGTCGTATTCGAGCTCGAATTCACGGAAACGCTGGCCGGCGATTGCGGCTTCGACGGGATCCGGCAACTGCTCGATGTCGGCGCCGCGCGCTGCCGCGAGGCGGTCCTGCACGAGATCGGCGAGTTGCGTAACCGTCGTCATGTCGTCCCCCGGTTCTCGGGAAAAGGCGATCCCCGCGGTGCGGCCGCAGGGACGTGGTTAACCTAAGATTAATTTCCTAAGTAAATCAAGGAGTTTTTAACCACTCTTTAAGCATAGACTCAACCACAGCTAGTGGTTCTCGGTGGTCGAGCCGCTAGCAGTTTGGTCACGGCGGGTCGCCGCGGTCACTCGCTGGTGTTGTTGAATCACACTATCCTGCCGCTCTCCGCCCGTTGCCCGAGCCTCAACGCAGGAGCCGCGTCATGGACGGTCTGATCTCGCGCCGAACGGTCGTTAAAGGCATCGCGGCCGGCGTGCCGTTGGCGGCGATCCTCGCCGATCCGAACCTGGCGCGCGCCGTTGCGCAAACGCTCGAGCCGGTGTCGATCGTCACCGAAGGCGGGCACAAGGTCATCGGCGCACTCGCGGTTCCGACGAAGACACCGGCGGCCGCGGTGCTGGTGATCCACGAATGGTGGGGCCTCAACGACCAGATCAAATCGGTGGCCGCCGAGCTCGCGGCGAATGGCTATCTCGGTCTCGCGGTCGATTTGTTCGGCGGCAAGGTCGCAGTGAACGAAGACGAAGCGGCGCGACTGTCACAGAGCGTCGGCGCCCATCCGGACGCGGCAATCGATATACTCAAAAGCTGGATCGCCTGGCTCAAACGCGATCCGCGTTGCGATGGCCATGTGGCGACACTGGGCTATTGCTTTGGCGGGGGCTGGTCGCTCAACGCTTCGCTGGCGGCGCCGGTCAACGCCACGGTGATCTATTACGGCAATGTTCGAAAATCTGCGGACGAGCTGCGCGCGCTCAAGGGACCGGTGCTCGTGCATTACGGTTTGCACGATCAATACGTCACCACGTCAATGGTCGAAGGCTTCGAAGCCGAAGCGCGCAAGGCAGGCAAGAGCGTGACGGTTTACGCCTATGACGCCAACCACGCCTTCGCTAATCCAACTGGCGCCGGTTTTCCTTACGTCAAAGATGCGGCCGATCGCGCCTGGAGCCGGACCATCGCGTTTCTGAAAGCCAACGATAAGTAACAGCGCCGCCGCGAACCGGCGGCGCGAGGGGCAAGGCGTGTTCGAAGGCTTTACGCGGACTGTGATCGAAACCAGCGGCGCTCACATCGTCACCATTCATGGTGGCAAGGGCCCGCCGGTGCTGCTGATGCACGGCAATCCATTCACCCATGTTTCGTGGCATCGGGTCGCGCCGGCGCTTGCCAAGCAATTCACCGTGGTCTGCACCGATCTCCGCGGCTATGGCGATTCGTCAAAGCCGGAGCCAGTTGCCGACCACGCCAACTATTCGTTCCGCGCCATGGCGCAAGACAATGTCGAGGTAATGGCGAAGCTCGGCTTCGCGCGCTTCGCCGCCGTCGGCCACGATAGGGGTGCACGCGTGCTTCACCGCATGTGCCTCGACCATCCAGACAAAGTCACGCATGCGGCTATCATCGACATCATTCCGACGCACTATCTCCTCAACCACGTGTCACGCGCCTGGGGCCTGTTCTCGTGGCACTGGTTCTTCATGGCCCAGCCATACGACCTGCCTGAGCGGCTGATACTCGCCGATCCCGAATTCTATCTGCGCAAGAAGCTGAGCAAAGGGCCCGAGGGCATGGCGTTCTTTGCGCCCGAGGCACTCGCCGAGTATCTGCGCTGCTTCAAAAATCCGGCGACGGTGCGCGGCATGTGCGAAGACTATCGCGCCACCTTCGGCGTCGATCTCGCCATGGATGAGGCAGATTTCGCCACCGGACGCCGGATCGATTGTCCGGTGTTGCTCGTATGGGGTGCAACCGGCGGCGTCGGCCGCAACCATCAGCCGCTGGCGATTTGGCGCGACTATGCGAGCAACATCACGGGCGCCGAGGCGTTGCCGTGCGGTCATTACGTGCCCGAGCAATGTCCGACAGAGACCGCAGCGGCGCTGCAGGCGTTCTTCGCAGCTTAGCTGCGCGCCCGGGCCTGATCGGAAACCTTCGCCGCCGCCATCGCCTGCACCGCGGAATGGGTCAGCCGCGTTTCAATTGTGCCGCCTTGCAGCGTCTTGAGCTTCCACACGCGTTCTTTCATGCCCGCGCCGGCGAGATGGATGATGCCGAGCTCGCGGTGCGGCTCCTGCGGCTCAATGACCAGGTTCCGTTCCGCATCGAACATTGGCGTGCCCTTGCCGCAGAACCAATTGCAATAGGCGGGCAGCAGTGTCACCGGAGCGCCCTGGACGAAGACGGCGCGGTTGAGCGACGTCTGGTCGGCGAGAAAAAAGCTGATATTGCCCGCGTAGGCGCGCGGATTGATCCGGAACCGCTGCAGCGCGCGCGCATAGTTATTGGACCACAGCCGCCAATGCGGGGCATCGCTCTTGAGCGCGAAGACGCCGTTGTTGAGGATGACGTTGCGGCCATAGCGATAGCCCTCGCGCCAGCCGAAGGCCCAGGCAAAAGCCTTCTGGTTTTGGCCCCAAAACTTCGGGCGCTTGTGGATGGTCCAGTAGCCGCGGTCGATCTCGGGCACGATCGCGAGGTTGCCTCGCGCCGCGCCGCGGATGAAGAGCTCAAGCACACTGGTGTCCTGCACCCAACAATCCGCGTCGATCCAAAGATAAATGTCGTAACCCGGGAAATGCCGCGGCAGGTGCGGTCGTGCGGTCATCGCTTTGCGGCTGTTGGGCACCTGCGCCCGTTGCGGGTAGACGAGATCCCAGCCGGGGTCGCGCACCGTGGCGCCCATCTCCGCCGTTAATACGCTGCGCTCCGCGTCAGTGAGGCCGACATCCAGAATCGAAAGCGGCGGAAGTTTATTGCCGAATCCCTGCCGCAACGACGCGAGCAGATCGCTCAGCAGCCCGAAATAACCGGTGTCGGCGGCGGTGACGATGGTCACCGAAGGGCTACGCGCCACGAGCGGAACCTTTCGCGGGAAGAGGTTGCGGCTCTCTTACCGCCTTCCAGCCGTAGCCGGCAAGGGCGGGCGCTCAATGCCCGCCGCCGACCGCCACGCCGCCAGGTGCGTCGAAGATGTCGGGCGTTGGCCGGCCCTCGACGATGATCAGGCCGGACAGGCCGCGCTCCATGCGCGCTAGTGCGTGATCCACCACGACGTAGCGGCCCGGCACCGGCATCTTGAAGTCGACGACGACGGCGCCACCCGGCGGCACCGGCACCGTCTGGATACCGCGGAACGGCGGGCTGGTAAGGCCTCCGAAATCATAGACCCTGTCGAAGATGGTGCCGATGACGTGGAAGGCCGAGGTGAAGTTCGGGCCGCCGTCGCCGAAGAAGATGCGCGCGGTCTCGCCTTTTTTCATCACCATCGGATGGAGCTTCGTCAGCGCGCCGACCGAGCCGTTGAAGACGAAATACTCCGGCCGCTCGGCCAGCAGCTTCTCGACGCTGAACTCCTGGCTGCCGTGTTGACCGAACGCACCGTCGGTATAGATCTCGCCCTGCATGACGTAGAACTCATGGTCGACCTTGGGCAATCCGCCTTCGGGCTCGACTAGGATCAGCCCGTACATGCCGTTGGCGATGTGCTCGGCGACCATCGGCGTCGCGCAGTGATAGACGTAGAGACCGGGATAAAGCGCCTTGAAGCGGAAGAACTTCTCGCCGCCGGGTTCGACCTGCATTGCCGCGGCGCCGCCACCGGGACCGGTGACGGCATGGAAGTCGACCGAGTGAATCATCGAGCTGTTGGCGTCATTCTTCAGATGCACCTCGACCATGTCGCCGACGCGCACGCGAATGAACGGGCCCGGAACCTTGCCGTTGAAGGTCCAGTAATCAAAGGTCGTGCCTTCTGCTAACCGGCCTTCGATTTCGATAGTCTGCAGATCGACGCGGACGGTGGTCGGCTTGCGGTCGCCGATCGGTGGCGGCAAGTCCGTCGGATCACGCGAAATGTCGGCTTGCGCGAGGGTCGCCGGCGCCGGCTTGGCCGTGACCGTGAACTTGCCCTCCATGCCGGCCAGGCGGTGACCCGGCGCGCTGCAGAAATAGATGTAGTCGCCGGGTTTGCCGGCCGGAACCACGATCGTCGTGCTGGCGCCCTTGCCGATGACGCGCGGCGACTTGATGCCCTGATCGGGGAAGGTGATGTCGTGCTCCGCGCCTTCGCCGTTGATCAGCGTAACCTGGACAGTCTGCCCTTCGGCCGCGGTCAGAGTCGGATTGACCTTGCCGTCAATCGCGCCGCCGACACCGACGAACACCATGCGGCCTTCGGCAATGCCCGAACGCAGCGTATAGGTGGCGTCGGCAACTGCGCTCGACGGGGTCGACGCGCTGGCCGCCTTGCCCGACGACTGCGCCCGCGGCAGCGGTCCGCCCGACGCCGCCGCCAGGAACGCGACAATGTCGTGCCGGTCGGTCTCGGATTTGAGGCCCGGGAACGGCATTCGGTTGCCGGGCACCACTTTTTGCGGATCGGCCAGATAAGCATCGAGCGTCGCGGTATCCCAAACGATGCCGGCCTTTTTCATCGCGTCGGAATAGTCGAATCCTTGGAGCGATCCGGCATGGCGGCCGATAAGCTTCGCGAGGCTCGGTCCAACCAGCGTCTTGCCGGGCTCAAGCGAGTGGCAGGCCTGGCATTTCTGGAAAACGCGACGGCCATTTTCGACATCGCCGTTGTCTGTCGATACGGCAGCAGCGACCAGCTTGACCGGCGGCACCGCTGCGGTCGTGCCGTCCGTCAGCGAGCCGGCGTGAAGATGCGAGTCGCCTACATCGGCGAGCGCAACTTGGGCCTGGGCTGGCGAAGCCGCGGGTTGCGGCGCCGGCGTCGCTGCGATTGCGCTTACCACGGGCGGAGCCTCGGGCGTCACCGGTGCCGCTGTCGCGGACACTGCGGCCGGCGTCTCGGCCATATGGCCACCGGGCGGATGCGCCGCCAGGACTACGATCAAAATGACGGCAGTGACGGCAAGAAAGGCAAGAAATCCATGTCGCATGATCAGACCCGCTAGTTTTGCGGGCCGATAGGACACGGCCAAGGACCACGCATGCCTTGATCTGAATCAAGTCGTCGGCCTGGTAGCTGTTACTACGTATGCAGGCGGCGATTTAATCGCGATGAATGCGGGCGCGCTCGCCGATGGTTACGGTTTGCAGAGCCTGTGCCAAAGGGGGGCTCGCACAAAATTCCGACGATCGTGCGGCCGAAGAGTACCGAGCCTCCCGGCGCCTTCGATGAGGTCGAGGTGGCGTTGAACAGTCAATTCGGAGTTTCGACCCAGTCCTATTGCACGCACACGCGGTGCTTTGTCGCAATCGTTGCGAGATCACTCGGACAACAGGAATATCTAACTCAACAGCGAAGCGATCTCCGCTCGTAACAAATCCGGTGTACCTCTCCACCCTTGTCGGATAGGTGTTCATACGTATGAGTACGACCGCGGCTTAACGGCGCTCGGCAAATCGCCGTGCCTGCGGTCGAATTAGCTTCGCACCACGTGTGCACTACTTCGCCCCATACGTGTAAGCCCTGATTCGACTCGCAAACACTCGTTAATGCTACTTCGTCTAGGTTTGCGACCGCAGGTTCAAATGCCAATCGATTTTGCTATGGCCACCTGGACTCAGGCGCGGCGCCTCAAGCTCTGGCTGATGGCGGCGGTCGCCGCGATTCTGCTCATCATGTGGGCGTTGGCGGTGCTGTCGAACGTCAACGCACGGCACGTGGCGCTGGAGAATGCCGGCCGCGA
>Ga0187805_10000558_pt1 | contig 12484 bp, 6 predicted proteins | sample NC_wetland_sal_i_6_FD_132965 | JGI IMG/M metagenome (GOLD analysis project Ga0187805, IMG submission 132965) | Wetland sediment microbial communities from Neuse River Estuary, North Carolina, USA - Control_5 | ecosystem: Environmental > Aquatic > Freshwater > Wetlands > Sediment | place: USA...
CTCTTGATTGATCACCCCTTTGAGCAAGGGCTCGATATGCTGGTACGTCTTCGTCCGATCCATGCGATAGAGCCGCTGCTCACCCAGGTCGCGAATACGTGGCGCGAACTGGAGCCCAAGCAAATCGAAGAGGGCAAAAAGCATTTCGGTATACCCGGCAGTGTCAGTGGCATGTTCGACAATGGGCAGTTCCGTCTCATTGTCCAGAATTTCATCCAGCACATAGGTCGCATCGCGGCTGGTGGATGGTGCGACCTTCGAGCCGTACTGCGAGAATTGATCACTCGTCCAGGAAAAGAGGGTCAGCCCTCGTCCTAAGCCGAAATAGCGGGGCAAGGCGGTGGCATTACGGGTTCTGACGGCTACGGGAAAGCGCTGCCCATCGGAAGAAGAGAGCGTTCCACCTCCGAAGTGCCGACTGAATGGCAAGTTATGCTGGTAGTTAACGACGGAGGTCACGGCTGGGCGAAGGGTCTCTTCGCGCAGATACCAGTTAGTACACCATTCCAACTGCTCATAGGAGAGTTCAGCGAGCTGGGCCATTGCAGTGATACCCAGGTTACACGCCTGGGCTAGGATGGCCGCATAAAGGTGCGTTAATTGCTCTTTCGTCCGTGGCTCGCTTCCCCCAGCATGCTCCAGGTGGCGGCTAAAATGCGTCCAGCCATCCACTTCGACAAGCAGGTCGGTCAACTCCACCAGCGGTAGACTTTCTTGCACCGCCTCCTGAAGGATGCTGACTCGCTCTGGCGTCTCTTCGGCACGCAGGGGCGAGACGATCAGTTCTCCCTTCTCAATGCGTACCTGGCTGTTGCGCGGGAGCCCTTTATCGAATTGTGCCAGACGTGCCTCCAATTCTTGTTGGCGCTCGCGGAGCCGTTCCGTTCCCAATTCGGGAACCTGGACCATCCGACAGGTTTCCGTGCGCAGGCTTGCCCACTGATCGCGAGGAATGAGGTAGGTCTCCGGATTGGCGTAGCGGCGACTGCCTTCCAGCCAGACATCGCCTGCTCGCAAAGCTCCACGCAGTTCCCACAAAACACACATCTCGTAGTAATGCCGGTCAATCTTGCCGTCTTTGTCGATGACATAGGGTCGCCACTTCGCAGGCACAAAGTCTACCGGGGCGTTCTCCGGCACCTTCCGTTTGATGCGGTTCAAGACAGACACCGCCTCCACCAGCGGCTCGCCCCGCCGGTTAGAGCGAAAGGTGAAGGTGGCTGTTGTTTGAAGTAATTATTTTCGTTTTTATCTCTTCATATATTTTCCAGTAAATCTCCTAAAAGCTCTCTGGGAGCGAGTTGGTGAGAAATCGATGTTTCACTGCCCTGCCCCATAACTTTTCCATGCCTGTATTGCTCGTTTTTCTTGGTATGGTACAGAGCACGAAAAACGGAAACAGGTCATTTCCAGACGCATATCTTTTCGTTTCTGGTCAAGCATCTGGCATCATAAGTTAGGATTGAGAGACTTTTAGTGGTAACCAAGGTGAAAAGTGAGCAGTACAACAGTTAATTGCTTGAAAAACCGCTCCCCAACTCATTTCATCCATGAATCCTTGCGGGTTTTATCCCTTCACGTAAGCAAAGTCCTCTGCCATTTTTCCGTTGCGTACCGTGATCACATCGACCCCACGAATATGGCCGTGCTCACCAGTTAGATTGCTCCAGTGAAACACCCAGCGCGCCACGCATCGACTGCCAGAGGCGAACAAGTCCTCTGTCTGGAAATCGATGTGTGGGGTCGAGTGGAAGAAATCTTCCACAAAGGTTCGGATTGCTCTCTGCCCTTCATAGCGCTGTCCATCTGGTGACGGGAAGGTGTTTTCAAAGACACAATCATCGGTGACCAGAGCCATGAATGCATCGACATCGCGCCTGTTGAGAGCTTCGTTCAGCTGCTTGACCACCCGGATCGTTGTCGCTGTCTGAGCGCTCTCTGACATGGCTGCTTCTCCAACGAGACGGTCACCAAACGCAGCGATTTGAGCACTATGTTCGCGTTTATGCCCATAGGAATGCTCGACAAGAAAATCATCCAGGGCATACTCCATACCGTAGCGGAGCAGGGTTCCACTTTGGCGGAACATTTCCAGGCCTATCCCCGCCGCAACTTCGAGCGCCTGTGCATGCGTGTCGTTGAGTTCATCCAGGATCTCCTGCATACTCCTTCCTTTGCGTCTCCCCACCTCGGTGTCGTTGAACTGGCAGCCCAGGCTGTTTATCTTGTCCAGGTAAGGCGTCGCCTGTGGGTTTGTAAACGTCGATAACACCTCGAAGATGGCATGTTCATAGGAAGCCAGGTGAGCAAGAATGTCCTTCACCGACCAGGTGCCACATGCCCCTGGTACATCCACAAATGTCTCAGGAAACCCTTCAATGGCTTCCAGGACGGTTTGTTGACCAGACTTCAGAATAGCAACTGCATTCATGGGGAACTCCTTTCCTTGTCCCTCGCCTTCCAGCACATGGAAGCGCGATCTGCCCCGATACAAGCTACGGCGTGATCTCATAGAGGTTGTTGAATGGAACCTCAATCGGGACCCGCCGCACAGAGCTCCACCCCGCCTCCACGCACAGCTCTCGCAACTTTGTTTCAGGCAGGCCGAGTGTGCCCAGCCCTTCCCCGTGATGTGCGAGCGAGGTCGTCATGCAGTAAAGCACGCTGACACCGTAGAAGAGGGAGCCGAGCAGCCCGACGTTTTCCTCTAGCCTGTCCGAGCCGTTGACTTCCATGCAGACATAGCGTCCGCCAGGCCGCAACCCCTCGCGGATCGCCCGTAACAATTTGCGAGGGTCCACCGCGTCATGCACGACATCGAAGGTCGTGACCACATCGTACTGCTCAGGCAGTCCCTCGGACACATCCTGCTGCTCGAAGCGCACGCGATCGGCCACCCCTGCCGCCTGGGCGTTGGCCGTGGCCTGCTCAACGGTGGGGGCGAAGAGATCGTAGCCCACGTAGCGCGATTGGGGGTAACTCTGCGCCAGCTTGATCAGCGCCCTTCCCTGCCCACAGCCCACATCAGCGACCTGGGCGCCGCGTTCCAGTTTGGCTTGCACCGACTCTATGGCTGGCAGCCAGACGGGCACGAGCAGATGCTCAAAAAAGCCACTGCTGAAGCGCGCCTGACCTTCCCAGAGTTCGGGGCCGTAGGCCTCCATTGGCACACCACCACCCTGCCGGAAGGCCTGGAGTAGCTGGTTGAATGGCCCTATCTCTGCGATCACCATTTGAAAGGCCCCTCCGAAGAAGAACGGGCCACCTTCCTGGGCGAGCACGGGAGCGTGCTCAGGTGGCAGGGTAAAGCGCTGGCTTGCCGGGTCATAGGCCAGATAGGCAGCGCTGGCCATCTCGCCGAGCCACTCACATACGTAGCGTTCGTTGACGTGTGCCCGCTCCGCCAGTTCCGCACTGGTGGCCGGTCCTTTGGCCAGCTCTTTGAAGAGGCCGAGGCGATCCCCGATACTGGCCATCACCGTTGTAACTGTGCTGACGACATCGGTCATCGCTTTGCCCATGAATGCTTGCGTCTTTGCTTGATCGATATCCTGTTGGGTTGTCATTTTGTTCCTCCCGGTTGTACTACTTGGTAGTGGTCAACTACCTCGATTAGATCGTCATTGGTAGTATGCGAGAGGCAAGCCGCTTTTTCCATCCGAAAAGACCGACATATTTTGATCACGCACGCACGGAGATTTTCGAGCTGGCGCCCAACAGCAATACGGAGATTCCGAGAGAAGGAGGGAATGGCAGTATGTTCCTCAGTGTAAGAGTCCTTTTTCATGGACCCACAGGGCGATCTGGGTGCGAGAGGTCACACCCAACTTGGATAGGATATTGCTGACATATGTTTCGACCGTCCGCTTGCCAACGACCAGTTGTTGGGCAATTTCTGGATTGGTCTTGCCCTGGGCGATCAGGATTGCCACCTCACGCTCGCGTTCTGTCAGCCCTCCAAAGCTCATTTTCGCAGCACGAAGCGGTGTCAGAGGACGAAAACGCGGGAGCCGTGCTCCTACTTCGGCGAGAAACTGTGTGCGCAGCCCTTCCTGTGGAAGACAAGCTGCGAGCTCCTGGGTGATCTCCTGCACGGTGGAAAGCTGAAGCGAAGCCTCCTCCTGGCGATGGTGCGCCAGGAAGAGTTTGGCCAGCTCCAGGTGAATGCGCCAGAGCAATGGCCGCAATCCTTGCACACGAGCAGCGACTTCGGCGGCTTGCAGCGCGGCTTCGGCTTCGGCTCCTCGGTCGAGTCGGGCCAGGGCTTCACCACGCACTTTCCAGAGGCGGGGATTGCCATGCTCACGAGAGAGATTGCTGGTGGAGACGCTGAGTTGGTCGACGATCTCGAGCGCCAGGCCAGGATCATCATTCGTCAGTGCGAGTTCCGCACGTGCATACCAGACGAGCCACTGCCCAAGTGCCTGAGGGGGAGCATCCGCATCAGGGACAGCAGTGAGGGTGGACTCAGCGCGTGCGACGTCTCGTTGTGCCAGGAAGACCAGAGCAAGCAGCCCGGATACCAGGCGAATCCAGTATCCCGAGCCGATCTCACGAGCCAGGGCGAGCGCTTGCTCGAGATGCTGCTGCGCGCTTGCCAGGTCAAGGAGACCGAAAGACAGCATTCCTAAGTCAAAGTACCCATAGGTCAGCCACTGGTGATGCTCGATCTGCTCCGCAATCGAGAGCCCCTCTTGCACCATTGCTAACGCTTGTGCGTACTCTCCTCGTGTGCCTAAAACATTCCCCAGGTTGAAGAGCGTGAAGGCCTCGGCTGAACGCAGGCCAATCTCGCGCGCCACCTTGAGGGCCTGCTCACCTGCGTTTCGAGACTCGGCAAGACTCAGGGTCAGCAGAGTCGGACCCATCAGGTCGCTTCCGCAAGCCACCGTCAACTGCCCCAGGCTAGAAACGAGTCCCTGACGATCGCTCAGTTGCTGGAAGAGCGCGATAGCTTGTTGATAATAGGCCGTCCCTTGAGGCACATCACCGCTCAAATAATGCGCCATGCCCAGCAGGTCGAACGTCGAGGCCTCGCCATGTTGATCGTTCACTCGTTGGAAGGTCGCCAGCGCCTCCTGGTGATAGCGGCGGGCTTCGAGAGGCTGCTCGGTATTCAGGTGCCAGTTGCCCAGGCGGTTGAGGCTGTGGGCAAGCATGAGTGGATCGTTCATGCTCCGTGCCAGTTCGAGCGCCTGCTGGTAATAGGTGCCCGCTTGCGTGTAATCGCGTCCCGTCCACAGAAAGCCCAGGGCAATCAGACTCTGCCATTCGGCGCTCTGGTCATCGACAGAGCGAGCACTCTCCAAAGCTCGCTCGTAATCGCCGCGTGCGCGTTCAAAGTCGCCCAGCGTTTCATAGGCCTGCCCGCGCAGGAGAGAGACCATGGCCGGTGGCGTCAGCGCTCCCAGGCGTGCAGCAGAAAGGGCTCGGGTCAACTGCTCCGTCGCCGCCTGCGGCGCGTACAGGCGCAGCGCCTTCTCCCCTGCCTGCCATCCATAGGCCAGGGCCTTCGCCCACACCTCGGCCTCGTAGAAGTGCGAGGCCAGGTCAACGACATGGGCTTCCAGGGTTGGGGCATACAGGGACTCCATCGCTTCGGCAATTGCCCGATGCAGCGCCTGCCGCTCTCGCGCCAATAACTGGGTAGAGATCGCCTGCCGCGTCAGAGCATGACGAAAGGCAAACTGCTCCGCTGACTCCTCAACAACCAGTTGGGCAGCGATGAGTTCCTTGAGCGCCTGGAGCAACACAGACTCCTGTACGTTCGTCAGGTGCAGCAACAGCGTGAAATCAAACCGCCGCCCCGCGACCGCCGCCAGTGTCACCACCTCGCGCGCCTGCTCGCTGAGTAAAGCCACACGAAGCTCGACCGCCGCTCGCACGCTCCGTGGTAGGTGCATGATGCTGAGCGGCTTGTAGAGCCAGCGCTCACCCTCGGCAAAGAGTTCGCCCGCCGTGGTCAGCGCCTTGAGCAGCTCCTCAAGAAAAAACGGATTACCTTCCGAGAGGGGATAGATGGCGTAGAAGAGTTCTGGCAGCCCGGTACGAGGAAGCGAGAGGCAGGCCTGCACCATCGCCTCGACCTCGGAGGGCCTGAGCGGAGACAGATGCAGTTCCTGTGCCAGCCGCTCACGATCCATCTGCGCCAGAACATCACGCAGACCCGCGTTGACTTCGTCGCTGCGATAGGAAAGCACCAGCAGAAGCGCGCACGTTCTGCTGCGCCGTGCCAGGTAGTGCAGCAGTTCCAGGCTGGTCTCATCGCTCCAGTGCAGGTCTTCGACGACCAGCAGCAACGGCTGTTGCGCGGAGAGGGCCGTCAGGAACTGCGAAACCATCTCAAAGAGCTGCCGTTTCTCTAGTGGCGCTTGAGAGTGTGCTGATAATGGGGAACCAGATGGAATGGTATTTTCTGGGAACAGGTGAGAGAACCAGGGCTGGAAGGCCTCCACCACCTGCGGCGCCAGCGCAAAAGAGCGGGTCCAGGGATACTGCTCAAAGAGGAAGCGCAGCAGGTCGAGGACAGGAGCGTAAGGAGAGGCCACATCAGCCGGGAAGCAGTTGCCCTGGACGTGCAGGACGTTGTGGGAGGCCGCGTAGGCTGTTGTCTCGGCAATCAGCCGCGTTTTGCCAATGCCAGCATCGCCAGAAATCAGGGCCACGCCTCCCTGCCCCTTCCCTGCTTGATCGACAAGCAGATGAAGGGCCGCCAGATCGTTCGCACGGCCAATCAAGGCCGGACACGGAAGAGCAAGTATTTGCATAGTATCAGCTCCAGATTGCGGGCAGGAGATGTGCTGTGCTTGCTTTCGCCGACACCGCGACAGCATGCTGCCAGATGATCCCCTGAGTCCTTTTACCTCTTCTACCCTCCGACGACATTCCAGGCCGTTTCACCCATAGCCCAACGTTGATCGGTATTCGGGGTGTGCGTTTTCCGTTTCTCATGGGATGGAAACCGGAGGACGCCATTGTGCGGTTCCAGTGATCGTGTCCTGAGACAATTGGGACATTCCACCAGCTTGACGCCACTCTCCAGAAAGCGCTTTGCTTCAATCGCAACGACGCCTGGAAAGGGGCATTTGGGTGTTGTTGCCGTTTTCACCTGATCTCCGACGAGATCGCGAGTTGCCGCACGCCCAATCGGTGTTTTGCCACCTGTACGAACGTCCGGTTTCGGGTAGGCACTCAAATCTGAGGCACCATTCGCTGATTGATCAGGGAGCGCTGTGGTGAAAGGTCGAGGGGCCGGATTTCCAAGCAGTCGCTTGAGGTCTTCCTCACCTTTGGTTTTTCCCAGCTCCACTTTGCGTTCTCCTGTGCGAGCTTCTATTTCCATACGGGCCCGCTGATCTGGCTGCAACGCATGTCTTTCGAGTGCCTTGATGGTTAAAGTAGTTTCTCCCCGCTTGTACAGGTCATCTACGGTTTCTACTAGCCAGTCAGAGAGCACCCCGATGCACCCCAGGCTCCACTCACCGAACCAGCGCCAGTGCTCAAGCAGACCGTTCACATCGACCTCAAGCGGCACCTCTTCCAGGAAGGTACGCAACGCGGTGGCAAATTCTGCACACTCGGTTGCGTCGTTCAAATGATAGCGATGAAAGGGCAGATCGCGCATTCGCCGCGCAGCTTGTGCATTCAGATGGCAACAGTCGTATAAATCAAAATTACCCACTAATACATGCAAAACATTCGTTTGCTCGGTAAAGGTCTTCAACCAATCGAGTTGGGCTGTCGGCTTGTGTGGTGTATCGACATACATCAGATGTTGCGCTTCATCCACAAACACCACTTTCACACGCAGCAGAGCCAGCGCGTATTGGACCGCATCTCGCATCTCCAGCCATTCTGCCGGGTCACGACTCTTTCGCTCCGGGTTGGTAAACAGCGGCAAATTCTTCACCCGGTCTCTTACCGCCACATGTACCTGGAGTTGTTTGAGCACCTGGCGATAGTAATCCAGACGAGCAGAAGCGCCAACATCTTCCTGGTTGGCACGAATGACGACCACTGGCACGGCCAGGGGGTCCAGTTCTTCTGCTCGCAGTTTCTCGGCCACCCGCTGCATGACGGTCGATTTCCCCACCCCAGCCGCGCCAAAAACGGCCAGGATGGTGTACCTACGGTGCCCAGAAATACGTCGCATCAAGTCCTGATCCATTTCTTCCAAACGAGGGTGTTTGACTTTAAAGTTGATGAAGGCGTCCAAGTGGGCAGCAAGCGTGGGATCTTTTGATGACATTAGCGGTACTCCTCATAGCGTGAAATCTTGGTCAGATCCAGTTCTATGCGTGGTGGAGTGGAGAGTGCTGGCTCTGGCACGTTCGATCTCTTCAAGAGAAGAGCCTCTCGCTGTGCTTGCTCTTCCAGATCCCGTTGACGCTGAAGCAAAAGAGCCTCGTCGCCTTGCAGTTTTTGCAAGAACTGTGCGAGAAGGGGACCATTGAGCGTGATCCGCTTCTGACTGTGCTGGCGCTGCTGTTCTCGCCACTCATCTAGGATGAGGTTCCACTCGCGTTCGGAGCGTCCATGTATTTGGGCGAAAGCGTCAGCGATACATTCGATCCACTGTCCGCCGATGTAGGCATACACAAAGCCCATATCGAAAGGCTCATAGCGCACCGAAACCGTTTGTCCAGATGCCGATCGCATGCTGTCATGCCAGTAATGCAAGCCGTTGACCGTAATCCCACGCGAGGCGTGAATTTTGGCCGTTCCGGTCTCTGTCGAGGGGCGTGTGAGCATCAAGAAGTCCTCTGAGTAGGGGATCAGGGTATGGGTGCGACTCCCTGCGAGGGCCATTCCCTGCGCATATGCTTCGCGAGGGCTTTGACCTAGGGCGGGGTGATCCATCTGGTCATAGATCTCATGGACATACTCCGACAACCGTGGCGCAAAGCGTTCCAGGGTCCAGACTGCCAGCCTCTTCGGGTCTACTTCGCGGGTCATCTGCCGAGGCTGCTTACTGGCCTGTGTGTTGCCTCGCAGTTGGTTGAGCAGCTGCGTTGTCGCTGTCCCAAAAAGACGTTCCAAGACAGACCCGAAACGCGGTTGTTGGGGAGGACGATCCAGTTGCGTGACCAAACACCGGGTCAGCAGGGACTGAAAGTAGATACTGCCGAACTCCGGCCCCTGATCCACCACCAGTTCCTGGGGGAGTCGCCCGTAGCGTTGGACACACAGCCGAAAAGCCATCATGGCTGAGCGATAGCTTGGGGGATCAAATGTCACATAGCAAGCCAGCACCCGTCGGCTGTAGGCATCGGTCATGAACGTCGCCCAGGGTCTGGCCAGAGGCTTTCCCGTAATTGACGAGACGAGAACCAGATCTAATTCCGTATGATCGAGATGTGCTCGCTCAAAGGGACGACTTCCGTGTCGTGGGGTGACCTGGTCTAAATAGTAAAAAGGCTGTGATATATATGCGGCCCGCTTGCCTCGCCGCATGGCAGTCACTTCTTGAGAGGTAAAGCGTGCACGTTCGCGGTAAAAGGTTCGCTCGCCAATGGGAGCAATTCCAAGCCTCTCGCATTCCTCTCGATACAGCCGATAGACTGCCACCGCCCGTTTGGCCTGTGGAACAGCATAATGATTCTTGAAATACTCCGAGAGCAATTGCTTGGAGTCTTCCGGAATGCGGGTGTTGCGGTTGCCGCGCTCTGCCACCCGATCGAGGAGACCTAGATAACCACATCCTGACTCGGCTTCAGCCCGACGAAAGGCCGCCATCCAGTTTTGGACGGAGCGCGGCGTCACCGTGATCGCATCTCCACGAGTGTACGCCAGGATCTCGCGCCAGCGTCGATTCGCGGCTTCCAAGGCTTTTGGCCCGGCATGAGACAAGATTTCCCGTACGGAATCGCGCAGCGGCGAAGGAGCCTCCAGTCGCTCTGGCTTCATCACGCCCTCATTCACAAGCCGTTGGAAATATTCCAACGGCAGGGTAAAAATAGCCCCGCTTTCTGGTCGGAGCACCACCGTTGTCGCACCTGCTTCAGCTTCCCACAGTCGCCCGTCCCACAGCAGGCGCGAAGCGAGTGGAATGACTCCTTTGCCGTCTTTGGAGGTCTGAGGAACTTCTGCAGCGCTGCGATACAAAAAGACCTGATCCCAACTTGTGAGGACAGCAGCCGAGAGATCGATAAAGAGACATTGTTTGATGAGCAGTGCCCAAATCACATCAACGGGGAGACCAGGATGAGCGTCTAGGAGCGACCGCACACTTACTCCAGGATACGCTTGCAGGCTCTCAAGCACCTGTGTCTCCTGCGTCTGTTCAACGTAAAAAGGTTTGACCAAAAAATCCTGGAGCAACTTCAAGTTCTGGATGTAGAACGGATGATATTCAGCCGAACTCCGCACGCGGTAGGAGAGACCAAGAGCCTTTGCCGCTTGCTCGCCCGGAGGACACTGCCACCCGCCCGATGCATTGCGCTGATAGCGGTGAGGCTGACTGATGGCAAGTTTGTCGAGCGAGGAGGCTGGTTTCCACTCTTCAAAAGAGGCTCCATGTTGCCTCAAGACGAGGAAATCCGGCGTATGCCACGGGGAGGTTTTGCGTCCAGAGCGAGCCTGGTAGTGGAGTTGGATACGAGTCGGTTGATCGTACATTTCCAACACATCAGCGTCATGCTCCATCGTGTAGAGACCCCACAACTCCACATGTTGGCTTTCAAACTGGATGGAGCAACCCATTTTCACACTGGGATAGCGCCCGCTCACATTAGAGGCCCGGCTCCGCACCTTTCGCTCTGGCTCAGATTCGCGAAGACGTTGAATGTAGGCTTCGGTCCAGGGGGTAATGTTGTTCCGCTGGCACCAGGCGCGAAATTCCTCATCTGAAAGCCGAGCCATCGCGTCTTTTTCCTCTCTTCGTCTCAAAGACGGCGAGTTGGAACCTCGCAGCATCGATCACCGCAGTCGTCGTTGAAAGCAAGTATACCAGAGATTGGTGAAAGAGACAAGTTTCCACCCCATATCTTTTCGTTTGTGTCAAATATCACTTCGCCACGCTGCCCAGATAGCATCAAAGAAGGAACATGAGTATTCGCAAAAGGTGGGAAAAGATGCAAGGAAAAGTTATGCGCCGGAGCGTGCTCGTTTTACGCCAAAAACGGAGAAGTGCAGCGAAATTTTGGTGTCGAGATACGGAAAATTAACTCTTCAAACAACAGTGGCGAGCAGCGTTGGCGCGAATTGACGGACGTAGTTGTACCGCCCAGTCAAGAAATCGAAGTAATTATCATCCAGGGGGCGCATGAGCCGTTCGCTTTCTTCCATCGCCGCCTGCAAGCGCTCTTTGGGGTGTCGCTTGTAGATGTGCGTACGCAAGTCGGGGTCGGCAATCTGTGGATCGAGGACTATGCCCGTCAGGTCTGTGAACAGCGCTACTTTCTCATTGGTGGCTCGAGCGGCATTGCGCCGGAACTCTTCCAAGTCCCGCCTCGCTCGGGCATCGACCTGCGCCATGCAGCGATCGAAAAGGTCCATCACTTCGTCCATCAGTTCCTCAGCCACCTGACGCAGAAAGGCGACGAGGATGGGGTAGCGGCGCTCAGGCGGCGTCCGCTGTAATGCCTGATTGGTCGATTTCTTGCCGACCTGGGACAGGAACTTGCGCCGATTGGGAGTAAGTGCGCTCAGATCCCAGCCTTCGACGCCAAGGGACCGAACGTAAGAAAGCTTCTCGATTTCTCCGACGATGGCTGCCGGGGAGAAGGACACGGCGCCCTGTCGCAGCCAGACCAGCGGTGTGCGTTTGATGGTCGTGTCAGGAACCAGGACCTGGTCAAGCCTGGTACGAAGTTCCTCGGTGAGGAGCGGCTCGAGACGACGGTATGTTTCGCGTTCGGCTTGCTCGCGTGCGGTAATCACCATGCGTTCCAGGGTCGTCACACCTGGCCGAACAATGCGCTCGGACTTGAGATGGGAGCATCCCATCTGGAAGAGAACAATCGGTTTATCGTGCTCCAGGGCACGCTCCAACAGAAAGGCCGCGAGTGCTTGCAGGTCGGTGGCACTCGCCTCGCGAAATTCCAGGTAGGAGAGGATTTCCTGCAGGTGATCGGTGCGTGTCTGCGGACGTGTACCGTACTGCCTGAGCGCCTCCGAAGAAACCCCGAGTTGCCGTGCCACGTACTTGACGACTGATGACGGTGCTGTCGAGAGGTCATCTGGCGCAAAGCCCAGGTAGCGCAGTGCACAGATCTGCAACGCAAAGCCCAGGTAATTCGGTTGACCGCGGCGCAGTAAGATCCTCGTGATATCCTTAGGCGACAGGGTAAACGCGCTCACAAGATCTTCGGGCGGCACCTCTGCTGGAAAGCGGGTCAGGCGCTCCCGTTCCGCATCGGTCAAAAAGCGTCCTGGCATTAGTAGTCCACCTTGAGCCCTTCCATCGCTGCTTCACGATCAGCCGCAGTGGGCAGACTATAGCGGCGCGTCGTTTCCAGCCGCTTGTGCCCGGCCAGTTCAGCCA
>Ga0187805_10000559_pt1 | contig 12480 bp, 13 predicted proteins | sample NC_wetland_sal_i_6_FD_132965 | JGI IMG/M metagenome (GOLD analysis project Ga0187805, IMG submission 132965) | Wetland sediment microbial communities from Neuse River Estuary, North Carolina, USA - Control_5 | ecosystem: Environmental > Aquatic > Freshwater > Wetlands > Sediment | place: USA...
CGATCACCCTGGCCGAGATCGCCGAGCGGCAGTTGATCTCGCTGTCGTATCTGGAGCAGCTCTTTGCCAAGCTGCGCAGCGCCGGTCTGGTCAAAAGCGTCCGCGGCCCGGGCGGCGGCTATCTATTGGCGCGCGGCGCTGATGGCACCCGCATCTCGGACATCATTCTCGCGGTTGACGAGCCGATCCGCACGACGCGTTGCACGCCCGGCGCGCCGATGGGCTGCAGTGGCAATCAGAGCCGCTGCCTGACGCACGATCTGTGGGAGGAACTCGGCAACCAGATCCGGCTCTATCTGAGCTCAGTCACGCTCGCAGACGTCGTCGCCAACCGGCTCTTGGGACGCAGCGGCGCGCTGCATCGCGAACGCGCCGATAAGGAAGCAGCGGAAACCGCGCCAACCATTGCCGCGCAATAGCGCCTCAGGTCCCGCCGTGAACGCCGGTTTGTCCTATCTCGATTGGAATGCGACCGCGCCCGTGCGGCCCGAGGCCGCGGCGGCGGTGGCGCAGGCCTTGGCGACGGTCGGCAATGCCTCGTCGGTCCACCGCGCTGGGCGCGCCGCGCGGAGATTGCTGGAAGCCGCGCGCGCGAATGTCGCTGCACTGGTTGGCGCGCATACCGAGAACGTTGTATTCACGTCGGGCGGCACCGAAGCCAACGCGCTGGCCCTGCGAGCCTTTCCCGACCGGCGCGTCCTGGTGTCGGCGCTCGAGCATGATTCCGTGCTCGCCAACGCGCCGGACGCGGTGCGGGTACCGGCGACACGCGATGGCCTTGTCGACCTGAAGACTTTGGAAAGACTGCTCGCCACCGATATCCGGCCGGCACTGGTGTCGCTCATGTTCGCGAACAACGAAACTGGTGCCATTCAGCCGATTGCCGAGGCAGCACGAATCGCCCATCAGCATGGCGCACTGATCCACTGCGACGCTGTGCAGGTCGCCGGCCGGCAACCGATCGACATGGGACGGCTCGGCTGCGATCTGATGACGCTGTCGGCGCATAAGCTCGGTGGGCCCATGGGTGTCGGAGCCCTCGTCGTCGCCGGCGGCATCGACATCGCGCCGTTGGTGCGCGGCGGCGGTCAGGAACGCAACCGGCGCGCCGGTACCGAAAATCTGCCGGGTATCGCGGGATTCGGCGCGGCGGCGAGTGCTGCGATTGCAGGCGTGACAGTATGGGATGCTGTCGCGACGTTGCGCGCACAGGCCGAGACGCGACTGGTGGCGATTTCGCCCGATGCCATGGTTTACGCCGCCGCGGCACCCCGCCTGCCGAATACGATCTGCATCTCAATGCCGGGCGTGCCGGCCGCGACCCAAGTCATGGCCCTCGATCTTGCAGGCGTCATGGTCAGTGCGGGCGCCGCTTGCTCGTCGGGCAAGGTGCGCCGCAGCCACGTGCTCGATGCCATGGGTGTGCCGGAGCGCGACGCCGAATGCGCCATCCGCGTTAGTCTGGGCTGGAGTACGTCCGAAGCAGAGATCGATCATCTGGTGGATGCGTGGGGGGCGCTTTACGCCCGAACGCGAGTGTCGGCCGCATGACCGCTGCCATTGCCCGCCGGCCCAACGCCGCGCCGGTCTATCTCGACAATCACGCGACGACGCCGTGCGATCCGCGTGTTGTGGCCGCGATGCTGCCGTGGTTCAGCGAGAAATTCGGCAATCCGCATTCACTCACACACGCTTACGGCCGCGAGGCCGAGCATGCAGTGGAGCAGGCGCGCGCGCAGCTCGCCGATCTGATCGGCGCCGATCCGCGCGAGCTCGTCTTCACCTCGGGGGCGACCGAAGCCAACAACATGGCGGTCAAAGGCGCCGCACGCTTTCACCGCCAGTTCGGCAAGGATGGCGTCGTGACGCTTGCGACCGAGCATAAATGCGTCCTCGAAAGCGCCAAGGCGCTCGAGCGCGATGGTTTTCGTGTCACCATCCTGCCAGTCGGCCGCGACGGGTTGGCCGATCTCGATGCGCTCGCGCGGGCAATCGACGACAAGACGGCCATCGTCTCGGTGATGGCGGCGCACAACGAGATCGGCGTCATCCAGCCGATCAAGGAGATTGCTGCGCTGGCGCATGCCAAAGGCGTGCTATTCCACACCGATGCGGCGCAGGCCGTTGGCAAGATCGCGCTCGACGTCAGCGATCTCGGCGTCGATCTGATGTCGATCTCCGGCCACAAATTCTACGGTCCCAAGGGCATCGGCGCGCTCTATCTGCGCCGTCGGCCGCGCGCGCGTATCGAGCCGCTGTTCGATGGCGGCGGCCAAGAGCGCGGCATGCGTTCGGGCACGCTGCCGGTGCCGTTGATCGTCGGGTTTGGGCAGACCGCGGCACTGGCCAAAGTCGAGATGGCAGGCGAGGCGCAGCGACTGTTGGCCCTCCGGGCCAGGCTCCTGAACGGCCTGCGCGGCAAGGTGCCCGACTTGGTGCTTAACGGCGATGCCGAGCGACGGCTGCCCGGCAACCTCAATTTGAGCTTCCCCAGCCTCAAGGCGATCGACTTGATCGCCGCGTGTCCGGGCTTGGCGTTATCGACCGGTTCGGCCTGCACCGCCGCCGAAGTCGAACCGTCCTATGTGTTGCGTGCACTCGGTCTTGGCGATGCGCTGGCTGCGGCATCGCTGCGCATTGGCCTCGGCCGCTTCACCACCGCCACCGAGGTCGATTTTGCTGTCGATACGCTGGCGGCCGCCGTCCTGCGGTTGCGCGCCGGCGACCGGATGACAAGCGAAGCCGTCGGCATTACATAAGGGTCGGAGATTCGCATGGCTTTGAGACAGGCAATGACGGTGACCGACGCAGCCGCCAAGCGCATTCAGGCGCTGCTGGCGCAGCGCGGCAAGCCGTCCGCTGGCATCCGCATCGGCGTGCGCGCCCGCGGGTGCTCGGGCCTGACCTATACGCTCGAGTACGCCGACGAGAAGGGCAGGCTGGACGAGGTGGTGCAGGACAAGGGCGTTACCATCCTGATCGATCCCAAGGCGACCATGTTCATCATCGGCACCGAGATGGATTACGTCGAGGACAAGCTGCAATCGGGCTTCACCTTCCGCAATCCGAACGAAAAAGGCCGGTGCGGTTGCGGCGAATCATTCCACGTCTGAGTCTTCCCGCGCGGCGATGAAGCTGTTTCAGATCGAGGAGCCGGAGGGCGCTCCGCTTTCGGCCGAAGGGCCGGGCGCTGCGGTCGGCATCGATTTGGCGGCGGGATCGGCGGCGGTCGCGATCGCGCTCGGCGGCAACGCCGAAATCCTGCCTGGAGCCGACGGCGAACGGCGGCTGGCGACGGCTGGGCAGGCACTCGATGCGGTGTTGCTGGCGCTACGGGCGCGCGCCGAGAAGCAGCTGGCGCGGCCGGTAACCCACGCGGTGATTGCGACACCGGATGGACGCGGTAGCGCGGCGCTCGAAACGGCAGCCAAGACCGCTGGATTGACCATCCTGCGTGCGGTGACGCAATCCGTCGCGGCGGATCGTGATACCGGCCCGGATGCTGCGGCGCTGGGTGCGGCGCGTATAGCCGAAGATTTGTCGCCGACGCTTGGTATAACCTCGCCCGGCCTTGATTGATGGATTGGATCGTATGCCTAAGATGACGTTTATCGAACGTGACGGCACCCGCAAAACTGTGGACGCGCCGATTGGCCTTTCCGTGCTCGAAATCGCCCATCGCAACGACGTCGATATCGAGGGTGCGTGCGAAGGCTCGCTGGCCTGCTCGACTTGTCACATCATCGTCGAACCCGAATGGTATGAGCTGTTGAAGGATGCGACCGAGGACGAGGAAGACATGCTCGATCTTGCCTTCGGCCTGACCAAGACATCTCGTCTCGGCTGCCAGATCGTGATGACCGAAGAGCTCGACGGTCTCACCGTCCGCCTGCCGCAGGTGACGCGCAACATGATGAATAGCTGATGGATGCGGCGCTGGCTCCGGGCGCGCGCGTCGTCGTCGCCATGTCTGGCGGCGTCGACAGCTCGACCGTAGCGGCGCTGCTGGTCGAGCAGGGCTGCGACGTCGTCGGCGTCACGCTCCAGCTTTACGACCACGGCCAAGCGACCGGGCGCAAGGGCGCCTGCTGCGCCGGCCAAGACATCCACGACGCGGCGCGGGTCGCCGAAACGCTCGGCATTCCGCATTACGTACTCGACTACGAAAAGCGTTTCCGTACCGAAGTGATCGAGGATTTTGTCGACTCTTATCTCGCCGGTGCGACGCCGGTGCCGTGCGTCCGCTGCAACGAAACGGTGAAATTCCGCGATCTGCTGGCGGTGGCGCATGATCTGGGCGCCGGTGCGCTCGCCACCGGTCATTATGCGCGGCGCGTGGTTGGTGCCGACGGGCCGGAGCTGCATGGTGCCGCTGATGCCAGCCGCGACCAGAGCTATTTCCTCTATCGCACGACGCGTGCGCAGCTCGATTTCCTGCGGTTTCCGCTGGGCGAGTTCAGCAAGGACGAGACGCGTGCTTTGGCGGCGCGTTTCGCCCTGCCGGTGGCGCAGAAGCCCGACAGCCAGGACATCTGCTTCGTGCCATCCGGCCACTACGCCGACGTGATCGAAAAGCTGCGTCCTGGCGCAGCGGAGCCAGGCGACATCGTCGACGAGACGGGCCGCGTCCTCGGCCGGCACGATGGCGTCATCCACTTTACCGTTGGCCAGCGCAAGGGCATCGGCATTGCTGGCGAGGAGCCGCTTTACGTCCTGCGGCTCGAACCGGCGACGCGGCGCGTCGTCGTCGGACCGCGCGCCAGTTTGGGCGCGACGCGCGTGCCGTTCGATCGGGTTAACTGGCTGGCGGTGCGGCCGGATGTGTCCGGTATTCGCGTCGCGGTCAAGCTGCGCTCGGCGCAGCCACCGGTGCCCGCCACGTTACAGCTCGATGGCGATCATGGCACGGCGATGCTTGACGAGCCGGAATTCGGCGTGGCGCCCGGCCAGGCGTGCGTCGCTTACGACGGCGCCCGCGTGCTCGGCGGCGGCTGGATCGCCCGCGGCTGATTGCCGCTAGGCTTGCCGCGCGCGCGGCGCTCCACGATACTGCGCCGCCATGACCGCTACCAAGAAACCCCGCGACACCGTCAAGAAAGTCGTGCTCGCTTATTCGGGCGGGCTCGACACGTCCGTCATCCTGCGCTGGCTTCAGGAAACCTATGGTTGCGAGGTGGTGACCTTCACCGCCGATATCGGCCAGGGCGAGGAGCTCGCGCCTGCACGCAAGAAGGCCGAGCTCTTGGGCGTGAAACAGATCTTCATCGAGGATCTGCGCGAGGAATTCGTCCGCGATTTCGTGTTTCCGATGTTCCGGGCGAATGCGCTCTATGAAGGTCAATACCTGCTCGGCACTTCGATCGCGCGGCCGCTGATCGCCAAGCGCCAGATCGAGATCGCCGAAGCCACTGGCGCCGATGCCGTGGCGCACGGCGCAACTGGCAAGGGCAACGACCAGGTGCGCTTCGAGCTGACCTATTACGCGCTCAAGCCCGACATCAAGGTGATCACGCCGTGGCGCGAATGGGAGCTCAATTCGCGCACCAAGCTGATCGAATATGCCGAACGGCATCAGATTCCGATCGCCAAGGACAAGCGCGGCGAGGCGCCGTTTTCGACCGACGCCAATCTTTTGCACATCTCGGCCGAGGGCAAGGCGCTCGAGGATCCGTGGCACGAGCCTGAGGAATTCATCTACAGCCGGACGGTGGCGCCCGAGAAGGCGCCGGACCAGCCGGAATATGTCGAGATCGAATTCGCCAAAGGCGATCCGATCGCGGTCGACGGTAAGAAACTGTCGCCGGCGGCACTGCTGACGCGGCTCAACGAGCTTGGCGGCAAGTACGGCATCGGCCGGCTCGACCTGGTCGAGAACCGCTTCGTCGGCATGAAGTCGCGCGGCGTCTATGAAACGCCCGGCGGCACGATCTTGCATGCGGCGCATCGCGGTATCGAGAGCATCACGCTCGATCGCGGCGCGGCGCATCTCAAGGACGACCTCATGCCGCGCTACGCGGAGCTGATCTATAACGGATTCTGGTATTCGCCTGAGCGCGCCATGCTCCAGGCGCTGATCGACAAGAGCCAGGAGAACGTCGCCGGCACCGTGCGTCTCAAGCTCTACAAGGGCTCGGCGCGCGTCGTCGGCCGCAAATCACCGCACAGCCTCTATAGCTTAGCGCATGTGACGTTCGAGGCCGACCAGGTTTACGATCAGCGCGACGCCGAAGGTTTCATCAAGTTGAATGCGCTGCGGTTGCGACTCGGCGCGCGGCTGCGACCGAAGAAATAGTTACCGGTGCCGGCGACCGGAAGTTTTCGGTTCGATTCAGGCGCTTATGCCTATGTATTTGATATAACAGGCGAATAGCGCGAATCGTGGCCCTGAATTGACCCCGTGAAATCCTTGTTTTTGCCATGATCGGTCGCCATGTTCGGCCCATCGCCCATAGCAAAAAGGGGATGGAACCATGGGTTCGCGTATTGGCGTTTTGATGGTGGCGGCCGCGATGCTGCTTTCGGCTTGCGGCACGTCACCGGGTGACCGAGGCCTGTCGGGTGCCGGTATCGGCGCTGCGGGTGGTGCCGTGGTCGGAGCGCTGGTTGGCGCGCCTCTGGCAGGCGCGGCGATCGGTGCCGGCGCCGGCGCATTGACCGGTATGGCGACCAGCCCGTCGAACGTCTATCTCGGCAAGCCGGCCTGGGAACAGTAACCGGCCCGACGACTATCTTTCGCTGAGACCTGGCCCCCTCGGGATCGCTCCCGAGGGGGCATTGCTTTGTGCGCTTGCTTAGACCGCTGGATCGGGCAATCCACGCCGGCGGCACGCTGCCACCAGCGTGTTGCGCAGTAGGCAGGCGATGGTCATCGGTCCGACGCCGCCAGGTACTGGCGTCAACGCTCCGGCAACGCGTTGCGCTTCGGCGAAGGCGACGTCGCCGACCAGCTTGCCCTTGCCGTCCGGTGTCGCGATGCGATTGATGCCGACGTCGATCACGGTCGCGCCCGGCTTGATCCAGTCACCGCGGACCATCTCCGGCCGGCCGACCGCCGCGACCAGCAGGTCGGCGCGGCGCGCCACTGCCGGCAGGTCCCGCGTGCGCGAATGCGCCACCGTGACCGTGCAGTGCTCGCCGAGCAGCAGCGCCGCCATCGGCTTGCCGACGATATTGGAGCGTCCCAGGATCACCGCTTCGGCACCCGCGAGGTTCTTGCCCAGGCTCTCGCGCGCCAGCAACAGGCAGCCATAGGGCGTGCACGGCACCAGCGCCTTGCCGCCGCTCCACAGCCGGCCGACATTCTCGGCATGGAAGCCGTCGACGTCCTTGGCCGGCGCGATCGCTTCGATGATCCGTTGCGCGTCGATCTGCTTCGGCAGCGGCAATTGCACGAGAATGCCGTCGACCGCCTCGTCGGCATTGAGCTGCGCGACCAGGCGCAGCAGCTCGGCCTCGCTGGTGGAAGCTGGGAGGCGGCGGGTGATGCCTTTGAGGCCGGCGTCGTCAGTCGCCTTGGTCTTGCTTTTGACATAGACCTGACTGGCCGGATCGTCGCCGACCAGCACGGCCGCGAGGCCAGGCACGACGCCGTGCGCCGATTTCAACGTGGCGGCTGCCGCGGCAACCGTGGCGCGCAACCGTGCTGCGACGGCCTTGCCGTCGATCAATCGAGCTTCGGACATGACTTCAACCCTCGTTCAAGCCGCGCCGCAAGCGCGGCGGGATCACCATCGATATGCACCAGCTTGCGGCGTCCGGCGGCGCCCGCCGCAATACGCAAGTCGCTTTTGCGCAAGCCGAAATGACGCGCCAACAGGGCGACCAGGGCCGCATTGGCCTCGCCAGCATGGGCGGGAGCATGCACGGCAAGCTTCAAGGCGACGCCGCTGGGCTCCTCACTCAAGCCGAGGACGCGATCTTGCGCGGCTTTTGGAGTTACGCGCACGGACAGCGTCGCGCCGCTGCGCCCGAGACGGAACGGTAATGCCATAGGTCCGGTCAACCGTGCATCAACGCGTAGACCTCGACCTGCCGCAGCTCCATCTCGATGAACCACAGGATCAACAACAGGATGACCGGCGAGATGTCGATGCCGCCGAAGCTGGGCAGGATGCGCTGGATCGGGCGCAAGGCCGGCTCGGTCGCGCGGTAGAGGAAGGCGGCGGCCGTGCGCACCACATGGTTGCGCGTGTCGATGATGCCGAATCCCATGAGCCACGAAAATACCGCCGCGACGATGACGACCCACCAATAGATGTTGATCAGGGCGATGATCACCTCGATCACCGGCACCAGGAAGTTGCCCATCGCCCAAATCCTCCCCCACGCCCGCGGCGTTGGCGAACCCTAACCATCGGCTCCGGCCGGCGCAAGCCGGGCCGATGTCGCGGGGCCGCCTTGACAGCCCGCGCGACCGCGACCCATATTCCGCGCCACGCGGGCGGGGCAGTAGCTCAGTTGGGAGAGCGCGACGTTCGCAATGTCGAGGTCAGGGGTTCGATCCCCCTCTGCTCCACCATCGCTTCAGCTGAAATCTTGTGAATCTGCGCCGCTGCGGCACCACTGGCTCAGCAGCCGGAGTGCTGAAGTCGCCATGGCCTACCGCGGCTTCGTATCCATGCCACTGCTGGTGTAGGTGGCAGGCCGGGCGAGGGCGATAGCGGCCAGGACAGCGCCCGAATATCGGCGAAACCCTTGACATAGATCATGGCCGGCGCCGGCCGCTGGGCGCCATCTATCGTCGGTAACCAGCAGCTGATGTCGGTGGAGGCGCGATGTGCAACGCGATCTGTCGCGTCGCTCATTTCTTAAAGGCTCTGCAGTGACGACGGCGGGAGCGGCCATGATCGAAGCTGCGTCGGCGATGGTCAAACCTGCCGAGGCCGCCGAAAGCAGCGGTCCGGCCACGGTCGGCCCAGAAGCGGCGTCCATAACCCTGAAAATCAACGGCATGGTTCAGACGCTGAAGGTCGAGCCGCGCATGACCCTCGCCGAGGCGTTGCGTGGGCCACTCGGTCTCACCGGCACGAAGATCGCCTGCAATCGCGGCGCGTGCTCGGCCTGTACAGTCTGGATTGATGGCGCTCCCATCTGTTCCTGTATGGTACTGGCGATCGACGTTAATGCGCGCAACGTGACGACGATCGAAGGTCTCGCGCACGGTGGTAGGCTTCACCCCGTGCAGAGCGCCTTCATTGAGCACGATGCCCTGCAGTGCGGCTTCTGCACGCCGGGCATGATCATGAGCTGCGCCGCTCTCCTGGAACAAACGCCGAGCCCGAAGGCCGACGATGTCCGTGCAGCCATCAGTGGTCACTACTGCCGCTGCGGCACCTATCCCCATGTTATTGCCGCGGCATTGTCCGCGGCTCAGTCGCGCAAGGCGTGATCATGCCGGTCGACAGTGCAACGCGCAGCGAAACGTTTCCTTTCGGTATCGCCAGTGTCGGACTTGGCGGGGCCGAGCGACAGGTTCCCATCGACGAGCCGCCGCCGTTGCCGCCCAATGCCGAGCTCGCCGTGATTGGCAAGCCGGTTCCACGGCAAAATGCTCGGGCCAAGGTTACGGGTGCAACACACTTCACAGTCGATGTCGCGCCGTCCGGCATGTTGTATGGCCGCATCCTGCGATCGCCATTGCCGCACGCGCGAATCCGCAGCATCGACGTCACGGCTGCCGCGGGCTTTCCTGGTGTCCGTGCCGTTTTGGCCGTTGCGCAACCCGATGATCCGGTGCTCGGCGTAGCCCGTTATACTGGCGCGCCAATAGCCGCGGTTGCCGCTTCGTCCATGGCTGTCGCCGAGGCGGCCTTGCGGCTTATTCGCGTCGATTATCAGCCGCTTCCATTTGTCGTCGATATGGATGCGGCGCGCGCACCCGATGCACCGCAGGTTCATGACGATGAATCGGCGCCAGCCGGTCATCCATCCGGGTTCCCCGCAGCTGCCGACTTACCCCTGCAGGGCAACATACGGGGCCCGCACATCACGCGCCGGGGTGATATCGCGAAAGGATTCGCCGAAGCGGCAGTCGTCGTCGAGGGCCAATATCGCACCCAGGTCCAGACCCATTGCTGCCTCGAGCCGCATGTCATCGTGGCCGACTGGCGCGCGGATGGCCTCACTGTCCACATGTCGACGCAATTCACCGCCGGCGTGCGGCACGTGCTGGCCGAGGCTTTCAACCTGCCGCTCAATCGCGTCCGTGTGGTTGTCGACGGCATGGGCGGCGGATTTGGCTCCAAGTCAACGCTCAGCACTTACGGCAAGATCGCGGTCGCACTGTCACGCCAGACGAATGCGCCGGTCCGCGTCATGCTCGACCGTCAGGAAGAGCAAATGGATGCCGGCAACCGACCGGGAACTTGGCAGCGGCTGCGCATCGGCGCGAAACGCGACGGATCGCTGACGGCCATCTCGCTGGTGAGCTACGGCACTGCTGGCGTCGCGCTCGGCGGCGGCGTCGGGAACGTTGCCGAGTCCATGTACGCCTGTCCCAATTTCGAGGGCGCGCAGCACGACGTCTTCATCAATGCCGGGCCGGGGTGTGCGATGCGCGCGCCCGGCAATACGCCGGGTGCCTTGGGCTTCGAGCAGGCGATTGATGAATTGGCCGAGCGGCTATCGCTTGATCCGGTGGTCTTGCGCGATCGCATTGATCTAAGCCCAGTCCGCCGCGAGGAAAGGCGCATCGGCGCCGAGCGCATCGGTTGGCGAGGAAGGCACGCGCCCGGCGCCGATCCCGGCCCGGTGAAGCGCGGTCTCGGCATGGCGCAATCGCTGTGGATGGCAAACGTGCAGGTCAATTCGGCCTGCGAAGTGCGCATTTTGCGTGACGGCTCGGTCGAGGTGCTGTCGAGCGTTCAAGATATCGGCACCGGCATAGGCACCGTAATGGCGCAGACGGTCGCCGAGGTCTTGGGGCTCCATACCGAGGACATCACCGTGCGCATCGGCGACACCGAGTTCCCAGCCGGATCGCCGTCATATGGCAGCCGGACGACAGCATCAATGACACCGCCCGCGCGCACCGCTGCGTGGCGTGTCCTGCAAACGCTTTTCCACGAGGCGGCACCCGCGCTCAACGCCGCGCCGGAGGATTTGATCGCGCGCGGCGGCCGCGTCGCGGTCAAGAACGATGCGGGCCGCAGCATGGGTTTCCGCGAGGCGGCGGCGCAACTGCGCACCGACCGCATCAGTGCGGTTGCCTCACGCAGCGACGATTATGGCGGATTTCGCCGGCGAATGGGCGACGCCGCGCTGGCGCAGCAAGATCTGGGCGGCGCCCAATTCGCTGCGGTTGCAGTCGACACCGAAACCGGAATTGTGCGCGTCGAGCGCGTGGTCGCGGTCCAGGATTGCGGCCGGCCGATCAACCCGTTGCAGCTTGAAAGCCAAGTGCATGGCGGCGTGTTGATGGGCCTTTCCTATGCTCTGTTCGAAGAGCGCATCCTCGATCAGCACACCGGCCGCATGGTCAACCCGAATCTCGAGCAATACAAGCTCGCCGGACCACGCGAGACGCCGCAAATCGACGTCGTGGTACTGGAGAACTACCAAGGTCGGAGCGCCACCGACGCCTATGGCATCGCCGAGCCTTCGAATATTGCAACCGCGCCCGCGATCGCAAACGCGGTTTACAACGCGACTGGTGTCCGGATGCGGAACCTGCCCATGACGCCAGCGGCCGTCCTTGCTGCGCTTGGCAAGATCCCGACCAGGAGTTGACGCAATGAATCGTTTCGCGTGGATCAACACCAAATCGGTTTCAGAGGCTGCGGTGTCGGCCTCAGCGACCGTCGCCGACTTGATGATTGCACCGTCAATCGTCTCAAACCACGGCGAAACCTCAGTCGTCAAGGCTGGCGGCATCGACCTGCTCGATCTGATGAAAGAAGACCTGCTGGCGCCCGAGCGGATCGTCAACCTCAGGGACATTCCCGGATTGGATGCAATTTCTGAAGATCCGAACGGCGGCCTGCGCATTGGTGCAACGGCGACGCTCGCTGCCGTCGCGGACCATGCGGTGATCCGGCGACGCTATCCCGCGCTTGCCGATGCGGTGGGTGGCTCGGCGAGCCCGCAAATCCGTCATGTCGCGACGCTCGGCGGCAATTTATTGCAGCGGCCGCGGTGCTGGTACTTCCGCGCGGCCGAATTTCGCTGCCTGAGAAAAGGCGGCGGCCACTGCTTCGCGATCCCGGGCGAGAATCAATATCACGCGATTTTCGACAACCAGGCGTGCGCGATCGTACATCCGTCGACAGCCGCGACCGTTTTGGTAGCCCTCGGCGCGACGGTCGAGCTGACCGATGCCGGGAACGCCGTACGCCGCATCTTGCTCGAGGAATTTTTTGTACCGCCGAGCCGGGATCTCCAGCGCGAGAACGACCTGAAGCCGCGGGAAATCATGACCGCAATCCGATTGCCGCCGCTTGCAGGCGATGTGCGCATGGCACATTTGAAACAGGGCGAGAAAGA
>Ga0187805_10000560_pt1 | contig 12474 bp, 18 predicted proteins | sample NC_wetland_sal_i_6_FD_132965 | JGI IMG/M metagenome (GOLD analysis project Ga0187805, IMG submission 132965) | Wetland sediment microbial communities from Neuse River Estuary, North Carolina, USA - Control_5 | ecosystem: Environmental > Aquatic > Freshwater > Wetlands > Sediment | place: USA...
ACCGAGGACGAACGTGCCGAAACCGATTAGAGCAATCGCCAACCCTGCGAAGATTTGGAACTGGATCAAGAGCCTGAGTCTGCCGAGGCTCAGCTCTTGCCAGGCGAACAAGGCAGAAACCAGGAGCAGATACATGACCGCCGTACTCACGTACGGCATGGCAGTTTTGAGGGCGTGGGGCAGAACCGCCAAAACGGCAGGCGTCTGGTCCAGTGTTTGGAGGCCGTACATCCCGCTAAAGATTCCCCACCATACGAGGATGCGCACACCCCTGTGCCAGCGGATCGCTGCGATCGCACAGGCGGTCGCTCCGATGGATAGGAAGACCGTTCCCAGGATGATATCTATTACTTCGCCGCGGAGCGTTGCCAGACCTGCATCTGCCGCGCTCATGCCATCGCTCGAAATGCCCCGTTTCGTTGCCCTGGTCTTGTCCGGGTTGGGAGAACGTCAGGCATGAGAAGGATTGCGAGAACGACCGTGTCATGCCCGCGACATGAATCTGGCGATGCAAGCGACGTAAATCAACGCCCATCTGTGTCGGCTGGGCTGGACAAGGATCTACAGACCGCAGCAGATGCAACCAAAACTCTCCTCTTAGTCACATAATCGCCAAACCTGGACAGCATTATAAGTCGCACCCTCGTTTTTCCGCAGCCTGCTAGAGTTTGGGATCCTCCAACAATCTTGTCCTCATTAAAAACCACGTTCTCCGACATTTTCCCGCGCAATGCAGGCCCCAGCACCACAACGTCACCCGTCAACTCCTGCGCGTCAAGTTCCCAAGCTTCTACACCCGAGTCAGGCCCGTTCACGAGAAAGGCATTTTTCCATCCCGACTTAAACGAAATCTTTGACAGCCAATCGGGCAAGGGTTCTATAGTTGACCTGTATTGAGCGAGAGCAATCCGAAGCAAAAGCCGGTTTGCTTGGAGGTAGTTGATTCTATGCTTCAATTGAAATTTGAAAAAACTCCGGAGATGCTGGACGCTTGTCCTCGCGAAGCGTTGTAGTGAGAGATGCGGCCATTTGCATAGCTTTGGCTGCAACCGCTGGCTAATGGGCGGTCTTTGCGGCAGCCAGTAGATCATGAATTAGCTCTTGAGTCTCATTAGATTGTAGAGAACCCCGTCGTGATTAAACTGAAGGACGAACGGTACAACGAGCTAATCGCCGAAGTCGCCGACCCGAAAGCTGCGGTGGAACTGGTTAATGCCGCATTGCCGCACTAAAAAGCTGCGTAGCCCGTTTCCGATTGCCGAGTTGGTTCATGCGGCTTCCCAATTGTCAGCAAACGAGTCTATCCGACGACGCCAGTTCTGCTCACCCTCATCTAACGCCCTAATCAATTCCTGAACCAGAGAATCAAGCTTCTTGGAGTCGGTCTCGTTCATTGCAGCATCACACAGTTCGCGCCAATCCCTTTGTTTGCGTTCGGCTATTCTGAGCCTCCAAATGGTGCGTGTGGTTGTCGTAAGCAGCATGTCGTTTGCCAAAATGCTAAGTGTTTGTAAATAGCGGAAGCCGGCGAGAGCCTGCGTGTAATTTTGCCTGCCTCGTGGAGCAAAATGCACTGCGATTGTGGGGTACAGTTTTTCCTGTATTACGACGTTGGTAGATCATGGCAAGTACGATGGTAGCTACGTGCTCACCTTTCTACAATCAGAGCAGCCAAGGCGAGCCGCAACTTGAGATCAAACGTTTAGCTTCCAATACCCGTTGAGGGGAGCCCTTTGGACTCTGCGTTCGCCCAAGAGAAGAGTCAGTGCGGTGGCAACAGCATCTGGGTGCTTACCAAGCTCTTCGGCCAAATCGCCCTCGCTGACGACGACATCCCCAGTTGGGTAGCGTTGATGGACATTGCGTCCGTAGGTCGAAATCCTATTGGCGAGTGTGCGAAGTTCTTTCTTCCGGTTACGCTCTGCACGTTGGACTTTGGCTTTTTCGGTTTCGAGACCCCATCTGCAAGTAGCTGCTATTCCGGTAGCACAAGCGATCAATACGATCCACCAGTGCAGTGCTATCCACGAAAAGCCAGCCGCGAAGGAATTCGTCATGGGTGTCTAGCACCTTGAGATCGGATGGGAACAGAATACCTGCTGGGCTACGCGGTACGAAGATTACAGAAGTCTTACGCCGTGGGACGGTAATGGAAGGCAATTCATGCCAGAAATCGCCGACGGCACTGGCACCAGAGCAGACGAGATGTTGGGGCGGCCTGTCCCTCAGTGCGCTGCCCATTGTCGCCGTGGTAGCCAAAGTACGAGGCGTAACATTGGACATGAGCAGAATACATCCAGAATGCCCCGACTCAGACCCTTCTGATCGGTTGGTAGCTGCCGATGTCCTCCTTCGACAAGTGCCCGACAAGGAAGAAGACGAAGATGAAGACGAAGGCGACCGCAAAGAAGATGACGAGGATGAAGACACAGACGACGGCTACTCGGTGTGAGCGTGCCCTTGTTTACTACAGTAGGTGAAGGATGAAGCGCGAACACTTCGTCAAGGTGGTTGAGGAGGCATTGGACTCGCTCCCGCAGGAATTTCGCAGTCGCATCCGGAACGTTGCCGTGCTGGTAGAGGACTTGCCGCCGAACCAGCCACCACCGCGACCGGGGCAACCGAGGCGGCTGCTTCTGGGGCTCTTTCATGGTGTTCCCACGACCAAGAAGAGCACCTTCGACTTGCCCACGGGACCCGACCACATCATTACTCTATCGGAAGAATATCGAGGCGGTGTGTTCCAGCGAAACCGAAGTTCGCGAGCAAATCCGCCTTACGGTCATCCATGAACTAGGCCACTATTTCGGGATGAATGAGGAGCAACTGAAGGATGTTTAAGGCTACTTCGGTGGAACTCGCCCAGATTCAGGATCGTTTCTTCTTCTAGGGGCCAAGAGGTGCGGTTCACATAGCAGTTAGGACAGCTTCTTCTTGGCAAAGGGAACCGCATACGCGGCGGCGGTGTTGTGTGAAACTGCCGTCGAAGCTTTGCGGTAGTACTCCAAGGCTTTGTCCTTCTCGCCCAGTTTTTCGTAGGTCTGGCCGATGAGGCACTGGATGAACGGATCGTTCTGGTTCGCTTTGGTTAGCTCTTCCAGTGCCGCTTTGTAATCTGCCGCGTAGAACGCCACGTAACCTTTCAGATAAGGGAAGAACGGCACTTGCTCAGGAATGGTGCCCTTGTCGAGGATCGCCTTTGCCGAAGCAACATGCTTCTGTGCGTCCCCTCGGTCGCCGCGCCGGGCGGCGATGCGAGCCTGCGCGTGTTCCCACCGGAAGTTCCATAGGTCTTGCCGAGCGGGCTTGATGTCGGGTTCCTCAAGTCCCGTGTCGTGGCCAATCTGGTACCACTTGTAAGCAGCGTCCAAATCGCCGGAATCGATGCAAACGCGAGCCGCCTCGTCCGCAATCTCTCCCTGCTGAAAGAAGTTCTTCACGCTGCTGTAGAAGTCGAAAACCTGTTGCTCGTACTCAACGGTTTTCTTGCAATTCCCGTCGAAAGCGTATGACATCGCCATCGCTCTCTTGCCTGATGCCTTGCCCTCGGGCGTGTCCGCAACGTCGATTGCCTTCGTGAAATACTTCCGGGCCTCGTCACCTTTCCCCATCAGGTCGAGTACGCTTCCCGCCGCGATGTCGGCGGCAAGCGAATCCGGCGAAGTCTGGAGAGTCTGGCGATACAGCGCCAACGCCTCTTGCAGCTTTCCTTCACGCATCAACTGCTGGCCTTGTTTGACGAACTCAGGCTGTTGCTGCTGGGCGGGCGCTTGTGCGAACAGCGGTGCCAGAGAACCGAGAATAACGAGCAATGCCGAAGTAATCGTACCGATGGTCACTCTCATGGGCCGATTATAAACCGCTACATATTGAACCGGTCCGTGGGGACGACTCAGCCGCGATCTGCTGCGAGAGCGGTGCCCTGCGGAGATGCCTATGGGTTTCGCGGAACCAATGATTCGAGGGGAGGAATCGAGAATGACGTGGTCAAGGAATGTTCCGGCGGTTGGGTTCCGTCCTGAATTGCCTTTGCAAGAATCTCCATCGCCAGTCCCGCAAGCGGCGGAATGTGAATCGTCGCCGTGAGCCATTTCTCGCGCACCCAGGCTTGGCCCGTCGCCGGCTGACCATCACACCCGGTGAATAGCACGCTAAGCCATCGCGTGCGCTCTGCTTTGTTGGTAATCTCCTGAAAAGCTTTGCGAGCGCCCATGGCCATCGAGTCATCCTGCGCGCCGACCAGGACAATCGGCGCGCTTTGTGAGGTAGCTAGTCTCAGCCATGACCGCACCGCCTGCCCAGCACTTTCCTCTGTCCACCGCGCCTTCAGCGTTGCCACTTGAATGTTCGACGGTTTCGTCTCCAGCATGCCGGACGTGCGCATCTGAGCCGAGGAACTGTGGGAAGGCCCTTCAATGTACAGAACAGAACCACCCCCGGGCAGCAACGCTGCGAATTGTCTTCCTTGTATGCGGCCAATCTCGGAGTGATCAGAGCTGACGGCAAAGATTGGTCCGGTTGCCGCCGTGCGAAGCTCCGACAAGTAATCCGGCCGTCGGTTCAGGACCGCCCAGCCGATTCCGGCAGCACTGGCGGCCCGGGCTACCTGAGGAAGAGCCGTGCCCCCAACCGGTTCCATCACAATCGCATCGGGTCGGGACTCAACCCGGCTTTGGATTGCCTTTAGAAGTTGCGTGCTCTGATTCACGGCATCGTCATCAGCAAAGACGATCTCCGCATCGATCCCCAGTTTACGCGCGGTATCTTCTGCGGATTGCGCTTGTGCCATTTGGAAATCGTTCTCGCGGGTGTGAAGAGATACCAGGAATCGGAGCTTTTTCATCATGTCGCGAATGTGCCCCTGACCACCTACTAACGATACGCCTCGCCTAGCAGCCTGTGTCTAGTACGAAGGGAGACCCCCCGGCAGAGCCGGGGGGTCTCCCTTCGTACTAGCCTGAGACGATCGCGAGTTAAGGACGGCTTGGCAATATGCGGTAATCGCCTTCCTGGCTGAAGCGTTGAAGAAGAAAGTGCTCCAGCCCACGCTTCTTGGCAAAGACCTTATGGACATGCTCAAGGTTCAGCACAAACGCGAGTGGCACGTCTTCATTACTCATGCAATCTCGAAGGCTCATTTTCTGTACCATGCAGGCCGATACATTCGGCGGCCACCGATCGCCCGGCATCGTCTCAACATTGTTAATGATAGAACGGTCGAATATTTGGCAAAGGACACAAGAAACGACAGGTTCCAGACGCTGCGGTTTTCGACTGAAAAGTTCTGCGTATCCTGATGCAGCACGTGCCGGATGCTCGCCGGCACGGCATGCGATATTTTGGACTGCTCGCACCGCGCTCCATAACTCGGACGTTGGCTGCTGTTTTTATGCTGCTGGGGTAGAAAAAGCGTTCGAAACCAGGCCGATTGGATTGGGCAAGTTTGCGCCTCAAGTGCTTTGGGAAAGATCCCCTGGTTGATGATCGGGGCGAACGGATGTATTGGGTCGGTCGGCTGAGCCCGCAGGTCGCATAAAGGGTCCCTGCTTCCGGCAAGTACACCTCTCGCGTCAAACGTGCAAGGGAGACACGTTTATTCGTCATTTCTATAGCGTCCTTCGCAAGAGGTCCTGGTTGTACTCAAGACATCCTCGTTGTCCTGAAGAAACGTCCGGTTCTCAGCTTCCCCGCCTCCACTCCAAAGCAATTCCGCACTCCGCGTGAATCGATACACCGGAAGGCCCACAGAAACGGATTTTTGATTTTCCTATACATGAACAATGATCGGCGCGACCTTCGTGCGAAATTGTGGCAGGGGCGGGCCGGACTGCAAACTGTTGCACATTGACAGTGGTTGCCTTTGGAGGGAAACTCCTCCGGTGAAATTTGGCCGAGTCCGACGGATAAGGAGAAAACCATGAAAAACCTGTTCACGTCGTTTATTGCTGCCGCTATAGTTGCAGCGGTGGCTACGATTTGGTCGGCGAGTCTGCAAGCGGCTGGCAAGCACCCCGAAGTGATGACGAACAACGACCTGAAGGGGTCGAATACGGTATCGTTTTTCAGGTTCACGGGGACAACTCTGAGCGGCCCGATCAACGCCCCAACCGGCGGTAAAGGCATCGGTGGCGGTTTCGCGGGGCTCAACCGAATCGTGCTAGGTGCGAGCGGCACCACAGTCTGCGGTTTTGTCGGCGACGCGGGCAGTGACGATATCGCTGTCTTCAAGGTCGTCAACAAGGTCGTAACCAAGGTGGGCAACTTCAAGGACCCGCACGGTTCGGGTAAGGCCCAGGGCATCGGACTCGCAGTGACCAACAATTTCTTGTTTGCGGCCTACAGTTCGACTAAGAACATTGGTGTTTGGCAGATCCTTTCGGGTTGCAAACTCAAGCTCTCCGGTACATATAAATCGGCGGGCGCAGTTGCTGGCATGAGGGCGGCGCCCAACTTCAAGACGCTGGTTGTCGGCTATGGCTCCGGCGTGAATAAAGTTGACTCCTTCTCTATCGCCACAAACGGAAAGCTGACGGAGCACGGACCGTATTCCGCGGGCGGTGCCGCGGCTGGCGTAGACATTAGTGCAGACAGCGCCTACGCCATTTTCGGCGACACCACCAAGTCCGTGACGCAGGTCGAGATTTATCCTATTAACTCCGACGGATCGTTGGGTAAAGACAATAGATTCGGCGGCGACGGCAGTTTGGGCTCCGGCGTCGGCTCCAGCAATGTGTGGCTCAGCGCAGATGAGAAGTTCCTGTTCGTGAGCAATAACTCGTCGAAGCAGATCACTTCCCTCGCGTTTATAGAGGCTCCGCTCAGCCTCTCCTATATAAGCATCACCAGCTTGAACAATCCTGGCAACGAAACCACTTCGACCGCCGGGATGAACACAATACTTACCGGCTATCTCGTGGTGGCGGAGGATGGGTCTCCCGATTCCTCCGTCGGGCTTCTGCAGATTAATTCGGACGGCTCAACCACGGAAATAAGCGGGTCCCCCTTCAAGATTAGCCCGGGCGGACCGGGTTTGCAGTCCGTGATGGTTGGTCCTCCGCGACCCTTCTAAACTAAGCGGGTGTTGCAAAACAAGAAAGCGATTTAGTCTGACGCTTGACAGGGAGGGCGATCATGACGAACCTATCGCAATATCGGGGCTGAGTTTCGCTAGCCCCCTTAGCTGACCTTGCCAGCCATCCTCCACCAGGGGGTGGTTGCCGACGAAAAGTTGACCGGTCAGGTCTTCGCTCGAGAGTCCGAACCGCGGAGCTGTCCGTACGAGAGCACCGTTCAGGTAAACGGATGTGCCCTGTGCGTTCGAGGTGATCGTGACGAATACTTGGTTGTTCTTCCGGAAAACATGTCCTGTAGAACTTACTCTTTATGAGACGTTGCCGGTAAACAGTTACGCGTTGGAAGAATAGGTCGTCTACAGATTGGTGCACCGAGAATGCAACGATTCGATTCTCCGGCTTGTAGAACGCGAGTATGGTGCCCCCGATATCACTGTGATCTGGTTGCACCCAGATCTCGACGCTGCAGGATATTCCGTCTTTCAAACCAGCAAAGCTAGATGCCGCGGGGCTCAGTTATTACCCCGTATTCACCGAAATGAAGACCGTTGCTGTTGCTGAGCCAACTCACCTGATTCTTGGGTGCGTGGAATGGCCAGAGTCCCGCGATCAAGATGATGACTAGGACAACCGCACAAAGTAGCCCCAGCACTTTCTTCTGCATTTCGATTGTTGGTATCAGATGCTAAACCCTTCTCCGCCTGAATTCCCTGCTAACAGCGGCATGTTGCCTCATTTCGTCTCCGCCGTTTTGATTTCAGGCGGTCTGCCTGCATTTGCTCAAAGCGAGCGCCCTGCCGACTCGGAGATCTCTCCATACCTGCTGCGAGTTCAGCGCCACTCGGACTTCTCGAACAAATTCATCAACCTCTCGGGACATGCCTATACCACCCTCGCTGAGGCGAAAGCTGCGGGTGCAGCCACGATCAATTACGGCGTCTTCTTCAATGCGCTCTTCGACTTCTTGATTGTCGCCTTTGTGGTATTCATGCTCATCCGCCAGGTGAACCGCCTGAAGAGCGAAGAAAAGCCATCCGTGGCAGTGACGAGAGACTGCCCGTTCTGTTTCTCTCCTGTTGCAATCAAAGCAACCCGTTGTTCCCATTGCACCTCTGCCTTAACGGCGGCCTAGGGCAAGTTTCGAAATGGAGCATCTCAATTTACGGATTGCGGACACCAGCCGCCCAGTGACGAACCGATTCTGTCGTTCTGAGTGATATGGCGATCTTAGCCAACAACCCGAGGACTGCAGGTACAATGACGATGCGGATTATCAGTGACATTCTGACCCCAGTTGCGATAGATGAAAGGAAGGCCGGGTGTCGGGTAAAAGTCACCACTCAACCTCAGTCTTTGTAACGGGCGTGAGTGTGGCGACCTCCGGCAGGGGCCTTCCTACCATGCTGTCAACGCGGTGGTTAGCCATGAGAATTGTGAACACAAGAACAGCGATGAAATTTGTGACACTGGCATTATGCGCGGCGAGCACGGCGTGCTCACCAGCGTCGGCACAGACCGCCCCGAAGAAGGCGGGCGGCAACAAGTCCTACGAGATCGACGTGGCCGGGAACAAGGAATGGGTGGACACGAACATCGACGTGCACGGAGGGGCAAAGCTGCGCTTCACCGCCACTGGGAAGATCACATATCCGGCCGACAGTTCGTACAGCGGAAGATCGCGAACGCTGGGAACGTTTGGACCGGACGGGTTGGCGCGAGGTTGGGCTGACTTGATCCATCAGTACGCAGTAGACAACGCAGGTCACGGCGCATTGATCGGTCGCATCGGGTCTGAGTCGTATGCGCAAGCCTTCTTGGTGGGAGCGAGCAAAGAATACGATGTGCCGGTGGCCGGGAGGTTGATGCTGGGGCTCAATCAGAGTATGAGCGATGCTTCGACGGCCGAAGGAAGCTTCCACGTAACCATCGAGATCCTGGACGAGGGTTCAAAAGATGCGGCAAATCCGGGCGGGCCGGTGGAAGCCCGCGTGCCAGGCATCACTCCCGATTTGTTGAACAAAATTCCCCGTCGGGTTTCCGATCCCGCTGGTAAACCTGGCGACATGGTGAACATCCTAATTGTGGGAACTCAGGAACAAGTGCTTAACGTATTCACCACCGCCGGGTGGGTACAGGTGGATAAATCAGTAGGAGATACTGCACTGAATGCCATCATGGATTCGCTGGAACAGAAAGACTATCTGACGATGCCGATGAGCACACTCTTTCTGTTCAACCGGCCGCAGGACTACGGATTCGCGCATGGTGAGCCGGTGAAAGTAGCGATGTCGCGGAACCATCTTCGCGTGTGGAAGTCGCCGTATGAAGTCGACGAACGGCCACTGTGGTGTGTGGCGGCTACGCACGACATCGGTTTCGAGCGAGATCAACGTAACAATGGCGTGACCCATAAGATCGATCCAGCGATCGATGGGGAACGCGAATACGTGAATGGCACGCTTTCGGGAACTGGGCTTGTCATCCAGCGGGACCATGTCACACCAGCCGACCCATTGACCACAGCCAAAACTGCGACGGGAGGGGAGTTTCACTCCGACGGGCGCGTGCTCGTGCTCGTTCTCAAGAACGCCGCGGGCAACTAGATCTGGCCCGCTCTTGAATCAAAAGGTGCGGTACTATCTAAAGCTTCAAAGGGGGACGAAATATGAGATCCAGAACGCATAAGTTGCTAACTACGTGTGCCGCGACTTGGCTGTGTCTCTTTGTCCTGGCTGGAGCGCAGGTGCAGGCCCAAAGTTCAGTGGCAAAGTCCGCGAAAAACTCCAGCTCGGAACTGGTCGGTCAATTGACCAAAGGACTTTCCGTCACCCCCACACAGGCCCGCGGCGGTGCAGGGGCCCTATTCGCTTTGGCTAAGAGCCGCTTGAGTGAGGCGGAGTTCAGCAAAGTGTCGGCTGCCGTGCCCGGCATGAGCGGTCTGCTCAAGGCGGCTCCCGCTTTGGGCCAGCACTCCGAGTTGTCCAGTCTGGAGGGTTCGCTGCCCGGGGGTATGGGCCGCATGGCTGAGGCTGCCGAAGCCTTCCACACGCTGGGCATGTCCCCGGAAATGGCGGGCAAGTTCCTGCCCGTGATGACCAAGTTTGTAGAATCCAAAGGCGGCCTGAGCACTGCCTCTTTGTTGGAAAAAGCATTGAAGTAGGCTCGGGCTCCGACCTTTCGTCTTGGTGTAATCGGCCCGATAAGCTCTTCAGGGTGAGCTGCCTTGAGTCGCATGCCTTTTTGGCGACGCAGAGAGTGTGCGGCATGGTCTTGGTAGCAGCGCGGTAACCGCTAAGTGCACGCGTCAGAGCCTCAACGATGAACACGAAAAATCAAACCGCGAGTGGGGTCTCACAAATTGCGCCGGGAGATATGTTTTGTGTTCTCTCACGCCACGACGGCCAGTTTCACTTGGAGACGTCCCACGGAGACCGCACCTAGGTATGGAGGGTTCGCTGCCGAGTTCCCAATTGCTGAAAGTTCGGCGGATGCTTGAGAGCGACGGTCTCCGGCGGCTTTCTCACGACAAGCCGTGCTCGCCGAAGACCCATGTGTCCCAGATACTGCAGATCAGCATCCGCACCGACCACTGGCAGAACTTAATCTTCATGGATGAGAACGGCAGCCAGTCCGTTCCACCATCGTTGGATCCGCTTCTGAATTGGCTAGGCTCATTACCTCCTTTCTAGGATCGGCTTCTCGCTTGCTAGGCAAAAAGCCAACTTACACCCTCTCCCCTTTTACACGATCGAATTTACGTCACCATTTACACGGCCAGCTTGACAAGCCGGTTTATAAAACAACGAAGCATTAGGAAACCAGTGACAGTAATTACAGCTGCGAGCCCCCGTGGCGCAAGAGACTCGACCAGTTAAAACGGTAGAGGAATGTGATTCTTTGGGGAGAGCCTGCCGCAGATCACCTTCGTGCCATTGACTGCGGAACCCACAACCGGGTAGGCTGAGACCGGCATCAGGACAGCGCGAGAGCGCGACCAACCGACGAGGAGAGCACGGTGGTGTGGGCTTCGGCCCGATGCGGCAGAAATGCAAAATTCTCCATGACGAGGCCGCCTGATGTAGGCGGCGTTCTTTTTCTGGTCGCCTGATGCCCATCTGACTTCAAGGAGCTATGGGCATGCCCACACCTTCATTGGCAGTTCCGGTAAGCACTCCTTTTCACCACACAATTCTCCAACACCAGGATCGGATGTATCTGCTGGCCACGGCACTAGCAGTCATTGATTGCCTAGCGAAGACGTGGGGAGGAAGAAAATGATCACTGACGACAGCGTTAAGCAGGCTGTGTACCAACACATCTTGAAAGCTACCAACCGAAGACTCGAGCAGGCCATTCCTGGCTCGCGTGAAGGCACGTTCACTCAGCTCTCGTTAGCGGCAGCGTTGAACTTGCGGTTTCTGATCAAAGGTGAGTGGGGTTCGATTGGAGATTTTGTCACGACGCAACGGGCGCTTCACACCATTGTCGGGGATCATCTACTCTGGGCTGAACCGGAGAAATCAGACTCTGCTGGCGCTGCTTTGGTCCACTAGCGACAGTGCAAAGCTGGCATGTCTAAACCACATGCGAGCGCCGAGGACTGGTTCGACGCAAGATTAGCTAGATGTCCATGTTAGGGGCGGAGTCCGGTAGTTAAGCGCGCGATCGAGCGCCAGTCCTGATGTTTGGCTCCGAAAAATCACGAGTGCTACTGCCTGGAAATAATCTGTGCGGACTTTCTGGCGGGGGCCAACCTGGACCACGGAGATCCGGAGATGCTGCTGTTTTCGATGACGAGGTTCTTCAGATTTCTGCCCGAAGCGCAGAAGCAGGCTTTTCTCGAGCAGTTAGGCAAACAAGCGGGATGAACCAGATCCGCCCCAAGATGCCACGTGTGCGGCTGGACCCCGTGGCCTACAAGGACCTGCGGCAGAAGGTTCTGCACCGTGACGGCTGGCGCTGTCAGTCATGCGGCGGGATGTCGAACTTGGAAGTCCAGTACGAGAAATTCCGCAGCCACGCCGGCGACGATTCCGAGTTAAATCTGATCACGCTCTGCACAACGTGCTACTCTCAAGCGCACCGTGGACGTGAGTTCAAGCGCTGCCTACGGCGGGTGAACCCCGCAATCGAGTCTGACAGCTCCGAAGGGTGAAGTTGTTTTCAGGCCCCTAGAGGATTGTCCGGTTGCCGAAGGGACTAAGAACGTCAGCGGCGATTCGCTCGCAACTATTCAGTTTCCACTCGCACGTCAGCAAACTTTCGAAAGTCTTGATCAAAGGTGGAGACTGGCACGTTCTTAGCCACGGCGGTGGCAGCGATCAGACAGTCGACAAAGTGAGCCTTCGTTCCCTTATAGCGATTCAGAGCGTCGAGGTGGACCGTTACCTCACTGATCTCG
>Ga0187805_10000562_pt1 | contig 12459 bp, 11 predicted proteins | sample NC_wetland_sal_i_6_FD_132965 | JGI IMG/M metagenome (GOLD analysis project Ga0187805, IMG submission 132965) | Wetland sediment microbial communities from Neuse River Estuary, North Carolina, USA - Control_5 | ecosystem: Environmental > Aquatic > Freshwater > Wetlands > Sediment | place: USA...
CGCGTGGTGACGCCGTTCAGAATCGTGGTGCTGTACGGGTTGTAGATTTTGGTGGAGACTTTGCTGAAATCGCCGTTGATCTCCGGGCCGAGCGGAACAGTCTGAAGGAAACTCTGGCCCTGGATGGTGTACGACTTCTGAATGTCCATGAAGAAGAACGTCTTGTCGCGAACGATGCGGCCACCCAGACTCGCGCCGAACTGGTTTTGATGGAACGCGGGGATCTGCGGCGGGTCGAAATAATTACGCGCGTCGAGGTCGGAGTTGCGGAAAAATTCGAACGCCGTTCCGTGAAAATCGTTGCCGCCGGATTTGGTCACCAGGTTGATCGCGGCTCCGCCGGTGCGTCCGGTGGTCGCGTCGCGTCCGCTGGTCTGCATCTTGAACTGCTGGATCGCGTCCTGCGAGGGTAGCAGGACCATAACGCCGTATTCGTTGTCGATCGACTGCACGCCGTCGAAATAGGTAGTGCTGTCGCCGTTGCGGATGCCGTTCACCGAGACGCCCTGGAGCCCGAGCTGATTGCTCGCGCCGCGCGACATCGTATAGCCGGTGCCGGAACTGCTGGCGCCGGGCGTGAGATACGTCAGCACCATGAAGTCGCGGCCGTTGAGCGGAAGATCATTGATGGCCTGCGCGGTGCGCACGTTGCCGATGGCGGCGCTTTGCGTTTCGAGCATGGCGGCGTTCGCCTCGACAACGACGGATTCCGTCACCTGCCCCGGCTTCAAGGAGAAATCGAGACGCGCGTGCTGATCGACGTCCAGATTAAGGTTCTGGATCATCTTGGCGAATCCCTTTGTCTCGGCCGTGACCGCGTACGGCCCCGGCTGCAGCGGAGGCGACGTGAAATTTCCGTCGGCCGTGGTCTGCACGGTGAAGACCGCATTGGTTTGGGTATTGCGTATGGTAACGGCTACGGAGGGAATCAGCGCACCGGAGGAGTCGGTCACAGTCCCGACGATCGAAGCGCTTTCGCTTTGTCCATAAAGCGCCGCGGCGACGGCGGCGGCGAGCAACACGAATCGGAGCACAGGACGAGTATGCATACGGCCCCTTCCCCCCGGAATCGACCTGGTTCCGGCAAGAGCTACAAAGCTCAGGTAGGCGGAAAATTATCACGAATTTCAACGTGAGTCAATCGGAAATTCACGCAAGTGTGAAGATAGCGTGTTCCAGCTCGGCCAGCGCGCCGGCGAAAAAGTGATCGCGGGCTTCGATCAGGACCAGGCGCTTGGGATCGGCGAGGGAGGCGACGAATTTCTCGAGTTCGGCAACGGGGCCGTACTGATCGTGCGTGCTTTGGACGAAGATTTTCGGCGCGGTGCAGGCTTGGAGATACGAAAAATCCTGGTAGATAGTCGGAAAGCCGGCAGCGATGACCCGGCGCGCTCCGCCCTCCCCGCATCCGATCCGCAGGACGATTCGCGAGCCGAAGGAGAATCCGGCGAGCGTGCAGGGAAGCTCGGGATAGCGCGCGCGCAGGTACGCGAGGCACGCGCGCGCGTCGTCGAGCTCGCCTTCGCCTTGGTCGTATTGGCCTTCGCTCAGGTTGACGCCGCGGTAATTGAAGCGCAGGACGACGGCTCCGGCCCGGCGGAGTCCGCGGGCGATGCGATACACCACCTTGTTGTGCATCGTGCCGCCGTGCTGGGGGTGAGGATGACACACCAGGGCGGCTTCGACCGGCGGGCGATCTTCGGGTTCTTCGAGAAGAGCTTCCAGGCGGCCGGCGGGGCCGGGGATGAAGAGGGATTCGATTTTACGGGGCATCGAATGGCTTAGTTGGCCTAATTCGACCGGTAGTTGGTGAACTGCATGTCGATGCCGAAATCGGAGCCGCGCAGCAGGGCGATGATCTCCTGGAGCGCGTCGCGGTCCTTGCCTGACACGCGCACGAAATCGCCCTGGATCGACGCCTGCACTTTCTTCTTGCTGTCCTTGATTGCTTTCACGATCTCGCGCGCTTTCTCGATCGGGATTCCCTGCTGCAGCGTGATCTCCTGCCGGACTGTCGATCCGGCGGCGGGCGTGATCGTGCCGTAGTTCAGGCCCTTCAACGGGACCTTGCGCTTGACCAGCTTCTGCTCCAGGATCTCGACTACGGCTTTGAGCTTGAACTCATCGGCGCTCGCGAGCAGGATTTTGTTGTCCTTTTCCTGAAGCTCGATCGAGCTGTGCGAGTTTTTGAGATCGTAGCGCTGCTCCACTTCCTTGCGCGCCTGCTGGATCGCGTTCGAAACTTCGGGGAGCTCGATTTTGGAGACGATGTCGAAAGTATTTTCGGGCATGGTGATCAATCGCCCCCGGCCTGACGGCCGCGGTTTGTCTGCTCGCCGCAAACCGCGCCCGTAAGGGCGGGGACAATCAGTGTCCCAATGCTACCAAAACTTTTTCCGTGATTTCCCGCACCAGCCCGGGGAGCGCGGCGTCGAGCGCGAGCGTGATGGCCGCCTGCACGCGTTCCGGATCGGGCGGCGGCGCGACGGGAATCGACGGAACCGCGTCGGCGGGCGGATCGACGGGCCGCGCGGAAATCATCGCTTCCGCGAACAGGCCGCGCGCGAACTGCGCGTCGCGCACCAGCATGCGGATGGTATCGATCACCACCGACGCTTCGAACGGTTTCTTGAGAATCGCGTCGCAGCCGGCGCGGCGCGCTTCTTCCTCGTCGAACGGCTCGAGCATGCCCGCGGTCAGGATCACGCGCACGTGGCGATGCTTTTCCTTGATGACGCGGCACAGCTCAAAACCGTTGCGGCCGGGCAGGAAGACGTCGGCGATTACCAGGTCGGGATCGACGTCGGTCATGCGGACCAAGGCGGTTTCGCCGTTGGTCACGCTCGCCACTTCGAAGCCTTCATCGCGCAGGATGCGCTCGCCCATGCGCTGGGCGTGAGGGCTATCGTCGGCGAGCAGGATAATGCTCATTTATCGGGCGAAGTGTTTTTCTTGTCGTCGGTCGTGGACTTGTCGTCAGTCTTTTTCTTTTTCTTGTCGTTCTTCTTTTTCTTGTCCTTGGTGAGCGAGACCGGCGCCGATCCGGAAGCGTTCGCGGGAGCAGCGGCGGCACCATTCGCGGGAGGCGTCGCAGGAGCGGCTTCGGGTTTCTCCGCGGGTTTGTCGGCGGGCTTCTCAGACGTGGAGGTTGCGGACGTCGCGGCCGCGGCCGGCGGATTGGCGCGAGCATCGGGCTTGGTATCGAGAGCGGTCGGATCGGTCACGGGAGCTACGGTCACGTCGGTCACGCCGGTCTGCTGCGCGTTCGCGGCAGCGGGAACGGTCACCGGAATGGTCGGCTTGGGATTCGACATGGTCGGCTGACCGGATTTCGCCGCGTGCGTCACGTCGGGTCCATGGCGGAACGGATCGAGCGCGGTGTGCACCATCCCCGGCTTGGTGCGATTTTCCTGCTCGTACTTCATGCGGGCGACCGCTTTCGGATCGGCGTCGGGAACCGCGAACTCGAGCTGCTGGAGACGGCGCTTGGCCTGATCGATCAGCGGGCTGAGCGGGTAATCGCGCACCAGCTTTTGCAGCGTCTCGCCTTCATTGGCGCGGAAATGCGGGCCCATGCGCGCGTAGGAATCGGCCTCTTCCCACAGCGCCATGTCGGCCTTGCTGTACAACGGATACTGATCCACCAGCGCCTTGAAGCGATTGGCCGCGGCCGCGTTGGCGCCCTTCTTGTGATAGAAATCGCCGGCGGTGAACTCCGCGCCCGCGAGGACTTCCTGGATGTTGCGCAGAAGCTGGAGCGCGTCCGGCACGAACTTCGAGTTGGGGAACTGCGTGATCAGCGTGCGGCACTCCTGCTCGGCGCGCAGCGCGTTGTTGGGATCGCGATCTTCTTTATCCATCTGATTGTAATGGATCATGCAGATGCGTTCCTGGGATTCCGCGGCCTCTTCCATGGTCGGATAGAAGAGAATGAAGTCCTTGTATTGGGCTTCGGCCTCGGCGAGACCGTGGGCGCCGCCTTCGCGATACCAGCTATCGGCGACGGCGAGCTTCGCTTTCGCCATATATTCGCTGGTGTCGTAGGTATTCATCAACGTATTGAGCGTAAGGCGCGCGGTTTCGAAGCGGCCATGCTCGATATCGTGGACGGCTTTATCGAACAGGACTTTATCGGGCTGCTGGGTGTCCTTGGTGATCGGGTTTTCGTACTTCTTGCGCTTGAATCCGCAGGAGACGGTCACCAGCGCGGCCAGGACAACAACGGCCGCGAATTTCGATGTATGACGCATAATGGCGATATCCTACGACTATACCCTAACTTCGACGGCTGCGCGGGCGGCGCGTGTCAGCTCGTGGAAGGCGTCCACGGGATTCACAGTGTGAAAAACAGACGACCCCGCCACGATCCATTCGACTCCCGCCTGGGCAACACTCCCAACGTTTTCAAGCGTAATGCCGCCGTCGATCTCGATGGGGAATTGCAATCCGAGCGCCTTTTTCCGGGTCGCGAGCTGCTGGACCTTGTGAAGAGCGTTGGGAATGAAACGTTGTCCGCCGAAACCGGGGTTGACGCTCATGACCAGGACGGAATCGACGATTTCGAGCACTTCGTCGAGCAGGAGGACCGGCGTGGAGGGATTGATGACCACACCGGCGCGCGCTCCCTCGCTCTGGATCATGCGGAGGGTGCGATCGAGATGGGGCGAAACCTCCTGATGGACCAGGACATGATCGGCGCCGGCCTGGATGAACACCGGCGCGTAGCGGTCGGGGTCGGTGATCATCAGGTGGACGTCGAAGGTCATCCTGGTGATCTTGCGGAGGGATTCGATCACGGGCGGACCGATAGTCAAATTTGGTACGAAGTGCCCGTCCATTACGTCCAAATGGACCATCCGGCAGCCGGCAGATTCGAGCGCGCGGATCTGCTCGCCGAGGCGGGAGAAATCAGCCGAAAGAATCGATGGAAGGACTTCGATCAAACCTCCAGACTATCATCACCCTCTTCAGCCTGTGAACCTTCACCCGACGCGATACGCCATCATGAAGTCGGGTGCCCGGCACAATTTCACCAGCCCGCGCGATCGCGTTTCGAGTGCTCAATCGCGTCGAATCCGGCGGATTCGCCTCCGATCTTCTGCGCCGCGAATCCGAAAACCTCGATCCCCGCGATGCCGCGCTCGCCGAAAGCATCGTCATGGGCGTGCTCCGACTTCAGGGGCAGCTCGATTTTCTGATCTCCACGCATGCCCCGCGCAAGCTCGACCACGAAGTGCGCATCGCCCTCCGCATCGGCATTTTTCAGCTTCGCTGTCTGGACCGGATTCCGCCTCACGCCGCCGTTGCCGAATCCGTCGAGCTGGTCAAGCGCGCCAAAAAACGCTCCGCCGCGCCACTGGTAAACGCGGTTCTGAGGAAAATCAATCGCGATCCGATCGACTGGCCGGATCGCGCCACGCGCCTGAGCGTTCCCCAATGGATGCTCGACCGCTGGACGCTACGCTACGGAGCCGAAGCCGCCGAAAAAATCGCGCTCGCCGCGCTCGAAGAGCCGGAAGCGTTCGTCAATCCGGAAACCGGACGCCGCCAGGACATCGGCGCGCAGTCGATCGCTCCGCTGCTGCGCGCCGAACCGGGAATGACCGTGCTCGACCTGTGCGCCGCGCCCGGCAACAAGACCGCCCAGTTGATCGCCGCCGGAGCGCGCGTCATCGCCTGCGATGTTTCGGCCGCGCGAATGGCCGCCGTCCCCGGCGATCGCGTGGTGCTCGACGCCTGCGCGCCGCTGCCCTTCGCCCGAAAATTCGATCGAATCCTGATCGACGCGCCCTGTTCCGGAACAGGAACGCTCGCCAGCAATCCCGAAATCAAATGGCGCTTGAAGCCCCAGGATCTGCCGGTGTTCGCGGAGCGCCAGCGCAAAATGATCGCGAACGCGCTCGCGTACCTCAATCGCGGCGGTCTCCTGGTCTACGCGACGTGCTCACTCGAGCGCGAAGAGAACGAAGCCGCAACCGCCGAATTCGCGCCACAGGAAACTCATTCACGTCTCCCCGGCCGCGACCCGGGCGACGGCTTCTTCGCCGCCGTGATATGCGCGTAAGGGCGCTCCTCTGGACGATGGATTCCACGTGCATTCACCGCCGCGATGACCCGCGGGGCTTTCCCCGCTGAATGGGGCTAGAATCGTCACATGACTTTCCTCGCGCGTTGGTCCGTAGGTCTGCTGGGAATGTGTGGTGTGGCTGCGGCGCAGCACAGCGACATTCCCAAGAGCTTCACTGTTCCCACCGCCGGCGACGACTATGTGAAACGCGAAGTGATGATCCCCATGCGCGACGGGGTGAAGCTCCACACCGTGATCGTGATTCCCAAGGGCGCTAGAAATGCGCCGATTCTGCTGACACGCACCCCGTACAACGCGTCCAAGCGAGCTTCCCGCAATGACAGCCCCCACATGCTGGCGATTCTTCCGCAAGGCGACGAAGTATTCGTGCGGGACGGATACATCCGCGTATTTCAGGATGTGCGCGGCAAGTACGGATCGGAGGGGGATTACCTGATGACGCGCCCGGTTCACGGGCCGCTGAATCCGGCTCCCACCGATCACGTCACCGATGCTTATGACACCATCGACTGGCTGGTGAAGAACACGCCCGAGTCGAATGGACGCGTAGGCATGATCGGCTCGTCGTACGAGGGATTCACGGTGGTGATGGCGCTACTCGGTGCGCATCCGGCGTTGAAGGTGGCGGCGCCCGAGAGTCCCATGGTGGATGGCTGGATGGGCGACGACTGGTTCCACTACGGCGCGTTCCGCCAGATGAATTTCGATTACACCTACGCCCAGACCGTCCAGAAAGGCGCCGGCGACGATATTCCGCGCGGGGCCTACGACGACTACGAAATTTTCCGCCGCGCAGGTTCGGCCGGCGCTTATGCTCGCGCGCACGGGCTCGACCAGCTCCCCTGGGCGGAGAAAATGATGGAGCATCCCGCCTACGACGCGTTCTGGCAAGGCCAGGCGCTGGACAAGCTCGTTGCCGAGCGTCCCTCGCAGGTGCCCACTATGTGGATTCAGGGTCTGTGGGATCAGGAAGACATGTGGGGCGCGATTCACTGCTATCTGTCGTTGAAGGCCAGAGGGCAGGCGGATCACAACTACCTGGTGATGGGTCCATGGCGGCACAGCGGGGTGAATTACGAGGGTTATAATCTCGGTCCGCTCAAGTGGGAAGGCGACACGGCTCTGCAATTCCGGCGCGACGTGCTGAAGCCGTTCTTCGATCAGTATCTGAAAACCGGCGCACCCAAGGCCGATACGCCTCCGGTGTTCATCTACAACACCGGCGAGAATCACTGGGATCGTCCGCAGAGCTGGCCGCTGGCCTGCGAACAGCATTGCTCCTCGCCCATGAAGCCGCTGTATCTACAGGCGGGCTTCGCGTTGGGATTCGACAAGCCGTCCACCCAGGGGAAAGACGATTACGTGTCCGATCCCGCCAAGCCGGTGCCCTATGTTCCGCGTCCAGTGCGCTTCGAGGATGGCGACCGGTGGAGGCAGTGGCTGGTAACGGACCAACGCGCCGTGGAAGATCGCACCGACGTGCTGGCGTATCAGAGCCGCGTACTCAACGCGCCGGTACGCATCAGCGGCGCGCCCGTCGCGGATCTGTTCGCCGCGACTACGGGAACGGACGTGGACTGGGTGGTGAAATTGATCGACATTTTTCCGGACGAGGTCCCCAGTCAGCCGGAGATGGGCGGATATGAGCTCGCGGTATCCATGGATATTTTCCGCGGACGCTATCGCGAAAGCTTCGAGCATCCGTCGGCGATTCCATCGGGTAAGCCGCAGCGCTATCGCTTCGTTCTTCCGACTACCAACCATGTGTTCCTGCCGGGGCATCGCATCATGGTGCAGATTCAATCGAGCTGGTTTCCGCTGTACGACCGCAACCCGCAGACCTACGTGCCGAATATCTTCTTCGCCAAGCCGGAGGATTACGTCAAGGCGACGGAGACCGTCTTTCATTCGGCGGACCAGCCGAGCGCCGTGTGGCTGCCGGTGGTTCCTTAACTGTATTCGAACAGAGCCATGAACCCGAAATCCATGTGCAACTGCTGGTGGCAGTGGAATAGCGTGAGCCCGGGATTGTCGGCCACGAAATCGATCTCGACCTCCTGGTAGCCGCCGAGCATGACAACATCCTTGATGAGCCCCGACGTCGGCTGCCCCGCCACGCGCGTCAGTTCGAAACTGTGGCGATGCAGGTGAACCGGGTGGATATCGTCGCTCGCGTTGCGCATTCGTAAGCGATACCGCTTGCCCTGCGTCACGCGAAACATCGGCTGCATGTGATCTTCGGCAAACGCGACCCCGTTTATGGTCCACCGGTTGAAGCCGCCATCGGCTGCATTCTGCTTGGCGAAGGTCATGTCGAAAATTTGATCCGGCGCCGGAACCGCCGCCGCGTTTCCAAACTGTGCGTAGTTCCACTGGAACGGCTTAGGAGCGATCCATTGCGGCCTCCCCTTCGCGTCGGTATATTCCACCACCGTGCCCATGCCGTGCTCGCGGTCGTCGTTCGCGGTGTCGCCCATGATCCACACACCGGGGTGATTCATCTCGACGATGGCGGAGATGCGTTCCGCCGTGCCCAGCCACAGTCCCGGCACGGTAACCGGTTTGGGCAGCGGATTGCCGTCCATCGCAACCACGGTGAAGCTGTGTCCCGGCAAGGCGAGACTGCGGATCTCGGTCGCGCTCCCGTTTAAGACGTGGAACAGCACGCGCTCGCCTGGCTTCACGCGAATGGGCTCGCCGCTGCCCAGCATTCGTCCGTTGATGGTGAAGGAACCATAGCCAACTTCGAACCCGTGCGGCGAGCCTGCGGCAAGCGAGGCGTTCATGGCGCTCTCGCCGGAATCCTTCAGCTCCTTGATGGTCGCGGATGGCGACAGGAAGTCCATGGCCATGTCACCGCCGCGGCTGAACGTGGGCTCGAATTCTTTGAGCGTCAGAAAAATCTCGCGATCGTAGTTGCCGGGGTTGTTACGCGGCTCGATATACACCGGACCGACCAGGCCGGTGTACTGTCCCGCATTGAGATTCGCGGCGGCATGGACATGGGTGTGATAGAAGCGATAACCGGACGGCTTGGGGACAAAAGTGATGCGGCGGCTTCCGTGAGCGGGAATGAACGGCGTGCCTTCTTCGGCGGCTCCATCGACGTCGGTCGAAAGAAACTGACCGTGCCAGTGCAGTTGCTCGGGCGTATCCGTCTCATTGTGAATGTCGACGGTGACCGCTTGGCCTTCTTTGAAGCGAAGCAGCGGCCCGGGGAACTGCCCGTTGTAAGTGGTCGTCGAGATAATGCGATTCGGGGCCAGCTCCACCGGCTTCACGGCGATGGTCAACGTGTAATCCGCGGGGCCCGCGCTGGGCGAATCCGGCTGGGACGTTGTGGATCGCTTGCAGCCGGAAGTCTGGTGGAGTACCGACCCTGCCGCCATCGCGCCCATAGCTCTTACGAAGTTCCGCCGCGAGAAGCGATCTGGCATTTGGACCCGGTTCCCGGCGCCAGTATATCGCAGGTTCTTATCCGCCATGGTCCGCGCGATATGAATATCCTGAGAGTGTGGTTCGGCTTCTGCTCATCGCGACGGCGCCCATGCTGTATTGCCAGATGTACGATGTGGCGCCGGCGATCGTGCCCCAGGGTGGAGTGGTTCGCGTGCACGTTTCCGCCTCTGCTGATGCGGCGAAAATGAACGGCCGCACGATCCGCTTGTTTGCGCAAGCGGATGGAAGCGTGCTCGGACTGATGCCGGTGCCGGCGAACGAAAAACCCGGTAAATACACCCTCGAGATATTCGACAAGAGCGCAAACCGGGTGCACGCGGACGAAATCACGGTGCGGGATGCGCATTTTCCCAGCCAGAACATCATTCTCAGCAAGCAGCTTTCAGAACTGCAACCCTCGCCGGGGGAGAACGAAACAGTCTCCGAATTTCGCAACGCCGTCTCGGATGTGCGCTATTGGAGCGAGCCGTTCGCGGCTCCAGTTTCCGGTTGCCTCACTTCGCCGTTTGGCGTCCGGCGGCTTCACAACGGGAAACCGACGGGCGATTATCACGCGGGCTTTGACCAGCGCTCGCCGGCGGGCGGTCCGATCCGCGCCCTCGCGGGAGGCGTCGTCAAAATCGTGCGGAAGTACAATCTTCATGGCGGCACGGTCGCGATCGACCATGGACAAGGTGTCGAATCGATTTATCTCCACATGTCAAAATTCGCGACGCGCGAAGGAGCTTTGGTGGGGAAGGGCGACGTGATCGGCTATGCCGGGTCGACGGGCCGGTCAACCGGTCCGCACCTTCACTGGAGCATTTATGTCAACGGCGTTCCCGTGAATCCCGCGCGGTGGGTCCATACCGTGGCGTGCGAGACGAAAAGGACCAGGTAACCGGTGAACGCGCGCGATCACATCCCGTTTCGGGTACAACCCATGCTTGCCACCCTCGTCCGCAAGCCCTTCGACAAGCCCGGTTGGACGTATGAAGAGAAATACGATGGATATCGCATCCTGGCATACAAGGAGGGGGATCGCATCACATTGTTGTCACGCAATTCCAAAGACCGGACCAAGATGTTCTCCATCGTGGCGGAAGCCGTTGCGAATCTTTCCGCGCGCACGTTGCTGCTCGACGGAGAAGTGGTTGTATTCGATCGCCAGGGCGTTTCGCGATTCCAGCTTCTTCAGAATTTGAAATCCGAACCCAGGTACGCGGTGTTCGATTGTCTCTACAGGGACGGCGTGGATCTTCGCGCCAAGCCGCTCACGGTCCGCCGCGCGGCGCTCGAGGAGGTGCTCGGAAAGACGGACCGGGAACGCTCTCGAATCTTCCTGTCGGCGGTGCTTGACCCGAATGGGCTGAAAGCCTTCGAGATCGCCAGGCGAAAGGGCTACGAGGGTGTGCTCGCCAAGGACAAATCGGCGCCGTACATCGAAGGTCGATCGACTCGCTGGCTGAAGTTCAAGGTCCACCAGGAAGACGAGTTCATCATTATGGGCTACACAGCTCCCGCGGGATCCCGCCGCTACTTCGGCGCACTTCTCCTGGGGGCCTACGATCAAGGCAAACTCCACTACGTCGGCAAGGTTGGAACCGGGTTCACGGGGGACTCGCTCGCGCAGCTCTATCGGACCTTTCAACCGTTGGTGAGGGCCAAGCCGTCCGTGGTCGACCCCCCGCGCGAGAAGAACGTCACCTATCTCGCGCCGCGGCTGGTCGCCCAAATTGCCTACGAAGAGTTGACCGACGATCGAAAACTCCGGCAACCGGTCTTTCTCGGACTGCGTGACGATAAGCCGCCCCAAGAAGTCACGCTCCCGGAGGCGAAATGATCGTCGAATCGGCATGCCGATCGGCGACGATTCGTAATGCGTCCTCGAATCGCGCCTCCCGGATATTCCGCAAAAACTCGTTCATATGAACACTGGCGTACTGCCGTTTCGATTCATCGCCAGCGAGGCTGATTTCACCCGCCCAAATGCGATCGTGAAAGTCCCGGAAACCAGGCGCCTTCTCATTTGAATCGATCGGCTTGCCCGCCAGGCCCAACATCACCACCACCGCCGGATAGAACATGTGAAGGAGCTGACGCATGAGATAGAACCGCGCGAGCCTGTATTCACCCGCCGCTTCTCCGAAATACGTCCGAAGATAAGCGTCCTGCTCCACGTCATCCCTGACAACGAAGTTCGCCACCACGGCGAGATCCACGTACCGGTCGTTCCGGAAACCGGCTTCCCAATCCACCAGCCAGACGCGGTCTCCGTCGAAGAGGATGTTTTCGGGCTTCAAGTCGTTGTGACTCGAGACCATGTCGGAATCGTCACGCGGGTAAACGCTCGCCACGCGTGCGTACCCCTCAGAGAGTTCTTCGGATTCACCCTCCGGCAGAATCTTTGCGGACAGGAATTTTCGAACGAATTTATCCATGGCGTCGAGGTAGTTCACGGCTCGCGGGAAGGGGAACAGCGGCAACGCGTGCAACCTCTGAAGCGTAAGGGGCAACCGAGCCAGAGCCTCGGTTTGTGGAAACGGCCGCGCCTCCACGAAATCGGTGATCGCAACCCCGTCTTCGGTGCTTGTATACCAGACGCGGGGCGCGATTCCAGCCTCCGCTCCTGCTTTCATGCAGGCAAAGTGGCGTGTTTGATCGCCTCGACCGGGTCCGACGGTGCTATCGGTATTCAAGATGATGCGCAGCAGATAGGGTCGTCCCTTCACGACGATGCGAAAGACGAGGGCTGGGCTGAGCCCCGTGGTCATCGTACGGATGTCTTCGAAGTCTGTCACACCAAACGCTTCCCGCAGCCCGCGCGCTACCGCTTCTTTTTTTGCGTCCGGAATCATGGAATCCTCCTGAAGGTCTCGGAGTTTATTGGATTATCGGCTTCCATAGTACCCCGAATAAATTTTAAAACTCAG
>Ga0187805_10000564_pt1 | contig 12455 bp, 9 predicted proteins | sample NC_wetland_sal_i_6_FD_132965 | JGI IMG/M metagenome (GOLD analysis project Ga0187805, IMG submission 132965) | Wetland sediment microbial communities from Neuse River Estuary, North Carolina, USA - Control_5 | ecosystem: Environmental > Aquatic > Freshwater > Wetlands > Sediment | place: USA...
CTGACTAGAGTGGCCACGTGGGTGAGAAGCAGACGTTCCGGTCGCCGTTCGCGGTAGCGATCTGGTGGGTGTGGCTGCTTTTCGCCGTCGGCAACCTGGTTGATCTCGCAGTGCAGGGCAGGGATCACCTGTCGGTCGTCGCCGCGTTCATCCTGGTGCTGATCACCGGGGTGGTGTACACGACGGCGCAACGGCCGCGGATCGTCGCCGGCGACGACGGGCTGACGCTTGCCAACCCGCTGCGCGACCACCAGATCGGCTGGGCCGCCGTCACCAGGGTCGACGCCACCGAACTGGTGCGCGTGCGCTGCGAGTGGCCGCTCGACGGCGCTCCGGACTCGGCGCCAACGGGGAAGCGGGTCATCTACTCCTGGGCCGTGCACTCGTCGCGTCGTCGGCAGGTCACCGCTCAGCTGCGCGCCGAACGCCCTCGGATCAGGCCGCGCAGTGCCGCGAGCGCGGGCGCCGGCAGATCGTACGGCGCCCCCGCGGAAACGCCGGCCCCGCCGGCCATCGGGGATCCCGGCCCCGTCGTCGCCGCGCTCAGCGCCCGCGCGGAGCAGGCACAGGCGGCCAGCCCGCCCCCGCGGGCCCGGCCGCCGGTGAGCACCTGGAACTGGCCCGCGCTCGCCGCGATTGTCATCCCGGCGCTGGCCCTCGTGGTCGCGATCCTGGCCTTACTCAGGCAGCTCATCGTCGCCGCCGGGCGGCGGACTGGACGGGGGGTTGGACGGCCGCGCCTGCAGCCAGTCCACGTAGTCGGCGGGCGCGCCGGCCTTGATCGCGGCGTCTACCAGGATGGACAGGTGCCGTGCGGAGGGCAGTCCGCCCTCGTAGGCGTCGAGCACGTATAGCCAGGCGAGCGCGTCCCCGTCCAGGGTCTGCACCCGGACCTTGACCTTGCTGTAGTAGCCGAGGGTAACCCCGTCCCAGTTGTCGAGTTCTTTTTCGTCGATCTCGGGGACGTCGTAGAGCACGACGAATACCCGCTGGGGTGCATCCTCGACGACGGTGGTGAGAGCACCGTCCCAGCCGATGTCCTCACCGCCGAAAGTCAGGCGCCAGCCTTCGAGCCACCCGGTACCCCGCTGCGGGGAATGCGGGCAGCGCGCCAGCATCTGCGCCGGATCCATGTTGCTGCCGTAGGCGGCATAAAGTGCCACGGTGCCTAAGCGTACGGCGTAATCGCCTAGGGCGGCGGATGCCCGCAGATGAACGTGCGAGATAATTGCGTAACGTGTCCTTGCCACGTCCCCGTGTCGCCATACTCGGCGGCGGGCCAGGCGGCTATGAGGCCGCGCTGGTGGCCGCCCAGCTTGGTGCAGAGGTAACCGTTGTCGACGAGGCCGGCCTCGGCGGCGCCTGTGTGCTGACCGACTGTGTCCCGAGCAAGACGCTGATCGAGTCGTCGGCCACGATGACCTCGCTCGGCCGCTCCGCCTCGCTCGGCTTGCAGCTGGAGAACGGTGACAACCCCGTCGTCGAGGTGGACGCGCCCGCGCTTTACGCGCGTATCAAGGCGCTGGCCGCGGCTCAGTCGAACGACATAGCCGAGAGGGTGGCCGCTGAGGGCGTGCGGATCATCCAGGCCAGAGGCCACCTGACCGGGCTGCATTCGATCGAGGCGGCCGGGACGACGGTGCACGGGGACGTCATGCTCGTCGCGACCGGGGCGAGCCCGCGGATGCTGCCCGAGGCGGTGCCTGACGGCGAGCGGATCCTCACCTGCCGGCAGCTGTACGACCTGGCCGAGCTGCCCGAGGAGCTGATCGTGGTCGGCTCCGGGGTGACCGGCGCCGAGTTCGCCGGCGCCTACCAGGCGCTTGGCTCACAGGTCACGCTGGTTTCGTCGCGCGAGCACGTGCTGCCGCACGAGGACAAGGACGCCGCGGTCGTCATCGAGCGCGTGTTCCGGCGGCGCGGCATGACCGTGCTCGCCAGGTCACGTGCCGAGGCGGTGCACCGCAAGGGCGACTCGGTGGTGGTGACACTGGCGGACGGCCGGACGCTCACCGGATCGCACTGCCTGCTCACCGTCGGAATGGTGCCGAGCACATCCGCCATCGGCTGCGACCACGCGGGTGTCAACCTGGACGCGCGGGGCTTCATCGAGGTGGACCGGGTGTCGCGGACGTCCGCTCCGGGGGTGTACGCCGCGGGCGACTGCACCGGCGTGCTGATGCTCGCCTCGGTGGCGGCGATGCAGGGGCGGATCGCGATGTGGCACGCGCTCGGCGAGGCGGTACAGCCGATCAGGCTCAGCCACGTGGCGTCCACGATCTTCACCGACCCGGAGATCGCGTCGGTCGGCGTCTCGCAGGCGGCGGTGGACCGCGGCGAGGTGGCCGCGCGGGTGGTGAAGCAGCCGCTGGTGACCAACCCGCGCGCGAAGATGGCCGGGATCCGTGACGGCTTCGTGAAGGTCTTCACCCGCCCCGGCACCGGCCTCGTGCTCGGCGGCGTCGTGGTGGCGCCCCGCGCGAGCGAGCTGATCCTCCCGCTGTCGATCGCGATCGAGCAGAACCTGTCGGTGGACCAGATAGCGCACACGTTCTCCGTTTACCCGTCGCTGTCCGGCAGCGTCACCGAGGCGGCCCGCACCGTCATGGAGTTCGGCACCGACGCCGTCCTGTTAAATCGAGGCCGCGCCGGTCAGCCCCGGCGCAGCTCGGCGATGAGGTCGCGGAGTACGCCGAAGGCGGGCTTTGGCGAGTAGTCGTCTCGCAGCACGCCGAACCGGTGGAACAGGCTGTCCGTTGAGCTGTTCGCGTCCCGCAGCGTGAACAGCTCCCAGTGCGTGACGTTCAGTTCCGCCCGCAGGCCGTGCACCGTGCGCAGTATCGTCTCGAGCACGAGGGCCTGCGTGGACTCGGGCCGGCCGGGCCCCGTCGGCCAGCCGTTTTCGCAGATCCGTACCGGGGTGCCCGGCGGGACGCCGATGATCGGCAGCGTCTGCTCGCGGAAAGCGCGCAAGATCCACGTCACGGCGGCGGGAAGCCGGTCGAGCTCCATCCTCGGCCCGAAAACATCGGGGTACATGTCGATGCCCGCGTAATCCGCCGCGGCCGCGAAGTCCGTCCCGCCGAGGTTGCGTACCTCGCTCCAGAAGCCGTTTCCGTCCGGTGCGGCTTCGACGGCCGCCGCGAACCCGATCGCCGCGGTCGCGCCCGCTGCCCGTTTGGCCTGCGCCGCGCTCAGCACGCCGCGGACAAGCGCCGCCGCGGCTCTCGGGAAGGCGCCGTCCGCGGCGTCCGGAATCGCCGTCAGGTTGGCTTCCCCGGTGACCTGGACCGCGGCGAGCTGGCAGCCGTAATCACGGACCACCCGGGCCACGAACCGCGCCCAGGCCTCGACGTTGCCCGAGCTGTCGCGGTAGCAAAGCACCAGGTCGTGGGGTGGTCCTGGCGCCTGCGCGACCCGCTTGACCTGGGCGATCGCCACCTTGTTCCACCATCGCCCCAGCCAGTTCACGTACATCCGCGGCATCAGCGGCGGGCCGTCGCCGCTCAGCTCGCTGAGCGCGCGGGCGATGGCCTCACGGTCGTCCCGCCGCCCAGAGGCGACCCCGCCAGGCGCCCCGGCTATCCCCAGCGGGAAAACGCCGAACTCAAGCGCCGGCTGGTTTGTGCCAACAGGAAAGCTCAGCGTCACGACGCCGAGCGTATCGCGCCGCTTACCCCGTCGATGACCACGTGAGCGCGCTCCGGCGTGCGCTCGCGGTCGAGCATCGCCTCCTCCTGCGCTGCCCAGCGCTCCCAGTGCGGGGCGAACGTCTCCCCGTCCCGGTCAAGAGCTCTCTTCTTCCGAACGGTCGGTGGCGCCTCCAGCCACACCAGCAGGCTCTCGTACACGGCAGCCCGCCGCGCCCCCGCTCCCACCCCTTCCACGATCAGAATTTCCGGAGGATCGAGCACCACCGGTGCGGCCCAACGGCGCGCGGCCCAGTCGTAGCGCGGCACGCGGGCAAGCCGCCCGGCTGCCAGAGGCTGAAGAACCTCGGAGACCAGCAGGTCAATCCCGTTCTCCAGCCCGTCCCACCCGCCGTAGAGATCCTCGAGCGAAACGACCGGCGCGCCGAGCCCGTTCCGCAACTCCGCCGCCAGCACCGTCTTCCCCGCCCCGGACCGTCCGTCGACCGCTACCACCCGCGTCCGCCCCGGGCGCCCGGCCCGCCCGGGCCGTTCCGCCGCCTCGCCAAGCGCCGCTCTGATCACCGCGATTGCCTCACGCACGGCACCTCCGCCTCTAACGCTGCCATCCTTCTCGCGTGTCACTGCCCTGCGGGCCAAGGACGCACCCGCGTTGAGGTCAGGGGCCCCGCGCCCTCATCTTGCGAGGGCAGGGGGCCCCTGACCTCATACCTCCGTCGCCTCCCGGGGGCTGTGGCCCAGTCCCCTGGGGCGGGTGTTAGTGGGTGGGGCGGCCGAGGTCGGGGTCGTCCGGGACCGGGAGGTCGTGCTGGCGCAGCCGGGCGGCACGTATGTCGTCGGCGCTGATCGCGACAGTGCCAACGCTGGCGATCAGGGCGAAGGCGGGCACCGCTATCCGCAGCCAGTCCGGCCCGGGCAGGAACGCGAGCCCGATGCAGATCGGCACCATGACGGCCAGCAGCCGCCTGATCGTCCGCCCCCGCCAGCCCGCGTCGGTCAGTTCGTGCCGCACCCACTCGCGGTTCTCCGCCGGCAGCCGGAACCCGATCGCGAAAAGCAGCCAGCGCACGACACCTGGATCTCCCGGCAGACGGCGCGACACGAGGGCTCAGTCCTTGATCTGGCAGATCTCGGTGTCGGCCGCGACGGTCTGGCCGACCTCCACGGCCAGGCCGGTGACCGTGCCGTCCTTGTGGGCGGTCAGCGGCTGCTCCATCTTCATCGCCTCGAGTATCACCACCGTGTCGCCGGCGCTGACCTGCTGCCCCTCGGCCGCGACGATCTTCACGATCGTGCCTTGCATCGGCGTGACGAGTGAGTCACCGCCCGCCTGGCCTCGCCCTGCCGGGCGAGCACGGCGGCCCGGGCGGGAACCAGCGCTCCGTTCGGGAGAAATGGGAGAGGACTGGGCGGCGGCGGGAAAGCCCGGCGCGGCGGGCAGCACGACCTCAAGCCTCTTGCCGCCGACCTCCACGGTCATCCGCTGGCGCGCCGGATCAGGCGAGGTGGTGGCGGCCTCTTGCGCCTCGAGGGGCGCGGAGAACTCCGTCTCGATCCACCGGGTGTGCACCCGCAGGCTGTCGCCGGCGAACGCCGGATCGTCCACGACGGCACGGTGAAACGGCAGCACGGTGGGCATGCCGCCGACGGTGAACTCCGCGAGCGCGCGGCGGGCGCGCTGCAGCGCCTGCTCACGGCTGGCGCCAGTGACGATCAGCTTGCCGATCAGCGAGTCGTAGGCCTGCGGCACGGTCATCCCGGCGGCGTACCCGGAGTCGAGCCGGACACCAGGGCCGGACGGCGGGTTCCACTCGGTGATCGTGCCGGGCACCGGCAGGAAGTTCCTCGCCGGGTCCTCGGCGTTGATCCGGAACTCGATCGAGTGCCCCCGCCGCGGCGGGTCGTCGTAGCCGAGCGGCTCGCCGTCGGCGATGCGGAACATCTCACGGACCAGGTCGATGCCGGTGACCTCTTCCGACACCGGGTGCTCGACCTGTAGCCGGGTGTTCACCTCGAGGAAGCTGATCGTGCCGTCGGCGGCGACGAGGAACTCACAGGTGCCGGCCCCGACGTAGCCGGCCTCGCGGAGGATGGCCTTGGATGCGTCGTAGAGCTGCTTGTTCTGCTCCTGCGACAGGAACGGCGCCGGGGCCTCTTCGACCAGCTTCTGGTGCCTTCGCTGCAGCGAGCAGTCCCTGGTCGAGACCACGACCACGCCGCCGTGGGAGTCGGCGAGGCACTGGGTCTCCACGTGCCTGGGGCGGTCCAGGTAGCGCTCGACGAAGCACTCGCCGTTCCCGAAGGCCGCGGTGGCCTCGCGGACCGCTGACTCGTAAAGCTCGGTGATCTCGGCTTCGGTGCGGGCCACCTTGAGGCCGCGGCCGCCGCCGCCGAACGCGGCCTTGATCGCTACCGGCAGCCCGCAGCGCCTGGCGAACTCCCTGACCTCTTCGGCGGAGCTGACCGGCCCGTCTGTGCCGGGGGCCAGCGGCGCGCCGACCCGCTTGGCGATGTCCCTGGCCCGGACCTTGTCGCCGAGCGCCTCGATGGCGTGCGGGGGCGGGCCGATCCAGGTCAGGCCGGCCTGTATCACGGCCGTCGCGAAAGCGGCGTTCTCGGCGAGGAAACCGTAGCCAGGGTGCACGGCGTCGGCGCCGGACCGGCCCGCGATCTGGATGATCTTGTCGATGTCCAGGTAGGTGTGCGCGGGCGTCGTGCCGTTCAGCGCGTATGCCTCGTCGGCGACCCGGACGTGCAGGGCGTCGAGATCCGGGTCCGCGTAGACGGCGACGCTGGTGATCCCGGCGTCCCGGCAGGCGCGAGCCACCCGGACCGCGATCTCGCCGCGGTTCGCGATCAGAACTTTCCGCAATTCGGCCTCTTCGCTCGTGTCCCGGAATCCGCCGGGGAGTCCGGCGCGGTCCGGCCTCCTGGAAGATTCGTCGTAGCTGGGGTGGAGTCTAGAACAGTGCCAGTTTGCCGCTGCCGGGCGGTTCCGTGATCATGGGCGCTGCCGCTGGCCGGCTGGTTTGCGCTAACAGGAAAATCTGTACCAACAGGAAAATTGTGCTATCGGGAAAATTGTGCCAACAGGAGAACGAGGTGATCGGGGTGCTGATGTGGGTGCCCGCGGGCTGGGTCGCGGCCGGGATGACCGGGCTGCCGGGCTCGGACGTCGAGATCGTCGAGCCGGACGGGACCGCGCTGCCGGGCAGCGTGACCGACGTCGAGTTCTACGTGCCTAGCTTCTTTCCCACGCCCCCCGTGGGGGAGGCGATGCGGCACATGCCCAAGCTCCGCGTGATCCAGACGCTCACCGCGGGGGTGGACCGGCTGCGCCCGTACGTACCTGAGGGGGCTGTCTTGTGCAACGCGCGCGGAGCGCACGACGCCTCGACCGCCGAGTGGGTGGTCGCCGCGATGCTCGCCGCGATCAGGCAGTTCCCGCTGTTCACCCTGGAACAGGCGGCCGGGCGGTGGAGCTATCAGCCGACCGGCGAGCTGGCCGAGAAGACCGTGCTCATCGTCGGCTACGGCTCGATCGGCGCCGCCGTGGAGCGCCGGCTCGCCGGGTTCGAGGTGACGGTCCTGCGGGTCGCACGGAGCCCGCGGCCGGGCGTGTCGAGCCTGGCCGAGCTGCCGTCGCTGCTGCCGTCCGCCGACGTGGTCGTGCTCCTGGTCCCGTTCACGCCGGAAACAGCCGGCATGGCGGACGGTGCGTTCCTGGCCCGGATGAAGGACGGCGCGCTGCTGGTCAACGCGGCCCGCGGGCCGGTCGTGGAGACCGGCGCGCTGTGCGCCGAGCTGGCAAGCGGCCGGCTGCGCGCGGCGCTCGACGTGACCGATCCCGAGCCGCTGCCAGCGGGGCACGAACTGTGGACGCTGCCGGGCGTTTTCATCACCCCGCACGTGGCGGCGTCCACCCCGGTGTCGCAGCGGCGGGTCGTACAGCTGGTCCGCGAGCAGGCGGAGGCATACCTGCGTGGCGATGCGCTCCGGAATGTGATCAGCGGCACATATTAGCGGCGGCTGTCCTAGGATGATCGCAGCAAGCAGCCCCCCGCTGTCTCCCGGTGATCGCACTTGTCTCCCGGTGGACGCCCTTCCTCAACCGAAGCGTGATCTCGGGTACGTAGAGTAAACGCTAAGGCCGGATCGCCATACTGTCCTCCGAGGCGGCGAACCCTGGTCGCTGACGGGCGCTGCCGAGCGCCCGTCACCGGTAACGGGTCGTTGCAGATCCGTTACCAAGTTCTCAGCCTGAGACGATGCCCGCATCGCACGCTACCCCCTTAGCGGGAACCTCGGAAGGAGCCCCGGTTGCACCTGATCATCACGGGGGACCGACAGTGAGCGTCCTTGCCATGCTCGCCGCGGCCGGGGCGGTCGTCGCCCTGTGGGCGGGCGCGAGGCGTCACACCGGCCCCGTGGCCAGGGGATACCGGTGGCTCGGCGGCGCCGCGCTGTTCTGGTTCGCCGGGCTGACCGTGGATACGGTGCTCCCCGGCCCGCTGAGCTCGCCGCCGTCGCTCGCCGACGTTGCGCCGCTGCTAGCGCTCGCGGCGGCCGCGACCGGCATCATGGTGCTCGCGTCGCCGGGGCCGGCGAGCCAGCCGGCGGCGCAGCGGTCGGCGGCTCATACGCCGTCCGCGCCGCGCGCGGGGGCCCCCGCGTCGGGGTCGGTGCTGCCGGGCCTGGCCGACGGGTACGTGATGGCGGTGGCCCTGCTGGTCATCGGCTGGGTCGTGGCGTTCAGCGGCGAATTCCACCGGTCCGGCGAGCGGCCCACGACGTTCCTGGTCGACCTGCTCCATCCGCTCGCCGACCTGGCGGTGCTCGGCGCGCTGCTGCCGGTGCTCACCGTCGCCTTCGGCCGCGTGCTGCTGCCATACCTGGCGCTGCTCGTGCTCACCCTCGCCGACTCGCTCGGGGTCAGCGCCCGCATGGGCGGGCATCAGGGCGGCGTCCTCGAGCAGCTCGCGATGATCCTCGCGCTCTGCCTGCTCGGCGTCGCACCGTGGGTGAAGACCATCGCGGCGCGCATGGAACTTCCGCTGCGGTACCGCGACGATCAGGCGCCGGACGGGGCGGCGGAGGCCATGCCCGGTCCGTTGGGCGCCCGGAACGCGCCCTTCACCAGCGCGGGCGCCGCGACCGTCATCGCCGCGGTGGCCGTGGTCGTCGCGGCGTTCGTCATCATCGTGAGCGGCCTGGCGAGCGCGCCCGCCTCCGGGCTGGCGCTGGTCATCGCCGGCGGCGCGGCCGTGCTCGTGGTGGCGGTGCGGATCCTCATGCTGGTCAGGGAGAACGGCCTGGCCATCCGGATGTGGCGGGAGTCGAGCAGCAGCCTGCGCGATCTCGCCGACCGGACCAGTGACATGGTGCTGATCTGCGACCTTGACGGGACGATCAGCTACGCGAGCCCGTCGGTCGCGGGGTTCAGCTATCAGCAGGACGCGCTGGTAGGCAAGACGCTCATGGAGTTCGTCCACCCCGAGGACCTCGCCGCCGCGCGGACCGCGGTCGAGCAGGCGCTCGGCCCTGCCGGGGACGCGGGCTCGGCGGCCGCCACGGCGCCTCCGGTCCCCGCCGCCCCGGCGGCCCCGGGCGGCGCGGCCGGGCCAGCGGACCGCCCCGCGGACGCCAGGCGAACGGAGCCGCACGGGACGGGCCGCTTCTCCTGCCGGGTACGAGCCGCCGACGGCACCTGGCGGTACATCGAGGGCGCGGTGCTGCTCTACCGCCAGCCCGGCGAGCCCACGCAGATGCTCGTCACAGCCCGGGACGTCAGCGACCAGGTGGCGCTGCGCCAGCAGGTCGCACATCTGACCTTCCACGACGGGCTGACCGGCCTGCCCAACCGCGCCTACGTGGAGGAACGGGCGCGAGAGGCGCTGGCCGACAGCGGCAGCCACCAGGCGGGCGTGATTTTCCTGGACCTGGACGGCTTCACCGCGGTCAACGACCTGGTTGGACATGGCGCCGGCGACCTGGTGCTCGCGCAGGCGGCGCGCCGCCTGCGCGCCGTGGTGCCCGCGCAGGACACGGTCGCGCGCTGGGGCGGTGATGAGTTCGCGGTGCTCATGGAGAACGCGGCCGGCGCCCCGGAGATCATCGAACTCGCCGACCGGCTGGTCGCCGCCATCGCCGGTGAGCCGTTCCGGGTGGCCGACAGAGAGATCGGCATGACCGCGAGCGTCGGCGTCGCGCTCGCCGACGAGAGCCCGCCCGGCCTGGTGCTGCGCAACGCCGACGTGGCCATGGCCAGGGCTAAGGACGGCGGCGGCGGGCGGGTCGAGGTCTACGCCGCGCACATGCACGCGGACGTCGTCCGCCGCCTGGACCTGGCAAGCGACCTGCAGCGCGCGCTCGCCAGGGAAGAGCTGACCGTGCAGTACCAGCCGATCGCGGAGCTGGCCACGTCGCGCGTCACCGGTGCCGAGGCGCTGGTCCGCTGGTGGCGCGCGGGCGAGATGGTATCCCCCCGGGCGTTCCTCGCGGTGGCCGAGGATTCGGGCCTGATCGTGGCGCTCGGCGAGTGGGTGCTGCGGCAGGCCTGCGCACAGGGCGCCGCGTGGCGCGCCGCCTCGTGGGACATCGGCGTATCGGTGAACCTTTCACTGCGTCAGCTCAACGCGCCGCAGTTCCCGGCACAGGTGGCCGCGGCGCTCGCGGAGAGCGGCCTGCCGCCGACCGCGCTCACCTTCGAGGTGGGCGAGCGTATGCTCGTCGAGGACGTCGGGCTGATCGTGGACCGGCTCGCGGAGCTTCGCGACCTCGGAGTCAGGCTCGCCATCGACGACTTCGGCACCGGCTACGCGTCCCTGGCGCACCTGCGGCAGATGCCCGTCGACATCATCAAGATCGACCCGTCCTTCGTGGCAGGACTCGGCCAGGACCCGACCCTGACGATGCTCACCAGGACCATCGTCCAGGTCGGCCGCGACCTTGGGATGCAGGTGGTGGCCGAGGGCATCGAGCATCCCCGCCAGCTCGCCGAGCTGCGGGAGATGGGCTGCGGCTTCGGACAGGGATTCCTCGTGGCCAGGCCGATGGCGGCGCCGGGCATCGAGGCCCTGCTGCGGACCGGCGGCGTCGAGTCCGCCAGGTCCGACCCCGCCGGCGGCGGGCTTGACGACGGCGCCGGGGGCGGCTCTTCGGCCGTGCAGGACGTGTCAGGGGCGGCCAAGCCGGGCGTCCCCGCCGCATAACAGCAGATATCCCGGACACGCATGTCTCATATGGTGAGACGAGACCGCTGATAATTTGACGCGGGGGCGCGTTGTGGGCGAGGGTGGTATCCGTGAAGCGGAACCACATCCTCGTACTTGGCTGGCGCGCAGAAAGCTGACCAGCCAGCTTCTGCGCGCGCCCCTCGGTTGCCACCCGGCACGAGGGGTTTTTTAATGCCCCCCTCGGGGGGCGCGGGGGGTCGTCCCCCGGAAGACAGAGCCGCGCACATCGTGACAAGGAAGCCACCCGATGACCGAGCAGACGAGCCCAGTCCCTCCCAAGGCGCACGCTGCCGCCGCACCAGCGGATCAGCCACCCGGTAAGCCCCACCACCCCGGGCCCTCGCCACTGGACATTCCCGCGCGGCCGGCCGCTCCCAAGCCCGCGCCAGCCCGGCCGGCGCCGTCGGCGCCCCCCGCCGCCGCGGCTCCTCCACCGCAGCAGCAGAAGCCGCACCACGCACCCGACCAGCAGGCCGCCGCGGCACAGGCCGCGCCGCAGCAGGCGATCAAGGCCAGGGTGACCGGCGCCCAAGCCCTCGTCATGGCGCTCGAGCAGGTGGGCGTCGAGGTGGTCTTCGGCATTCCGGGCGGGGCGGTGCTGCCCGCCTACGACCCGCTGCTCGACTCAGAGAAGATCAGGCACATCCTGGTCAGGCACGAGCAGGGCGCCGGGCACGCGGCCACGGGGTACGCGCAGGCGACCGGCCGCACCGGCGTGTGCATGGCGACGAGCGGTCCTGGCGCGACCAACCTGGTCACGCCGCTGGCCGACGCGTATATGGACTCAGTGCCCGTGGTGGCGATCACCGGCCAGGTGTCCACCAACCTGATCGGCACCGACGGGTTCCAGGAGGCGGACATCTCCGGGATCACACTGCCGATCACCAAGCACAACTTCCTCGTCACCAAGCCCGAAGACATCGCCCGGACCATCGGCGAGGCCTTCCATCTGGCCAGCACGGGCCGCCCGGGCCCGGTGCTCGTCGACATCGCCAAGGACGCCATGCAGGCGATGACCGACTTCACCTGGCCGGTCGCGTTCGACCTGCCCGGCTACCACCCCGTGACCCGGCCGCACTCCCGGCAGGTGCGCGAGGCGGCGAGGATGATCACCGACGCGAAGAAGCCGGTCCTCTACGTTGGCGGCGGCGTGATCAAGGCCAATGCGTCGGAAGAGCTCAAGGCCCTGGCCGAGCTCACCGGCGCCCCCGTGATCACCACGCTGATGGCGCGCGGCGCGTTCCCCGACAGTCACCGGCAGCACCTGGGCATGCCAGGGATGCACGGCACCGTCGCAGCGGTCGGCGCGCTGCAGAAGGCCGACCTGATCGTCGCGCTCGGCGCCCGGTTCGACGACCGGGTGACCGGGAGGCTGGACACGTTCGCGCCGGAGGCGCTGATCGTGCACGCGGACATCGACCCGGCGGAGATCTCCAAGAACCGCCGCGCCGACGTGCCGATCGTGGGCGACTGCAAGGAGGTCATCGCCGAGCTCATCGCGGCGGTGCAGGCCGAGCACGCGCACGGCAGGCAGGGCGACCACGCCGAATGGTGGGCCCAGCTCGACCAG